>JGI24132J36420_10000128_pt1 | contig 36356 bp, 33 predicted proteins | sample BarGraNGADG00212_3_FD_36420 | JGI IMG/M metagenome (IMG submission 36420) | reverse complement strand
GGTGTAACAGGGACACCGTTCACAACAGCATCCATCCATGTAAGAGCTTTCCCGGGTGCGCCGGCATAAATGAGTCCATTATCTCTCATGTGTATATTAAATGCTGTTCCGTTTTTATATGCATTAAGGACAGATTTGGCTGCTGTGCCATATCTTTCCCAACCATCAGAACCTCCATTCTCAATATAGTGCTGGAGAGCCCAAAAGAACCAAAGAGGTGCATCAACAGAATTGAAAGCAGGGTTATGAGCATCACCCATATTTGGGAAAAGGCCATCTTTCATCCGGTTGACCTGTGTATCAAGTACTTCACGGTAAAGAGTAAAGTTATGCCGTGCCAGTGCAATTCCCGGTAATGAAATGAAAGTATCTCTTCCCCATGCCCCGAACCATGGATAACCTGCAATTATAAGAGTATTTTCACCCCTCTTTTCAATAAACTGCTGGGCAGCGTTTTTAAGACAATTTATAAAACTGTCACGCGGTATTTTACCAGCTACCGTTTTCGTGAATTTTTGTTTAAACCCCGATGGATTTTCTTCTTTTGTAGAGGCCGAAAATACGATGCAGTCTCCTTCTTTTGCTTCAATCTCAAAGAAACCGGGAGTAAACAGATCCTCTGAAAAATCATATCCCCGTTTCTGTTCCTCAATATATTCCACACCAAGGTACCAGTCAGGAACATGAATAAATTCTGCCTTTGTTGAAAATTGCATGTGCAATGAAGGAAATCCTTCATACATTTTTGATTTTATCCCATTTTTAATGAATTCAACTTTGGTATTGGCACAAAGGTTGGCATGTGTAAGTTGATGAATATTCCTGAAAACCAAAAACGGACGTATCTGAAGCTTCATTGGCTCCGATGCTTCCATTACCGTAAATCTGGTAAGGAACTGCTCCTCATAATGAACAAGTAGCCTCTCCTGTTTCAGAATAACTCCGCCAACCCTGTAAATCCTTACCGGAATATTTTCGGTTTGAAAATCTTCAATATACTTATGCCCTTTTGGACTGAAATAGTCACCCTTATATTTTCGTATTCCTGTATTAAAGCTCTTATCATTATTCACCACAATAACGTCGAGAGAAGAGAGAAGAACATAACGCTCCCCTCCGAACTCATCAATAGGACAAACGAGTACTCCATGGTATTTCCTGGTATTGCAGCCGCAGATTGTTGTTGATGAGTAAGAGCCCGCCCTGTTAGTCCTGAGAATTTCTCTTGCAAGTGAATATTCAAGATTGACTAACTGGCTCTTGTCGAACTTAATATAACTCATAAAATCACTATTATATTAAATAAAAAAGTTCTTCAAGTTAGCAAGAAATATCGAGGTTTGCAAGCCTAATCTCCCTGCTTAAAAAATATTAAATTTTGTAAAAGTTTTGCCGGAATAAAAAAAGAATAACTTTGCATCTCAATAAAACAAATTATTTATCAATTAACATTTTAATTCATGAGGATTAAGCATTTTCTGTTCCTTCTTTTAACAATTTTGGCTGCGGGGTGTAAAAATTACGCTGTTGTAATTTCCGGTAAGGTTAACAACCCGGTAATTGGAGAATATGTTTTCCTTGACGAGCTTAAATCAGATAAGTTAATTACTGTTGACTCTGTTATAACTTCAGATAATGGTAAATTTACCTTAAAAACCGAAACCAGGGTTCCTGCTTTTTATCTTCTGAAAATAAATGAAAACAACTTCCTCACAATGTTGCTGGAGCCGGGAGAAAAAATAAAGATAGAAGCACATCACGACTCATTGAATTATCCCATATCTGTCTCCGGTTCAAAAGGCACCGAACTGATGGCAGACTATAACAGGAGACTGCTGAATACAATCAATAAACTGAAGGGGCTGAATGCAATTTATACGCAGAAACAGGATAGTCCCGAGCTGCCTTCAGTCATCCAATCACTTGACAGCCTGGCACAGGTCTATCTTAATGAAATTAATGCTTATACAAAAAAATATATTGATGAAAACCTCACCTCACTGATCAGCCTTGTTGCCCTGTATCAGCAGGTAGCTCCCAGTGTGTATGTTATGAATCCGGGTAAAGATCTCAGGTATTTTGTAAAAGTTGACTCATCACTGTCATTAAATTATCCTGAATATGAACCGGTTAAGTCGCTTCATTCGCAGGTACTGGAATTTGTTGGTCAATACGAATCTGTAAAGTCGGCCACCCCGGCTTCAGGAGAAGGAGCCGAGGCTCCTGAGATTTCACTTCCCTCTCCCATGGNTGACACAATTAAACTCTCTTCAACAAGAGGGTCGGTGGTCTTACTTGATTTTTGGGCATCGTGGTGCTCACCCTGCAGGAAGGAGAATCCTAATCTTGTCAAAGCTTATAACCTTTATCACAGCAAAGGATTCCAGATTTACCAGGTGTCGCTCGATAAAACAAAGGAGGCGTGGATAAAAGGGATCCAGGACGACCATCTTGAAAACTGGATACATGTGAGTGATGTTAAATATTGGAATTCAGTTGTAGTTCCCTTGTACAGGATTGAATCGATCCCGTTTAATTTTCTTCTGGATAAANAGGGCAGGATAATTGCTTCAAACCTGAGGGGAGAATTTCTGCAAAAAAAGCTGGCTGAACTTTTTACCAAATAATGAGTTTCCGGCTTCTTATGAATTAATATTATTTTTATATGAGAAGATTACTTTTCCTTTTGGTGCCGGTTCTTATTGCAACCGGTTGCAGCAAAAAAGAGACATTTATAGTTGAAGGGGTAATAAAAGATAAACAAAAAGCAAAAGTTTATATCAGCAGGGTTGATGTTAATACGCCTGTTTTGATTGACTCTGCAATAATCAAACAAAAAGGCCGGTTCCGGTTTAAAATAAAAACCAGCGGTCCCGATTTCTTCCAGTTAGGCTATTCCTCAACTGACTACATTACACTTCTGGCAGAGCCAGGCGAAAAGATCAGACTTGATTTTAATGATAAAAATCTCTTCAGGAATTATACCGTCAGTGGATCAAAAGGCTCCGAGCAGGTTAGAATGCTGGATATAAGATTATTAGAGACAAGAAGTAAGCTTGATTCTCTGACCAGCGTTTACAAAAAGGCTTCCAGTGAACCCGGTTTTGAAGTTAAAGGTCCCTTACTGGAGAAAGAGTATAATGATCTGGTAAAAGAGCAGCGAAAAAAAAATATCGAGTTCATCGTCAGCAATGTCAACTCAATGGCATCAATAAAAGCACTTTATCAGAAGATCAATGACAATACTTATGTCCTTTACGATCCCCATGATCTACAGTATCTTAAAATAGTATCCGATTCACTTCTTTATCATTATCCGACTTCAAAACATACACAGGCGCTGTCGCGGGATTTTAAAAAGGAAATTAATCAGATGTATGCCAATCAATTGCAACGTATTGCAGACACCATACCTGAAACTAAACTTGATCCCAATTTAAAAGATATAACGGGAAAGAGAATCTCACTCTCATCGCTCAAAGGGAAATATGTCCTCGTGACATTCTGGTCAATTGGTTCAAATGATTGCATTTCAGAAAACCTTCTGCTNAAGGAGTTTTACAAGACTTACCACAANAAGGGATTTGAGATTTACCAGATTAATCTCGATGAAAGTGAAACAAACTGGAAATCGGCGGTCAGTTTTGATGAATTGCCATGGATCAGTACACGGGAAGATGACCCGCTTAAACCAGTAATGGCCAGACTCTTTAATGTTACGGCATTACCTGCAAACTACCTTTTCGATAAGAATGGCAAATTAATCGCAGTAAACCTTCATGGCAAGAATCTCCANCTAAAACTCAACCAGATATTTAATAANTGATCATAAACCTTGCAACAAACGGGAAAAATATTTTTTGCATCTGATTTTCACCTTGGCCTTCCAACAGGTTCGCCTCCTGTTGAGAGAGAAAAAAAGGTGGTATCATGGATTAATAGTGTTGCTCCGGATGCGAAGGAGATATACCTGTTGGGTGATATTTTTGACTTCTGGTGGGAGTACAAGCTTGTTGTCCCGCGAGGTTTTACCAGGTTTCTTGGTACAGTATCGTCCATTACCGATTCTGGCATTCCGGTACATTTTTTTACAGGCAACCACGATATGTGGGTTGGAGATTATCTTTCAAGTGAATGCGGGATCACAGTTCATACCGGACCTCTGACAGCTATTTTTAACGGTAAAAAATTTTACCTGGCTCATGGAGAAGGTCTTGGAACAAGAGATCTTTTTTACAAAATTCTTTTGTCCATATTCCATAACAAACCTTTACAAGTTTTGTATTCAGCTCTTCATCCTGCAATTGGTGTAGGTATCGGACATAAGTGGTCATTAAACTCACGGCTTGTAAAGGGTATTTCAAAAGGATTCCTGGGAGAGGAGAAGGAGGATCTTGTCAGGCATGCCAGATCGGTTCTTAAAACAGATAATATCGATTATTTCATTTTTGGTCACCGTCATCTGGAAATGACATACCCTTTAAAAGAAGGAGCAGAAATTGTTTTTCTGGGAGACTGGATTAAAACAGGAAGTTATGCCGAATGGGATGGGAACACTCTCAGTCTAAGAATATATTAAGTTAGTCAATCCGGTCTTCAACCTTAACCGTCAAAGTAAAGTAAGAATAGGTTTCATTTATTTTCTCGAACCGGGAAACCAGTTTACTTCCCGATTTTCGGGCCATATAGATCAGCCCCATATTACCTGTACTGTCAGTGCTTATAGTTTGCCCCGAAAGAGAACTGCGAAAAAACTCTTTAAGTCCGGATTTTTCATGTTCATTTATTGTTTCAATTTTTCCCTTCAGAAGATCGACTTTGGTATTCAATATAAGGTTCCCTGTAGTGAGCGAATAAACTTTTCCCTCCAGTCTGATCATAACCACGGGCATTCCGAATTTTTCTTCTGGTTCCCTTCCCGGGGCATATTTTGCGACATTCTCAAGTATCTCAACAAGAATGCTGAAAACTCTTTTTCGAATATTTGATTCGGTTTCTTCTTCTGCAAGCTTTGTTTCGGTAAAAGAGAGAACTTCCTTACCCACTTCGGGAGAGATATGGCCTGACCATATAAGGTAAACATTATTTTCAGCCATCAGCCGTTCAAGCTGGGAAACAGCTTTACCACGAAATGGTTCTTCGTGCTCCCGGTTATGGACCCCGACACCCTCTGAATTGACAGTTTTGCTTAAAATAAAGTATGCGTTCTCATTATTGAGGGTCACAAAATCATAATCGAGTTTATTCCCGGTCTTTTTAGCCATCTCAATCAACCCAAGTCCTGCGCCTCCCTTGCTGCTAAGTCCGGGACTGCTCAGCGTCTGACGGTAAACTTTTCGGATCTCATCATTACCAAGACTGTTTATCTCAACAAGTTTTGACTTCAGATCATCAATATTTGAAGCAGAGATAACATTACCCGTTGTAACGGTATAACCACCCTCCGATTTAGAATAGACAACAAGCGACATGTTGGCATGCTGCTTTTTATCACTATGCCTCGAGACATTCTGAAGGCTTTCAAGAACAAACATAAAAAGCCTTTTCCTTCCGATAAATCCGAATTCCGAATTCTCCATCTCCTTTTCGAGTAACATAAGGAGAGGAACTGAATTATCATTTGTAACTACGCCTCTGTATACAAACATGAGACGCTCTTTCATCATTTTATCGCGAATTCTACGGGTAAGATCCATGAAATTAAGACCTGGCAGGTTAATTAGAATATAAAAGTAATAAAAAATGACCATTAAACCAATAAAAANTGATATNAAGAGTGCCAAAAAAATATTTTAGCGTATATTGACAACCGGAGGAAATTACGACTTTTATTATACCAGAGGTTAAAATTTGATATGTTAAGCAGATTCTTAAAATATATTGTTCCTCCCTTTGCATTCAGGGTTTTCTTCAGACGAATCTTCTACTCGAACCTTAAGAAGGTGCCACTCAACAAACCATTATTGTTTGTGGGAAATCATCAGAATTCGTTTATGGATGGGATACTGGTAGGATCGTATTTTCCGCAGCCTGTTCATTTCCTGATGAGGGCCGATATGTTCAGGAAGCCATTCGCAAGGTTCTGTCTTCGTGAACTTAATGTCTCCCCTGTTTATCGTATAGAAGAAGGACTTGAAAATGTTCATAAGAACCTCGAAACCTTTACCGGCATTTACGATATATTAAAAGAAAACGGAAATCTGGTTGTCTTTTCCGAAGGTATATGCGTCCAGGAAAAAAGACTTCAGAAGCTAAGGAAAGGAACAGCCAGGATGGCTTTTGGTGCTGAAGAAAAATATGATCTTGACGTGAATATCGTACCTGTCGGAATTAATTATACATATCCATCAAAGTTCAGGAAGGAAGTGATGATTAATTTTTCGGATGCATTCAGTATCAGGGAGTTGAAAAATGCTTATAATACTAATCCGGCAAAAGCATTACTATTATTCAATGAAAAAGTGGATGTCAGTTTAAGAAGAGAGGTTATCATTGTTGAAGATCCGGGAAACGACTGGCTGACAGAACAGCTTTTAATTATGGAAAGAAATAATTGTGTTCTTCCATTTTTTCAGTGGAGATTTGATACTGACGACCGGCGGCTACTTGAGAAGCATCTGAGTGAAAAAATAAATTATCTGAGCAGAATCTCAAAAGAGGAGACTGAAAAGCTTTCCGGCAAAGTTAAAACCTATACCGATTTGCTTGCCAAAAACAGGTTAAGGGATGAAAATTTTGCCAGAAAGCTGGATTTGGGATCCCTCAGATATTTTGCTTTAATTTCCGGATTCCCAATATTTCTTGCGGGGTACATCAGTAATCTTATTCCCTTTCTGGTTCCAGGGTTTATTTGCGACAAGCTTATCAGGGACCGCAGATTTTACAGTTCGGTATATGTGAGTTCAGGAACTCTCCTATATCTCATCTATTTTCCTCTTTTACTAATCCTTGCTGTTATTTTTGCAGGATGGACCGGTTTTCTTATTGCATTGTTGGTCCCTTTTGCAGGTTACATGGTTCTCTTTTACCAGGAGATCTTCAGGGAACGAGCTCATTATCTAATCTTTAAATGGAAATCAATTACTGATAAGCCACTTATAAATGAACTAAAAACCCGTCGACAGGAAATTCAAAATGTTATCAAAAATATTCTTCTGCCAGACCAGAATTAATAATTTTTTGCAGCCAATTATTATTCTGTTTGGAATAATAAAAAGTTAAATTAAATTTGTTGGTTTATATAAAAGCCTGAATAATAAAATCATTATATAAGTCTTCCATGAAAAATGAACCATCTAGTAAGAAGGATGATTATGCTGAAAAAAATTCTGAATTTTTAAAATATTTATTAGACAAAGGAGGTCCTGAGCCTAAGGATTATGCAAAACTCACCTCTCTTGTAAAAGATCTGGACCCTGACGAAATTGAGGAATTCAGGGAACAAATAGATTCTGTGCTTAATATTAACACCCTCATGGGGCATGCATATGTAAAACCATACGGTTACCCTGGCGATTTTCTTCTCATCGATAAGATCTATCAGTACAATGTCAGTGACGACGTGAGGTACACTAACTGGGATCATTTTTTTCACATTCAGCCGGCAGCCAATGCTGTAAGGAACCGGAAGAATTTTTTTATGAAATATTGCAAAAAGCTGGTCTCAAAGAATAAGGACTCAAAAGTACTTATACTGGGATCGGGGCCGGCTACCGATGTTTATGAATTCCTTACCGACTATAAGGGGAACAATAAAATAACTTTCGATCTGATAGATTTTGATCAATGCGCTATCGATTTCTCAATGAAAAAAAATGATAAATTCAATAAATTAATCTCTTACAACAGAATTAATTCTTTGAGATTTAATCCTTTTAAATTATATGATCTTGTCTGGAGTGCAGGTATGTTTGATTATTTTAAGGATAAGCACTTCATTTTTCTTATCAAAAAGTATTTTAATTGCCTTTCAGAAGATGGGGAAATGGTTATAAGCAATTTCAGTACAAAAAATCCTACCAGGAAATTAATGGAAGTTATGGGTGACTGGCACCTGAATCTAAGAACAGAATCAGACTTGTTCCATATTGCTTCAGAGGCTGGTATTGATAAGGAGTTTGTCAGTATTGAAAAGGAACCTCTTGGAATAAACCTGTTTCTTAAAATAAAAAAAACATAGAAAATAGCCATATTAAATTATTTGCTATAATAAAAATTCCTACCTGATGAGTGTCTTTAATAATTTGGGCAGAGTATTTATGGGACTTCCGACAGGTTCCCAGGAGCCAATGACTATAAATTATGCAACGCTATCTTTTAATGGTTCATTGACTCCTCTTGAAAAAGCATTTGAGGAAGATTATTACCAAAGGTCCCTCAGCCCATTCAGATTCTCCCTATTCCTTGCACTGATTTTTTATGGAGCATTTGCATTTCTTGATGCGGTTACTGTTCCTACATTGAAAGAGGTTTTTTGGTTCATACGATTTGGGATTGTCACACCGGTACTCATAATGGCATATCTCTTTTCTTATTCAAAATTATTTAAGAAATACTGGCAGATTGTTATTTCAATTACTATGTTTTTTACCGGATTCGGTATCATAATCATGATAATAATTGGTGCCAGAATCGGTAACTATACATATTATGCGGGTCTCATTCTGATCTTTATAATCGGATATTCATTTATCAGGGCAAGATTTATTTATGCATCAATTGCAGGATGGTCAATTGTAGCGGCATATGAAATTGGGTCAATCTGGATGTCGAATATACCGGTTGTCACCCTCGTCAGTAATAATTATTTCTTTATAAGTGCAAATATTATTGGGATGTTCACAAGTTATTTCATGGAGCTTTCAGCCCGTAAAGAGTTCTTTATGAGAACGCTTCTGGAGAGGGAGAAGGAAAATGTCAAAGTTGCAAATAATGAACTTGAAAAAAGAGTTCAGGAACGTACAAGTCAGCTCTCCAATGCAAATATTGATCTTACAAAGGAGATAGAAATAAGGCAGAAATTTGAAAGAGAACGGGCTGAACTTGAAAAACAATTATTTCAGCTTCAAAAAATGGAGACTATCGGAACGCTTGCCGGCGGAATAGCTCATGATTTCAATAATATCCTTACACCAATCCTGGGATATACAGATATGGCGCTTGAAGAACTCCCTCCTGAGAGTAACCTCCGGTTCGATATGGAACAGATTAATAAAGCGGCTCTCCGGGGAAAAGATCTTGTACAACAGATATTGACTTTTAGCCGTGAGGTTGACTTTGAGAAGAAACCTATTCAGTTACAACCAATTATATCAGAGGTTCTTAACCTTCTGAAAGCATCTTTCCCTGCGGGTGTCGAAATAAAACAACATCTCGATCCCAAAGTCGGCACTGTACTGGCAGACCCGACACATATACATCAGATAATTATGAATCTTTGCACAAATGCCAACCATGCAATGATGAAATCGGGGGGTACCCTGGAAGTAAAACTTGATGCTGTTAATGTTGACCAGAAATCTGCAGAAAAAATTCCCAACCTGAAAAAAGGAGAATATATCAGGTTGACGATTTCAGATACCGGGTATGGGATGGATCTCAAAACCAAAGAACGGATTTTTGAACCGTTCTTTACAAGAAAGGAGGTCGGTTCCGGATCGGGTCTTGGTCTTTCTGTCGTTCATGGAATAATAAATAATTATGGCGGCGCCATAACTGTTGACAGCATCATGGGCAAAGGAACAACATTTACAATTTTCCTGCCTAAGCATGGAGTTAGTACTATAAGTCCTGATAAACTAAATAAAAAGCTGGTCAGAGGAGATGAACATATCCTGTTTGTTGATGATGAACCGGAGATTACCTTTATGGGTAAGAAAATGCTTGAAAATCTCGGTTATAAGGTTACTATAAAAAGTGATAGCCAGTCTGCACTTGATGAATTCATGGTAGATCCTGACGTATATGACCTTTTAGTAACCGACCAGAATATGCCCCAGATAAAAGGTACTGAGATGGCTTCCAGAATGAGAAAGGTAAGGCCTGGATTAAAAATTATAATTATTACAGGATATGCTGATAATTTATCAGAAGATGACATCTCTAAGAACGGAATTTCTGAGGTTATTTTAAAACCTATGATACTTGATGATTTCAGTAAGGTTATCAGGAGAGTCCTCGACAAAAGTAATATTAAAACAACCTAAAATGGCGAAAATTTTTGTGTTTGATGATGAGCTTTCCATCCTTCTTATGTTAAAAAAAATGCTCGAGAAGGATGGTTATGAGGTGGAAACGGCTTCTAACGGGAAAGAAGGAATTGCTCTTTTTGAGAAGGGGAAACCAGATCTTTTGATAACAGATATTATAATGCCTGAAAAAGAAGGATTGGAAACAATATTTTTACTGAGGAAGAGATATCCGGACCTAAAAATAATCGCCATTTCCGGAGGCGGAAGAATAGGCCCTGATGAATATCTTCCGGTTGCAAAGCTTCTTGGAGCAAGTGCGGTTTTTCAGAAACCATTGATCCCCAAAGAGTTTATGCAGACCGTTTCAAGACTGTTATCTGAAGTAAAAGAAAATAACTTTCCATTACAATTATAAAAAGAAGATCATCCTGCCCAACCCTCTTTATCGAGGTTACGATAATTAATTGCTTCAGAAATATGTTCGGCGTTGATGTTTTCTGAGTCAGCCAGGTCAGCAATTGTTCTGGCAACTTTCAGTATTCTGTCATAAGCACGTGCCGAAAGGCCTCGTAACTCCATTGCGATTTTAAGTAACCTGCCCCCTGACTCATCGAGCTGGCAATATTTTCTTTGCATTGATGATGTCATCTGGGCATTTGAATAAATACCTGATATTGACTCAAACCGTTTAGCCTGGATTGTTCTTGCTCTGATAACCCGTTCGCGGACCGATGCTGAATTTTCGGTTTTCTCCGAATCGGAAAGCTTATCATATTTAACCGGAACCACCTCAATATGAATATCAATCCTGTCAAGAAGAGGACCCGAAATCCGGTTAAGATATTTCTGTACCATTCCCGGAGAGCACATGCACTCTTTTTCAGGATGGTTATGAAATCCGCATGGACAGGGGTTCATACTTGCCACCAGCATAAAACTTGCCGGATAATCAACAGTTGATTTTGCTCTTGAGATTGTAATAACCCTGTCCTCAAGAGGTTGCCTCATCACTTCAAGAACTGTTCTTTTGAACTCAGGTAATTCATCGAGAAACAAAACTCCGTTATGGCCGAGAGATATCTCCCCCGGTTGCGGAAAGGTTCCGCCCCCTACCAGGGCGACATCAGAAATAGTATGGTGGGGTGAACGAAACGGTCTACGGGTCATCAATGGGGTATGATCGTCAATCTTCCCGGCAACAGAATGGATCTTGGTTGTCTCCAACGCCTCTTCCAGAGTCAGAGGTGGAATAATTGTCGGCAAACGTTTGGCTAACATTGTCTTACCGGCACCCGGAGGCCCGACCATTATAATATTATGCCCTCCGGCTGCAGCAACTTCCAGGGCTCTCTTTACATTTTCCTGACCCCTTACATCTGAAAAATCCACATCATACTTGTTCGCCTCATTATTAAATAATTCGAAGAGATCAACTTTCACGGGATCAAACTTTCTGNTACCATTAAAGAATTCAACAACATCGCTGAGNTTCTCCATTCCATAAACATCAAGTCCCTCTACAACAGCGGCTTCACGGGCATTCTTTATTGGCACAATAACCCCTTTGAATCCTTCGTCCCTTGCCCTTAATGCAATTGGAAGCACGCCTTTTACGGGCTTTAAGGTCCCGTCAAGAGATAGTTCTCCCATTGTTACAAATGACTCTATCTGATCTTTTATGACTTTTTCATCAGCAGCAAGTATGCCCAGTGCGAGAGCCAGATCATAAGAAGAGCCCTCTTTCCGGATATCAGCAGGCGCCATATTTATCAGTACCTGTTTTCCAGGCCAATGGTAACCAAGAGATCTTAATGCTGACTCAATGCGCTGCTGGCTCTCTTTAACCGCAACATCAGGAAGACCGACAAGGAAAAAACGGATTCCGCGCGACACGTTGACTTCTATTGTCACTGTCACTGCATCAATACCGGTAACGGCACTGGCAAATGTTTTAACTAACATTATAATAAGTTTACTAGCACATTAGGAAACGCAATATCAAAAATAAAAAAAATAAAGATGAAAAACAATAGAGGGGCGAACGTTAAAAATTTGTACTTTGCAAGGTAATTCNATTAATACAATAAATCATGAAAAAGCTTACTTCAATAATTTGTTTGCTCCTGATCATGGCGTTTTCCGGCATTGCACAAAANAACAAGATCAATGTACTTGTATTCTCCAAGACTTTGGGTTACAGGCATAATTCCATTTCAACCGGAATAAAAATGATGAGTGATCTCGCCCAGAAAAGAAACTGGGTTATGACTGCTACAGAAAATGCCGATTTGTTTACTCCTGAATTCCTGAAAAATTTTGATGTAGTAGTATTTTTGAATCCAACGGCGGATGTTTTGAATGACCAACAACAAAAGGATTTTGAAGCATTTATGGCCAGGGGTAAAGGATTTGTTGGTATTCATGCGGCTGCCGATTGTGAATATGGTTGGGCATGGTACGGACAACTGAACGGAGCATTCTTTAAAACCCATCCACCAGCTCAGATCGGGACTGTCATTTTTGAAAACACTGACCATCCGTCTATGGTACCTTTTAAAGGAATGCAAACCTATCGCACCTTCGATGAATGGTACAGTTTCAAGGAAAATCCAAGAGCAAAAGTTCATGTGCTGGCCCGTCTGGATGAAACATCACTGAATGAAGCTACTCTTAAAGACGACAAATGGAAAATGGGTGACCACCCGTTGATATGGTACCAGGAAATAGGTAATTCACGCTCATTTTACACAGTTTTCGGGCACACTCCTGAAGCATTTGAGGACCCTAAAATTAAGGAACATATCGGTTGTGCAGTGGATTGGGTGGCGAAAAGAAATTAGTGATCTGTAGAAGCCATCGAAGTATTGTCAATTCAAAATTATTCCTAATATTTGTGTTTGGGAAAACATAATCTTGTTATCCTTATACAGAAATACTGTTCTATAAGCTACTATTTTTTTCAGATCTGATTAAAGCTTTAAATGCACCAAAAAATTGTTGTTAGTAGTTGTAAAAATGGTGATATAATTATCATAAGGACAAGCCATCCAATAAAACTAATTTTAGGGTCGTAAAGGATATTAAGAATGATAGATTGAAGTGCAACGCAGAAAAACCGGTTGCCCTGACAAGATAAAAACCCGCCCGAAAGGTTAGATTTTTAACAAAAAAACCATTCAAAATAGTTATATATTTACTATATAAATGAACTGAAAACATTTAGCACTACCCCCAAGCCAAAAAAAAACACTACCATGGATTCAGAAACATAATAACAGAATTTCTGATAACCGGAAAAAATGATGAATGAAAACCGAAAATCAAACGTTCAACGAGGAAATTTCTATCTCGACAAATGGTTTCTCGACTTCGTGGGAGAAAACGGAGAAGTAATGATTTTCTATGCCGCAAAATTATATTGGAGCATTTGGAATGTTTCCTACACAAGCTGGTTAAGCTATGATCCCGCTACGGGTGTCTGTCAAAAATCGCGTTTCCGAAATATCCATATGCCGGAGAATAAAAATGGAACTATAACATGGAGTGATTCACAATTCGGTGTAGCAGGATATTGGAAATCGTCAGCAATTCCTGTCAATGCCCGGATATTTGATTCCGGGGAAGGATTTCTCGATTGGAAATGCCATCAGCCCGCATCCATCGTAACTCTGAAATTTAAAGAAAAAACAATTAAAGGAATAGGCTACGTAGAACAACTAATACTCACAGTACCCCCATGGAAAATACCAATGGATGAACTCCGCTGGGGACGGTTCGGNTCGGGTGAAAACCAAATGGTTTGGATTGAATTGAGAACGGAAGAAAAGCGGCAATGGTTATGGCTGAACGGAGAAAAAATAGAAAACTGCAATATTGAAGATGACCATATTTTAGTTGACGGGAAGGACTTAATGCTGAAACTCAACAGGGATGTGACGCTGAAATCAGAAAAAAAGATTTTCTCGGTGGTCGAAAAACTCATACGTTATATGCCGGGATTAAATAAGATCATGCCGGTAAAATTTCTAATGGCTGAAGAATGCAAATGGTTCAGTAATGGGATACTTCTAAAGGGTGATTCGATCATCGACCGTGGAACGGCAATTCATGAATTGGTCAATTTTCAACCTGTAATCGCATGATTTTCAAAGCCAAAAATTCTATCTCCTTATCAGATTCCCGGTCATTAAATGAAAGGTATAATGAGGAAAATAAAAGCAATATCAGGCAAGATTTTATACGGGTTACTATTTGTTGCAGGAATCCCATTTCTTCTCATTATCTGGGCAAAGTACACTGGTAATATTGTTAAGTTACCTCTGCCGGAAAACTTATTCTCCGGATATCTACTCTTAATTGCAGGAGCAATATTTGTCTTCTCGGGAATGTGGGATCTATGGAGATTTGGGGATGGATTACCTATGAATGCTTTCCCGCCAGCGAGATTTGTCAAAAATGGCATTTATGCTTTTACAAAACATCCCATCTATTCCGGTGCGGTGATTTTAAGTTTTGGAATATCGATCGTCACCCGATCGGCATCCGGATTCTGGCTTGTAAGTCCGTTATTTACCCTTATGATAGTCGTATATGTTATTGGATTTGAAAATGATAGAACACGCATTATCTTTGGAACACAGAATTATAAACCGTTTCTCTCACTGCCGGACATTTCCAATTTTTCACCATCATTTATTGAAAGAATATCTTCATATTTTCTTGTTTTTATTCCCTGGATACTTGTTTACGAAGCCTTCATTTTTATTGGTATACCAATTGATGCTATCAGCACAAACCTGCCTTTTGAGGAACATTGGCCAATATGGGAGTTCTCAGAAGTTTTCTATTCGTTTACCTATCTGTTTGTTTTATTAGTCCCTTTAATAATAAAAACCAGGGAGCAATTAAGGTGTTTTATAATTGACGCATGGTTCGCTACAATTATTGTGGGTATTATTTATCTGGTATTTCCGTTTGTAGTAAAACAAAAAGATTTCATTCCTCATTCATTTTTTGGTCAGCTTATTTCACTTGAACGTTTCCTCGACGGTGAAACGGCTGCGCTGCCATCTTTTCATGTGATATGGGCCTTCATCTCTGCAACATATTTTAGCAGAAGTATTATGCGCTTTAAATGGATTTGGTTTGTTATGGCAGTTCTGATCTCGGTGAGTTGCTTAACAACCGGAAGTCATTCANTAATTGATGTTGTAGCAGGTTTTTGTATGTTCATAATAGTTATTTACAGACAGCAAATATGGAACTACATTCGTCTGCAATCTGAACGCCTTTCAAACAGCTGGCATGAATGGAGGTGGGGTCAGGTAAGGGTAATTAATCATGGTATCTATGGGGGAGCTGCCGGATTTACAGGAATGTTATTGGCAGGTTTCTTTCTGGGTCGCCAATATGCAATCGTGGGTTTTATTATAATGATATTTGTCATTATTGGAGCTGGTCTCTGGGCTCAATTCATTGAAGGATCTCCGAAATTGCTCAGACCGTATGGTTATTATGGAGGTCTGACCGGAGGAATAGTTGCATGCGTACTCGCTTCCCTTCTGTTTTCAATTAATGTTTATACTTTACTTGGATCATTTGCAATGGCAGCACCATGGATACAAAGCATAGGACGTCTTCGCTGTTTAGTTCAGGGCTGTTGTCATGGAAGACCTTCAAATGATAATATCGGGATTCGTTTTACGCATCCTAATTCCCGTGTAAATAAGATATCAGGTCTGTCAAGTGTTCCCCTGCACCCGACGCAACTCTATTCTATTGGTACTAATATTATTACAGGTTTAATCTTAATCAGATTATTTAACATTGGAATGTCTTCCTCTTTTATTCTTGGAATATATTTGATTCTGAATGGATTAGGCCGATTTGTAGAAGAATCATTCCGGGGTGAAGCTCAAACGCCATATTGGGCAGGAATGAGAATTTATCAATGGATTGCGATAATAAATATCTTATTTGGAGCGTTTTTTTCAACTATCCCCAATAGTGGAGCACTGCTATTCCGACCCAATATTATATCATTATTCCTTGCAATTGGAATCGCTATTTTGGTTGCCATTGCATCCGGAGTTGATTTCCCTGAGTCGAACCGGCGTTTTGCCCGTCTGACAAGTAATTAATAGATCTTTTTTATCGTCTACAACTTTTGCATCAGAAAGAAGTATGCCCGGTGTAAGTGGCAGAGGTGGATTTCAGGTAAGGTATTGATTAGAACCGGCCTACACGGTTTATTTTTGTTAACTTGTTCATGATTTCCATTTCTGAACTGCTATGAATGAAAAGACAATCGCCGGGTTCAATATCATCAGGGAGATTCTTAATAATTTTGTTTTTATAAATATTATACTGAATATAGCCTAATTCTTCCATTAGATTAAGAACCTTAATTTTAGGATTACCGGATGTTTCAATTTGCATTATAGGCTTATATTTTTCAATTATCTCTTTCAACTCCGGTAAAACATACTCTTCATACCCTTCGATGTCACATTTTATATAATTTAATTTAGGCAGCTTATTTAATAATAAACTACCTTTTACCATTTCAGTTTCAAAAATAAAATTATCTTTTCTTTCCGGCTTATCATCTGCAATATGGGCAAGTCCGGTTCTGAAGAAACCATTTATTTTCGGCAACACCAATACAATTATCTTATTTTCAGGTCCCAGTGCATAGTTATAAAATATGCAATTTTTTTTCTTCCTGAGACCCCATACAAGCACTTCAAAAAATGGTTTTACGGGTTCAATACAAATTACTCTCCCACCAGAACCAGCAAGTCGCGAAAATATTTTTGAATAATATCCAAGATTAGCGCCAATGTCGACTACGTAATCACCTTTATTTATCAGGTTCTTAACAAAATAGTGATACTTAAAAAGAAAATTACTTTTTAAAAATCTTAAGTCATATAAAACAAAGAAACAAATATTTAAAATTTTTAAATAATTAGTAAACCCAAAAATTTTATAAAGTATTTTCTTAATCAAATTTGTCATAGGAATACAGGTATATTTCTGATAATCTCCCTCACCATTTAAAAATAGTTTCAGCGTTTTTCAATCTGCAAATATAATTATTAAAAGGAGTTGTGGGGCTAAGGAAATTGCCTCAGTTCATTAGTGCGGTCATATCATCAATCTTCACGGTCGGGATAAATAGATTATTTATTAATATCTTAGTTCTTTAAATGCCACAAATTTGATTTGGTAGATACATTCTAAAATTAAACAGGTGAAAAAACTAATACAAAGAATCCTGGAGCTGGAAAATATTTCTAAAGAGCTGGAACCATCAGAGTTAAAAAGGAATGAATACCATCAGCAAATTCAAAATTATGCAAATAGTTTTATTAATGATCTTGAAATATCAAAAGCTTATTCTGATGAGAAGATAAAACAGGGTGTTTTGTCAATAAACGGAATTAAAAAGCCTTTAAGCAGATTAATAAAAGATTACGCAAATGAGGTGGCCGGGAAAGGGATCAACGCTGCTTCCGGCGGACATCTTGGATATGTTCCGGGGGGAGGAATATACACTTCAGCCATTGCAGATTTTTTAGCTGATGTTACAAATGAATATGCCGGATTGTATTATGCATCACCAGGAGCTGTAGTCATCGAAAATGAGATATTGAACTGGATGAAATCTATTTTTGGATTTCCTGAAAACGCGGCAGGCAGTTTGACTTCCGGAGGCTCAATAGCTAATTTAATTGCATTGACAGCAGCCAGGGATCATCATAAAATAAAATCAGACAAAATCCCAAAAAGTATTATTTATTTAAGTCCCCAGGCTCATCATTGTATTAATAAAGCGCTGAAAATAATTGGACTAGAAGATGTTATTATTCGTTATATAGATCTGGACAAGCACTCGAGAATCGATGTTAATAAACTAAATGAACAAATCAATAAAGACAAAAGTGATTTATTAAATCCTTTTCTGATTATTGCTACCGCAGGAACAACAGATACAGGGGCTGTCGACCCGTTAATGGAAATAGGGAAAATTGCCCAGAGAAACAAACTCTGGTATCATATAGATGCAGCTTATGGCGGATTCTTTATTCTGACCCATCAGAAAAAAGAGCTGTTCAATGGAATTGAAATGGCAGATTCACTTGTTACAGATCCTCATAAAGGATTGTTTATTCCTTCCGGAACAGGGGCTGTTCTGGTTAAAAACAAAGAAGCAGTTTTACAATCATATCAGTACACGGCAAATTATATGCAGGATTCGACACGTATTAATACAAATATTTATAACCCGGCTGATGTATCGCCTGAATTAACACGGCATTTCCGTGCCTTACGAATATGGCTGCCTTTGCAACTCCATGGAATAGAGCCATTCATCGCCTGCCTCGAAGAAAAATTATTACTCACATCTTATTTCAGAAACAAATTATTGGAAATTGGATTTAAAACCGGACCTGAACCGGATTTATCGATCAGTTATTTTTGGTACCCATCTGAAACAGTTGATGAAAATGCATTTAATCAGAAGCTTCTGGAATTGATTCATAAAGATGGAACTGTCTTTTTCAGCTCAACAATTATTAATGAGAAATTTGTAATACGAATGGCTATTCTTTCATTCAGAACTAAGTTGAGAACCATAAATAAGGCAATAGAAATATTAAACAATGCAAGGGTGAATCTGGAAAAGGAGTTTAACTATGCGTAACGGATAGACAAACCCTAATGAGTTTGATACTTATCAAGGATGTCACGTTTCCTTCTGAATTGGTGATGGATTTTGCAATAATGTGCCCTCCGGCAACAACAACTTCCAGGGAGATCTATCTTTAAAGGATCAGACTTTATATTGCAGTTCCTCCTCTTTCCCCGGTACGTATCCTGATACATTCCTCAAGAGGAGTGATAAAAATCTTACCGTCACCCACAGAACCAGCTCGATTTGTCCTGGCAGATCTCAATATTGTATTCACTGTAATATCAACAAATGCATCATTGACAGCTATTTCAATTTTGATCTTTGGAATAAGATCAGGAATTATTATCTGACCTCTGTACATCTCTTCGATTCTCTGCTGGCCGTGGCCTGAGACACGGCTGACAGTGATTCTTTTAATCTCAGCTTCTATAAGCGCTTCACGTACCTTATCAAGCTGTATTTCACGTATTATTGCTGTTATGAGTTTCATTGCTCGTAATTTATCAGGTTTAAGATATTAGCTTGGATTTAACATTCCATAACCTCTTTCTCCATGGTAAGCCCTGTCGAGACCAGCCATTTCATCATCCTCACTCGATTTGAACTTTATGACTTTATTTAGGGAATAGATTATTATAAAAGTCATTATTGCAGCAAAAGAGATTGCAATTCCGACAGCCAGGGCCTGTATGCCTAACTGATTCCAGAGTGTCCATTTTCCGCCTGCCGCAACGGCTGCTTCAGCCATCCACGATGGGCGAATAAAGAAAACCAGGAATATTGCACCGATAATCCCTCCTACTCCGTGAATTCCAAAAGCATCAAGACTGTCGTCATATCCAAGTTTGTTTTTAGCCTGAATCGCCATGTAACATACCAGAGATGCTAGCATTCCCAGAATCATTGCTCCATATGGCTGAACCACTCCNGCCGCAGGAGTTACTGATACCAGTCCCGCTAAAATACCNCTNGCAAATCCAAGAGCTGTGGCTTTACCCTGGTGAAAACTTTCAATTAATATCCAGGACAAAGCTCCGGCAGCAGCGGCAACCTGAGTTGCTGTAAGTGCCTGTGCTGTACTGAGTCCGCTTGAGATACTGCTTCCTGCATTGAATCCGAACCACCCGACCCAGAGCAGCCCGGCGCCAAGCATAGTAATTACCAGGTTGTTCGGACGGATGACCTGGTACGGATATCCGCGGCGTGCTCCAAGATAGATTGCTGCAACAAGTCCACTGATGCCGGCAGAAATATGAACTACTGTTCCTCCGGCAAAATCGATTGCTCCTTTTGCTCCCAGGTTAAAAAGAAATCCATCGGAAGCCCATACCCAATGACAAAGAGGATTATAAACCAACAAGCTCCACAGGGCAATGAAGAAACAGTACGCTTTGAATGTGACCCTCTCGGCAAATGCCCCTGCAATAAGTGCAGGAGTGATAATCGCAAACTTTCCCTGGAACATTGAAAAGACATATTCAGGAATACCGGCATCCATAATTTTTGTGTCGATCCCTTTTAAAAAGAAATAATCGGGATTCCAGCCAAACCATCCCCCAAGGATACTATTGCCAAAACTCATACTATAACCGGCAACGACCCATAACACACTTATAATACCCATGGCTACATAGCTGTGCATAATTGTTCCAAGCACATTCTTGCTTCTTACCAGTCCGCCATAAAACATTGCCAGTCCTGGTATCATTAACAGTACGAGTGCAGTTGATGTCAGCATCCATGCTGTTGCACCTGTATCAATGGCAACCCCGCCGGAAGCGAATAAACCTGTCTGACTGATTATCAGTATGGCTAGCGACAACAAATACTTCTTCCTGAATAATTTCATTGCTCCAGATATTAGATTAAAACAGATTTCTAATTAATTCCGCAGCAAANCTAATATATTTAGGGGGTCACTCCAAATATTTTATGTATTATTTTATTTATACCCTGTTTTTTATGGGGGTATTTAAATGTTTTATGCTATTTTATGACAAATACCCTATTATTTTATAGGGTATCAGCAATTTTATTTATAATTTGTATAAACAATGCTATTTAATGGTTATTTGTCTTCTCCCCATAAATCCGTAAGGCTTAAATATCTCTCGCCTGTATCATAGGCTATTGTTAAAATTCTGCTGCCCTCTGGTATCTCATTAACTAACAATGATATAGCAGCAAGTGAGGCGCCTGTTGAAATACCGGCTAATAGGCCCTCGCGTAATGCAACTGACCGTGTCATCTCAAAAGCATCTTTTGCATTAACTGTGATGATACGGTCAGCTATTCCTGCAATAAAATTCTTTGGTATAAAACCTGCACCGATTCCCTGTATCGGGTGTGGTCCGGGTTTCCCGCCGCTTAAAACAGGTGAAGCTTCAGGTTCAACAGCATATATCTTAATTCCCGGGAGTTTTGTTTTTAAGACNTTTCCTATACCGCTGATATGTCCTCCGGTACCTACTCCCGTAATGAAATAATCCAAACCATCCGGGAAATCTTTTATAATTTCTTCTGCGGTTGTTTTTGAGTGGATAGCAGGATTAGAAGGATTATCAAACTGCATTGGGATCCATGACCCTGGTGTTACTTCAGCAATCTCAAGCGCTCTGGCTATTGACCCATTCATTCCCTTCTCGCGTGGAGTAAGGGCAAGTTCCGCTCCAAAAGCCTTCAAAATTTTTCTTCTCTCGACACTCATTGAATCAGGCATTACAAGAATAACCCTGTATCCTTTTACTGCCCCGGTTATTGCAAGTCCAATCCCGGTATTACCCGAAGTTGGTTCAATTATTACTCCTCCGGGTTTAAGTTTACCCGATTTTTCCGCATCCTCAATCATGGCAACTGCGATACGGTCCTTAATACTGCTGCCCGGATTTCTTCTTTCGTCCTTAATCCAGACCTCATGACCGGGGAAAAGCTTCGAAAGCCTTATATGCGGCGTGTTCCCTATAGTTTCAAGAATGTTGTTAAACTTCATTTCTCTGTCGTTTTAAATTAATATTAAGCTTATAATTCTTTATTCCCGCGGTCCCTGACGGTTACCTTGTTCTGATGGTAAACCACTGAGTAGGCAGGAACCGATTCTGTGAGCCAGACATTACCACCGATAATGCTATCGTGGCCTACAATTGTTTGACCGCCAAGAATAGAGCTTCCGGAATAAATTATTACATCATTTTCAATGGTAGGATGGCGCTTTGTACTGGCCATGCTTTTACTTACACTCAGGGCTCCGATAGTCACACCCTGGTAAAGTTTTACCCTTTCTCCTATTACAGCAGTTTCGCCAATTACAATACCTGTCCCGTGATCAATAAAGAATGGCGAGCCAATAGTGGCTTTAGGATGAATATCTATTCCTGTTAAGGAGTGTGCATATTCGGTCATAACACGCGGAATCAGAGGAACATCAGCTCGTGTAAGACTGTGTGAAAGCCTGTAAACTAATATTGCAAAGAACCCCGGATAGGTCATTATCACTTCATCGATACCTGTTGCTGCCGGATCGTTTGAAGCTATAAATGCTGCATCGTTTTCAAGCATATTTTTAATTACAGGCAGATCATTAAAAAACCTCCCGGAGATAATTTCAGGATTGCCCGGTAATCTTCCCTTAAGCGGCTTCAATAAATCTGTCAATTGATATCTGAGTTTGTTTTCCCTGACAGGCCTGCAGCCACCTCCTTCAATAACCGGGAAAAGCAAATTGGACATTTGGCGGGTAAAGTCTGCAATACCCGATTTTGAAGGTAAATCAGCCCGTCCTTCAGTCATCTTAGTCAGGAAGATCCTGTTTTTCATTGTAATTGAATAAATATGTTCCGTCAATTAATAATTAAACAATAAAATCTCAAGTATGTTTATTCCTTATGCTTTTAATAAAGTCCCGAATATTATCTCTGCTTTCACCTTTTTCACTCAGCATTTTAATAAATGCGCTTCCTATAATAGCGCCATGTGACATGCTGCCTGCAATTGTGAAAGTTTCATGCCCCGATATGCCAAATCCAATAAGCAGTGGATTATTAAGTTTCATTTCTGATACCCTCTTAAAGTAATTAAGCTGATCATCAGTAAAGCTTCCCTCTTTCCCTGTAGTTGACGAAGATGAAACCATATATATAAAACCATGGCTCGCCTGGTCAATAAAACGGATCCGGTCATCGCTTGTCTGGGGCGAAATCAGGAAAATATTGTGAATGTGATACTTTTCAAAAATCTTATGATGATTCTCCAGATATATCTCCGGGGGAAGATCAGGGAGTATCACTCCGTCGATGCCTGTCTCTGCACAATTCTGACAGAAATTCTCAATTCCAAACTGCAGAACAGGATTAATATATCCCATCATCAAAAGCGGGATGCTGACCTCGCTGCGGATATTTTTCAGCTGCCTGAAAAGTAATTTCAGATTCATCCCGTTTCGGAGAGCAATATTGCTGCTTTTCTGTATTACAGGGCCATCAGCCAAAGGATCAGAAAAAGGTATCCCGATCTCTATCATATCTGCACCTGCTACCGCCAGATCTTTGATTATTCCGTTTGTTGAAGAAAGATTTGGATAACCAGCAGTAAAATAGACAGAAAGTATATTACCTTGTTTTGTCTGAAATAGTTTATTTATACGATTAGTCATAATCAGAAATATATAATGTTATCAGATTTATAGTTGTTTTTGCTCCATATAACTTATATATGCAGACATGTCCTTGTCGCCCCTGCCCGAAATATTTACTACTACCACATCCGTTTCCCTAAACTTAATTTTACCCAGCACTGCCAGTGCGTGAGCAGATTCAAGTGCAGGCACAATTCCTTCAAGGCGGGTAAGTCTGAAAGCTGCATCAAGAGCCTCTTCATCAGTGGCATTTAAGAACCTTACGCGCCCCGTTTTATGAAGGTAAGCATGTAAAGGGCCAATACCAGGGTAATCGAGTCCGGCTGAAATGGAATATGGTTCTGTAATCTGTCCGTCATCATTTTGCATCAATATGGTGCGGCTGCCATGTATTACTCCCGGCCGGCCCAGAACAATCGTGGCAGCTGATTCACCGCTATCAACACCTTTTCCTGAAGCCTCTGAAGCTATAAGTTTTACCTTTTCGTTTTCAAGATAATGATAAAAAGCGCCGGCTGCATTACTGCCTCCTCCCACGCATGCAATAATATAATCCGGTTCAGAATTTCCGGTTTGTTCCTCAAGCTGCCATTTCATCTCTTCGCTAATAACCGACTGGAGCCTGGCCACCAGGTCAGGATATGGATGCGGACCCACTACCGATCCGATAATATAGTGAGTATCGACCGGATTATTTATCCAGTCGCGAATAGCTTCATTAGTAGCGTCCTTAAGGGTCATATTACCACTGATGACAGGAACAACATCAGCTCCCAGCATTTTCATTCTCAATACATTTGGTTCCTGACGTTCAACATCAAGTTTCCCCATATATACAACGCATTTCAAACCCATCAGGGCACAAACTGTGGCAGCTGCAACTCCATGCTGACCCGCACCCGTTTCAGCAATAATCCTTGTTTTGCCCAGCCTTTTTGCAATCAATATCTGTCCAATAGTATTGTTGATTTTATGTGATCCGGTATGATTAAGATCTTCGCGTTTAAGGTAAATAAGTGTATCATAAAATGAAGAAAGCCTTTTTGCAAAAAACAAAGGAGATGGTCTTCCGGCATAATTTTTTAATAATAAGGAAAACTCTGATTTAAAATCCGGATCATCAATGATTTTCAGGTAATTTTCTCTGAGCTCTTTTATATTATGATACATCATTTCGGGAATAAATGCTCCTCCAAATTCGCCATAATAACCTCGTTCATCAACATTGTACTTCATATACTGTTAATTTTTTATCTCGTTAATAAATGCCTTTACCAGGTGTGGATCTTTATGGCCGGAGCAGGTTTCGAACCGGCTGTTAATGTCTACACCAAAAAAACGGGGATGATCAAATGCTTTAATGATCCCCGCATCATCAGGACCAATTCCTCCGCTAAGGAAAAAAGGTTTATCAAGCCGGTATTCAGCAATTTTACTCCAGTCAAATTTTGATCCGCTTCCGCCATAATTAATAGTCTGTGTATCAAATAAAAAAAATTCGCAGGCATTCATGTAGGGATTAAGTTCATTAAAATCAAAACTNCTGTTAATGCCGAATGCTTTGATTATCAATAAACCGGTTGCCTTTAACGACCGGCAATAATCTGAAGATTCATTCCCGTGAAGCTGTATCATATCGAGGTTATATCTCCCGGAGGTTTTTAAAATCATATCAGCCTTTTCATCCACAAAAACCCCTGCTTTAAGAATGCCGGAAGGAACCTGACGAAAAAGTGAAGTATCAGGAGTTTTTCCGACAAACCGTTTTGACCCCGGATAAAATATAAAACCTAAAAAATCTGCGCCAGCCGCTGTTATCTCTTTTACATTCTGCACATCACATATACCGCAAACCTTTACTTTTCTCATTGTTTCAATTGATCAATTTAACAAAATCAGAAAATGCTGCCACCGGATCATCTGTTTTCATAAAGGTCTCTCCCATCAGGAATCCATGATAACCGGCATGTCTCAGATTTTTAATTACTTCAGGCGATGATAATCCGCTTTCGGATATCCTGACTATATCTGCCGGGAGCCGGCCGGCCATTTCGACAGAAATATCTGTATTCACTTCGAAAGTGTTCAGGTTGCGGTTATTAACACCGACAACGTTTATGAACCCGTTAATCATATCAATTTCTGAATAATGATGAATTTCCAGTAAAACCTGTAATCCGAGACTCTGTGCGAAACGGGCAAGAGTGTAAACGGTATTTTTATTAAGGGCGGCAGCAATGAGCAATATTGCATCAGCGCCAATTGCACGGGCCTCAATTATCTGATATTCGTCAATAATAAAATCCTTGCGAAGTATCGGTATATTACAGGATGTACGTGCACGCAACAGGTCGGTATTGCTGCCTCCAAAGAATTCCAAGTCAGTTAAAACGGAAACAGCAGAGGCTCCGATAAGAGAGTAACCTGATACAATCTTTTCCGGTTCTGCCAGGTTGTTTATGATACCTCTTGACGGAGATTTTCTTTTAAACTCTGCAATAATACCGGTCCTGGATGGATTTAAAATATAATCCCGGAGGGGAATGATCTCTCTGTGGAAAAAAAGACTTCTTTCAAGTTCTTTAAAAGGTGTATGCAGAGAGCGTATAGCAACCTCCTTCTTTTTATGCAATATGATTTTTTCAAGAATATTCATGACTGCATTTCCATCAATTGTTTAAATGACTGGTATGCTTTCCCTCCTGACAATGACTCTTCGGCAAGCTCTTTGCAATCTGTAAGCGGTATTGATGAAAAATAACACTTAAGCGCAATCTGGGAATTTGCCAATACTACCTCTTTCTGAGCCTCTGTTCCATTTCCCTGAAGTATTTTAATAAATATTTCCGCGGCCTCTTTCACATTTTCCCCACCATAAAGATCCTCCTGTTTTCTCCGGGTAAATCCAAGATTTTCGGGAGTTACAATTTCCTCGATACCATTATGGATATATTTAAATCCGGAAGTAAGAGAAATTTCATCATAGCCATCGAGGCTATGAATGATCGTAAATGGCCGGTCTGACTGCTGATAGATGTAGTTATATAACCTTGCAAGCTCGAGGCTGTAAACGCCTATAAGCTGCCGTTTAGGAAAAGAGGGATTCACCATGGGGCCGAGCATGTTGAAAAATGTCTTGACTTTCAGTGCCTTACGAACAGGAACGATATACTTCATGGCCGGATTAAACAATGGAGCGTGCAGGAAACAGACCCCTGTCCTGTCAATTTCCCTCATTAATTTTTCCTGATCAGATGAAAACCTGTAGCCGAAATACTCAAAAATATTTGATGAACCGCTTACAGACGTCACTCCGTAATTTCCATGTTTTGCAACTTTTGCTCCGGCTCCTGCAAGAACAAAAGAGGTAAGGGTGGATATATTAAAAGTGTTCTTGCCGTCACCACCTGTTCCGCACAGGTCAATTGTTTCGATTCCCCCTAAATCTATTCTGATACACATATTCAGCATGGCATCACGGAAGCCTGATAATTCTTCAACAGTGATACTCCGCATAAGATAAATTGTAAGGAATGCGGCAATTTCAGATTCAGTATAACTACCCCCGGCAATATTTGTCAGGACACTTTCTGCTTCACTGCGATCAAGTGTTTTATGTTCAAAAAGATGGTTCAGAATTTTACGCATAATCTAGGTTTTTTCTGTTGCTTGTCAATTGTGTTTACTCTCTCTATCCTTCTATCCAGTTCCTGATGATGTCGATCCCATGTTCTGTAAGAACTGATTCGGGGTGGAACTGAACACCATATACATCATATTCCCTGTGCCTGATGGCCATTATCATCTGGTTACTATCGATACAAGTGACTTTCAGGCAATCGGGCAGGTTATTATTAGATATTACCCAGGAATGGTAACGGCCTGCATTGAAAGTAACGGGGATATTTTTAAACAATAGATCCTTGTTATCAAGCACAATTACCTGCGTTGAGAGTCCGTGGTAAACTTCTTTAAGATTAATAAGAGTTGCTCCGAAAGCTTCACCTATAGCCTGGTGGCCCAGGCATACACCGAGGATACTTTTTGTGGATGAATATCGCCTTATCAGGTCGAGACAAATACCTGCCTCACCCGGAATACCGGGGCCTGGTGAAAGAAGTATTTTATCATAAGCTTCAATATCATCAAGCTTTATCTCATCATTACGAAACACTTCAGGTCTGGTACCTGTCAGATTTTCAATATAATGAACAAGGTTATAGGTGAATGAATCATAATTGTCTATTACAAGTATCCTTTTCATTTTATATGTTTTATCAATTAATTTCACCGGCCATTTTTATAGCTTTCCGCAGTGCGCCAAGTTTATTATTTACCTCCTGCAATTCATTTTCCTCGTCTGAAATGGCTACTATGCCGGCGCCAGCCTGGTAAAAGAGTCTGTTCCTTTTACTCAGAAAGGTGCGGATCATTATTGCATGGTTAAACTGTCCCCTGAAATCAAGAAAACCTATTGCTCCACCATAATAACCACGACCCTGGGGTTCATATTTATCAATCAGCTGCATTGCTTTATATTTTGGCGCTCCTGTCAGTGTGCCTGCAGGGAAAGTTGAAGTCATCATGTCAATTACGGTTGAATCTGGATTCATCTCCCCCGATACAGCCGAGACAAGATGAATAACATGAGAATAAAACTGCACCTCCCTGAAGCTTTCCACCTTTACATTTTTTGCATGACGGCTAAGATCATTACGTGCAAGGTCGACCAGCATTACATGCTCTGCGTTTTCTTTCTGGTCGGCCGAGAGCTGACGGGCAAGGAGCTTATCATTTTCATCATCACCTGTACGCCTGAAGGTTCCTGCTATAGGATTGATGTAAGCTTTTGATTTGTTTATCTTCAGGTGAGCTTCCGGTGAAGAGCCGAAGATCTTAAAATTTCCATAATCAAAATAAAACAGGTAAGGTGATGGGTTCACTGATCGCAGAGCCCTGTAGACATTAAATTCATCACCCGTAAAACCACGTGAAAACCTGCGCGACATTACAAGCTGAAATACATCTCCCCTGTAACAGTGCTCCTTTCCTTTTTTAACAATCGCCTTGTATTGTTCATCTGACATGTTTGACTCTTCCGTTTCTGATGGTCTGAATGAGTAGAAGGCAATATTTCTGCTGTTTAAGAGCGATCTGATCTGTTCTAATTCTCCGGTATTATTATCAATCTGATTTTCAATAATATATAATATATTCTGAAAATGGTTTACTGCAATTATATAGTTATAGAAGGAGTAATGAAGATCAGGAATTTTGTATTCTTCCTCCTGAACAGCTGTCAGATCTATTTTCTCAAAATACCTGACGGCATCATAAGAAGTATAACCGAAAAGGCCATTTACCGGAATGCCTTCATTAAGGTCAGCTTGTTGAAAAGATTCAATAAAAGCACTGAACCTTGACCGGAAAATACCGGGATCCGAAATGCTGGTTGAAATTACAGATCCATCAGGGTATGTCTCCGTAATGAATCCATTCGCTGCTTCTATTGTGGCAAGAGGTTTCATGCAGATATAAGAATAACTGTTCTCAGTGGCATGATAATCTGAGCTCTCAAGAAGAAGCGAATCGGGGTAAATATCCCTTATTTTTAAATATATGCTAACGGGAGTAATAGTATCAGCAAGCATTTTGAGAGCTTTTGTTCTTACAATTGTTTTTTTCATTCCGGATCGGTTTAAACATAATTAAAATCAAAACGGCCCGTCGTGAGAACGACAAGCCGCTGTTTAATATCTTTTAGTATTATATACAAATAGCTGATAGTCTCACATTTTCAGGCGAAATCTGCTTAACCACCAACACCAATTTGTAAAAAATACTTCCATTTTTAATAACGCATCAGGCTTCAAAAGTAAACTTTTTTATTTAAAAGCAATAAAAAATATAAAATATTTTATTTGACGCTAAAATAAAAGCGGTCAGATATTGGCATTAAATGCATCGCCTTTGAGAAAATCAGGGTAAGGCGATATCGCTTAAGCGGAAATATTATTTTTCAATTTGTGATATTTTCCCTGTTTTCTTGTTTTTCAGTATCACTTTTACTCTGCCGTCAGGCATTTTCTCTTCTTTTACAAAGATGTGATCCTTATCGTATTCCCGGATCTCTGAAATAGGTCCGGTTTTATTCCTGCCGCGCCATCCCTGAAGTTTCACAGGTTCCCATTTTTTAGATTTTGCAGAACGATAGCAGGCATCCATGATCTCATTGATTATATACCCGTCATAGAAAGTCTCCCTGGCTTCCCTTTTATTTTCGAAGGCATTGATCATATCAGTAAACATATTGGTATAACCCAGTTCAACCACCTCATCGCCAACAGGGAAGATCCATCCCTTTTCGGTTTCAGCTTTTTCAGCGACATATCCGACATTACCGGTTGCAGTAAATATCTCAAAACCTGTACGCAGGAAATTATTTATCCAGATTGTGCCCTCAGTGCCCATAACTTCATCACGCAAATCCATGCCTCCCCTGAATGTCCAGCTGACTTCAAACTGTCCGATAGCTCCATTCTCATATCTCACCCATCCAAGTGCATTATCCTCTGCATCAATAGGTTTCACAAGAGTTTCGGCCCAGCACATTACTTCCACGGGCAGTATATCTTTGCCAATGTAGTTGCGTGCAATTTCGATGCAATGGCAACCCATATCCAGCAAAACACCTCCTCCTGAGAGTTCTTTAGTCAAGAACCAGTCACTGTGCGGTCCGGGGTGGGTTTCACGCGAGCGAGCCCAGGTGACCTGGCCAATGNCACCCGAATGTACCGATTGAAGTGATTTGAGTGTTTTAGGAGTGTAGACAAGGTCTTCGAGATAACCATGCATGATACCTGCTTTTTCGACGGCATCAAGCATCTTTTTTGCCTCCAGAGCATTACGTCCCAGAGGTTTGGTACATAAAACAGCTTTTTTTGCAGCTGCAGCCAGCAGAACAGCTTCGAGGTGAAGGTTATTTGGCAATCCAATTACAACGATTTCCACTTCCGGATCATTTACAGCATCTTTCATTGAAGTTGTCCAACGGGGGATTCCGTGTTTTTTTGCGAAAGCTTTTCCCCGGGATTCATCCCGCGAATAAATAATGTGTACATGATCGCGGTTTCGTTGTCCGTGAAGCGAGAAGGTGTAAAAATCGCCGATGAATCCGGCTCCGAGCATTGCAATTTTAGCCATGGGAATATAGTTTAGTATTTAAATAACTGATATTTAAATGGTTGTTATTCATTTTTTTTGGTAATCCCCGGTTTCTGAAGCTTTACAGTTACCGGCTCTATTGTTACAAGACACCCTTTTGGCATTTTATGAAGATCAGCTTCAATAAGCTTATAAAAATTTTCAATGGTTTCGGCAGTGTCGATAATTTCAATCATCACCGGAAGTTTTTCAGTAAGCTCCCAGAATTTTGAGGAGTTAATATGACTGCTCTGACCATAACCCATGATACCACGGTAAACGGTTGCCCCTGATACTCGGTGATCGTTTGCTTTTTGGACTATATACTCATACAGAAGTTTCGAACCAAACCTGTCAGTTGAACTGGCATAGATTTTTAAAACGGAATTAACTGAAGTTTCCATGATCATAACAGATTAGTGAGTGCGTATCCAAAAAAAACTGCAATGAAACCTAAGAAAATACTTAACCCGGTATACAAAAGAATTGAAAGAAATTGTCCGTTATGCAGCAGCATAAGATTTTCATTGGTAAATGATGAGAAAGTTGTAAATCCTCCGCACAATCCAACCATCAAAAAAAGACGCCATTCAATAGTCAGGATAGTACTCCTCTCTGATATTCCGGTAAGGAGACCTATGATGAAGCTCCCTGTGATATTAACAAGCAGAGTACCAAATGGTATTGAAAAATAATCGATATTCAGGTTCAGTCCTGAGAGGAAGTAGCGTGCCACACTTCCGATAAATCCACCTGTCCCGATAATTAAAATATTCTTAATCATAAGTTTTGCACAAATTACATTTTTAATGACTCATCTGGTGAAGACGCAAATTTATGACTGAGGTCAAGCATCGTTAATGCTGTATTATTAGCTACAAATATCGCTGTTCCTATAATAAATATGACCAGGGATATGTATTGCAAAATGAGTATAGTGCCTGTACAGGGCTGAAAAGAGCGACACAAAAACCGGGACCATCAGGAGTGCTGTTATTAGATTCAACAGGTCAAGATTATAAAGCCCGAGAAGAGTGTTCCCTCCGAATTGTTCGAATCTGCCGGCAGCTGTTGACGGAATTGCAGAAAGGTCACCTCCCAGAATTGAACCGGCAACAACATCGGCAAGGGTGCCAAGTATAACCATTATTGCAAACAGGCTACCTGTTTTAAAAATAGCCTTCCATTGATTATCAAACTGATGTACGGTCATTTGAGTCATTTTATAAATTACCTGAAAAGGATTGATGCAACTCATCTTTACTAAAAATTCTTGTAACCCGGATGCTTCTCCCCTTCAAAACAAATAAAATTACGTAAAATCACTAACCAATTGCAAATTATTTTCGAAAAAGTTGCACAATAAAATATTTTGTTATATATTTGACTAATTGGTTAAACTTAATAGTTAATCTGTTAAGTTAAACCTGTTAGTTAAATAAAATGATTGAGAACGATAAACAAACAGAAGAGAAAATCTTTGAAGCCGCAACGGAAGTATTCTTAGCGAAAGGAATGGATGGAGCAAGAATGCAGGATATCGCCAACCATGCCGGAATAAATAAAGCATTGCTGCATTATTACTTCCGTACGAAAGATCGTCTGTTTAATGCTGTATTCGAAATGATTGCCAGGAAAATGCTCCGGAAATTTGCACCCGTTTTCGATGAGAACCTCTCATTCGAAGATAAAATAAGATTCTTTTTCAAAGAGCACATATCGTTTCTGCAGGAGAATCCTGCTCTGCCAGGATTTATCATTAACGAAATAAACCGCAATCCGGCCCGGATAAAAAAGATTCTTAAAAACGTCGACATTAAAAATCTTTTGTCAATGCTCGAAAAACAACATAGAGAGGAGTTTAAAAAATATAACATTACAGAAGATTCAATACCTCAACTATTAACGACCATCGTATCAATAAGTGTATTCCCATTTGCCGCCAGGGGTATTATAGAAGGAGTTTTTGAAAACATAGGGCTTGACTTTGATAAGTACATTGAAGAGAGGAAAGAGTTTGCGGCACAGTTTGTACTGAGAGCCTTAAAAAAGAGTGACTAAAGTTTGGAGTGAACTAAAGTACTTAAAGTTGAAATAATAAAAACATTATAAATGAAAAGGAAGATACTGATTCTGGTCATTTTGATAATTCCGGAGTTNTCATCTCTTTACGCTCAAAACATTCTGACACTTAAAGAGTGCTACGACAGGGCACTGATAGCCAATGCTCTTGCCGGAGAAAAAGAAGCGTATTCGTCTATCTCGAATATTAAAGACAAGAACCTTTCAAAAGGCTGGTATCCCACTCTTGATGCCAATGCGAGCGCCCTGTATAATTCTGAAGTGGTGGACATCGGCGGCGCCCTCGGATCTTTACCATTTCCCGGCATTGCTGATGCAATAAAACCTCTGCCGCATGAACAATACAAAATAACAGTCGACATAACCCAGGTGATTTATGACGGAGGTGCAATTAAGAATGCAAGAGCACTCGAAAAATACGATCTTGATATTTATGAGAAACAGACAGAAACAGACTTATACAAGCTGCGGAGCCAGATAAACACCTATTATTTCAACCTGCTGCTCCTTGACCGGCAAAAAGAGCTTCAAAACAATTACCTTGAATTAATAAAAAAGCGCATCCTTTCAATGCAATCTGCTCTTAATAACGGTGTTATCACAAAGTCAGATATAGATGTCCTGTACGCGGAAAAGATAAAGATTGAACAACAAATGAGTGAAAATGATATCAGGAAAATCTCTCTGCTGAAAATATTAACCGGTATCACCGGCACAGAGATTAATGCTTCAACAAAACTTGTACTTCCTGATCAGCCGGGAACATTGTCAAATGAATTATTACGTCCCGAACTTCAGCTTTTCGACATTAGAAAAGAGCAGCTGGCAGCAGGAATGAAACTCATTGACAGCAAAAGGATGCCAAAAGCATTTGGATTTGCTACAATGGGTTATGGCAATCCTCCGGGAAGTAACTTTTTCAGAAACGAATTTGCACCTTATTATATACTTGGGGCGGGACTTAAATGGAATATTTTCGACTGGAACAAAGCGAGGAATGATAAACAGGTGATAAACCTTCAGCAAGGAATAATTGAGAACAGGAAAAGTGACCTTGCCGATAATTTAAGCAGGCTTCTCGAAGCAAAAAATGCTGAGATTAAAAGCCTGAAAAAACTTGTTGAAACCGACTCCGAACTGATAGCTCTCAGGAAAAGGATCACCGCAGCAGCCGAATCGCAATACGAAAACGGGATCATCACTGCCACCGATTACATGAATGAGATGAATTCAGAACGACAGGCTGTTGTCAACTACGAGATTCATAAAATCAACCTTTCTCTTGCAGGAATTGAGTACCTTAATATAAGCGGAAAAGAAATAGAATAAAATCCATATAATATGAAAAACCTTTTTACAATAATCATTACAATAGTATTTATTACAGGTTGTAAAAGCAGAACCGATCAGGCAGACGCATTCGGCAACTTTGAGGCTACTGAGGTCATTGTCTCTGCTGAGACTACCGGTCGGATACTCATGTTTAATACGACTGAAGGAGCAGAAATCGAAAAAGGATCAGAAATTGCCCTTATAGATACCACCATTTTCCACCTTCAGAAAGCGGAGATTGATGCCGGAATGAAGAGCGTGAGGACCCGCATAAATTCAATAAATGCACAGAATGACATTCTAAATCAGCAGATTGCAAACCTTAATATTAATATATCCAGGATTGAAAACATGCTCAGAGATGATGCCGCAACAAAAAAACAATATGATGATCTGACCGGACAGGTGGCAGTACTCCAAAAGCAGATTGCTGCCAACAATACCCAGAAAGCATCAATAGCTGCAGAAATTTCGGTCTATGAATCTAAAAAAGCAACAATAAATGAGCAGATGGCGAGAAGCAATGTTAAGAGCCCGTTGAAAGGAACTGTCATCGAAAAATACTCAGAAGCCGGGGAGATAACTGCAGCTGGCAAACCACTTGTTAAGATTGCCGACCTGTCGCTTATTAAATTAAAAGTATATGTCAGCGGGGCACAGTTGGGCAGCATTAAAACCGGTCAGCTGTGTACAGTAAGAACAGACAATGGTAAAAAAGGGTACAGCTCATTTAACGGGACAATAAGCTATATCTCAGGCAAAGCTGAGTTCACACCCAAAATCATCCAGACAAAAGAAGAGCGCGTAACACTTGTTTATGCTGTGACTATTGATGTTAAAAATGATGGCGCCATGAAGGCGGGCATGCCGGGAGAAGTCATCTTCTGATAAAAACCAGCAAATGCAAAAGGTAATAGAATCGTCGGGCATCAGTAAAAAGTTTGGAGAGACACAGGCTCTGAAGGATATCACATTCTCAGTGAATGAATCGGAGATATTCGGCTTCATTGGTCCCGATGGCGCGGGCAAGACAACTCTTTTCAGGATCATCACTACTCTCCTGCTTCCGGATGAAGGTGAAATGAGAGTTCTTGGGATGGATTGCGTCAGCGGGTACAAAGAACTTCGCAGGAATATAGGTTATATGCCGGGACGATTCAGCCTTTACCAGGACCTTTCTGTTGAGGAAAACCTTGAGTTTTATGCTACTGTTTTCGGAACTACCGTAAAGGAAAATTATGATTTGATCTCTGATATCTATTCGCATATTGAACCTTTTAAAAAGCGTCTTGCCNGAAAGCTTTCAGGGGGTATGAAGCAGAAGCTGGCACTGTCGTGCGCGCTCATTCATAAACCCAAACTTCTTATACTGGATGAACCTACCACAGGTGTAGATGCTGTATCGAGATCTGAATTCTGGACAATGCTTGCAAAACTGCGTAAATATAACATAACTATTATTTTATCTACCCCCTACATGGATGAAGCGATGAAATGTGACAGAGTTGCACTTATACAGGACGGAAATATTCTTTCTGTTGATCAGCCGCAGAAGATAAAAGAAGGCTTCAGCAGAAAACTCTATTCGGCCAGGGCTCCTGAAAAATATTTGCTCATAAAAACTTTAAGAAAATTCCATGCAACTATAACTGCATATCCTTTCGGCGATTCGGTTCATGTCACCTTTAAGAATGACAGGATAGATGAATCGCTTAATGATTACCTTAAAACGGCAGGGTTAAGTAATGTAACTATTACAGAGTCAGCTGCAGGAATTGAAGACAGATTTCTTGAACTGATGGAAACAGAAAAACTCCCCTTTTGAAGGGGGATAGGGGGATGTTAAGATGACAGGTGATACAGTAATATCGGTTCGTAATCTGGTTAAAAAGTTCGGCAGCTTCACCGCTAACGATAATCTGACTTTTAATGTTTATGAAGGTGAAATATTTGGATTTCTCGGAGCCAACGGCGCAGGCAAAACTACTACCATAAGAATACTTTCCGGATTGTCGAAACCAACTTCCGGGGAGGTCGTGGTAGCAGGGTTCGATGCTTACAGTCAGCCGGAGAAAATCAAGAATAATATCGGGTATATGTGCCAGAAGTTCTCATTGTACGAGGATCTGACGGTTAAGGAGAATATTACCCTTTACGGCGGAATTTATGGAATGAAAAGGGAGATAATCAGAACCAGAATGAATGAACTTCTTGAAAG
>JGI24132J36420_10000116_pt1 | contig 37679 bp, 31 predicted proteins | sample BarGraNGADG00212_3_FD_36420 | JGI IMG/M metagenome (IMG submission 36420) | reverse complement strand
CATTGTCTCCCTCAGTCAGCGTAGACTGCGACTACGCCTCCTTCTCTCGACTTGGATAAGACGAAAAATCCCTCTTCGCATCGGCGCATTACTTCTCTCGATTGGTATAAGCGACATCAATGACAATGGGGTGCGGATTCACGCATCCCCTTTTTTGTGAAATACGACGAACTTGCTGGCAAAATAGTTAAACAACACTTCCAGTACGTTCATGAGCAGTTTGGCCAGCTTATCGTCCATGATGAGCAGGCAGAGGTTGAAAAGGAGTATCTGGAACAAGAGCATCGACAGAGCGCGGGCTGAGACAAAGAGGATGAACTCCCGCCAGGCATTGCCTTTCGTCTGTGTACTCTTGAAGACGAAGCGCTTGTTGGTGATGTAGGCGAAGCTCACCGCCAGCACCCAGGAGGTGACGTTTGAGAAGTTTGCGATCAGGCGCCAACTGGCGCTGCCGTTCACCTGTCCTTCAAGGCCCAGCAGGCTGGTCATGGCCACATACACTAACCAGCTCACCAAGGTGGTCAGCAGGCCAAAGAAGAGGTAGCTGGACACCTCGCTCAGCTTATCCTTATCTTTGAACAGGGCTTTTATCTTTTCTATCATCATTTCTCTCTATCTCCTCGTTTTTGAGGCTGTCACCTTCATCGCCTCGGGCATAGGTCGCAGCGAGCAAGTCATCCAGAGCGATATTTCGCGGGATCTTCTTATTCTTGGCGCTCAGATAGCTGATGCTGTGATCATCATAGGCCTGCACGGTGACGTTCATGCTGCGTGTGCCCGCCTGATCCATCACGATGATCTTGATGGGCCGCTGGTGACGCAGCGAATAGGCCAGGAACCGCTGCAATGTGCTCATCCCTGCGGCACCTTATAAATGACGTAATCATTCTGTTCATCGGCATAGACGCGTTCAAACAAGCTTTCCAGCGCCTGCTCATCCACCTGCAGCTCACTGCGCTCATAGGGACCCAGCAGGATGTAGCTAATGCCATAGCGGCTGAGCAGCGCCATGTTTTCGCGTGGGTTTCTGTAAAAGGCGCGGATCTCTGCCTCCCTGGCGTCTGTATCAAAGCCGTGGTAGTAGAGCCACAGCTTGGGGCCGCTGACGATATTGCGCCCGGCCAGGGCACTGACCGGGTTCAGGTGCTGCGTCCAGGTAAGGAAGGTGCTGTGCGGCGGCGTCTCTCGCTCTATGTAGTCCGCCGTCTGGATAGCCTCGGTGGAAAAGCTCTGATAATCACTCACCGTCTCGCGTGCCAGGGAAAGGCTGCCCGACAGGAAGAAGATCACGCAGCAAAGCGCCGCCAACAGTCCCCGCGTACGGATGCCCTTCAGGCGGTCATAGAGTTGGAAGGCGTATTCGCTGATTGGCACGGCGCACAGCGCGTACCAGACGTAGAGAAGCTTGTTGTTGTCGTACTCATTGGGCTGGAAGATGACCAGTTCGGCAACGATAAAGATGACAAAGGCGCCTGTGTAAATGTGACGGTGCTTCTGATTCTTTTCAAAGAGGCTGAAAATGAGCAGCAGGAAGGGCAGGCCGATGTTTTTCAGATAAAACCACAGGTATCCGTCGCGCAGGCCTGCGCCTCCTGAGTTATTGACCCAGTTAAACTGCAGGCGCAAAAAACCATCCGCGCCAGCCTGGGAGAACGTAAAGGCAAGGAGCTGCGGAAGGGCAAGGACCAGGGCGATACCGCCGTAGAGCAGCCAGGGCCAGACAGCGCGGCGCTTGAAGAGGTCATAGATAAGCCAGCCCGCGCTGCAAAGCCCCAGCGCCAGGAAGGAATGCGTGTGCAGCAGTGGCAGGCCGCCGGCCATGACGCCCAACAAAGCGAACTGCCGCGCGTTGCGTTTGCCAGTTTGCAGGCCATCATAGAGCAAATAGAGCAGGGGCATAAGCATCATCCACCCACCAAGGAAGGTGCGCTGGGGAATGAACATATCGGCGATGATATTGCTCCACCTGAGGTTGTAGGTGGTAAACTCCGCGTGGTTGACGGGCGTCTGGTACCAACCGGTAAGGATGGTCTGCAGGCGTTGCGTCCAGGTGCCCGCCTGCAGCTCATTGATGCCCGCCTGGCCAAGGCTTTGGCCCATCATGTCAAAGCTGTACAAAAAGCCCAGCCCGCCATTGAGAAAGACAAGCAGCGCAGCAAGCACCGCCGCACGACGGCCATTCGCCATGCGCAAAGCCAGCAGCGTAAAGCCCGCGAAGGCCAGCGCCATCATCAGCGTGCCGGGAAAGACCAGTGCCACCTGCAGGCTTGCGCCAAACAGCATGAAACTGGTGGAGAGGCTGTCCGCCAGGAAGGGATAGGCCAGACGCTTGCCTGGCAGGATGCTGTAGTCGGCGGGAAAGCGCGCGTCCCTCAGCGAGGTGATGATGCCCGTGTGCAGCGGCAGGTCGCCATAGGTGCTCTGGCCAACGTGGAGGCCGTCTGCCGCGGGCCGGAGATGATGCGTCCACTGCAGGTATCCGCCCAGTATCGTTAGCGGCAGCGCCACCAGAAGCAAGACCCTGAGGTCCTTGGCGTCATCATTGGTGAATAGCTTGAGCTGGGTCTTCCTGTCGCGCAACAGGTAGGAGGCAAGGGTGAGCAGCAACAGGGGGATCAGCGCCAGCAGATGCCCTGTGACCGAAAAAGCCAGCACAAAGGCGATCAGCGCCGGCAGCCACATCATCATCAGCAGGCCTAGGCAGAAGCCGATCCATAAGCGATACAGCGGCCTTTGCCCAGGCATCAGCCAGCGGACAATGGCGCAGCCGCACAATAGATAGAGTGTCAGGTAGGGGAGAAACAGCATCACATCTCCTTTAGCCATCATCTGTCTGCGCTTCAAGTCCTCCCATGCGCAGCATCTCGCCGCGCAGATAATGGGCTATCCTGCGCTGCTCGTCAACCGGGGCATTGGTGGCATCGTAGCGGATGGGCGGACCAAAGGTCAGGGTGCGTCTTTTCTTGTCCGCGTAAAGGGGATAGAACTGTGGGCACTTGCCCATACGTTTGTAATAGAGTTGCGCCACTGTCGTGAAGCCTGTGAAAAAGGCGCCTACTGTATCCCTGAGATAGCCCGGTTTCTCCTGTGCGGGGTCGTTGGGGTTCTCCGGGAAGATCAGCAGATTATCCTCGGCCTCCAAAGCTTCAGCTGAGAGCTTGAAGGTGTGGATCAGATCCTTGGTGCTGTTCCTGTAGACAGGGACGTGATCAAGGCTGTTGACGATCCAGGTCAGCGCAGGTCCGACAATATAGCGGGCAACCGGCCACTTCCATTTTTCCGGCAGCCATCGCTGGCGTTTGATAGTCCAGGTGTAAATGTAGGTGGCGATCTGCTCATGGTCAACCATCTCGGAAATCATCCAGGAGCGAAAAGGGAAGGGGATATATATATTGGCGATGATAGGGCCATACAATTCACCGTGGTTGCATGTGAACACACAGGGGATGTCCTTGTCCAGCTTCACATTTTCCTGACCTTCAACCTTGGTGGGGAACAACAGCCGCAAGAAGCGGATCAGCAGCTTGATGCCATAGCGTCGCCGTTTGACCTTGACCAAAACATCTTCCAGCTGCTTTTGCAGGGGGAGGTTGGTTTCCCCGTTTTCCTTGAGCAATAAAAAGCGCTGCAGCTTGACGGTATAGCGGTTCTCAAGCGGGAAACGGAAGGCCGCCAATAGTGCTGCCGCCACCAAAGCCAGCGCCGGGATGAGCAGGGTGGGCTGCAGCGAGGGGATGTTGAAGCCTCTTGCCGGATATCCACCGAAGAAGAGCAGCAGCGACAGACCAAGCAGCGCAAGCATTTGTCCTATCAGGGTGGCAAAGGCATACTCTGCCCCGTGCAGCGATTCCGGTGCTGCGTCGGGGTCTTTGCCGGTGACAAAGGCGATAATGGATTTCATGTTGCGGTCAAGTGCCTGCAATGCCGCTGCGGCAAGGGACGTCCCGCAGGTGCACAGCGCAAGGGCAATATAGGCCCAGATATTCTCGCCCCTAAGTATATTCTGCGAAAGCATCACAAGGCCTGCCAGCCATAAGGCAAGGCCGCCCAGGAGCACGTTGGATGGATCATGGCGCGCATGGCGTGGGCTGAACAGGATCATGCGGGTCAGCCGGTTGGTCAGGTAAATGCACACAAAGGCAATGCCCATGCACGTCAACAGACCGCCAGCGGTGGTACCGATGAAGGTGTAGGAGAGGATCATCGTTACCTGCAGCGCTGTCACCGTGATGGTAGTGACATTGCGGAAACTGCGGTAGCTGTTCGCCTGCCTGAGGGCATCCACATCGATCAACCCCCCGGATTCGCCTCTGGGGGAGGCAGGCTGCTCCTTGCTGGAGAAGTGTGCATAGCTTTCAATGAATGCGCTGAAAGCAAAGCCGCCCAGCAGGTACCAGGCAGTGTCGGTTTTCTGCGAGAGGAAAAGAACAGGTGATAAAAGTAGGCAGAAAAGCAGCATCACTTCTGTGAGGCGGAAGGCACGCTGCACGCGGCTGAGATGTCGTCGCTGCATGGAAATGCACAGTCGCCGGGCGACGTAGGAACGCAGCATGATGATAAGCACCAGGGAAAACAGCAGCCACAGATGAGGCATCTCGACGGAGAGGGGATAGATCAGCAGCAGCGCAAGGGCAAGCAGCGCGGACAGCAGCGTCAGTGTGTAACCCCATAAGCGGTACCCCCTTGGCAGGTGATCGAAGCTCTGCGGATGCAGCAGCATGCCAGCCAATTCGGCTGTCTGCCCCACCATGAACAGCGCGCCTCCCAGGAGAGGCTGACGCACCAATACGATGGAGGCCAACATGCAGTACAGGTAGTCAAACAGGGGGCTGAAGAAGCGAAGGCCGGACAATTGAAGGCGTTCATACGGTGCGGTGTTGGGCGCGTATTGACTGGATGACAAGTCGCTGCCTCCTCTTCATCATATGTGCATATTCTAACACAAACGCCTTTCCGCTTCAATCCGCTTGACAAGGCCTGCGCAAAGCCCCTATACTCGCAATGGAATCGTTTTCACAGAGCAAATATGAAGGCCAGCAAGCTGGCGGGGGAATAGATGAAAGTCACCACCATTCATGACGTTGCGGCAGAGGCACAGGTCAGCATCACCACAGTTTCGCGCGTGCTCAACAGCCGGGAGGAAGTCGATCCCACTACGCGCGCCAAGGTGCTGCAGGTCATTGAACGCCTGCACTATATGCGCAACACCAATGCCGCCAACCTCAAGCAGCGGCATACGGACTTCGTGGCCGTCATCCTGCGCGGCAGGCGCAATATCTTCCTGACCGATCTGGCAGAGCGTATGATGGATTACGGACGTCAGACGGGCTTCCAGTTTTTGCTGGAGTTTATTGATGAACGGGCCGATGAGTTTTTGACAGCAAGCCGGATATACATGGAACGGAAGCTGTCGGGCATCATCTTCCTGGGTTCCAACCTCAAGGACCGGGAAGAGTCGCTGCAGCGCCTTGATTTGCCCTGCGTGTTTGCCACGGTCGATGCCTCGCACCTGCCCGTGCCCAAGCTGGCCTCTATCAGCGTGGATAACTTTCAGGCCGGCCAGCAGGCAGCAGAGCAGCTCATCAGACTGGGGCACCGGCAGATCGCATTGGTGGGCTACTTTGCGGATATTGCCGATTCCACCGGTCTGCGGCTAAACGGCGCGCTGGAGAGCATCAAGCGCCACGGCGTGACCCATGATCCGGACCTCTTTGTAGATTCAGACTTTACAATGCAAACCGCCTACCGCGCCACGCAGGCGCTGCTGAAAAGAAAGAAGCGCTTTACGGCACTCATCGCCATGTCCGATATAGTGGCGATAGGAGCCAGCAAAGCGCTGTTTGATGGCGGCGTCATGGTGCCGCGGGACGTGTCGGTGATTGGCTTTGATGGCATCCAGGAGGGGCAGTATTACATTCCTTCTCTAGCCACCATGGTGCAGCCCGCCGATGAACTGGCGCAGGGCACCGTAGCGCTGCTGTCTGAAATGCTGAGCGGCGCTGCCGGCCGGCATGTGCTGCTCCGTTCCACCTACCGCCAGGGCGGTTCCGTGCGCAGTCTGCAGCGCGGCACTATGTCTATGATAAAACCTTAGTCCACCAGGCCCCAAATATCTTTGGCGTACTCTTGAATTGCCCGGTCTGAGGAAAACTTGCCGGCGCTTGCGACATTCATCAGACACTTTTTGGAGAAGGCTTGGATGTTCTTGTAGTCCTTGTTGGCCTTCAGTTTTTGCTGCATGTAGCTGTCAAAATCAAGGAAGAGGTACTGATGATCCGGCCCGTGCCAGCTGAGACCCGTCAGCAGGGATTCGTGCAGGGTCTTCAGAATACCCTGCGCGTCCTTGAAAGTGCCGTCCACAAGCGTATCCACGGCCGCTTTGAGCACCTTGTTTTCCTTGTAGATCTTAAGGGGGGCATAGCTGTCCTTGATTGCCGTGATCTCTTCCACCGTCGCGCCAAAGATATAGTTGTTCTCCTTGCCGGCCTCCCTGACGATCTCGATATTGGCCCCGTCGTAGGTACCGAGAGTGACCGCGCCGTTGAGCATCAGTTTCATATTGCCCGTGCCGCTGGCCTCTGTGCCCGCGGGAGAGATCTGCTCGCTGATGTCGGCAGCCGGGATGATGCATTCGGCATAGGAGCAGTTGTAGTTGTGGACTAAGACCACCTTGAGCTTGTCCTGCATGACAGGGTCATGGTTGATAAGTTGCGCGATCTGGTTGATATAGTAGATGATGGCCTTCGCCTGCTCGTAGCCCGGCGCGGCCTTGGCGCCGAAGATGAAGGCGGTGGGCGTAAAATCCTTGATGCTGCCTGCTTTCAGGCCTTGGTAGATCGCTATGATCGAGAAGGCATTGAGCAGCTGGCGCTTGTACTCATGCAGGCGCTTGATCTGCACGTCAAAGATGAAGTGTTCAGGGATCAGGATGCCCTCCTGCATGAAGATCTGCAGAGCCAGCTCCTTCTTCTTCTCCTGCTTGATGCTGTGGAAGCAATGGCAAAGCCTGTCATCGATCAGTGGGCGAAGGGCGCTGAGCTGGTCCAGCTGTGTCAGGAAAGCATCGCTGTCCAGTGTGTCCGCCAGCAGGCTGGTCAATTGTGGGTTGCATAACCCCAGCCAGCGGCGCTGCGTGATGCCATTGGTTTTGTTCTGGAAACGCTCGGGATAGATCTGATACCAGTCCTTGAAAACCCTGTCCTTGAGTATCTGCGTATGGATCTCCGCGACACCGTTTGTCGTGTGCGTAGCGTAGACAGCCAGTGGTGCCATTTGGACATGCTGGTTTTTGATGCTGGAGAGCGAGGGCGACTTCAGGTCCCGCAGCAGCCGTCTGTTGATCAGGCGGATCACGGGATAGAGCTGGGGCACCACGGACCGGAGCATTTGGGCATCCCAGGTCTCAAGCGCCTCTTCCATCACGGTGTGGTTGGTGTAGGAGAAGGTCTTCTGCGCGATCTGGAAGGCCTGTTCAAAATCAATGCCTTCCAGCTGCAGCAGCCGGATGAACTCGGGTATCGCCATCACCGGGTGCGTATCATTGAGCTGCACTGCGTAGAAGCCGGGGAACTTGCTGAATTCGCGGCCGATGCGCTGCTTAAAAGCGCTCAGGAGATCCTGCATGGTGGCTGATGAGAGTACATATTGTTGTTTGATGCGCAGAACCTTGCCCGCGTCATTCGAATCGTTGGGGTAGAGGAACCTCGTGATGTCCTCAGCCTTGTTCTTGTCAGCGACCGCGGCCTCATAGTCCTGCTGGTTGAACAGCGCGAAGTCAACCTCCTTGAGGCTTTCACACTGCCATAGGCGCAGCGTGCCGATGCTCTTGAGCTGGTAACCCAGTACTGGCATATCATAGGGAACAGCCAGCACCTGTCCGTCGCCAAAGCTGACGGTGACGGCCAAGTCGCGCCGACGCAAGCTCCAGGGATCGCCATACTTTGACCAGTCATCGGGCTCTTCCACCTGCTGACCGTCAATAAAGTGCTGCTTGAACAGTCCAAAGCGGTAGCGCAGGCCATAGCCCGTCAGAGGGATGCCGTGCGTGGCAGCGCTGTCCAGATAGCAGGCGGCCAGCCTGCCCAGGCCGCCGTTGCCAAAGGCGTCGTCCTCAATTTCCTCAAGCGCCCCGATATCGATGCCCTGGGCCGCCAACAGCCGGGTCACATCTGACAGAACGCCCGCGCAAAAAAGGTTGTTATAGACCATACGGCCAAGCAGATACTCAGCAGACAAATAGCACGCCTGTTTGCTGGCTTCACTTTGGGCGATGCTGTGGCGCCAATCAGGCGTGATCAGCTGCATCAGGGCCAGTCCCATTGCTTCATGCAGCTGCCATGCATTAAGCTGCGCAAGGTCAAGGTGGTAATTTACCCTTGCCTTCTCTTCTGCCAGGAGCAGGACTTGTTTTGCCTCAATCATGGGTGTTCTCCCTTGTATACTTGATGTTGAGCGTGCGCAGCCAGGCTGCCAGATCATTGCTCATGGCTTCCTGCGGCATGCGCCATTGCCAGTTGCCGCCCAAGGTACCGGGCATGTTCATGCGGGCCCTGCCATCCAGGCCCAGGATATCCTGCATGGGCAGCATGGCACGGTTGGCTGGGCTGCTCAGCACCGTCCGGATCATGGCTTGGTTCAGCTCGCTGTCGTTTGTTATACCCAGCACCGCGCGCGCCTGAGCCTTTTCGCGCGGGCCCGCGGTATGCCACCAGCCCTGCAGTGTGTTGTTATCATGCGTGCCCGTGTAGTAGACGGCATTCTTCTTGCAGCTTTGGGGCAGATGGGAGTTGTCGCGGCTTCCGGAGAAAGCAAAGCTGAGCACATGCATCCCCGGATAGCCGCAGTACCGCAGCAGTTTGCGCACCCGCTCGTTGACAGCGCCAAGATCCTCGGCGATGATCTTTAGCTGGGGAAGTTCCTTTTTGACCACCTGGAAGAAGTGCCGTTCAGGTCCCGGCCGCCAGCCGCCATAGCGCGCGGTGGAGGCAGTGTGGGGAACAGCGTAGTAGTTGGCAAAGCCGATGAAGTGATCTACCCGGATGAGGTCATACAGTTCACCCATCGCCCTCAGGCGATCGATCCACCAGGTGTACTTGTTCTTTTTAAGCGCTTTCCAGTTGTAGAGTGGGTTGCCCCAAAGCTGGCCATCCTGTGAAAAATAGTCAGGCGGCACACCGGCCACCATCGAAGGGCGCCTATCCAGATCCAGTTGGAAGGCACCGGAGTTGGCCCAGCAGTCGGCTGAATCCATCGCCACATAGATGGGCATATCGCCAAACAGCTGAATGTCCCGAGCGTTGGCGTAGGCTTTGAGCTGATACCATTGCCTGAAGAAGAGATACTGCACGAAGATCTGGTAGTCAATGGCCTGGCTGAGCATCTGGCGGTACTTCTCAAGCGCTTGCGGCTGGCGTTTGCGGATGGCCTCGTCGGGCCAATCCATCCAGCTGCCGCCGCCAAAGTGCATCTTTATGGCGTAGAACAACGCGTAATCCTCAAGCCACCGCATCTGACGGGTCCGAAAGACCGCAAGCTCCGCTTGCAGCGCGTCTTTGGATTGCTGGTAGGCGCGCTGCAGCATCCCTGTCTTATACGAAATCAGGGACCTGTAGTCAATATGTTGGGGATCCTTGTCCTCGTAGCTGTTCTTGTCCCTGAGCAGGCCTTCCTGCCTCAGCGTGTCAAGGTCTATCAGCAGGGGATTGCCCGCGAAGGAGCTGAAACTCTGGTAGGGGGATTCGCCATAGCCTGTGGGAGAGACCGGCAGCACCTGCCAGATGTTCATGCCAGAGGCCTTGAGGAAATCCACAAATTGATAGGCGTTTTTACCCATGCTGCCGATGCCTTCGGGGCCCGGCAGACTGCTGATATGCAGCAGGATTCCGCTTTGGCGCATGGTGTTCCTTTCGTTAGCGCATGATGCAGCCGCTGAAGGGCGGCAGCACCAGGACTTCGCTTGTGATGGTGGGGAAACCCGAACCCGTGTCCCAGGCAGCCGAGAATTCCCCCTGGGGCACAGGGATGATCACTTGCTTCTCAGACAGGTTATGGATGACCAGCAGGGTCTCACTTTCACCTTTGCAGCGCCAGGCGGCAAGGGCCTGGTCACCCAAGTCGACCGCCTCCACCAACGCGTCCTTCAGCAGGGGATGCGCTCCGCGAATGGCCAGGATATTGCGGTAGAAATTGAGCAGGGATAAAGGATCCTGCGCCTGTTCATCCACACCTGTCTTCAGGCGCTGGGCTTGGTCAATCTTCAGTGGGGGCAGGCAATTGAGTGATTCATCATTGCTCCACAGCATGGGCAGGCGCTTATTCTCATCGCGGCCTGACCCTGACATGCCAATCTCTTCCCCATAGTAGAGGTAGGGGATGCCGGGCAGGGTCAGGTAGAGGGCGGCGGCCAGCTTTATTTTCTGCTGATTGTACATCAAATAGCCTGAACTGCGTCCCATATCGTGGTTGGACAGGAAGGGGGCGTCCAACGCCTGAGGATTGACTTGTTTCACCCTGGTTTGCCAGTCGGCGACTTTTCCGGCCAGGCTTTGGCCCTTCTGGTTTCGCAGGGCCTCCGCCAGGAGACCTGTGGCGCCGGCGAAGGAGAAGTTGAACAGGCTGTCAATCCCGCTTTGGTACATCCCCAGGATCGTGACTTCCGGTTTCCAGGCTTCCGCAACGAAATATACGTCAGGCTTGATGGCCTGTGCCTCCTGGCGCAGCCAGCGCAGGAAGGCCACATTTTTGGACATGTTGTCCTCATAGTAGTGCGTGGTTCCGTCCAGACGAAAGCCGTCAGCCCCTGCCTGCAGCCAGAAGGACATGATGGCTTTGATCTCTTCACGTACCTGTGGGTTGTCCAGGTTCAGCTCCGGCATATGCGGGCCAAAGTTGCCCTGGTAATACCAGCCGGGCAGATCAGGCACCGGGTGGCCCGTGCTTTGGTTGAAGAGGTAGTAGTCTCTGTAGGGGCTGTCAAGGCCGTCTTTCAGGCTTTGGCAGGCGGCCAGGAACCAAGGGTGCTGGTTGGAGCTATGGTTGATGACCAGGTCGAGGATAAGGCTGATGCCTATCTGGCGGCAGCTCTCAGCCAGCTCCTCAAAATCAGCCATTGTGCCGTAGGCGGGGTCAATGGCCAGATAATCCGTTACATCGTACTTATGATAGCTGGGGGAAGGGTTGATGGGCATCAGCCATAGGCCGTCCACATGCAGCGAGGCAAGATAGGGCAGCTTTTCGCGCAGGCCGATCAGGTCGCCCCTGCGGTCACCATCGCCGTCTGCATAGGAGGCTACGAAGATCTCATAAACTGGTCCATTCAGGGCAAGGGCATACAGCGGCAGCAGGCAGACGCACAGCGCCAGAGTCAAAAAGCGTTTCAGCCTCATCCCTTGACCGCTCCGCCTGTGACACCCTCAACATAGAACTTCTGTATCCGGATGAACAGCAGTGTGATGGGGATGGCCACCAGAACCGCGCCCGCGCAAAAGCGGGTGAAGTATTCGTAGATGTGCTCGCGCTCCAGCATCCTGAATAAGCCCAGGGCCACCGTGTAGTTGGCGTATTCATCCTTCATGATGACAGAGACGAAGATGAAGTCGACCCAGGGCGCGATGAAGGCTGTGATGGCGGTAAAGACCACGATGGGCTTGGAGCTGGGCAGGATGATGCGCCAGAATACCATGTTCTTGCTGGCGCCGTCTATGGTGGCAGCCTCGTCCAGGGACTTGGGGATCGTGTCAAAGAAGCCCTTGGCGATCGTGTAGTTGAGGATGCCGCCGCCCGTGTAGACCAGGATCAAGCTGACCAGGGATTTGGCAAGGCCGATCGCTTTGAGGATGTGATAGACCGCGATCATGCTCATGAAGCCCGGGAACATGGCGATGATCAAGCCCGTATTCATGAGGGCTTTGCGCGAGGGGAAGCGCAGGCGGCTGAAGGTGTAGCTGATCATCAGCACCATCATGGTGGTCAGGGCGCAGGTGATGACGGCCACAAAAAGCGTGTTGCGGTACCAGGAGGGGAAGTCAAACTGCGAGGTCTCCGTAAACAGCCTTGTGTAATTACTAGTCGTCCAGCCTTTGGGGATGACATAGGTGGTGTAGGCGCCCGGCTCCGCGCGGAAGCTGGTGATCACCAGCCAGATGATGGGCAGCAGCCAGACCATCGCCATGGTGGTGAGCACGATGTAGGTGGTGGGTTGCTTAAGAGCCCGCAGGCTGAGGATCAATCCCAGCACAGCTACCAAGAGGAAGAGCCAGAAACCCAGTTGCAGGTTTTTGACCATGAAAGGCGCTGGCAAGAGCAGGGAGGCGTCGGCGGTCTCTTTGGCGCTGAGGAGCGCGTAGATGCCGCAGATGATGGCGGCGGAAAACGCGGCCACCATTCCAAAGACCAGGGGTCTTGAAGCTTTGGCAGCGCAGGCCAGGCCAAAGGCCAGGGCCAGACCGGCCGCGATGGCCAGCGGCAGCAGATGAAGTATGCCTTGGTCAAACAGCAGCAAGTTGATACCGGAGCGTTGGAAGGTGGCGCCTTCAAGGCCCGGCACCCGCAGCCAGCCCAGCAGCAGCGTCAGCGGCAACAGGGCCGCAAACAAAGGCAGGAAGCGCGCCATGTCCATGCGCAGGGACTTTGTTGTTTGCTTCACTGGAACTCCTCCTCTCGTCTGCTGGAGCCTGATGCGTTGTACACAATCAGCGACAGGCCCGCGCTGACAACAAACACAAAGATACCAATGGTGGAGGCCAAGGAGTAATTCTGCCTTTCAACCGTCAGCTTATACAGCCAGGTCACCAGCAGATCAGTCTTGCCCGCCTGATAATAGTCAGTCACCAGCGGCCCGCCGCGGGTGAGCAGGTAGATGACGTTGAAGTTGTTGATATTGCCCACGAAGGCCGTGATCAGATAGGGTGTGGTAACAAAGATCATGTAGGGCATGGTGATGGAGAAGAACATGCGCGCAGGCGAAGCGCCATCGATGGAGGCGCTCTCATAGAGATCCTTGGGGATGTTCATCAAAATACCGGAGGTGATCAGCATGGAGTAGGGAATGCCCACCCACAGGTTGACCACCAGCACTGTGATGCGCGCTGAGGTGGCATCGGTCAAAAATGGAATGCTGCGCTCGATGAAGCCGAACTGCTTGAGCAGCGCATTAAGCGGGCCCAGGTCATGCAGGATCTGGCTCATCAGCATCAAGCTGACAAACTGCGGCACTGCGATGGTGATGACGAAAATCGTGCGCCACATGGATTTGAGCTTGATGCCCCGGTTGTTGATGAAAATGGCCAGCAGCATGCCAAACAGGTAGTTGGTGAAGGTCGCGACCACTGCCCAGATCATGGTCCAGCCCAGTATCCTGCTGAAGGTTCCCGATACAAGCGCACTGGCGCCAAAGAGGTTGGAGAAGTTCTGCAGCCCGACCCAGGTGAACATATTGCCCGGCGGCTGATGATCGGCATCAAAGTTTGTGAAGGCGATCAGGACCATGAATACCGTGGGCAGAACCGTGAAGGCGATGACCATCAAGCTGGGCAGCGTCATCATGGTCATGTGGAAGCGCTCATTCAGGAGGGCCTTGAGATCGTCAGAGATGCTGGGGAGTTTTTGTCCCGCCTGCGCAAGGTTCTGCGCTTTGTAGGCGGAGCGTATCGATGCCCGCCACAGCACCACAATCCCGATGAACAGCAGGATGCTCAGCACGCTGAACAAGAGGATCAACATGGAGTTGTCGCCCGGCGTGCGCAGGTAGATCTGCAGTTCCTCATTCCAGACCCGCTGCATCCCTACATTGCCCAGTGTCCCAATCTTTGACAGGTGTTGCCAGGCGAAGCTGAAGGCAAACCAGATAAACAGCACTTGGGCGGCCAAATAGAGCAGGCCCTTCATGATCTGTCCCCGGCGCAGACAGCCAAAGCCCATCACCAGAAAGCTCAGGCGGGTCGCGGCATCGCCGTCCCTGAAGGTTTGATACAGCTCTTTGAGGATACTGCGCTTTTCTTTGCGCCGTTTCTTGGCCACTGCCATGCTTGACACGTTTCATCCTCCCCTTCTGATTTGAAAAAGCGGGGCTGTACCGTGTGATACAGCCCCGCCGGTGTCTTGTTTACTTTGCCGTGATGGCGGCGACCATTTCGTCAAGCAGGGTCTTGACGTCCTTATCGTAGTTTTTGGCTTCCATCGTGGTGCCGAAAGCCTCGGCAGGGCTCCAGTAGGTGCCCAGCACATCGTTCTGGGAGGTGGCGAAGTTGGCCTGCAGAGCCAGCGCAGCCAAGGCAGCGTTGGCAAGCACGGCCTCGTTGCCGGCAGCCTTGATGTTGGAGGGGCCCATGGCGCGCATTTCAAAGCGCTTGAGTTGGTTTGCTTCGTTGGTCAGCCACTCAGCCAGCGCCATGGCTTCAACCGGATACTCAGTGAGTGAGTTGACGCCCATCAGCTTGTAGCCGGCAAAGGAGCTCATCTGCACCTGCTCGCCATTGGCGGTAAAGGTGGGCAGCTTGGTGGCGGCGTAGTTGTCGCCCAGCTTTTCCTGGATGGCAGTGGCGTTCCAGGTGCCTGAGACGCCCGCGGCGATGGTGTCGCCCATGCCGCCTGTCAGGATGGCGTCATCACCGGTGAGGAAAGCTTCATGCGCGGTCAGGGCCTTGATGGCTTCGCCGGCGGCAACACCGTCTTCATTGTTAAAATCACAGGTTTGCACGCCATTGGCGTCAATGCCCAGGCTGCCCTTGGCCAGGAAGAAGGAAGCGATGTACCAGCCGTCGGAGACGTTCATGAAGAACTTCTTGTTGGCTGCCTGAGCGGCTGCCAGGATGCCATCCAGGGTCTTGACCTGCTCGTCATTGATGACAGACTTGTCATAGTAGAGGAAATAGCCGTTGTCGGCCGTCATCGGGTAGGCATACAGCACATCGGCGACAGTCGCGGATTCGATGGCGCCGGGGGCATTGGCGGCCACGATGGCATCCTTGTTGCGGGTGACTTCGTAGAGCGCGCTGGCCTTGACCAGATCCTTAACCTGATCATTGGCAAAGGCGAACACATCGGCGGCGGCGGCTGGATCTTCCAGGTACTTGGTTTTGGCATCCGGCTCGCCTACGACGCCAAAGGTGACATCATACGTCTTGTCGGGGTTGGCGGCTTTGAAAGCTTCAACCATTTCGCCCAGCATGACCTGGTCTTCCTGGGAGCCCCAGACCTTGAGTTTCACCGTCTCCTGCGCCAGGGCAGGGACGGCGAGTGATAGCATCAGGCATAACGCCAATGCGAGGGATAGCAGTTTCTTCATATGGAAACCTCCTTTATATTCCAACAGCATGAGCTGTATGGATCCAAGTGATGCGGCACTTCAGACACGTTTGTCGCCTTTCGAAGCTGGATGAAAACGTTTTCAGTGCCGACCACAACTATAGGCACAGTATAGAGGAGAATAGGGCCGGCTGTCAACAAAGATTTGGTGCAAAAGAAAAACAAAAATGCTGGCGAATACTTGTACAGCATACGTCAGCGTCTCAAAGCATCTGCTAAGCAGGATGCTGCTGCATATCTACTGTGCCGCCTTTTTTGCCTGTTCGCTAATGCCGGTCTCGGCTTGCGGTTTTTCCCGCGAGATGACTTTGTTGGGCAGGCAGACAACCATGCGGGTGCCCACGCCTTCGCGCGACACCACCTGAAAGTAGCCTTTGTGCCTGTCCACAATCCATTTGGCGATCGACAGTCCAAGCCCAGCGCCGCCTGTCTGCCGCCCGCGCGCCGGATCCGCGCGGTAAAACCGCTCAAAGATGTGGGGGATATCATTGGCGGCGATGCCGGCGCCATTGTCTTGCACGGCAAAACACGGGACCCCCTGCTCATCAACAAAGCTGCGCAGTGTGATGGGATGGCCCTCGGGTGAGTATTTTGATGCATTATCACAAAGGATGCGCGCGGTTTGCTTGAGCATCTGAGGATCGCCCACCGCCGGGATGCTCTCGTCAGCCTGGATGCGCCAGGTATGCGCCTTGTCAATCATGGCGTATTCCTCGTACACTTCGCGCATCAGCTTGGAGAGGTCAAGCGCTTTCATCTTAGGCTGGTTTCGCCCGGCATCCCCGCGCGCAAGAAACAGCAACTGTTCTACAAGCTGCTGCATATTGTCGGCTTCCGTGCGGATGGCTGTCACGCTTTCGCTCAAGACTTTTTGGTCATCTTTGCCCCAGCGGTCCAGCATCTCAGCGTAGCCACGGATAACCGAAATGGGTGTTCGAAGTTCGTGGGAGGCATCGGACACAAAACGGTTTTGTTGGCGATAGCTCTCATGCATGCGCGTCAGCAGGTTATTTACTGCGTTCTCCAGGCCCAGCAAGTCGCTGTCCCCGGTGGAGAGCTTAGCATCAGGCGTGGTGGGGCTGATGGCAGCGATCGCGTTTTCCAGCTCATGGAACTTCTGCTCATCAAAGCGCACGTTGCTTAGTTCTTGCGCTGTTTGGCTCATTTGGTGCAGTGGGCTTAACAGCCGCATTGTCTGGTTTCTGCCGCCCCGCCAGCGAAGGACGATTAATACCCCTTCAAAAATCAGGCAGACCCTGGTAATGTCCTTCAGCGCTGAGAGGAAAGCGCCGGCCTCCACCTGATAGGCCGGACCGCCTGAGAGTGAAAAAATGTAGCTGACTGTGGGCAGCGTATCCAGGAAGCGAAGCCCTTCCATGTATTGCAGGCTGCGCTGCAAACCAGGCACCCATTGCGCGCCTATCTGCGTCTTCTCAGCAGCGTAGCACCAGCCGGCCAGCGCTGCCGCCAGGATGAACGTGTCGACTGCCAGCAGTGTCCAAAACAGGCTGGCCACCTGGCTGCGGTTGATGCGCCTGGCAATGGAGCTCATGTGCCTATTCTCTTTGGGCTTCCTGGCCTGTTCAACCTCTTGCTTGTTCGTCACGTTGTTCCCCCTTCCCGCAGGGTATAGCCAACACCCCGTACGGTGTGCAGCAGCTTCACATGGAAAGCTTCATCGATCTTGCCCCGCAGGTAGCGGATGTATACGTCCACAATGTTGGTCTCGCCCACGAAGTCATAACCCCAAACCTTCTCCATCAGGATCTCCCGCGATAAGACGATGGACTGGTTTTCCATCAGCATCTGCAGCAGGGCAAACTCACGCCCCGTCAGGTCCACTGCTTCACCCTTGCAGGTGACCAAATGTCGGGCGATGTCCATCTGCAAAGGGCCAATGGTCGTCGTGGGCAGGGCAGAAGTCTGCTTTTTACGCAAGGCTGAGCGGATACGTGCCAGCAGTTCTTCAATAGAGAATGGTTTGGTGATGTAGTCGTCAGCGCCCATATCAAGGCCTGTCACCTTATCCATCACCGCGTCCCGCGCTGTGAGCATAATGACAGGCAGGTCTGAGCTTTTACGCAGACGGCGCAATACCTCCAGGCCGTTGAGACCGGGCAGCATGATATCCAGCAGCAACAGGTCCCAGCCACCCTTCTCAGCCAGTTCCAACCCTTTGCGGCCATCCTCCGCCTTGACTACTTCGTAGCCCTCATGGGTCAATTCAAGCTCCACAAAGCGTGCGATCTTCTGTTCATCCTCAATCAGCAGTATCGTTTGCATAACCTATCCTCTACGCGCAAAAGGCGCGAAAGTATTTACCTTCGCGCGCCTTGCGGATCCTTGCTTATTCCACGGTGCCGCTATTGTCCTTCTTGTCACTGTTGTTCACACCTGTCTTGATGTTCTGGGCCACACCGGCGGCCGTGTCCATGACCTTGTTGACGCCCTGAACCGCCTGGGAACCCTGAAAGCGGTAGGTCATGCCAAAGAAGAGGCCGACGACCATCAGCGGGATAATAAACCAGAAGCAGAAGATGAGCAGCAGCGCAAAGGCTGTCAGTGGCAGCGTGAGTACGATCTTACCCTTCTTGTGGACTTCCAGGCTGATCTTGTTCATCCGGTTAATGGCACCTGCGATCACTTCCAACATCCTCCTAAACATCCCTTTGGTGGTTTCACCCTCAGGCGCCGGCTTTGGTGCGGGCTCCTGCTTGGTGGTGTAGCTGGCTGCCGCGTCCGGGTTCATTTTGCCTTCCTTCTCCAGATATACCAGTGCATCCAGCAGATCCCAGTTGACTGCTTCCAGCGCCGCTTTGGCGTCCTCATAGGAGACATTCGCCTTGGCGCGGAGCTTCTCGACCATTTCAAAGTGATCCATGTGTTTTTCCTCCTCGTTTCTTTTACCTTGGGATGAACTCAGTATAGGCGCCACGGATTAGATGAAAAGTAAGGGCAGATTAGAAAATGCTTAGAAATGGACATGTTATTCGCTCATTTCGCAAGGGAAACGGGATGAAGGACGCGACAATCCTTCATCCCGTTAAGTTTACGGTCTGTTCACTGGATCAATTCAAGCCCAGGCTTCTACGGCTTACGAAGCCACGAGCGATCTGGCCACTGCCCAGGAGATTATCGACCTCAACATAAGCCCAGAAATCATTGAGGTAGCCCAATACTGTGAAAGGCTGGCCGGCTTCCATGCGCACCTCCAACTCTCGGTTGTTTCCAATGATGGGGTCATCCACGAATAGCGAGGTAGAAACATTGCTGTGCGGTACGCGGCTAAAGACGAGTTGCTCCAACTGGAGATCGGGGGGGATGGCACTTGTGGTAACATAGCCGATGCGGTATTCGCCATTGCTCAACCCGTATCCAATCAAGGCCCAGTCGCCGTCACGGCCCCAAATACGAATGTTGGCGCCGCCCAAAGTCGCATTGCCGACTCGGTAGTATTGCTCACCGGGTCCCGTATAGACAGGGTAACTGCCATCAAGAGGATTAATCTGTTGATACTCAGGCATCATCGAGATTTCGGTTGTTGGTACTGCCGTGGGTTCCGCAGTTGGNGCTGCCGTGGGTTCCGCAGTTGGCGCTGCCGTGGGTTCCGCAGTTGGCGCTGCCGTGGGTTCCGCAGTTGGCGCTGCCGTGGGTTCCGCCGTGGGTTCCGCCGTGGGTACTGCCGTGGGAACAGCAGTTGGAACAACCGTCGGAACAGCCGTGGGGACTACTGTAGGCACCGGGGTTGCTGTGGCGGGTACTTGATAGGTGAAGGTGATGGAAGCGGGCGTTACATTGCCGTTCACATCGACAGACACCTGTACGCTGCGCGCGCTGATCAGCTTGTAGTCAGCAGACAAAAAGTCATCGTTGGCGGTGATGGTATGCGTGCCCTGGGTCAGCATGGTATCCGCACTCAGCAGCATCAAGCCGTTTGTGTCCTTATAGGCTACCAGCACTTTTCCGCTGACGGGTTTTCTGTACGTGAAAGTAACCTTGGCAGGCGTGGCTGAACCTGCGGTATCAACCGTCACGCTGATCTGTCTTGAGCCGATCAGTGTATAGCCAGGCACCAGGCCGTCGTTGGCATAGAACACATTGGCACCCGTTATTGCAGGGAGGTAGTCAGCGTAGATGACCGTGTTGTTCTGATCTACGTATTCAACCGGTACAGACACTGTCACGGCCGTGGTGCCATAGGTGAATGTGATGGAAGCGGGGACAGTCACACCATTGGCCGTTACACTGACATACTGCGTTCTGGCGCTGCGCAGCGTGTAGCCGCTTGGCACCAGGCTGTCGTTGGCGGAAATGGGATAAGTGCCCTGGCTGAGGGATTTGGTTTCATTGGCGATCAGGGCGCCATTCGTGTTGCGGTAGTAGACAGGCAGCCATGCGTTGACAGGCGCTGTGGGCACCTGATAGGTGTAGACGATGGAGGAAGGGCTGGCAACGCCTGTGGAGCTCACAGTGACCCGTACTATCTGCTGGCTGCGCAGCATATAACCGGGGGGAACCTTGGCGGGGGTGGGCTGCACGTCTGTGGTGCCAAGGGGCAGGACGCGCGCGTCGGTGTTGAACTGCCTGCCTGTGGTATCGTAGTAATAGATGGGCAGCTGCACGGATACGACAGGCTGCGCCGTGGGGACATCCACCGGGGCGGGCACCACATTGCGGTCATTATACAGCCTGTTGAGCGTATTTTGCCCCGCAATGCCATCCACACTGAGGTTGTTGTAATATTGGAAGCGCTCAACGGCGCGCCTTGTCTGGTTGCCGAAGATGCCATCAGCGGCGCCTGTCAGGTAACCAAGCTCTTTGAGGCGCAGCTGCATCGTCCTGACCAGTTCGCCGCTGTCACCCACATAAAGTGTGACAAGCTTGATGGGCGCAGTGGTGGGGATGACCGTGGGCACCGCTGTGGGCAAAGGCGCCATTGTGAAAATAGGTGTGGGCGTGATGAACTCCGTGGGCATGGGAGTCAAGGCAGGCGCCTGTGATGCTGACGTGGCCAGCAGCACAGACATATAGACCAGGAGGGTGCGAAGCAGATCCATCTCATTCAACTCCTTCTTGGGGCATTGTCTTCAGGTATAAAACGAAGGGAGGGCGACCTTTCATGCACCGCAGGAAAATTAGCAGGCCCTACAGGTCGATGAACTTGCTGAATTCGGGCAGAATTCCGATACCGTCGGGGTAGTGCGCGGCAAATTGGGGTACCGCGTGGCTGGGGAAGCTGTTGCCCTCTATCAGCCGCGGGCCTTTTTGCGTCAAGGCAACGTCCCAGGCTACGTAGCGCAGCTGAGGAACGATTTGCATCGCTTCTTCGCACATGGCCTTGGCTTCTTCAAAGAAAGGCAATTGAAAACCAACGATTGGGGTATTTGTCATGGGGTGATGTGTAAAAACATGGCCTTGCTTATCGGCGGCAACCGTCAAGAGCAGGCCGCTGGCCAGGTCCACGCGCGCGGCCATGCCGCCGCAATCCACATTGTCCATCACCTTGCCATTGCCAATACGCAGGAAGGCATACAAAATGCCCTGCTGCTTCTCGCCCAGCAGCGTCGCGATGCGCACCGTGTTGACCGAGGTGGGGCACAGGGTTGCCATCAGCGGGTGCTGCACCACGCAGTCCTCCGCGATGCACGCTCCTAACTTCTTAGCTTGTTCATAGAAGGCGTCGAGGTCCTGCCACTGGGTTTTCAGGAATTTGCTGACACCCACACCGCTTGAGCCCTCGATGGGCTTGATGAAGATAGCCTGCTTATCCTGCAGGAAGGCGGAGAGTTCGTCCTTACTTGTCGACGCGTTCAAACGTATCCAGTCGCGTTCCACCCATTTGGCAAAACGGGTATTAAACTCGGCTTTGTCGTCAAAGGCATGCCAATAACGCTTGTCGTTCATGCGCCGCACAATACCGTTGTTGATGCCGCGCGTGATGACCGTTTTCCTTTGCGAAGCGTTCAGGCGGTATATTTCCGCTATCATATAGTCCATATAGCCCGCGTTGTAGCGCACGGCGCAGTTAAGCAGGTCCGCCATCAACCAGGCGCGTGACTTCCCTGACCGCTGCCTGAGCGTGGCGATCGTGCCCCACATCTTCTTGTAGTCAAGCTTATTGATCCGGCTGAAAAGATAGCTGACCTTGCTCATGGATCAAACATTGAAGCGGAACAGCGTCACATCGCCGTCCTGCATCACATAGTCCTTGCCCTCGCTCCTGACCAGACCCTTTTCCTTGCAGGCGGCCATGGACCCCAGGCTGATGAGTGTCTCATAGGGCACGATCTCGGCGCGGATGAAGCCCTTTTCAAAGTCGGTATGTATCTTGCCGGCGGCCTGGGGGGCCTTTGTACCCTTGGTGATGGTCCAGGCACGGCACTCATCCTCGCCGCTGGTGAGGAAAGAGATGAGTCCCAGCAGGTGGTAACAGCTCTTCACCAGGCGGTCAAGGCCGGATTGCCCGATGCCCAGCTCGGCGATAAATGCCTCATGCTCTTCACGCTCCATGCCGGCGATCTCCTGCTCGATGGCTGCGGAGATCAAAAGGGTCTCCGCGCCTTCCTTACGCGCAATCTCCTCCACTGTCCTGACAAAGGGAATATCGCCTGGCTGCTTGCCCAGGTCGCTTTCGGCAATGTTGAGCGCATAAATAACGGGCTTGGTCGTCAACAGGAACCATTGCGCCAGGATGTCCTTTTCCTCGTCCAGCAGGCGCAGCGACCGTGCGGGCAGACCCTTCTCCAAATGCTGCTGCACACGGTCGGCCAGCTCAGTCTCCTGCGTATACTTCTTCTCCCCGGTCTTGATCAGCTTGCGCGCCTTGTCGCCTCTTCGCTGCACGGTGTCCATGTCGGCAAAGATCAGCTCCAGGTTGACAGTCTCAATATCGCGCGCCGGGTCGATGCTGCCCTCCACGTGGATGATGTTGTCATCCACAAAACAGCGCACGACATGCACAATGGCGTCCACCTCGCGGATGTGGGAGAGGAACTTGTTGCCCAGCCCCTCGCCCCGGCTGGCCCCGCGCACAAGGCCCGCGATGTCCACAAACTCAATGGCCGCGGGTGTGGTCTTCTTGGGGTGATATAGGGCGCTTAGTTTGTCCAGGCGCCCATCAGGCACCGGCACCACGCCCGTATTTGGCTCGATAGTGCAAAAGGGATAGTTTGCCGCCATTGCCCCCGCGTTGGTGATCGCATTGAACAAAGTGCTCTTGCCCACGTTGGGCAGACCAACAATCCCAAGCTTCATACAGCAGTCTCCTTCGTTTCCGATGCCATGATTATACCCGCAAGGGGAGGAAATGGCAATGTCGGCCGGGCAATCGCATACGGCGATTGCCCTTCGGTCAAAGAAGTGCTGCGGCACATTCTTTGACCGGGGCGAACGATGGGCCATCCGGCTGTCGCTGCGCTCCCGCGCGCCGGATGGCAATGAAGCGTTTGCTGCGCAAGCCCTTCCGACACTCCGCGCATGTCGCTGGGTCGGATCATAGTCGGGGGGGAGTGCTCCTCCGACACCTCTCCCTCTTGTTTTGCAGTTGTGTACATTCTCGTTAGGGAATTGCCCCTGCAACGTCAGCAGAGCCACTGACAAGCGCAGTAAATAAAAGCGCCGGCCCTTGGTCATGTCGGCGCTTGATGGGATAAAGACAGGCTTTTAGTGCTGCGCGGCTTCCGCAGCGGCAGGCAGCAGCTTGAGCGCCTCATCATAGGCTGCCTTGAGCTGCGGGTCGGCCATGTCGCCCAATTGAAAATAGGTATGCAGGAGTTCATCGGGCAGCGTGACTTCGATATCCGGGGTGATGCCCTCTTTGTGCACCTTGTTGCCCTTGGGGGTAAAATACTGCGCGGTGGTGAACTGGAAACCTGACACACCGTCGCTGAGTTCCACCACGCTTTGGATGATGCCCTTGCCAAAGGTCTTGGTGCCTACCAGGGTGGCGCGCGCGTAGTCCTTCATGGCGCCGGAGAAGATCTCAGTAGTGGAGGCGGAGTTTTGATTGACCAGGATCACCAAAGGAATATCTTCCTTGCCATCCTTGACATAGGTCTCTTCCCGATTGCCCGCGCGGTCCTCGGTGTAGAACAGCAGATTCTTGTCGAGGAAGAGATCGGCCAACTGTACGCCATCTTCCACCCAACCGCCGCCGTTATCCCGCAGATCGATGATCAATGTGTTCATGCCCTTTTCCTTGAGGGCGTCATAGGCGTTCTTGAAATCCGCGTAGCTTTCGCCGGCGAACTCATACAGCGCAATGTAGCCGATCTGAGGATCAAGCATTGTGGATTCCACGCGGTTGACAATAATCTCGGCTTTCACAATGTCAAAGGGGAGGATCTCGCCATCGCGCAGCACCTCGACATGCACCTTTTCACCCGGCACGCCACGCATCAGCTTGACGGCGTCCTGCATGGTGGCGGTGGTGACTTCCAGATCCTCCACCATGTAGAAAACATCCCCCTTGCGCAGGCCTGCCGCCTCAGCAGGTGTGCCCTGGAAAACGCGGATGATGGTCACGGCGGGGGTGTCATAGCTGCCCAGCATCTGCACGCCGATGCCAGCGTACTTGCCCTCATCTTCTTCCCACATGGTCTTCCAGGCTTCCTGGGGATAGTAGAAGGTATAGGCATCGCCCGTTCCCGACAACAGGCCCTGTACGGTGCCATCCAGCAGCTTTTGATTATCCAGTTCTTCATAGTAGTAGTTGTCCAGATACTGCTTGACTTCATCAACCAACTCATATTGTTTGAGACGGTTGTACTCCTCCCGGGTGATGGTGACGGTGTCATTGGGGCCTGTCTTGCTGGCCTGCGCACCTGCCATCAGCGCGACTGCCAGCAGCAGGGTGGCCAGGAAGAGGGCGGTTTTTCTGATCATATGGTTGCCTTTCGCGGATCGCTTGGATCACCTTTATTTGCTTTTTTGCACTTGCGCAATTCGTAGAAGAGTTTGAAGATGAAGGCATCCTCAAACCTGCGCAGATCCAGCCCCGCCGCGCGCTGCACCTTGTCCAGACGATAGACCAGTGTGTTGCGGTGGATGTAAAGCTGGCGCGCTGTATCTGAGAGGTTCAGGTCCTTTTGCAGGAACATGTCAATGGTTTCCAGCATTTCCGGGGTATACAGGTGGGCGCTGCGCTTGTTGAACAGCAAGCTGTAGTAATATTGCGCGGTATCGGGCTGCAGCTCCATCAACAGGCGGGGCAGCAGCATTTGGCTGAAAACGCACACGCTCTCCTGGGTGGTGAACATGGCACCCAGCGCCAGCGCGCGCAGCGCCTGCGTAAAACTGCGTTCCAGCTTGTCCGCGCCGGTGGCTGTTTCGCCGATACCGCAGGATAGGTCAAGCGCCGTTTCCTCGCGCGTGGTCTCCTGCAGCGCACGGGCGAACTCGACAAGCTCAGATTGGCTTAAGTGATCTTCCAGCGATTTGACCAGCGCGACCTGCGTGCGGTCAAGGGAGAGCAGTACATCCTGCGGGGACATCGGCACCAGGCCCTGTAAAAGACCAAAGGCATCCGAATCCTTGGCGGGCTGCAATTTGAGGACCATGACCTGTCGGGGCAGCGCAGGGTCGATAGCGTGCCGGCTCAGGATATCCTCAAGCTCTGGAGCGGTGAGTTCCTCCTGCAGCAGCCTGCGCCAGGCGGCCTGCAGATCCTCTGCGGGGGACTTCGCGTTTAGCTGGCTTTCCAAACCAAAGGCCGCCAGGTGCAGCAGGTCCCGCGCCTGCGTGGTCTCGGTAGTCAGCAGATAAAGCTCATCCTGATGCTGCAGCCGTCGTACGAGATAACGGCCATGCACCCGAGTTTCCCCCGGCGCCATATCCAGCGGCAGGTAGTAGGCTGTTGGGCCTGATGGTACGAGGCTTTGGCCCTTGAAATCCAGCAAATGCAGATCCTGGCTCAGCTGGGAAAAGAGGGTCCCTATGCTTTGCAGCACGGCTTCATCCACGGCGGGCTCCTCTCTGCGCTGGCGATGCCTTGACTTTGACTTCTCGTATTATACCACGCAAGGGGCTGCTTGAAAAGAGCGGCAGCCGCGAAATCCTTGCGGCAGTCGTGCAAAACACTTGCGAAAGCGGCCTGCAGGTAGTATCATATAAATTAGTGTTTTATGCTCACGCATCAGCACATTTCCCCATACTTGAGGAGGTAATCCATGGTGTACACCGCAGAAAAGCTATCCGGCAACAAGATGAAACTCAGCTTCAGCGTACCGGCTGAGAGATTTAATGAAGCAATGCAGCAGGCCTACCTGAAGACCCGCGGGCGTATCAATGTCCCCGGGTTCCGCAAAGGCAAGGCCCCGCGAAAATTGATAGAGTCCATGTATGGCCCCAGCGTTTTCTATGATGATGCCTTCGACCTGGTCTTTCCTGATGTTTACAAAGAAGCCGTTGAAAAGGAAGGCTTTCATCCCGTTGACAAGCCCGAACTTGATTTGCAGCAGATCGGCCCTGGCCAGGAACTCAAGTTCACAGCGGAAGTGTTTGTTGTTCCCGATGTGACGCTGGGTGACTACAAGGCCCTCAGCGCCGTCAGGCACTTGCATCCTATCCCGCAGGAGCAGATCGATCAACGCATCGCTGAGGATGTAGAAAAGGCAACCACAGAGATGGACGTGACCGATCGCCCGGCGCAGAACGGTGACATCGTCAATATTGACTATCTGGGCACTGTGGATGGTGTCCCCTTTGAGGGCGGCATGGACGAGGGGCATCACCTGGAAATCGGCTTGGGTTCCTTCATCCCCGGTTTCGAAGAACAAATCATCGGCATGAACGTTGGGGAAGAAAATGACCTGAAGCTCACCTTCCCGGTGGACTATAAGACAACAGAACTGACGGGCAAGGATGCGGTCTTCCATGTCAAGCTGAACAGCATGACGGTCAAAATGAAGCCTGAGCTGGATGATGAGTTCGCGGCCGATGTGTCTTCCTATACGACTTTCAAGGAGTATCAGGAGGCCATCGTCAAGGAGCTGACCAAGAACCGCGATGAACATGCCGAATCCCACCTTGAGAACAGCCTCATCCAGCAGGCGGTGGACCAGGCGGACTGCGATATCCCCCAGGCAATGATCGAAGACGAGATAGATGTGCAGATACGCAACATGAAGCTCCGCATGGCATATCAGAGCCTCCGCTATGAGGATTACCTCAAGTATACCGGTATGGACGAGGCGCAGGTGCGCGAAATGATGAAGGCCGATGCAAGTAACAACGTCAAGAGCCAACTGGTGCTGGACGCCATTGCCAAGGCGGAGAAGCTTGAGCCAAGCGAGACTGAAGTTGAAACGCAGATCGAACGCCATGCCGTGGAGATGGGGCGTGAGATGGCCGAATATCGGTCCACCCTAACTGAGCGTCAGCTAAGCTACTACAAAGATTTGGCCGCTTCCCAGAAGGTGGTGGCGCTGCTGAAAGAGCATGCGACCATCACTCTGCATGAAGGCGATGAACATGAAGACGAAGCCCTTAATGCGGGTGAAGTGCTCAAGCAAGTAGCCGACGCGCTGCCTGAAGAAGATGACCAGGCAGAGGCGCAGGACAAACCAAACAAAAAAGGCAAAGCGGCAAAATAAGCCGCAAACCAGTCGACCAGGAATAAGGAGACAGGATGAACAACTACTTGATACCCTATGTGGTGGAGCGCAGCGGCAACGGCGAGCGGTCCTTTGATATTTACTCCCGCCTGCTCAAAGACAGGATCGTCTTCTTGTCAGGCGAGATCGATGACGGCACGGCCAATACCGTGGTGGCCCAGCTCCTCTTTTTGGAGATGGATAACTCCAGCGCCGACATCAGCCTCTACATCAACAGCCCGGGCGGTTCGGTGACAGCCGGCATGGCGATCTACGACACCATGCAGTACATTAAATCCCCGGTCCGCACCGTATGCATCGGTATGGCGGCCTCCATGGGAGCCTTCCTGCTGATGGCGGGTGAGAAGGGCAAGCGCATGTCGCTGCCCAACGCTGAGGTCATGATCCACCAGCCCTCAGGCGGTGCCCAGGGCCAGGCAACGGATGTCACCATCCGTGCGGAATGGCTGCTCAAGACCAAGCATAAGATGAACCGCATGATGGCCGACATGACCGGGCAGCCCCTTAAAAAGGTCGCGGCTGATTCCGAGCGCGATTACTTCATGGAGGCGCAGGAAGCCCTCGCCTATGGCATTATCGATGAGATCTTCAAACCTAGACCCAAGGATGAGGTGACCAATGGCTAAGGAACCCATGGAGCCGCGCAAACTGCATACCTGCAGCTTCTGCGGCAAGCAACAGCATGAGGTCGAGCGCCTGATCGCCGGTCCCGGCGCCTATATCTGCAATGAGTGCGTGCATTTGTGCGCGGAGATATTGGACGATTTGCCTGAAGAGAGCAAGGGTCTGGGGCAGGAAAAGCTGCTCAAGCCCGATGATATCAAAAAGACGCTGGATGCCTATGTCATTGGACAAGAGCTGGCCAAGCGCGCCCTTTGCGTGGCTGTATACAATCACTACAAGCGCATTCGCTCCAATTCCAAGAAGAACGATGTGGAGCTGCAGAAGTCGAACATCCTGCTCACCGGCCCTACCGGCACAGGCAAGACCTATCTGGCCCAGTCTCTGGCCCGTATCCTCAATGTGCCCTTTGCCATCGCCGATGCCACCTCCCTCACGGAGGCCGGCTATGTGGGTGAGGATGTCGAAAACATCCTCCTGCGCCTCATTCAGGCGGCTGATGGCGATATCAAGGCGGCCCAGCGGGGAATCATCTATATCGATGAGATCGACAAGATTGCCAGAAAATCAGAGAACGTATCCATCACACGCGATGTATCGGGTGAGGGCGTACAACAGGCGCTGCTGAAGATCCTTGAGGGCACGCAGGCCAATGTGCCGCCACAGGGCGGGCGCAAGCATCCCCAGCAGGAAACGCTGCGCATTGATACTACCGATATCCTCTTCATCGTGGGAGGCGCGTTTGACGGCCTGGAAGCCATCATCAACAGCCGTTTGGGCGGCCGCAACATGGGCTTTGGTGCGCAGCTTGAGGAAAAGAGCGAGAAACAGTCAACGCGGGTACTGGCTCAGATGCAGCCAGAGGATCTGATCAGGTATGGCCTGATCCCTGAGTTGGTGGGCCGACTGCCCGTCATGCTGACGCTGGAGGCTCTGGACGAGGCAGCGATGATCCGCATACTGACTGAGCCCAGGAACGCGCTGGTCAAGCAGTACCAGCGGTTGTTTGAGCTGGATAGGGTAGCGCTGCATTTTCAAGAGGACGCCCTCAAGGCTATAGCGCAACAGGCTATCCAGCGCAAGACCGGCGCCCGCGGCCTGCGCGCCATCATCGAAAAGGTGCTGCTGGACACGATGTTTGAGCTGCCCAGCAACAGTGAAGTCAGGCGCTGCATTGTGACCAGGGAGGTCATCGAGGAAGGCGCAAAGCCGGAACTGATCAAGGAAGTGGCGGCACTGCCGCAGAAGACAAGGCGCCAGCCTGCGCCTGACAGGCTGGCGGGGGATGCTTCATAGCGGTATCTATTCAAGCAACGGTGAGGGCCCCTGCATTCAGGGTATAATATAGCGACGGATAGAAGTCGCTGGAAAGCCTCTTCCCGCCATCCAAGCGAGAAGAGGTCTTTTCACAGGAGGAAACATGGCAAGAGCAACCAAGGAAACAACGCAGCGCACACTGCCGCTCATGCCCCTGCGGGGCATGATGCTGTTTGCGCATACGTCGATGGATTTTGATGTGGGCAGGGGACCCAGCATTGCCGCAGTCGAGAAGGCGATGGCCAATGATCAGCGTGTGTTTATCGTCACGCAAAAGGATACGGAAACGCAGGAACCCAAGCTTGGCGACCTGTACACCGTGGGCACCATTGCCCGCATCAAGCAGGTGCTGCATGTTTCGGGCAACATGCTGCGCGTGTTGGTAGCAGGTGAGCAGCGCGGCAGCCTGCACAAGGTATCCTTGGTGGACGGGGCCTGGATGGCTTCCGTATCCCCTATCCCTGCCACTGCGCCTGAACAGGTCACGCCGGAGATGGCCGCATCCGTTCGTGTGGTTCAGGAATATTTTCACGAATTTTCGGAGACCAGCCACCGCATCTCGCCAGAAACAACCAGGCTCATCAAAGCCATTTCGGATCCTGATGAGCTGGTGGATGTGATTGCGGGCAACGCGCTCAGCCGCATGGAGGAAAAGCAGCACCTTCAGACTATCCTGGACCCCGCCCTGCGCTTGGAGGCGCTTGCTGTTGCGCTCATCAAGGAAACTCGTTTCGCGGGGCTCGAGCGCATGGTGCAGCTGCGTATCCGCATGCAGATGGACAAGAATCAGAAGGAATACTACCTGCGTGAGCAGATGAAGGTGATCCAGGAGGAGTTGGGCGAGGAAGAAGATGAGGAGATCGAGGGCTACCGCAAGCGGCTGGCCAAAGTCCCTCTGAATGCCGAGGCCAAGGAGAAGGCGGGAAAGGAGATTGAGCGCCTCAGCCGCATGGCTCCCGGTACGCCGGAGAACACAGTGTCGGAAACCTACCTGGATTGGCTGCTGGAACTGCCCTGGGGCAAGTATACCAAAGACAAGATCGTGCTTGACCGCGCCCGCCGCGTACTGGATGAGGATCATTACGGCATGAAACAGGTCAAGGACCGTATCATCGAGTTCCTGGCAGTGTTGGGTTTGCGGCAGAAGGCCGATCCCCAGGCAGCGATGAAAGGAGCGATACTTTGCTTCGTAGGCCCGCCCGGCGTGGGCAAGACATCCATTGTAAAAGCAGTTGCCCGCGCGATGGGGCGCAAGTTCGTACAGATCTCGCTTGGCGGGGTGCGCGATGAGGCTGAGATATTCGGCCATCGGCGCACTTATATCGGCGCGCTGCCCGGACACATTATTACAGGCCTCAAGCGTGCGGGCTCCATGAACCCGGTCTTTCTCTTTGATGAGATCGATAAGCTGGGCAATGACCACAGGGGCGACCCGGCAAGCGCAATGCTGGAGGTGCTGGACTCTGAACAGAATATGCACTTCCGCGATCACTATCTGGATGTGCCCTTTGACCTGTCGCGCGTGATGTTCGTGACCACCGCCAACACGCGGGAATCTATCCCGCCTCCCCTGCTTGACCGCATGGAGATCATCGAGGTGCCAAGCTACACGGAAGAGGAAAAGCTGCAGATCGCCAAGCGCCATTTACTTAAGAAGCTGCTGATCGAGAACGGTTTGAAGCCCGCCGATGTGAAGGTGAACGAGGCCGCGCTGCGTTTCATTATTGAGTCCTACACGCGCGAGGCGGGTGTGCGCACTCTTTCCCGAACGCTTGCCAGGCTGGCGCGCAAGACAGCTGTCACCATGCTTGAGGGAGATGTCAAGCAGGTAAAGATCACACAGGAAGTGGCCCGCGGGTATCTGGGCGCTGAACGCTATCTGCGCGACAAACCTGACAAGTTGCCTTTGATTGGCATTGTCAACGGCCTGGCTTACACCGAGGTTGGTGGCGAGATGCTGCAGGTGGAGTGCACCGTGATGCCAGGCTCTGGCAAGCTCACCCTGACCGGCAGCTTGGGCGATGTGATGAAGGAGAGCGCGCAGGCAGCTCTCTCCTGGGTGCGAGCGCACTCAGAAGAGCATCAGCTGCCCCTTGATTTCCACAACAAACTGGATATTCACATTCATGTTCCCGAGGGTGCCGTGCCAAAGGACGGCCCCTCTGCCGGCGTTACGATGGCGACTGCTCTCCTCTCTGCGCTGACCAAGCGCAATGTCCGCCAGGATCTGGCCATGACGGGTGAGATCACCCTGGCCGGGCGCGTGCTGCCCATTGGTGGCGTCAAGGAGAAGATGCTGGCCGCTTACCGCGCCAACATCAGCATCCTCTGCCTACCCAAGGAGAACGCCAAGGATGTGGCGGAAATCCCCACCTACATCAGCAGTCGCTTTCAAATCGAGTATGTGGACACCATTATGGGGGCAGCGCGCTTGGCGCTGATGGACTGAAGATGGAGATCACAAGCGCGCAGTTCATCACCAGTCTGGCTGAATACGGCCCATTTCTGGGGAGGAGCCTAAGCCAGATTGCCGTGGCCGGCAAATCAAACGTGGGCAAGTCCACCTTGATCAACTCCCTCACACGCAACAAGAACCTGGCAAAAACCTCCGTCACCCCCGGCAAGACAAGGCTGATCAATGTCTTTCTCCTGAACGATGCTTTCCACCTCATTGACCTGCCGGGCTATGGCTACGCCAAGGTCGACAAAAAGGAACAGGCCAAGTGGGGTGGCAGGATGGAGACCTATTTCAGCTCTTCAGACACACTCAAGGCCGTCATCCAGCTGGTGGATATCCGCCATGAGCCCACGGCTGACGACCTGCAGATGGTGGAATATCTGCGCTTCAAGCACATCCCTTTCATCACCGTAGCTACCAAGGCGGACAAGATCAGCCGGGCTGCCCGACAAGTACACCTGATGCCCATCGCCAGGCTGCTGCAGGTGCAGCCCTTCGACATCATTGCCTACTCCTCCCAGACGGGAGAGGGGCGGGTGCAGCTGCTCAACGCGATCGAACAGGCGCTGGCATAATACTGACTGATACTCCTTAAGCATCTCTCACATTTGATCACGGCTTACGCATGAACGACCCTTTGGAATAATTCAGTAAAAATATTCCCCAAAAACCAAAAGGAGTTAGGACACTTCGCATCGAATTATGAGGCATCACAATGAAAGTGCGGTGATTGCCATGAATCGACCTCCACTGAGTACCCTGCACAAAAACCTGAAGAGTGTCACTGACAGACGACAGCCCGCAAAAGTGCTGCACAAACTGGAGGATATCCTGTTCATTGCCGTGGTTGCGACCATTGCCAACGCAGGGTGCTGGGAAGAGATTGCAGACTTTGGCGCGGGCCATGTTGAGTGGTTCAGGCAGTATATTGAGTTACCTAACAGCTCACCCTCCCATGATACCTTTGAGAGAGCCTTCAAGTGGATGGATGGGAAAGAGTTTGAGCGGGTGTTCATCCTGTGGATGAAAGAAATCTGTCAAAGCGGAGGGTTCCGCATCATCGCGCTGGATGGCAAAACAATGCGCGGCAGCGGAGATAAGCAGACAGGTCGCAAGCCGCTTCACATCGTCAGCGCATGGACAAGCGAGAACAACATGATCCTGGGGCAAGTGAAGACGGATGAGAAGAGCAATGAAATTACGGCGATCCCAGAGCTACTGGAGCTGTTGGATGTGCAGGGAGCGGTGGTAACCATCGATGCGATGGGGACACAAAAACAGATAGCTGAGATAATCATCCGGAAGAAGGCAGACTATGTGCTCAGCGTCAAGGGAAACCAGCCAACAATGTACGAGTACATCCAGACATATTTCGAGGAAGGCCTGAAAACAGACTTCAAGGACATGGCCTATGAGAGCTACAAGACGATAGAAAAGGGACATGGGCGTATTGAGAAGCGGGAGTACTTTCTGGTCAATGATATTGCTTGGATTGACTGGAGGAAGGACTGGAAGAAACTGGGCGGCATCGGCATGGTACGTCGAAGCGTGACAAAAGACGGGCAGACGAGTCAAGAGATATCCTACTTTATCACGAGCTTGCCCAGGAACGCTGAGATGTTCGGCAAGGCTGTGCGCGGGCACTGGGGGGTAGAAAGCATGCATTGGTCGCTGGATGTCGTTCTCAATGAAGACAAGAGGATCGTAAGGAAAGACAACGGTGCCCAGAACCTTGCGGTATTGAAGCGAATGGCATTGAACATCATTCGGGCAGATGAGAAATTCGAGAAAGCTTCAGGTCCCAGAAAGCGCTTCCGGGCAAGCTGGGACGCTTCTTATCTGGAGGAAGTACTCTAGAACATGTGACCGAAAGAGGATTTGGGCTGATGACTTAAGTGGAAAGAAGCTTCGTGCGTAAGCCGTGACCCAAGACAACACTGCGTTGACGATCCCCACAAAACGTGTTATGATTCCCTGCGCTGACAAACCAGCATGGAGAGTTGGCTGAGTGGTCTAAGGCGCACGATTGGAAATCGTGTGTGGGTCAATACCCCACCTAGGGTTCAAATCCCTAACTCTCCGCCAGAAATGCCGCCATGATTCCCAGAATCATTGAGCGGTGTTTTCATGTTGAAAGACAGATTCGTGCTTAATGATGTCGTTTTCGGAACTGCATATTGACATTGTACCATTTGGCATCTATAATGCCCTTATCACCCGAAGGAGGAGAAGGTACTTTGGAATCTGCTTTGTTTATCAAGGATCAACACACCAAGGAGAATCAACCCTTCAGCGTTGAAGGTGTCCATATCCCGGATGATTTAGCGCGTACCAGTGGTATTTGGATATCATCAGCGGGTGCATCTATGCTGTCGGAGGGTACGCACCAGCTGCGTGACTTGGATAGTTGGCTGTGGATCGCCGCGCAAACGGGCACTTTCAGCATACAAAACGAAGAGTTCACCATTCAGCTCAAAGCGAAGGAGAGTTGCATGGTACCGCCCGGAACCAAGGCTCTTATCCTCAATGCGGAGCAGGAGACCAGGATGCTGTGGATCACAGTGTCCGGACCTTTGTCTACCGCTTTCCTGCAAAAAATGGGCGCGCTTCCACGCCGCGCGATGAAACAGGGCGCTTTACCGTCGCAGCTGAAACTGGCTAAGCACATCGTGCAGGCAACTGTTCGCATTGCAGCATCGCAGGATGCTTCCTCAGCGCAGCTTCAGCAGTTGCTGTGGGCGATGCTGGCATCGCATAGCGGTCAGCCCGTTGCCATGGACGCAGTGCTTTCCCATGAAATTGCCAAAGTCATTGATGCCATGCGTAAGAACCAGTACCGCGATAGCTTCTCGCTTAACGATATGGCCAACCTCAGCCGTATGCCAGTCGAAACTTTCCGCAAACGTTTTGTGTCTGAGGTGGGAATGCCACCGCAGAGCTATCAACTGTTCTGCAAGATGGAGCGGGCCAAAACCTTGCTCAAAGATGGCAGCACCGTCAGGCAAGCGGGTATCGAAGTGGGGATGAATGATCCCTATCACTTCTCCAAAACCTTCAAAAATATCGTGGGAATGAGCCCTTCCGCATTCAGCAAAACGGCACAACAGGCCTGATGCCTACTTTCCAATCAACATCCGATCAGATGCTGTGTGAACTCAACCCGCTGCAGCTTGCCTACATCGGGGATTCAGTATATGATTTGATGGTGCGTGGCCAGTTGCTTCTTTCGGGAAAACGGCTGCACCACATGCACCTTGAGGCAACCGCCAGGGTGAAGGCGACTTCACAGGCTAGAAGCCTGGAGATGCTGCTTCCTCACTTAAATGAGGAAGAGACAGATATGGTACGAAAAGGCCGCAACGCGCACGCGCGCCATCAGGCGCCAAAAAGCGCCAGCCAGTCAGATTATTGTTTGGCTACAGGGCTTGAAGCCATGCTTGGCTATCTGTATGCCAAGGGCAGGGAAGAGCGGCTGATGGAACTATTCATGATCATAGACCCGCCGGCGGGGGAAGGGACAATTTAATTGCCATCAATAAAACTCCATGTTGAGCTGCTGGCCTCAACGCCCGGGCAACAGGAACTGATCGCTACAGCAGCAAAGTTGTGCTACTCACAGTCAAACATAGATACATTGATGCAGAAGTCGAGTGCGCATGACCAGCAGGGCTTCCTTGACAAGATCATGTCATCGGGGCACTTATCTGTGTTTGAGCACACCAACTTCACATTTGGGATTGAGGGGGTAAGCAGGGTGTTGTTGGCGCAGCTAACGCGCCACCGCATTGCCTCATTCAGCGTGCAAAGTCAGCGCTACGTATCCTATGCGGAGACTTTCAACTATATTATTCCGCCCAACATCAGTGCACTGGGCAATGAAGCGGTTCAGGAATATGAACGCCAGATGGCACAGATGCACGCCTGGTATCAAGCTTGGCAGAGGCAGTTGGTAGCAGGCGAGGAAGGCAACGAAGACGCGAGGTTTGTGTTGCCTGGAGCCTGTGAGACACGTCTCATCATGACAATGAATGTGCGCGAGCTGTTGCACTTTTTCGCGCTTCGCTGCTGCAATCGCGCGCAGTGGGAGATCAGGGAGCTTGCCACACAGATGCTGAGCCTGTGCAAAGAAAAGGCTCCTGGACTGTTTGAAGATGCGGGACCGGGTTGTGTCAGGGGCGTTTGTCCAGAAGGCAGCAAGACCTGCAGCAGGCAGTCTGAAGTGCGCGCCAAGTTCAGGAATCTATGATCATTAGGAAGGAAACGTATGGCATTCTATAAGAAGTTCTCCCCAGATAAGAAGTCAAGGGTATCCTACGAGCGCAGTCAGGGGGACCGATCGCCCAATCGCGACGATGGTCGCGCTAAAGATCCAGGCCAGGGCTCTCAGGAGCGCAGCGCATATGCGCCAAAGTCACATGATTCGCGTCCAACCTACGGTGATATCCGAAGACGCGAGGGCGATACATGGCGCGGCAAGCAAGGCAGTCGCTCCGGCGATGCTCAGCCACGTTTCGGCAGACCAGCATTTGGAAAGCCCGCCGCGCCTCAAACATCGAGCGACCGACCTAGATCACCAAGCGATCCCCGATTCGACAAACCCGTCTACGGAAAGCCTGCCGCGCCCCAATCATCAGGCAAACGATTTGGACCATCAAGTGGCTCCCGCTTCGACAAACCAGCCTACGGCAAACCAGCAGCACCACAAATACCAAGCAAACACTATGGAGCGCCAAGCGGTTCGCGCTTTGGCGGTCCCGTGCGCTCCCCCCGTCGGGATAACCTTCCTGCGACCGGTATTGTTCGTTCCATTGAAGTGCCTGTCACAGAGCAGCCTGTCAACGACTTCCCTGCCATCCCCGAGAACCTCTTGAGCGGGCGCAACCCCATTCGCGAAGCTATCAAGGCGAATCGTGACATCGAAAAGCTGCTGGTCGCCTCCGGAGAGCTTTCAGGTTCCGCGCGGGAAATCCTCGCCCTGGCCAAGAATGCCGGGATCATCGTGCAAACGGTTGACCGCAGCCGGCTGGATCAAATCACCAGAAATCATCAGGGCATGATCGCCTATGCCTCCGCCTATCCATATGCGACACTGGAAGAGATACTGGATGTCGCCAAGCAGAAGGCTGAAGCGCCTTTTATCATCATCATGGACAAGATCACTGACCCTCAAAACCTCGGCGCTATTATTAGAACAGCCGCCTGCGTAGGCGCCCATGGGGTGATCGTACAGCTGCATCGGGCGGTTGGATTGACGCCGTCGGCTGTAAGGGCTTCCGCGGGCGCCATCGAGCATGTCAAGGTAGCGCGCGTCATCAATATCAATAACACCATCAAGGAGCTTAAGAAGCAAGGCGTCTGGGTCTATGCGGCCGATGCCAAGGGGACTGACTATCGAAAGGTACACTTTGAGGGCGCTTGCGCTTTGGTCATTGGCAACGAAGGGGAAGGCGTCAGCGCGCTGACACTTGAAATCTGTGATCAGACTGTCTCCATTCCGATGTCCGGAGCAATGGACTCCCTTAACGCATCAGTAGCGGCTGGCATCCTGATGTACGCGGTCTATATCGGAAGAATGAGTTAAGAGAAAGGTAGGAGCCCTTCATGGCTGAGCGCCTAGAGCCAGAGGTGTGGGAGCAAGAGCAGGACTTCAGCGGGCTGACCGATGAAGAGATCGTCCTGCTGGCGCAGCATGACAGCAAAGAAGCGCTTGTACATCTGCTGGAGAGCTACAAAAGCCTTGTCCGAATCAAAGCCAGAAGCTACTTCCTTGTCGGTGCGGACCATGAAGACATTGTACAGGAAGGTATGATCGGCCTGTACAAGGCAATCAGGGACTACCGCGCAGACAGACAGGCCTCCTTTCGGGCTTTTGCGGATTTATGCATCAAACGCCAAATCATCACCGCCATCAAGACCGCAACGCGTCAAAAAAACATGCCGCTGAACAGCTATGTTTCGCTCAACAAGCCGATTTACGACGATGAAGGGGATCGCACGCTGCTTGACCTGATTGAAGGCAAACTGACAAACCCCGAGGATCTTTACATCAACCAGGAAGAGATGGCCTCGATCCAATTCATGATCGACAAGGTCCTCTCAGGGTTGGAACGACAGGTGCTTAGCGCTTTCCTGGATGGGGAAAGCTACCAGGAGATCGCAGAGCTGCTGGGGCGCCACGTCAAAGCCATTGATAACGCGCTCCAGCGCATCAAGAAGAAGATGCTCAGGCACCTGAACAACACTGATACGTGAGTCAAGGCAGTAAAGTACCTGTTACTGTTCAGCCTTACCCATCGGCAGCCCAAACCCTCTTACCTTGCAGTACTGCCAGGATAGCGGATAGGGGCGAGCGATTGCGGCGTTTGCAG
>JGI24132J36420_10000104_pt1 | contig 39441 bp, 27 predicted proteins | sample BarGraNGADG00212_3_FD_36420 | JGI IMG/M metagenome (IMG submission 36420) | reverse complement strand
TTGGTATGGCAGGGTACTTTCCGATTGAAGAAACGGTTAAACTGAGAAAACTCTGGTCAGGATTTGAGGGGCATCCGAATCAGTTTAAACTTCCCGGGCTCGAACTCTCAAGCGGGTCGCTGGGGCAAGGATTAGGAGTAGCTGTGGGGTCTGCACTAAGGGCAAAATTGGATAAAAAAGATTACCGTGTATTCTGTATAATGGGTGATGGGGAACAGCAGGAAGGTTCAATCTGGGAAGCAGTAATGAGCGCAGGTCATTATGAATTGGATAACCTTGTAGGAATAATAGATCTTAACGGACTTCAGATTGATGGTAAAACTGAAGCAGTAATGAATGTTGAACCTTTGGAGGATAAATACAGGTCATTCGGCTGGGAAGTAATTCATACCGATGGAAATGATATTGAAAAACTTATAGCAGTCTTTAATCAGGCAGAACAGATTAAAAATAAACCTGTTATTATTCTCGCGCATACAATAAAAGGGAAAGGCGTATCGTATGCTGAAAATGTTGCAGGATATCATGGTATTATTCCAAGGGACGGTCGCTGTGGTAATGAATCCCTTGACAGGGCAGTTCTGGATATTTATGGAGGGGCAAATACTTTTTTTACTAAAGAAAAGATAGATAGTTTACTGAATATAGCTGTTGATTATCAGGCAAGTGTTGATAAAAAGCTAAAAGACATTATGCCGGTATATAAGCAAAACTATTGGTGGAATGAAACAGAAAAGATGAAAGTGGTGATGGATCCTACCCGCATGGGATTTGGTAATGCTCTGGAAAAAATCGGCGAGAATAAAAATGTAATTGCTTTTGGAGCTGATATCACCAGTTCGATAAAGATGGATGATTTTTATAAAAATCATCCTGAGCGAAAAGAACGATTTTTTAGCATGGGTATAGCGGAGCAAAACATGACCGTAGTAGCTGCCGGAATGGCAAAGGAGGGCAAAAAATCTTTCATCGGATCTTATGGAGTTTTTATTTCCGGCAGGAACTGGGATCAGATTCGTACAACATGTTGTTATAATAATTTTAATGTTAAAATTGCCGGTGCTCATGGAGGGATATCTGTTGGCGCAGATGGAGCTACACATCAGGCTCTTGAAGAAATTCCGCTAATGTATTATTTACCAAATATGACCCTTGGAGTTCCTTGTGATTCAATCGAAACCGGAAAATCCACTTTTGCTATAACAAAAATTGATGGACCAGGATACATACGTTACGGCCGTGAAGCAACCCCTGTTGTGACAAGACCAGATACCGTATTTGAATTTGGTGTAGCCAATATCATTCGCTTCCGTCAGGTACAAAATAATTTCATTGATGCATTCGATATAATCCTTAGCACTAAATATAAAAATGAGCACGAGGATATCTGCATCGTTGCTTGCGGGCCAATGGTCGCAGAAGCTATGAGGGCAGCCTGGATACTCAGGCAGGAATATAACATTGAAACCCGGATACTCAATATTCATACCGTAAAACCTATTGATAAAAATGCGATAGTAAAGGCTGCTGAAGAAATTGGTAAATTATTGACTGTTGAAGAGCACCAGGTGGGTGGATTCGGTAATATAATTGCCGGAATTATATCGCAGGCCAAAAAGTTCTCAGAACCATTTGTAATGGATATGGTCGGCATAAATGATAAGTTTGGAGAATCCGGTGCACCATGGGAACTGATGAAAGCATTCGGTTTAAGTGCTGAGCAGATAACTGTGAGAGCAAAAAAACTTTTCGATCTGGAAAAATGAATTTAAGTAAAATTATAATTTAAAAATGCAGATTATGAAACAATCAAAAATCAATCGGAGAAAATTCATTAACAGTACAATGGCTGTTGGTGCATTTTCATTAATCGGCGGGAAGTTAACAGGTCAGAATTACGATTCTTTTACAACTCAGTCAAAGAATGTTTATAAAGAACCGGAGAAAGCCATACCAATATATGGCAGATTCGATGTAATAGTTGTGGGCGGTGGTCCTGCAGGATTTGCAGCTGCTCTGTCAAGTTCGAGGAATGGTGCCAAGACACTAATTGTTGAGAGATTTCCTTTCTTTGGAGGGACAGGGACCGCTTCACTAATGACATGTATTGTTGGTTACCGGAATCAGGTGAAACCGGATAATTTACAAACCAGTAAAGGCATTGCTGAAGAGTTGATCCTCAGGCTCAAGGAAATAAACGGGCTTGGGCAATCGACCAGTTATAAGGCTTCACAACAATATACAACAACAAAAGGCGATCTGAACTATAGCTATCCGATTGACGGGGAAAAAACAAAGTATGTTCTTACAAAATTGATTTATGATGCAGGTGTTAATATTTTATTCCATACAATATTTGTGGATTCTATAATGGAAGGGAATAAGATTGCAGGTATTATTGTTGAAAATAAGTCAGGCAGACAAGCCATATTTGGAAATGTAATAATTGATGCCAGCGGTGATGCTGATGTGTCATATAAAGCTGGTGTACCCTATTGGCAGGCCGAGATTGGGAAGGACAATTATTTAAAAAATTGCCTAATGTATAAAGTTACTATAGATCCAAAGTATTCTGAAAAGCTTGGAGGAGTTATTACTAATAACGATAAACTTTACTGGGGACCTGCTTCAGATTCGAATTGTATAAATGCTGATGAATTGACAAAAGCTGAAATTGATACCAGGTTAGCAGTATTTGACAATTTTAAAAGAATTCAGGAAAAAAGCACTCCTTTACTGGATGGTGCATACATTAGTGAAACGGCTTCCATGCTGGGAATAAGGCAAACGCGGTTTATTAAAGGAGTATATCAGATAAATACTGAGGATGTACTTGAAGGTAGGAGATTTGATGATTCAATAGCAATGTCTGCTCAGCCGATAATAAGTTATTATGGATATAGACGTTTCCTGGAGCATATCGGTTATGAGATCCCATACAGATGTATGTTGCCTCAGAAAGTTGAAGGATTATTGGTGACGGGCAGATGCATGTCTTCTAACCAACAGGCGTATGAATCCTGGAGAGCTATGGCCCCGACTATGTGTCTGGGTGAAGCTGCCGGTACAGCTGCTGCACTTGCAGTAAAAACAAAGAAAACTCCAAAAGAAGTTGATGTGGAGATGTTGAGGAGTCAACTTATAAAGCAAGGAGCTGAAATAGGTCAGAATCATAAAGCTTAATAAGAATTTTTAAATATTCATAGGGTGAGTATTGATCTTCATCCGGGTTGATATAGAGTTCCTGATCTAAAAAAATATTTTATGACCAAATCAAAATTAAAACATCTGGATATCTCAGACCAAAGCAATAATTCAGGTAATAGTCGCCGCTCCTTCCTTAAAAAGGCTACAGCTGCTGCGGCTGTAACACTTACAGGTACGAATTTAATTACTTCCGCTGCAGAGAGTCCTGTCAAGGGTACTGCACCGCAAAATGAAATCCCATGGTATCGACGAATAACACGGTGGGGTCAGACAAACATTACTGAAAAAGATCCCATAATTTATGACATCGGCTGGTGGCGTAATCACTGGAAGAACACACAGACACAAGGTGTTATAGTCAATGCTGGTGGCATAGTGGCTTATTATCCAACCAAAATACCATTTCATTATAAGGCTCAGTATTTGCAGGGGCGTGACCTTTTTGGTGATCTTTGTAAAGCCGCCCATGAAGATGGATTAGTAGTGTTCGCACGCATGGATTCTAACCGTGCACATGAAGAGTTGTACAAGGCGCACCCCGATTGGTTTGCCATCGATGAAAATGGCAATCCTTACAGGGCTGCTGACCTTTATATAACCTGTGTCAATAGCCCGTATTATAACGAATTTATCCCATCAATCCTTACTGAAATTGAAAATCTTTATCATCCTGAAGGATTCACTGATAACAGTTGGAGTGGGTTGGGTCGTGAATCAATTTGTTATTGTGAAAACTGTAAAAAGAGTTTCCGGGATAAAACTGGTAAGGAAATACCAAAGGCAAAGAACTGGGATGATCAGGTTTACCGCCAGTGGATTAGATGGAATTATGACCGAAGGCTTGAAATCTGGGATTTAAATAATCGGACAACAAAAGCAGCCGGTGGACCAAATTGCACCTGGGCCGGTATGAACAGTGGCTCAATAAGTGGACAAGCCAGGAGTTTTCGCGACTTTAAAGAGATATGTCGTCGGGCTGATATAATTATGCTTGACCACCAGGCGCGCAGCGATACCAGTGGTTTTCAAAATCTTGCTGATACGGGTAAAATAATTCACGGAATATTAGGTTGGGACAAGCTGATACCGGATAGTATGGCTATGTACCAGCAGGGAAGACCTCAATTCCGTGTAGCAAGCAAACCTGTTGCGGAAGCTCATATGTGGATGATAGAAGGTTTTGCAGGCGGGATCCAGCCATGGTGGCATCATGTTGCTGCTTATCATGAAGATCGTCGAATGTATCACACGGCAGAACCAATATACAGATGGTATAAAGCAAATGAAGAATTCCTGATCAACCGAAACCCTATCGGAACAATCGGAGTAGTATGGTCGCAGGAAAATACAGATTTCTATGGTCGTGATGATTCTGAAGTATTGGTAGATCAACCATGGCGTGGTATTATACAGGCGCTGATACGTGCCCGCATACCTTATCAGCCGGTTCACGCTGACCATTTAGACCGCGATGCTTCAAAATTTAGTTTATTAGTGTTACCGAATATCGGAAGCATGTCAGTTAATCAAGTCGCAAGTGTAAAACGTTTTGTAGAGCGAGGCGGTAATTTGTTTGCGACAGGAAACAGTAGTTTGTACAATGAATCTGGCGAATTACTGAATGATTATGCTTTGGGTGATTTATTTGGGGCTCATTTAGTGTCTAAACCCAGGAAAGAAGACATATCTTCAATGAACCGCACTCTTCATACTTACCTTCGGTTAAATCCTGAGATGCGTAGTCGCGTTTATGGACCTCAAACCGGAACGGAACCTGCTGTGATTGGTGAGCGGCATGCTGTTTTAAAAGGTTTTGACGAAACAGACATTCTACCTTATGGTGGATTACTGAATTCTATCAAAACTGACTCCAAAGCTAAGGTAATAATGACTTTTATTCCGGAGTTTCCTATTTATCCTCCTGAGACAGCATGGATGCGGGAACCAAAGACAGATATCCAGGGTTTGATTCTGAATACATTGCCTAATGGAAGTCGCATTGCTTTTATGCCTGCAGATATCGACAGACAGTTTGCTCGTTATAACCTGCCTGATCATGGTAACCTGATTACGAATATAATACACTGGGCTTCGAAAGACAATATCCCACTTGTTGTTGAGGGTGCTGGACTGGTTGATTGCAATTTATATCAACAACCCGGTCGCATGATTTTACATATTACAAATCTGATCAGCGAAGGAACATGGCGCCAGCCGGTAAATGAATATATCCCAATAGGACCGCTTTCAGTAAAGATCAAACTTCCAAAAGACATAAAAGGAGAATATTTGAACCTGCTTGTGTCCGGTCAAAAAATTTCTGCCATTGTAAAAGACGGTTGGAGTCAATTCCAAATAAATTCTATTTTAAATCATGAGGTGATAGTACTGACTTAAAATGAAGATCAATTCAGAATTTAAAAACTCTGGTGTACCAGAGCCCGGTCAAAATAAAGGCAATAATAAGAATCACAATCCCTCTTTTATGGATATTTCAGGTTAAAAGATTATTTTTTAAAAGAGATTTTAAATGGACAAAAGAGAAAAAGCAATCGGAATATTTTTAGCCGGTGTCGAAAGTGTAAAGCCCGACATCCTTATTAAACGTTATGTTTCAATAAACCATAACGTTCTTCAAATTGAAGAAATTGGTTTTGATCTTTCAGCTCTAAAGAATATTTATGTAGTTGGCGCAGGCAAAGCCAGCGCTATGATGGCCCAAGCGATGGAATCCATTCTGGGCTCCAGAATTACTGCAGGTCATATTATTACAAAATATGAACATTCTGTGCCTTTGGAATTTATTAAAATAACAGAAGCTGGACATCCGGTACCTGATGAAAATGGAATTAAAGGAACTGAACAAATAATGTCAATAGTGAAAAAAGCAGGAAAAGATGACCTGGTTATTTGTTTAATCTCAGGGGGAGGTTCCGCTCTTTTGGCAGATGTTCCTGAAGGATGTACTCTCGACGATCTGAAGACAGTCAGTAATATTTTATTGAAGACAGGTGCAAATATTACAGAAATGAACTGCATCAGAAAACATTTATCGAAAGTAAAAGGAGGTCAATTAGCTAAAGCAGCATCTCCGGCGAGGGTTGTAAGTTTAATCCTTTCAGATGTTATTGGTGATCCACTTGACGTAATTGCATCGGGCCCAACAGCTCCGGATCCGACAACATTTGCTGATGCCATCTCAATTATCAGGAAATACAAAATTGANAGCCAGATACCNGAANAGATATATAGGGTGCTTCAGGAAGGTTTTGACAAAAAACGACAGGAAACACTTAAAGAATCTGATGAGGTTATACTTAATACTCACAATTTAATAATAGGCACTAACAAATTAGCGCTGAAAACAGCTAAAGAGAAGGCAGAATCGTTTGGGTATAAATCTGAAATAATGACAAACAAGATAGATGGTGATGTAAATGATGTTGCCAGCTATATTGTTGAAACAGCAATAAATGTTAAGAAAGAGGAAACGATCAATAAAAAGATATGCTTATTATTTGCAGGTGAACCTACAGTAAAGGTGAAAGGCAAGGGTTTGGGAGGAAGGAATCAGCATTTGGCACTCCTTACTGCCGGGCTGATAAAAGATTTTCCGGGAATTACTTTATTATCAGGAGGAACCGATGGGTCAGATGGCCCAACTGATGCTGCAGGGGCTGTTGTCGATTCCTTAACAGCTGAAAACGCATCAAATCTTCACCTGGATATGGAACAATACATCAATAATTTTGATTCTTACCATTTTTTCAAACAGGAGGGAGGATTAATTATAACAGGACCAACACAAACTAATGTAATGGATTTGATGATAGTATTGATTGATTAATTTTATCAGGGATACTTTGGATTGTTTAAATAAATTAGTGGTACTTTAAAAATATTAAACGGAGAGAACATACATGACTTTGTTTCAGCAACAGGTTTAACAAATCAATTTATTATCTGAATATTAAATTAAAAATTATTATGAATTGGACACAAGTTATTGATCCGCTTAACAATCTTGGGTTATCAGCTTTGGTTGCTGCTGTGCCGATTTTATTCATTTTTTGGGCATTGATAATAAAGAAAATGAAAGGTTATTTAGCAAGTTTACTTACAACATTAGTTGCTATTATTTTTGCATTATTTGTGTATGGTATGCCATTTAAACTTGTTGTTTCGTCAACTGTCCACGGTGCTTTGTATGGTTTATTCCCTATTTGCTGGGTCATCATAGGCGCTGTGTTTCTGTACAATGTTACTGTCAAGAGCGGACAGTTTGAAGTAATTAAAAACTTTATGGCATCTATCACTTCTGACCGGAGGTTACAGACACTTTTAGTTGCTTTTTCGTTTGGTGCATTCATTGAAGGTGCTGCAGGTATGGGAGCCCCGGTAGCTATTACTGCTGCGATGCTGGTCGGACTTGGATTTAATCCGCTATATGCTGCAGGTTTATGCCTGATTGCCAACACGGTTCCCGTTGCTTTCGGTTCTGTTGGTATACCAATAATTACTGCAGCTCAGGTATCCGGTATCCCTGAGATGGCTGTCTCACAGATGGTGGGAAGAACGCTTCCTATTCTGGCGTTAATAGTGCCTTTCTATTTAGTCATTTTAATGTCGGGTTTTAAAAAATCATTTGAAGTATTGCCTGCTATATTGATTTCAGGTGTTGTATTTGCAGTGGTTCAATTTTTAGCATCAAACTTTATTAACCCAATGCTTCCTGGTATTCTTGCAGGACTGGCGTCAATTGTTTGCTTAACGGTGTTTTTGAAATATTGGAAACCAAAATCTGTGTGGCGGTTTAAAGAAGAACCTCAACAAACAATAGATACGGAACTAAAGTATTCATCGAGCCAGATTTTCAGGGCCTGGTCTCCCTTTGTTTTTATGACTTTATTAATTGTTGCATGGGGAATGCAACCTGTAAAAGACGCTTTGAATTCTATAGGTCAGGTAAAGTTTTATATTCCAGGCTTGCAAAACGCTATTTTGAAACCAGATGGAAGCCTCCTGAATGTAAAACCTTTCGATTTTAATTTTCTTTCCAGTGCTGGAACTGCAACAGTATTTGCAGCATTTATATCATTGCCTCTTATTGGCATGAGTTTTAAAAATGGTATTAAAGTTTTNCTTGCAACATTGAATCAGTTAAAATATACTATAATTACTATTGCATCTATAGTTGGATTTGCATTTATTGCAAATTATTCTGGAATGTCGATTACAATGGCCATGGCGTTAGCAAGCACAGGTGTACTCTTCCCGTTCTTCTCTCCCGTTCTGGGGTGGCTGGGTGTGTTTCTTACCGGCTCAGATACTTCATCAAATGCTTTGTTTTGCAAACTTCAATTTACATCAGCTGAAGCTATTGGGGTTGACCCTTTATTAACCGTTGCGGCAAATGCTTCAGGTGGTGTTGTCGGCAAAATGGTTTCACCGCAATCTATTGCTATAGGGGCAGCTGCTGTTGGACTCGTTGGGAAAGAATCGGAACTTTTCCGTTTCACTTTAAAACATAGTTTTATCATGCTGTTAGTAATTAGCGTCCTCACAATTATTCAGGCCTACGTTACACCTTGGGTAATTCCTGCCTATAAGATGATAGAAACAGCTGCGGTTGCTTCTGTTTCAAACGTGTCGAAAGGTTTCCTCTATATTCTGATTTTAGCTATAGTATTGGGTTTAATTGGCTTAACTGTTATTTTACTTAATAAGAAAAAAGTCAAAGGTTAAATTTTATCCCATAATCTGCTTTAATGCAGATAATACCATGTTTATATGATTACGGGAGCTGCTTTCGCCCATAAGGCCAATTCGCCATACTTTGCCTGCAAATTCGCCCAGACCAGCTCCAATTTCAATATTATATTCGTTAAGNAGCCTGCTGCGTACCAAAGCATCATCATATCCGGCTGGGATCTTTATTGCATTTAACATCGGCAGACGGTATTTTGGTTCTACCAGAAACTCAAAACCCATTGCTTCAAGTCCATCTCTCAACAAGACATGATTGCTGTAGTGACGTTCAAATCTTTTTTCAAGACCTTCTTCAAGCACGATCCTCAATGCTTCGTGAATAGAATAAATCATAGAGATTGGTCCTGTATGATGATATGCTCGCTTTGCACCTGCCCAGTAATTACGAATCATTGACATATCAAGATACCAACTCTGCACTTTCGTTTTTCTTGAATCCATCGCTTTTAATGCTTTTGGGCTGAAAGATACTGGCGAAAGTCCGGGAGGGGCAGAGATACACTTTTGTGAACCACTGTAAATTGCATCGATACCCCATTCATCTACCTTCACCTCCGTTCCTCCCAACGAAGTTACTGCATCAACCAGGAACAGGGCGCCCGAATCATGAACCATCTTGCTGATTTCTACCAGTGGTTGCAACACTCCTGTGGAAGTTTCTGCATGTACTATGGCCACAACTTTGGGACTGGATTTTTGCAACGCCTCTTTTACCTGAACCGGATCAATAGGCTTACCCCACGGAGCATCCACGCGTATTAATTTTGCACCGCAACGTTCCACAATATCGCACATTCTGGTTCCAAAGACACCACTCACGCAAACCATTGCTTCATCACCATGTTCCAAAAGATTTACCAGGCAGGTTTCCATACCTGCACTTCCTGTTCCGGAGATTACAGAAGTGATCTCGTTTTTCGTCTGAAACAATTGTCTCGTCATCTCCTTTACATCATCCATAATCTGAATGAATTGGGGATCGAGATGGCCTATTAATGGAGTAGCCATTGCTTTCAGAACACGTGAATTAACATCGCTTGGACCAGGTCCCATCAGAACCCTGGTGTTCGGGTTTAATTCTTTTATCATTCTAATAAAAATTAAAAATTACAATTTAGTATCAAATTTATCGAAAAAGTTCTATTTTAGTACTAATAAAAATCAATGCAAAGTCATTTTCAAATTCATTTACAGTTCAGCAGGATCTCCCTCAAATGTATTCCTTTAATTGCTTTATGAAACTAAAAATAGAAAATATCCTTCCCCTTTTATTGACAATTCTTACCGGGTTTTTAATAAATTGCAGAATTATTAATAATGCATAACTTTCTAAAGACAGACATTTATAAAATAACCCATAAAAGACAACCAAATAAGATTTCATACCATGAAGACAACCAGACGTAATTTCATCAAGACAGCTGCCGCACCTTTGATTGCGGTGCCTTTCATTCTCCCATCTCGAGTGTGGGCAACCCCACCCAGCAACCGCCTTACCATGGGCTTTGTTGGCATGGGCAAACAGTCTCGGTATTTGCTCTCCAAATTCATTGGTCAGACTCAGGTTCTGGCGGTCTGCGATGTTGACACTACACGTCGTACAAACGCCCGGCAAACAGTCGACAAGTTCTACACAGATAATAGTGACAAGGGCGTTGCCGGCTGCAAAGAATACAACGACTATCGCGAACTGATTGGACGAAAAGATATTGACACAGTTTGTATTGCAACACCTGATCACTGGCATGCAGCTCCAATGTTGCTGGCGCTAAGAAAAGGTAAAGATGTTTTTTGTGAAAAGCCCTTGACGCATAACATACAGGAAGTTGTTGATGTTATTAAGATGGTCGGCAAACACAAACGTATCCTGCAGGCAGGTTCGATGCAACGTTCAAGCAAGGAATTCAGGGTCGCATGCGAACTTGTACGCAACGGTTGTATAGGTAAAATCGATCACGTCGATTGCAGCTTTGGCGGACCTCCAAAGCTCTGCGATCTCAAGGAAGAGCCTATGGAGCCGGGTTTGGACTGGAACCGTTGGCTTGGTCCTGCACCACTTCGCCCATACAATTCGATACTGAGTCCCCGTGGTATGCACGATAATTTTCCGAACTGGCGTAACTACAGGGAATACGGAACCGGCGGAGTTGGCGATTGGGGTGCCCACCATCTGGACATCGCACAGTGGGGACTAGGAATGGATGACAGCGGTCCGGTTGAGGTTCTTTTTACAAATGGGGATGCTACACTGCTCTATGCCAGTGGTATAACCGTTTTCCGGAAAGATAATGGTTTTGGTGTGCACTTTTTCGGCAGTGATGGTGAAGTTATGGTTAACAGGGGCAAATTTAAAGTGATACTAAAGGGCAAAACAATCGCCTCCTATGTCGGTGCTGAGAGCAAAGGTACTACATGTGCAGCCGAAGTCAATAAAGCGGAACAGATGCTCCTTGGAGATGCAAAGATCAAACTGTACGACAGCAAGTCACACTACGAAGATTTTCTGACTAGTGTTGCAAGTCGTAAGAAACCGATAGCAAATGAACAAGTAGGAGGACGCACTGCTATATGCTGTCATCTGATTAATCAACTCTATTACCACAATACACCCCTTAAATGGGATCCGGCTAAATTTCGCTTTACCGGCGGCACAGGCGATCCGGCCTGGCTGACAACCAATTACCGGGATTGGACGAAAACGAGTTAGGATTAACTGCATGAAAGCCCTGGTTCTCGAAAAATATAACAATCTTATTTATAAAGATGTTCCTGACCCGGTAATAAGTAGTAATGAGGTACTTGTAAAAGTGATGGCTTGCGGTATTTGCGGCTCCGATGTCCACGGTCTCGACGGAAGTACAGGCCGAAGAATCCCTCCCATGATTATGGGACATGAAGCTTCGGGTATCATTGTCAAATCAGGTACCGACGTAAAAGATTGGAAATCAGGTGATAGGGTAACTTTTGATTCAACTGTCTATCCGTTGAATGATTGGTATTCTCTTAAAGGAATGTATAATTTAAGCGACAATCGTGAAGTGCTTGGTGTCTCTCCTGGCACTTACAGGAGAAATGGAGCATTCGCGGAATATATAGCAATTCCACAGCATATCCTTTACAAAATACCTGATAATGTGACATTTGAACAGGCTGCAATGGTCGAAGCTGTCGCTGTTTCACTTCATAGCATTAATCTGTCAGGTATGAAAACCGGTGATAGTTGTGTCGTTGTCGGCTCCGGCACGATTGGTATATTCCTTATCAAACTGCTCAGTTTATCAGGCGCTTCAAAAATCATTGCCATTGATATAAATAAAAAACGACTTGAAAATGCAGGTAAAGCTGGCGCTGCTAAACTTCTGCTTTCCGGTGATGAAAAGATTGAAGAAAAAATACAAGCATGCACACGGAACAGGGGCGCCGACCTCTCCTTTGAGGCTGTCGGGTTAAGCGATACTGTTAATATTGCCATCGGATCAGTGCGAAAAGGGGGTAAGGTTATTCTTATCGGTAACATCACTTCTTCAATTGATTTTCCGCTGCAAAAAGTTGTTACCAGGGAACTTACAGTACTGGGCAGCTGTGCAATCAGAGGTGAATATGAAGCTGTCCTTGATTTACTGGAAACGGGCAAAATTAGCGTTGATGACCAGATATCACAGGTTGCCCCATTATCGGAAGGTGCTTACTGGTTCGATAAGCTTTATAATAAGAAGGAAGATCTGAATAAGATTATCCTTGTTCCTTAATTATTTAACTATGTCAGATAGAACTTATAATATTTCAATTGCAGGATGCGGAAAAGTGGCTCATCTGCATGCCAAAGCCATTAAGAATATTCCAAATGCCCGCCTTACAGGTGTCTGGAGCAGAACTTCACAAACGGCTGAGAGTTTTGCTGAAACATATAAAACAAAACCTTATAAAGATATCACCAAAATGGTCAAAGAAAACAAAGTTGACCTTGTGGTAGTCTGCACTCCCCATATGTTTCACAGGCAGCCTGCTGTTGAGGCAGCGCTTGCAGGAGCGAATGTGTTGGTTGAAAAGCCGCTTGCTTCAAACCTCGATGATTGTGATGCCGTCATTAATGCCTGCAAAGACAAAAATGTGAAACTTGGAGTAATAAGTCAGAGGAGATGGTACGAGCCTGTGAGAAGAGTGAAAGAAGCCATTGAGAATGGGAAGATCGGGAAGCCCGTCCTGGCAACCGTTACTATGCTGGGATGGCGCGATAAAGCATATTACGATTCCGATGCATGGAGAGGTAGCTGGGATATGGAGGGTGGAGGTGTACTTGTTAACCAGTCACCTCATCAACTCGATATAATGTTGTGGTATATGGGGGATATAGATGAGGTTTACGGTATCTGGCGAAACCTGAACCACCCATATATAGAAGTTGAAGATACTGCTGTAGCAATAGTAAAATTCAAAAGCGGAGCAATAGGGAACATCCTGGTCAGCAACTCACAGAAACCAGGTATTTATGGAAAAGTACACGTTCATGGAGAAAACGGATCCTCTGTCGGGGTACAGACCGATGGCGGACCTATGTTTATCGCTGGATTGACCGGTGTTGCCGAACCCCCTGTGAATGACCTCTGGACAGTACCAGGTGAGGAAAATATGCTGAAAGAATGGAACAGGATCGATACTGAGATATTTAATAATTGTGATCCGACAGTATATTATATGCAATGTCAGATTGAAGATTTTTTAGAAGCAATTGGAAATGACAAAGATCCTCTTGTGACAGGCGAGGCAGGACGCAAGACGGTCGAATTATTCACATCAATTTACCGTTCAGCCAGGGATAATGTACCTGTTAAATTTCCTCTGAACCCCATATAAAGATTGTTTATGCCACTACTAATTGTTTTACTTGGAATTTGCCTTCTTCTTTTTCTGATCCTTGTAGTAAAAATAAATTCATTTTTATCATTTGTAATTGTTTCTCTGGCAGTTGGCATTTCTGAAGGGATGACCCTTGATAAAACCATTATCTCAATCGAAAACGGAATTGGCAGTACNATGGGATTTCTTGTNCTGATACTCGGTTTTGGCTCCATGCTTGGCAAATTAGTTTCAGAAAGCGGGGCAGCGCTGAAAATAACCTCAAGACTCGTGAAAGCTTTCGGATTAAAACACATCCAGATGGCTTTAATGCTGACAGGTTTCATTGTTGGTGTTTCTTTGTTTTATGATGTTGGGTTTTTCATAATGATCCCACTGGTATTTTCCATTGCAGCTTCAACCGGACTTCCATTACTATATGTAGGTTTACCGATGCTTGCATCTCTTTCTGTCACTCATGGTTATCTGCCTCCTCATCCCGCACCAACTGCTATTGCAGCAATGTTCCATGCCGACATCGGAAAGACATTGGTTTATGGAATAATTGTCGCCATTCCTGCAATTGTCATTTCCGGACCTTTTCTTTCAAAAGTTCTGAGTAAAGGTAAAATAGTAGCAAAACCTTTACAGGAATTTATTAACCAGAAGGTATTGACCGATGAGGAGATGCCTGGCTTCTGGATAAGTTTTTTTTCTGCTTTGTTGCCGGTTATACTGATCACTATCTCAACAATTGCAGGATTCCTGCTGTCAGAGGATAATGAGATAAGGAAAGTGCTGGGATGGATCGGAAATCCGGTTTTTGCTATGTTGCTTTCAGTTTTATTTGCTGTTTACACACTCGGACTTGCACGGGGAAGAAAAATTACAGACATTATGAATTCCCTGTCTCATTCAGTAACGAGTATCACAATGATTATGCTCCTTATTGCAGGAGCCGGAGCTTTAAAGCAAGTTCTTGTTGACGGTGGAGTCAGTAAATACATTGGGGAGTTGTTAAGTGAATCTACTCTTTCTCCTTTGTTTCTTGGATGGCTTATTGCTACCATTTTACGCTTTTGTGTCGGTTCTGCTACCGTGGCAGGGATTACAACAGCAGGTATTATTCTTCCATTGGCAACAGGCGGAGCAGTAAAACCTGAATTAATGGTATTGGCAATTGGTTCTGGAAGTCTGATGTTTGGACATGTAAATGATGGCGGATTCTGGCTTTTTAAAGAATACTTCAACCTGAGTGTTAAAGATACATTGAAGACCTGGAGTGTAATGGAGACATCTATTGGTATCTGCGGGCTGATAGGTGTTCTGGTTCTGAACCTTTTTGTATAGGTACAATTTTCANGTANGNTTTTAATGAAAATAATTAAATTTTTCTTATAAATTTACAATCCTGAAAAAGGATCAGTTAACTTGATGATTTTCAACCATGAAAAAAATATTTTCACTGGTTTATTTGGTATTTATTGGATCTGCTCTCCTGGCACAGAAAGGCGCTCCTCTTCTTACTCATTATAAAGAGAGCCGTGAAATTGAAAATCAAAGCTGGGCAATTTGCCAGGATGTAAACAGGGTGATGCTTTTTGCAAACCGCAAAGGTATATTATCTTTTGATGGAGAGGAGTGGTTAACTTTAAGGATCCCGATTATCCCTTACTCTATGCAAAAAAATCCTCAGAACGGAAATATCTATGTTGGAAGTGACAATGACTACGGTCTCCTTAAAAAGGATAACATGGGATCATACACTTATGTCTCCCTTTCAGGCGATTCATCTGACCTTGGCGTAGTGACAAAAATAATATTCAGTGATTCTCTTACCTGGTTTTATAGCGAACAGACAATAAGCTGTCACAATTTTAAGACCAATAAGCTGGAACTCCGGCTTAAATCAAAAACCGGATTCCCATTTACAGGAATGTTTATCACACCTAAGAACACTTTTATTAATGTGTTGAATAAAGGTTTATTCAGATTGGAAAGCGATACCCTCTTTCCGATCGTTACCGGTTATCTTACTGAAAAAGTTGACATTCTGTTTTCACTGCCTTACAATCAGAATATGGTACTGGTCGGCACAGGCGATGGGAAACTTTCACTTTTTGACGGAATAAAATATTATGGTTATAAGATTAAAGATGATGGATATATCAGGTATAACATCTTATCCGAGGGGATTACTATGGACGACAGCCTATATGCTTTTTCAACTCTTGACGGAGGCGTTGTTGTTATTGAAAAATATACCGGTAAGATCAGGTTTCTAATTAATAATCAAAACGAATTGCCTGACGATGAGGTGTTTGCAATTGGGATTGACAATAGTGGCGGGTTATGGATTTCGCATCAATATGGTCTTACGCGGGCAGACCTTAACCTTCCGATAGGAAATTTCAGCATATACCCGGGTCTGAAAGGCAACCTTACCTCATCTGTCAGACATAATAACGAACTTTATGTGGCAACAAGTGAAGGTGTATTCTACCTGACGGATGTGAAAAACTATTCTGAAGTTGAGGTCCTTGTAAAAAACAGTCCGGGAATATCGACTTCTTCTCCTCCCGTGCAGGAGGAAAAAGTGCAGGAAAAAAAGGTACAGGAGGAAAAAGTACAGGAACAACCAGGTAGCAGGAAAAATATTTTCACCAGGATCTTTGGGAAAAAAATTGTTCCGAAAAACAAAGAGACTATCCAACCCTCGAAAGAGGTTACCCCGCCCTCGAAAGAGACCATCCCGACATTGGCAGTAATCAAAATCGATACTGTTAAGATGATTCCTTTTGTCGGATACACACGGAAGAAAGTAAGCAAACTGAAATCAATAAACTCTATTTATAAAAAGGTTGACGGTTTTAATGAAAAATGCCGGCAGCTTGTTTCTACAAAGAATGGAATACTTGCTGCAACAAACAGGGGGCTCTTTATTATTAATGATCACAAAGCAAGAGTTATTGCCAGGAACCGTTATATCAATTCCATCAGCTGGCAGCCATTTGACGGTAAATATTCAGTCGCCACAGGGGATGGCTATTTTCTTGTGAGCTACCATAATGGCAAATGGTCAACTGAGATTCCTGATCCTGATTTCACGGATCCAGTCTATTCTGTAATTCAAACTGAGAAAAATATTTTATGGCTGGGAAGCGATAATATTGCTTATAAAACTTATCTGGGTACTGATACTGTTGCAGTAAAAAGGGTGCCTTTTAGCATAAAGAATTTTTTCCCTCAAAGGTATCTCCTGGAAATGATAAATGATTCTGTTTTCCTTTTTACCGAAACAGGAGTACATTTTTATGATAACACGACAGAGAGTTTTATTCCATATAAAAGCATATTGTCATTTTCATCAAAAGTAAAAAGATATTCTTTTCCTCTTTCAAACATTCCCCTGATAGGATATGACAATGACTGGATTTATACTGAGAAAGAAAAACAAATTAATAACAGGGAATTGAGTCTTTTTAAAATCTTTGATGAAATTGTTTCAATAAATACCGAAAAAGATTATATCTGGATTATTGACGGAGAGAACCGCCTTTTTGGTATCAATCGTAATAAATCTTCAAAAATCAATCCCGAAATAGATCTTTTTGTAAAAAATATTTACAATGATAAGGGAACAAGTTTTAGTTTATCCCATATAGTTTTTAACAGAGGCGATAATATCATAAACTTTGATATTGTTGCTCCATCATATGTTAAAGGGAATACAACACAATATCAATACTTTATTAATAAAGCCATGCCAGGATGGTCACCCTGGTCGACACAGACAAGTTACAGCAAGGTGATACCCAGATCAGGTGATTACACATTACTCATAAGGGCTAAAGACCTGTGGGGAAATATCGGGGACCCTGTTTCACTGAAATTTACGATCAGGGCACCTTTCGTAAAAACAATTTTTTTCTATCTTCTGCTGGCTTTAGTTGGATTACTTATTTTCTTCCTGTTTGTACGTTTCAGGGAAAGGCAGCTCCATGAAAAAAACCGGATCCTTGAAGAAAAGGTAAAAGAGAGAACAACTGAAATTGAAGCTCAGAAGAAGGAGATTACTTCAAGCATTGAATATGCCAGCAGGATACAGAGGGCGATGCTTCCAATGACCGAACTCTTTAAGCAATCTTTCTCTGAATTCTTCATATTTTTCAAACCCCGGGATATTGTCAGCGGTGACTTTTATTGGATAGGTGAGGATGAAAAACATGTTTTTTTGACTGTTGCCGACTGCACCGGCCATGGGGTTCCCGGAGCATTTATGAGCACCCTTGGTATATCAGCGCTTAATGAGATCATTACTAATAATTGTGATCTCCAGGCAAGTACAGTCCTGAATCTGTTACGCGAAAAAATAAAAAATTCGCTCCATCAGACTGGTAAAGAGGGTGAAGCAACTGATGGTATGGATATTTCGTTCTGTGTCCTTCATAAAAACAAGAAAAGCATCCAGTTCTCAGGAGCATATAGCCCGCTCTATATTTTTACAAAGGGAGAATTCAAGGAATATAAATCAGACAGAATGCCAATAGGAATCTATTACGGTAATGAAGTTTCATTTACAAATTATGAGATAAATATCAGAAAAGGAGATGTTATCTATATTTTTTCTGATGGTTTAACTGACCAGTTTGGAGGTCCTGATGGCGGTAAATACAAAAAGTCAAATCTTAAAAAGCTATTATTTGATATATATTACCTGCCATTGGCAGAGCAGAAACAAATAATTGAAAATGAATTTGAGAAGTGGAAAGGTAATACTGACCAGGTTGATGATATAACTATTATTGGCGTAAGGATATAGCCCGATGCCTGTCGCCTTCCTGAAAAAAATTACTATCTTTAATTTCTGACACTAATTGAACAAATAGATATAACATTATGAAAATAAAATTTATAGGAGCAGCACGGGAAGTGACCGGAAGTAAACATCTTATAACAACAGATTCAGGGAAGAAAATACTGCTCGATTGCGGAATGTTCCAGGGAAAAGGACTTGAGACTGACAGTATGAACAGGGACCTCGGTTTTGAACCCGAAAATATAGATCATCTGATTCTTACACATGCTCATATCGATCATTCCGGATTAATACCTTACATATACAAACTTGGTTTCAGAGGATCAATAGTCTGCACAAATGCTACCCGCGATCTTTGTGCGATAATGCTTGCCGATTCAGCTTTTATACAGGAACATGATACATACACATTTAATAAAAGACGTGCAAAAAAAGGACTGCCTCTTGTGACTCCTATTTATTCTCAGGAAGATGCCAAAGCGTGTATGAATCTTTTTATAGGTGTACCCTTAGGAATGAAATTCAGGATCGATGAGAATATTAAGGTTAGGTTCACAAGCACAGGTCATATGCTCGGCAGCGGAGTGGCCAATCTGCAGATTATTGAAAATGGCCAGATAAAACGGATAGCTTATACAGGTGATATCGGTCGTCCGTCAAGTAGACTTCTTACCCCGCCTGTACCATTTCCACAAGCCGATATCCTTATCACCGAGTCGACTTATGGCGACAGGATACACGAGGATAATCAGAAAGCTGACGAAGAGCTTTTGAATATAATGATTGAAACCTGTGTCAATAAAAAAGGTAAACTTATAATCCCCTCTTTCAGCGTAGGAAGGACTCAGGAGATAGTTTATACTCTTAATAATTTTTTTAACGAAGGGAAGCTTCCCAGAGTTGATATTTTTGTCGACAGCCCTCTTGCAGTAAACGCAACTACTGTCTTCAGAATGCATTCCGAATGCTTCAATGCTGATTTCCTTAAAGTGCTTCAAATTGATACCGATCCTTTTGGGTTCAGTAACCTCTTTTATATTACGAAAGTGGAAGACTCCAAAAAACTGAATGATCATAAGGAGCCTTGCGTTATCATTTCTGCATCGGGTATGATGGAAGCCGGACGTGTAAAACATCACCTGGCAAATAATATCTCTGATCCTAAAAATACCATTCTGGTGGTAGGCTACTGTGCTCCAACGACATTGGGAGCCAGGATAGTCCGGGGCGATAAAGAAGTTTCGATATTTGGTATTGTGCATGAGGTCAAAGCTGATATCAGGAAAATCGAATCGTTCAGCGGTCATGGGGATTACAGGGAAATGATCAGCTTTTTAAGTTGCCAGGAAAAAAATGGTCTGGAAAAGACATTTATCGTGCATGGCGAATATGAAACCCAGAAAAAATATGTTGCGGAGCTTCAGAAAGAAGGATACAAAAACATAGAGATACCGGCACACGGGCAGGAGTATACAATATTGTAATAAGGCTTCTTTATCTTATATATTGTTTTAACTCTTCCCTTACCTGCTTCCATTGAGGCATGACGTCAGATAGTAATTTGTAATATGCTGCACTATGATTATGATGAATCAGATGGCATAGCTCATGGGTGATAACATATTCGCCATAAATCCTGTCAAGCCTGATGAGATCATAACTTATTGAAATTTTCCCTTTAGAGGTACAACTTCCCCATCTTTTTTTCATAGTTCGGACAGTAAAGTCAGTCGGAAAGAAACCGTAATCAGTATATTTTTCAAGAAGTTCGAAAAACATTTCAGTAAATATCTTCTTCGCTATGGTTTTGAACCATTTTTCCAGAAGCTCCTTTATAATTTCAGGATCATTTATCCCGTTAATGCCTACCTCAATAATGTCATCTGACTGTTTGACAAAATATTTCCCTGATCCGGTTATTTTAAGAAAATGATTCTTGCCCATAAACATAATTGATTCACCTTCGGAAAATCGTTGATCATGATCCAGCTTTTTTACTATAGAATAATGATCAACTGCTTTTTTTATCCATTTCGATTTATCCAGAAGGATTTTTTCAATTAATTTTCCGGAAGTTCTGTAAGGCACTCTTATTATTGCACCTTCATAAGCCTGGACCGTGATGCCGATACTTCTTCTGGCTGAATATTTTACCCTGACATCAATTTCACCTGCTTTATAAATTTTCTCTTTTTCAGCCATTTATTGCTTTTATAATTTGTTAATCTGAACCTGCTTATTGATATCAATTTGTTAAAAAAACCTAAAAAAAGAATTAAGCGGAATATTATATATGTCACTTTTGTCTAATAATTGTAACTTTGTTGAAGAAATAAAACATAGATTAATTTTTTTATTAATTCAGCTGATTATAGAAAATATATCATTCAGACTATCTTAAGGTTAGTTAGGTTAGTTAGGTTAGTTAGGTTAGTTTGAAAATCAGTTTGGGTTAGTTTACGGGGTAGCAATTCATACTGCTACCCTTTTCTTTAATAATATTGTTCAACTAATTAACTTTAAATACTATTCAGATCGAATTGTTATTATGGTTATTTCGGGTGGCATCCAGATTCTGAAAGGAATTGCCAGAACTCCAAGCCCTCTGTTTACATATTGATACTGATTTCCTGATGTATAAAGTCCGCTCCAATGCGGATAGAAATATTGTGATGGGCTCCATTTGAACTTTTTTGTGAGGATACCCATTTGCATACCATGCGTATGTCCCGATAGAGTAAGATCAATATCAGTCTTACCTTTTACATCTGCTTCCCACTGATTCGGGTCATGTGCCAGCAAAATCTTTAAATCAGCGCTGTCGGTACCCACCATTGCCTTTGTAACATCCCCGTGAATCATTCCGGGATGTCTCCCGCGGGTAATTACACCAATCAAAGCTATTTTTTCACCGTGGATGTCAAGTATTACATTTTCATCATTCAGAACCCTGTATCCCGAAGCAGTTATCAGCTGATTCATTTTTGAAATATTAACTACTATATCCGCCTCTGTGAAAGAGGGATGATATGTCCCTATATCGTGATTTCCCAGCACTGCAAAATTACCATACCTGCTTTTTACAATAGAAAGAATGGTATCGCTTCCATCAAATTCCTTCCACCCGTAATCGATGAAGTCACCGGTATTTATGATCAGATCAGGTTTATAACTATTAATATCATTCATTAATTTTTTAAGCAGCTTCTGGTGGTGATAAAAACCCGGAAGATGAATATCTGATATCTGTACAATTTTAAGACCATCAAGGTTCTTATTCAACCCTTTTATTTTTACTATGACCTCTTCTGTCTTAAAATTAAATCTACCAAACAGGGTTCCTGATGCTATTGTTATGAAAAAGATCGATGAGATTATTAAACCGGTATTGGTTAATGATCTTATGTGACTATTTTTCTTTAGCTTAAAAAGTTTTCCGGTAAAATGGAACAAAGAAAGAATAAACCTCGGTACAACCACAGCACAAACCATTCCGGTGAGATTCATTCGCAGCCATATATTCTGAGGAGCATCAAAATCGCCATTATAAATGCTTATTCTTACAAAAAGCATCCATAACCAGACGCTCAGGAGGATATGCGACAAAAACACTATATAATATGCCGGTCGTGAAGTATTGTGAAAATGCTGATGCAAAACGATAAGCGTAAGTACTTCAGTGATAAGCAGAAATAGAAATAGTTCCATTGATTATAATTTCAGGTAAAAGTAATTAATAAAAATTCAAAATTTAAGATTCAGGATTCAATCCTCCCAAAATCTATTATCTTTATTTCTCTGATTCTCTTTTAATAAGTATTCAGGAACTTGAGCCGTTAAGATTTTATTATGACAGAAGTTAAATTTTTTGATCCCATATTTGAACCTGATTCAGTTCTGATATATTCTGTCATTGCGGCAAAATTTGAAAACAAATGGATTTTTGTCCGTCACAAGAAACGAATCACATGGGAGATTGCCGGCGGCCATATTGAAAATGGAGAGACCTCCCTTGAAGCTGCTTGCAGGGAACTTATGGAGGAGACCGGCGCTGTACTGTTTAGTATTGAATGTATTGCAACATATTCTGTTAACAAGGATGGCGAGACGGGATGGGGGAGACTTTATCTGGCGGAAGTAACGGAACTTGGCCCTGTCCCTGATATTTCAGAGATTGCAGAGACTATTTTATCAGATCATCTTCCTGAAAATCTGACCCATCCCGATATTCAGCCGCATCTTTATAGAAGGACACTGGAATATATCGAAAAGAAAAACCCACCCCTCGCCCCTCGCTGAAATGGGATATTAGCGGAGTTTACCCTGCAAGGCCGGGCTTAGACTTTTGTCTTTTTACTTTTGTCTTTTGTCTTTATATCAGATATATTCAAAACTCACTTTCTTAAGCCATTTTTCCTCAAGCAGTCGTGCAATACGTTTTACCACTGTTCTGCGGATTTCCAGATCAACTGGCAGGTTGGGATCCTGATGCGCAATATTGATCCTTGTACCGATAATGAAATGTATCTCATCGCTTTCCATTATCAGCCTGACGATTTTATCAGCTGGTCCTTTGCCAAGCCGTACGCTGTTATTGTATTTTTTCAATATCTCATTTACCTTTTGTAATGTAAGTATTCCTTCAGTTACAAGGTCAATCCCCTCCAGAAAGCTTTCAGGAGGAAGTTCGGGATCTTCAAATATCAACTCATCAACAATAGTCCTGTTTAGTTCTCTGGCAACAATATCTGCTGTAGTACCTCCGCAGAGGATTACTTTACCGGTATATCCGCTTACCTTTTCTGCAAGCTCTTTATCTTTATCCTTTTCATAAGGCGGACCGGTACAGATAAGCAATTTGCGNGGGTCACGAAAATATATTGTTGCACANCTGATGTCGTCCCTGGCTTTATAATTATCATTTTTATGAGCCATTGTGACTATTTTTCCGGCAAGCATCATTGCAGAGATTGATGCCTCGCTGTTGACCAGCCGGGCAGCATAATCAGCGATATTATCCCTTTCCCAGCCAAAGGGGAAAGCTTCGCTGCCCATACCGCTCTGCGAAACACCATCAGAACAGAAAACTATTCTGTCTTCTTTTGCAGGTACGAAGGTGCAGCTTTTGAGTATCTTTCCGGAATTCTTCCCTTTTTTCAGCTCAACTTTGCTCCACGACGGATCAAATAACTGGTTGCCTCTCAGGATTATAGTTGATGGATTATCGTATTCAAGAATGTTGACGCGACCACTGCTCTCTATATCAATTATTGTAAAGGTCGAGTAGCTTATTTTTCTCTCACTGCACACAGGCAAGGTATTCATTATTATTTCGGCTATACGGTCCACATCCTTATGTTCCTGTGTGAAATTGAGCGCCATAGTAGCTGTGAGAGTGGCGAGGATATTTGCTTTTACACCATGCCCCATCCCGTCGGATAATACGGCTATTACCCTGTCTTCTTCTTTAATATACCTGTAAAGGAATACATCGCCGCAAATTCTCTCTCCGTCATAGCTCTTTTGCTGGCTGTTAACCTCAATATAGAAGTCTTTTCTCACAAACTATCACTTTTGATTATTTTTCAGATTACTCTTTTTTGATTTATATGATTCAATTATTGAGTTAAGCATCTGTTCTGTTTCAGAGGCACCTTCACCAAGAAGGAATCCTATCTTTTGTACCATCTCAAGATTTTTATCAATCACTTCACTTACCCTGTTAGTTACTTCTTCTCCCTGAACCTCAGGAGAATAAAGATCGCGTATTATCGCTCCGCACATCCTATTTTTCTTGATGGGAAATATCGAAATGTTCAGCATCTTGTCCTCAAGATGGACATCTTTGCTCACAACAGGTTGATCTTCCTTTATCACGAAAGTGAACATGTTATAAATATTGAATGGAATCAGGGTTTTGATATCAGCACCTGCAAGCCCGGGTATCACATCGGAAATTGCCCTGGCATCTTCTCCTATAATATTAATGAAGCTCTGGTTTGAATGAAGTATTTTAAGATTGTTATCCACAATAACTACACCGGAAGGCAGCTTTTCAAGCATGTTATTCATCATGTCGGAAGCGCTCTGGGCAATCTCTTTTTCCCTTCTAGCAAGTTCTTCCGATTCTTTAAGAGCTTCTTTTGTGTCGGCCAGCTTCCTGTTTGTTTGCCTTAATGTTTCAATATATTCCTGTTTATTCCTGAGATTGAAGGTATGGCACATTTCCGGTACTGCAAGCCCCTTTGCAACAGTAGAGGCAAATTCACGGCATGATGTATAACCACATGCTCCGCAGTTAATCTCATCATCCGGATTATGTTTGCCGATTATCTTAAGTATCTCGTCTATAGCTTCCTGGGGAGGATCGGGAATGCGCTGATCATTCGGGGTAAAAGTTCTGGAAAAGTCAAGTTTTGACCATTTATTCATGTTTTTCTGCCATAATGCAGTGTCGAGTTTTCCCACTCTTTTCTCAGCATAATGTCTTACCAGCGATCTCCTCCTGAACCGTTCTGTGTGGTGCTCCATTCCTGGTCCAAGCAGACATCCATGACAGAAAAAGAGATTAAAATGGTGGTGTATCGTGTCGATATATTTATCGAAATCATTTATAGCTTCAAGTATTTCCTCTTTTCCTGAAGCAGTTATTACCCGGCTCGAAACCATATCACGTTTTATACCGCCTGCCTGTATTATGCCGGCCGGAAGAGGGTAGAGGGCTCCCCAGTTCCCGTGGGGCGGGTCAAATTCCGACATTTTAACAAGCCTCTCCTGTATTTTGAACTCTTCAAAAAGCTGTCGCAGTTCAATAAACGTCAGAACACTGTCAACAAGTTTTCCTGATTCGTAAATAAATGTTTCATCTTTTGCGTCTATACATGGTCCGATTTGAACAGTCGCCACTTCAGGGCCATATAAATCTTTCACAACCATTGCGGTAGCTATCATCGGAGAGACCAGCGGTGCCAGGTTCGGAACCAGGTCAGGATTAAATTTTTCAATCAGCTTAACAATAGAAGGACAATTAGCTGAAATATAATATTTTCCTTCAGCTTTACTGAACAGTTTTGCATAGGATCCAGCAATGAGGTCAACTCCGAAAGAGACTTCATGAACATAATCAAAACCAAGCTGACGGATCATCGTCACAAACTTCCTGTAATCTGTTATGTCATCAAACTCAGAAGCAATACTCGGTTCTATAAGAGCAGCTGTTTTTCTTTCTGATGACAGAAGCAATTTTACCTCATCCTTTGAATCACGGAATTCAATGGCATGCGGAGTGCATGAGACATAACATAACCCACATCCGATGCATCTTTCAGGAATAATATACGGATGCGGCTTCTGTGGCTTGACCTCAATGGCATTGACAGGGCAGACACGAACGCAGGAATATGAATTTCTGCATTTCTTGTCGTTTATAATGAGAACTGGTTTTCTTTTATCCATCCCAATCCTGATTTTATTTTCTATTTTAATCTGGCAACCTCTCTTTCGAGAATGCTTTCTATCTTCGAAAGATTAACTCCTTCGATTAACTCATCATTTATCATAATATTCGGTCCGTTGCTGCAATGACCCATACATCGGGCGCCTTTAAAAATGAATTTATCCTCCAGATGATTTTTTCGCATGTAATCCTTTATGAACATGACAACATCTTTGTTACCCCTTGAGAAACAGGAACTTCCCAGACAAATATGCATTTCAACTCTTTGAGCCATCATTTACTGTTCATTAATAAACAACAACATCAAAAGTAGTAATTATTTCTTTAGTGAATTCTTAATGGTTTTATCAGAAATTCAAATTATTGTATTCAAAATGGATCACTTTTTCTAAACAGCCAGATAGGGAAAAATAAAAACTATTTGTATAATGTATATTAAATAAATGATAATCAATATAATACAATTAATTTATTGTATCGCGAAAATTACAGTTTTATTGTTAATAAAATAACAATGTTTATTTATTAACAATAAAATAAACTATATTTGTGTAATACATTATTATTTATCAGGATGGCATCAGAGCTTGATTCAATTATTAAAAAATATAAACCCGGAAGAAGAGAGGAACTTATTCCATTGCTTCAGGAAATAGAGGAAGAAGCAGGCTACCTTTCTGAAGAATCTATTGTCAAAGTGGGNCATTACCTGGGGCTTAGCACAACCAAAATTTATGGTCTGGCCACATTTTATGATCAGTTCAGGTTTGTCCCAAGGGGTAAAATACATATCAGGATTTGCAATGGAACTTCATGCTACCTTAACGGATCACTTGCCAACATAAATAAAATAAAGGAACTTACAGGAATTCAGCCGGGACAGACTACCAGGGATGGGAATATCAGCTTTGAGCTGGTAACATGTATGGGTGGCTGCTCAAATGGACCTGTAATTCAAATTAACGGAGAATACAGAACCAACATAAAAGCTGATCAATTGCCTGAACTTATCAGCAAACTGAAATATGTTATTGAAAATGACTAAATGGAAGATCTAAAAAGATTTCTTATTGAAAAGGTCCTTCTGTTTGAGTCAGATACTTTACCACCGGAGACTGAGAAGGCGCTTCAGCAGATACGCAGGGAAAAAACGGACCTTCCTGTAGTTTATGTATCATCTGGTACAAGCAGTATTATTGCAGGATCGGAAAAAACAATTGAAGCTGTCAATACTTATATTGCCGAGAATGAACCTGATGCGCTGCTGATAAGAATGGGTTGTACCGGACCGACAAATTTTGAACCTCTGGTTTGCATACAACTTCCGGGTAAGAATAAACTCTATTTCAGGAATATAACGGAAGAAAAAGTCGAGCCGCTTCTTAATGGCGTATTCCACAATGATATCAATGAGGAAGACATGGCAGGTCAGATGGGACCAAATGGATTCGGATTGTGGCCAGGGATCCCGTTTTTTAATGAACTGCCATTCTTCGCCCGGCAGAAACGCATAATACTTGGTAACTGCGGTTGTTATGATCCCGAAAATATTGATGAGTATATTGCCAGGGGCGGATACCGCGCATTTGTTAAAGCTATTCGGCATTACACCTATGAAGAGGTTTGTGAAATAATTGAACGCAGTGGTTTAAGGGGAAGGAGCGGGGGAGGATATACCACCGGCCTTAAATGGAAAAATGCTCTTAATACCGGGTCAAATTCACGATATGTCATTTGTAATGCAAAAGAGAGTGACCCCGGGGCTTTTACTGACCGGACAATCCTTGAAAGTGATCCTCACCGTCTTATTGAAGGTACGGCAATTGCTGCTTATGCAATCGGAGCATCCAATGCAATAATTTACGTCAGATCAGGGTCTGATCTTGCCAGGCGAAAGCTTCAGAAGTCTATTGATATTGCAAGAGATTACGGAATCTTTGGTCATAATATTTTCTCAAGCGGATATAACCTCGATATTGTCGTCAAACATGAGCCCGGAGCATTTGTTTGTGGTGAAGAGACAGCTCTTGTCAATAGTCTGGAAGGTAAAAGAGGTATGCCACAGCTTAAACCTCCTTTCCCCACAACAGCTGGTTTGTATGGCAAGCCAACCGTGATAAACAATGTGGAGACACTAATGAATGTACCTCTGATAATGCAAAACGGACCCGAATGGTTCCGCAGCCTGGGAACAGAAAACAGTCCCGGAACGAAAGTTTTTGCTCTGGCCGGCAGGGGTCGTATGTCAGGTGTGGTGGAAGTTGAAATGGGCACAACCCTGAAAACCATTCTTGATGATATTGCCGATGGGATAAAAGACGGAAAAGAGTTTAAGGCAATTCAGCTTGGTGGAGCATCAGGCTCTTTTGTCAAAAGTGAAGATCTGGATCTTGCTGTCGATTTCGACGTTATGAAAGAAAAGGGAATAGGAATGGGTGCAGGAGGATTTGTAATAATTGATGAAACAACCTGTATGGTNGACCTTGTGAGATACTATATGGAATTCATTCGCAATGAAAGCTGCGGCAAATGCATCCCTTGCCGTGAAGGTACCGGAAGGATGCTCGAAATACTTGAGAATGTGATAAGAAAACCTTTAAACGAGGAATCAGGAACAACTCTTGAACGTTTTAAGGGAGTGATGCAGCTTGAGACAATTGCTTCCGTGATGAAAGATACTTCCCTGTGCGGCCTTGGACAAACAGCTCCCAATCCTTTCGTCAGCGCTCTGAAAAACTTCAGGGATGAGTTCGAGGAACATATTTTCGACAGGAAATGCCGTGCTAATTTCTGCAGGGGACTGAGAACTTTTTCTATTGACGTTGATAAATGTACCGGTTGCACAGCTTGTGCTGCAAAATGTCCGGTGAATGCAATATACGGAACCAGGCTTCAGCCATTTTTTATCGTTGAGGAAAAATGTATCGCCTGTGGTATCTGTTTCGATATTTGTAAATTCAGTGCAATTACAATTAAATAACCTTTATGTTTTTTACAATACAGGTAAATAATAAAAAAATCAAAGCTGAAAAGGGAGAAACAATACTCTTGGCCCTGAATCGGAATGGGATCATTATTCCGACTCTTTGCCGGATGAAAGATTTTACTCCCACAGGAGCCTGCAGGATGTGTGTAGTCGAAGTTGAAGGTCGCGACAGGCTTGTTACGGCATGCTCTCAGCCGGTTGAGGAGTGGATGAAGATTAGAACACACTCCCCCAGGGTGATCACTGCAAGAAAAACCATTGTGGAGCTTCTCCTTTCGAACCACCCTGATGATTGTCTTTATTGCGAAAGGAATCTGAACTGCGAACTTCAGCGTCTTTCAGAAGAATTGAATATCAGGGAACGCCGTATCCGCGGGAAAAAAACAAAACCTCGTCTCGATCAGTCAAGTCCGGCTATTGTCCGTGAACTTTCAAAATGCATCCTGTGTGGAAGATGTATCAGAGTATGTGAAGAGGTAATTACCTCAACATCAATCGATTTTATTAACAAAGGAAAAAACACACACGTAGGTACAGCAATGGACAAGGATTTCAACTTTTCAAGTTGTATTCACTGCGGTCAGTGTGTCCTCGTATGTCCGACAGGAGCTCTTCATGAAAAACATGATATTAACGAGGTGCAGGAGTATCTTAATAAACCGGGAATGGTAAAAGTTATTCAGTATTCCCCGCTTGTAACTGCAGGAATTGCAGAAGAGTTTGGATTGAAATACACCAGGGAATTTGACAGAAAGCTGAATTCGGTCTTACGCAAGATAGGCTTCGACAGGGTCTATTCAACCGGAACAGGCACTGATATTTGTATAACAGAGATCACAGGACAGCTATCGGAAAAAATTGAGAATAAAACCGAAGGCCCTTTATATATTTCAGCCTGTCCGGCATGGGTTAAATATGTCGAGCAGTTTATTCCATCACTGATCCCCAGGTTATCAACCGTAAAATCACCGCAGCAGATAACAGGTGTGCTCATTAAAACACTTGTTGCAAATCAGCATGGTGTTGAACCGGAAAATGTTTTTTCCGTTTCGGCAACACCATGTATGGCAATGAAGTTCGAAGCCCGGCGTGATGGAATGATGAGGAAAGGAATAAGTGATGTGGATTCTGTAATGACAGTCAGGGAACTTGCCAGGCTAATTAGATTATATGGCATAGATACAACTAATATTGATCAGGAACCTGCCGATGAACCACTGTCAGGAAGAAGTTCTTCTGCTGTATTGGCTGAAGTATCAGGAGGATTGGCAGAGGGTGTGATTCGATCCTATTACTATTTGAAACTTAAGAAAGAGGTTGACAGGCAGCTTATTAAAAAGCTTCGATCTGCCGGTTCATTCAGGGAGGTGGAAATACCGGTTGGAGATTATGAATTGAAAGTAGCTGTTGTAGACGGACTTACGGGTATGGAAAAACTCCGTTCATCATTGGCATCGGGAAAAAATTACGACCTTGTGGAAGTTATGACATGTCCGGGTGGTTGTGTCCATGGCGCCGGTCTATCCTTCAATATGTCGAAAGAAGATATTAAGAACAGGGTCCGGCTCATTTACCAGTCCGATGAAACCGAAGCTATTAATCTGCCTTGTAAATCACCTTCTGTCATAAATTTATATGATAAGCTTTTGAAAGAAAATAAGGATATTGCAGACAAAAAGATATTTATTACTCATTTTGAGAAGAGAAACGTTTTACTTTGATTGTAAAATGAATTTGCCATGCTTGTTTATACAATAAAAGAACTTTGCCGCACATGTTACACCTGCGTAAGGGAGTGTCCTGCAAAAGCTATTCGTATAGTTGGAGGACAAGCAGAAGTAATCGACGAACGGTGCATAGCGTGCGGGAACTGTACAAAGGTATGCAGCCAGGGAGCAAAGGTCTTTCTTAATACCACCGACAGGGTAATGAAACTCATAGAAAGTGAAACAAAAGTGGCTGCAATTGTAGCTCCAAGCTTCCCGGCAGAGTTTTCCGACTACCCCGATCATCGTATCCTTGTGGGAATGATAAAATCCCTTGGATTCGATTATGTTGCCGAAGTATCATTTGGCGCTGACCTGGTGGCAGACAGATATAAGAAACTGGTCAACGGGAATCATAATTATTACATATCTTCCGATTGTCCATCAATTGTTAACTATATAAAATTTTATCATCCGGCACTGGTTGATAAACTGGCACCTATAGTATCACCCATGGTAGCAATGAGCAGGGTTATCCGTGAGGAATATGGAAAGGAAACCAGGATTGTATTTATTGGACCCTGCGTGGCAAAAAAAGCTGAAAGCACCGAAATAGATGAAGCTATTACCTACACGGAACTCAGAGATCTCCTGTTACAGTTGGGTATAACAGCTGATAACACCAAACCGACTGATTTTGATCCGCCATTTGGCGGGAGAGGTGCAATCTTCCCTGTTACAAGGGGATTGCTTCAGACAGCAAATATTAATGATGATGCAATAACCGGAAATATAATTGCTGCAGAAGGGAGAATTGATTTTCAGGAAGCTTTGAAAGAGCTTGAAGCCGGATTAATAAAGAATCAGCACATGGAGCTGCTCTGCTGCGAAGGATGTATTATGGGTCCGGGGTTGTCAAAAAACGGGAAACAATATAACAGGAGAGCTCTTGTCAGTTCTTACGCCAGTGCAAAGATGAAGGAAATAGACTTTGACAGCTGGCAGAAAGCATTTGATGGTTTCACTGAACTTGACCTCTCTTTTCGTCATAAGCCGGAAGAGCACAGGGTTGATCTTCCTGAAGAAAGAGAGGTTAATGAAGTTCTGATCTCAATGGGCAAGAGGACCAAAAAAGATCAACTCGACTGTGGCGCCTGTGGCTATGAAAGCTGTGTTGAACATGCAATCGCTATCAAAAAAGGTCTGGCTGAGGTGGAAATGTGTCTTCCTTATACAATCGATAAGCTGCATAAATCAGTTAAAGATCTTGCCCTGTCAAACGAAAAGCTAAGCTCAATGAAACAGGCTCTTAAACAATCTGAAAAGCTTGCACATATGGGTCAACTTTCGGCAGGTATCGCTCATGAGCTTAATAATCCTCTCGGAGTGGTGATAATGTACAGCAATATCCTTTATGAAGAGAGTGCCGAGGGAGACCCTGTGAGGGAAGACCTCAAATTAATTGTTGAACAGGCCGGCAGATGCAAGAAAATTGTTTCAGGATTACTCAATTTTGCCAGGAAGAATCAAGTGAATCATCAACTGGTTAATATTAAGGAACTTATCAATAACAGCCTCGAAAGTCTGATTGTCCCTGATAATGTCAGCATCAATATTATGGATAACTCAACTAACCCCGAAGCTATGCTCGACAGGGAACAGATGATGCAGGTAATTACTAATCTTATCAAGAATGCGATAGATGCAATGCCGGTGGGAGGAAAAATTACCATAAAGCTGGAGGATACTCTCGGAGACGTCATCATTATTATAAAAGATACAGGAACCGGCATTAAGGAGGATGATCGTGCCAAGATATTTGAACCTTTCTTTACAACAAAAGCAATAGGTATCGGTACAGGTCTGGGCCTAGCAACAGCTTATGGTATAGTAAAAATGCATAAGGGACAGATAACAGCAGAATCAAATACCGACCCGGCTAAGGGACCAACGGGCACGAGTTTTAAAATTGTATTGCCGAGAAGGAAGGGATAAAGGGTTAGGAGTGGGTTTTTTAAAGGCAAAAATTATTAATTTATTTCGAAAACTGTATAAAGCAGAATTTAAACCGATCGTTAAAAAATTAACAATAAATCATATTTATCATATTAATGCTCTGATTTAATGATTTTTTAGAAATTTGTATTGAAATGAAGAAAAGTGATTACACTATATTGATTGCAGATGATGATCCGGATTATCTTTTTCAGACTCATTATTATCTGGAAAAAGCAGGTTACAAAACTGTTACGGTCGAAAGTCAGGCTGAAGCAGAATCCGTTATATCCCGGTTCAGGCCCGATCTTGCAATTTTCGACCTGATGATGGAAAGTGACGATAGCGGTTTCATATTATGCTATAAGTTGAAGAAGAAATATCCTGATGTTCCTGTTATTCTTGCAACTGCAGTGTCGCATGAGACAGGATTATCATTCAGTCTCGATTCGGAAAATGAAAAATCGTGGATCAGAGCTGACCGGTACCTCGAGAAAGGAATAAGGCCTGAACAACTTGATCAGGAAGTAATGAAACTTTTAAAACTGTAAGATGGCCATCTTAAAAGTACTGGTTATCGATGATGAACCTGGCATCAGGTCGGGAGTCTCCAGAATACTTAATAACTTCCATGTTACCTATCCATTTATGGATGAAGATTATACATTTGAGGTTATAGAGGCTGCAACAGGTGAGGATGGAATCATAATACTTGACCGCGATAAACCTGATATTCTTCTTCTTGATAATAAACTGCCCGGAATACAGGGTGTTGAGGTGCTGGAATATGTCAGGAAAAAAAACTATGACATTGTTGTTGCAATGATCACTTCTTACGCATCGCTGGACGTTGCTGTCAGGGCAACACGTGATGGAGCTACTGATTTCATTCCAAAGCCTTTCACCCCACAGGAGCTTAAAGCCAGTATCGAAAACATTACAAAGCAGCAATACCTTAAAAGGATAACTCATAAACTGAACCAGGATGGTAAAAAAATCCGTTACCAGTTTCTTTCTGTTTTGTCCCATGAGCTGAAAGCTCCCCTTAATGCTATAGAAGGTTACCTCAGGATGATGCAGGAAAAGCAGGCGGGTGACCGTATTGAAGACTATGCAGATCCGATTGACCGGTCGCTTCAGCGGATACAGGGAATGAGAAACCTTATTATGGATCTCCTTGATTTTACGAAAATAAGGCTTGAACGGAAAGAAGAAAAAATTCAGGAAGTTGACCTTGCTGAGATAGCATCAAATGCAATTGTTACTGTCCAGCCTTATGCCATTCAGATGGAGGTTAATATTAACCTCGATGTACGGTCTGATGCCGTTATTATGGCTGATCCGTCGGATATGGAAATTGTATTAAACAATCTCATTTCAAATGCTGTCAAGTATAATAAAACTGGCGGTAAAGCAGAAATCACAATTGATTGTTCTGATAGTGAGGTAATTATTATAGTCTCTGATACAGGAATTGGAATAAATAAAACAGATTCAGAAAACCTCTTCGCGGAGTTTGTGAGGATAAAAAACGAAAAGACAAGGAATATTTCAGGAAGTGGTCTGGGTTTATCAATTGTTAAAAAAGTTATTGAACTTTACAATGGAACAATAAATGTTGAAAGTACACCTGATGTAGGGACTACATTCACAATCAGATTACCAAAGAAACCTTTAACTATTACATAAAAAATGACAAAACTACCTGGAAAAACTGTTGAAAGGCTTAGCGAGTACAGAAGAACACTTCTGGAATGTCTCAATGAAAAAAGAAACTTTATTTTTTCACATGACCTGGCAGCCCGCATACATATTACTGCTGTTCAGGTCCGGCGTGATCTTATGCTGATTGGCTATTCAAGCGTTCTCAGAAAAGGATATGATGTCAGAGAACTGATTGATACAATCGGAAAAATAATCGATTCCCCGGTGAGTTTGAATGTAGCCATTATTGGTATCGGGAACTTTGGACGGGCAGTAACCGGCTATTTTAAGGGGAAAAGATCAAAACTAAACCTGGTTGCATCTTTCGACAATGATCCCCAGAAGATTAATAAGGTCATTTCAGGTGTTAAGTGTTATTCTTACCAGGATATGGAACGGATTGTGAAAGAGCTTGATATAAGTATAGCCATTCTTACCGTACCCCCCGATTTTGCCAGTGAAATAGCAGAAGAGGCAGTAAGGTTTGGAATAAAAGGGATACTGAATTTTACAACCATTTCTCTGAATGTACCTTCAGATATTTACCTTGAAGAATATGATATGATAACCTCTATTGAGAAGGTTGCATATTTTGTCAAAGAAAACAGACTATAGGTTCACTGCTTCCAATATGAAGATTTTCAGAAGCTTTGAAGAAGCAAAGATCATAACAAATGCAGTTGTGACAACCGGATCATTCGACGGTGTTCATATAGGACATAAAACAATATTGAACCGGCTTAAGAAGCTGGCTGAAAAAGAAAACGGAGAATCTGTCCTTATCACCTTCGATCCCCACCCCCGGAAAGTTCTTTATCCCGATAGCATAGGCAAAGGATTGAAGCTTATTAATTCACAGGAAGAAAAACTTGAGCTTTTACGGAAAGCCGGTCTTGACAATGTCATTATTATTACATTCACAAAGGAGTTTTCGGAAATTACAAGTGAACAATTCGTAAGAGATTTTCTTCATGGTATCTTAAGGGCCAGGATCATTGTTGCAGGATTTAATCATCATTTCGGATTTAACAAAGAGGGCGATTACAAAAAACTATGGGCATGGCGCGAAAAATACAGCTTTGAAGCTGAAGAGATCCCCGAACAGGAAGTTTACCACGAAACTGTAAGCTCGACAAAAATACGGCAGGCAATCAGTGACGGTTATATTCAAAGAGCAAACGCATACCTCGATCACTATTATATAATTATGGGGAAAACAGAACAATTTANATTTGAAGGATTTNCAGGTACTCTTCCCCTTTCAAAAATACCTATAACAGAAGAATGCAAGCTTTTACCCCCGCCCGGCATTTATGCCGTATCTGTCAAATCTGATTTCAATAGTTCAAAAGGAATGGTGATTATACATCAGAAACCCGGTACTGCCAGCGAAGTGCTTCTGAATATTTTTGATAATCAAGGTTTTACTCTAAATAGAAATATTACCATCTTCTTCCACAAAAAGATACATGGATCAGTCGATCTTTCTGAAAGTAAGACTATCCTGAAGCTTAATTCAGGAAAAGAAGAGATATCGGAACTTATCTACTAAAAATAGATATCCCGTTCTCCTTCATTGATTGACAAAAGGCTACTTGAAATTTTCGTTTTCAGCGTGTTGTTCTCCACTTCACCGACCAATTTATTAATTACCGACAATCCTTTTGCCTTGGTTTCAGGGGAGGCAAAATCTTCGAGGTATTCTTTAAAAGTGAAGAGTGCATTTGGCATACAATATTGTTTGATAAGGCCCGGTTTGGCGAGGTCCATAAAATCCTGGCCAACTCTTCCTTTACGGTAACAGCCCGTGCAGAAGGAGGGTATAAAATCTTCGTCGGCCAATGATGATATTATCTGGTCGAGAGTACGGTGGTCGCCCAGTGAGAACTGGCTGCCCGTCTGTTCCTCTTCGTGGGTATATGCTCCGGGGTTCGTACGTGATCCGGCCGATATCTGGCTTATACCATAATGAATGAGCTCATTGCGCATGGTATCATTTTCGCGTGTGCTGAGGATCATTCCTGTATAAGGCAGCGCTATTCGTATTATTGCAACAAGTTTTTTAAAATCATTGTCACTTACCTTTGAAGGTATCTGATTAGCATTAGGAGCACCTATAGCAGGTTCGATACGAGGTACACTAACCGTATGGGGACCGACTCCAAATGCCCTTTCAAGATGGAAAGCATGTTCCATCATTGCAAGAACCTCAAAACGGTAATCAATCAGCCCCAGCAAAGCTCCAATACCGATATCGTTTATACCACCTTCCATTGCCCTGTCCATAACTGTAAGGCGATATTCATAATCTCCCTTTTTAGTATCGGTGGGATGGAATTTTTCATATAATACCGGGTCGTATGTCTCCTGGAAGCAGACATAAGTTCCTATCTTCTCAGCTTTAAGTTTAGCAAAGTCCTCAACCTCCATCGGCGCTAGTTCCACGTTGATACGGCGGACATAATCCCTGACTCCATGTTCTCTGGCAGCATAAGTTGTGCGAATAGCCTCTACCATATAGTCGGTGTCGTTGCGCTTGCTTTCACCGCAGATAAGAAGGACTCTTTTATGACCTTCACGAAGAAGTGTCCTTGTCTCTTCTGCAATCTCCTCCATTGAAAGAACTTTCCGCTTAATAAGTTTGTTATCGCGTCTGAAAGAACAGTAGGTGCAGTTATTTATGCAAACATTTCCTGTATAAATAGGAGCAAAGAACACCAGCCTTTTTCCATATATCTCTTCCTTAACGGTATGCGCTGTCTCCATAATTTTATGTATCACAGCGGGCTCTTCCACACGCAAAAGTATAGCTACGTCCTCAAGAGATAAGCCTTTAAGCTTCAATGATTTGTTAAGAATAGTATTTACCTGGCTTTCAGAGGGAGTATTCCCTTCTATGAGTGAGTATAATTTATCCCTGTCAATAAATACCTTGTTGCGTTCGTTCTTGTTCATGATTTTGCTCCTCCTTGTATTTTGTAAGAATAGATTTGACTTCAACATCTTTCAGCCGTCCAATCTTTCCGGTAAGAGCACTGATTATCTCGGTGGTTCCTTCGATAACAAGAGAGATAACATTAATATTGCGATGGTGAATAGGCAGCCCCTGACGGGCAAGAATAATCGCGCTGTATTCCGATAATAAAGTATTTACTGCAGGGACAGACGCTTTACCTTTGATTAAGATCGTAATTGTACCAATTCTCTTTTCCATCAGATGCTCTTTTGGATTGGATATGCGCTTAAATATTCCCGTACATACTTCGAAAAAGGGTCAACCGTTTCTCAGAAATGTACTGTTACAAAAATAACAATAAAAATCAATACCCCGAATAAAGCTGGTTAAAAATTAATTTGAAGGTGCTGTATGTTTGCGCCCTGAAAGTAATCTCCGGTCCAAAGGCAAATAGCTTGCCTGAACCAACCGAAGCTTCGAAGGCTGCTACGCCGTCCTGTAAATATTCCTGTCCCCAGGCCCAGCCACTGCGAAGTGTTTGAGCCGAACCGAACCATGCCAGGGGCTTTATTTTTCCGCTGGTTTGAGCTTCAGGTGTTAGCCTGAATACCGGACTGGAATCAAACAAAACATCTGCTTCCGCTTCCATTCCCCATGCAGAAGGTTGAGCAGGATCGACTTTGACATGCATTATGCTGCCGGGAATATAATATTTGTCTGATGGTAACTGAACCAGTTTCCCATTCTTCATCTCAACCAGAGCATTGGTTACCGCTAATTTTAAGTGGTACGCAAGATTTGTGCTAGTCCCAATGGTTATTACTGAACCTCCTGATTCCATAAAGCTTTTTAAAGAGACAATTGAAGTATCAGCACTGATCTTTCCCCATTGTGCCCTGTACTCCGCAGGAATATCTTTTAATTTCATCGTATCCCTTGAAGGAAGTTGTTCTATCGGAGAAAGGGGAGGAATGGCACCGCTTACAAAAATAATTACATCATATTTTTTTCGCAGGTTTCCGGCATTTATCTCTTTGGCATATATAGTTTTGAAGGAAAAATGATTCTGCTCAAATATCCACCTGAGCCAGCCTGATGATATAGATCCTCCATACATATCCCAAAGTGCTACACGCAATGGGGAGACCCTGCCGGTGAGATTGACCGGACGTTTACTTANTGATTTAACATCCAGACTAAAATCGGTTGAAGCTTTTTCGAGAATGGTNCTGGCTTTCGGGCTGGCAGGAATGAAAAAGGAACCTTGTCCCAACCCATTAGTGCCGTCGGGTTTATTTTTTAATCGATAAACATTAATTCCGGAATGAATAAGATCATTCACCGCAACAAAAGAATTGTTGCACCTTGAATCCAGAATGTAACCAGCTACCTGTGAGGAAGAAATGAAGTTTCCACGAGGAGACTGGATTTCGCCATAAGGTATTGATTGAAATGGACCATCAAATGCATTCAATATTCTTTTGAACTTAAATCCCATAGTATAGGCAGGGGTCCAGCCGGCCATGTCGTATGGAGCNACAGGAGGACCTCCGGGATATAAGAAATCATTCGGATAATCCTGTGGCTCAAACATATCCAGGATATGTGGACGAAATGCCTGATTAGTTTTTATGATATAAGAACCTGCCGGATAACTATTTCCTTCAATATTAAAGTCGGCCACTGCTTTGGAAACACTTATACCTGCCTGAATCAGTGCATTAACAAACTTTACAGCAGTTGGAAAATCCGGTTGTCCTTCCGGTATAACATACCCGCGGGGATCGCGCTGTGTAGAATCTTTTAATAATATATTGTAATACTCAAGAGGTAATATACCCTGATTTCCCCTGAATGAATTATTTGAGGAATCGGTACTTTTTTTATTTTTTTGATCCTTTTCAAAGGTATTATTGATTTCCTTAATACGCTTGGGAGATATAGTCCAGTTATCGCGGTTCCCGGCCTCGATGGAACTTTTTGCCATACTATAAATATTATAAAGCA
>JGI24132J36420_10000102_pt1 | contig 39982 bp, 33 predicted proteins | sample BarGraNGADG00212_3_FD_36420 | JGI IMG/M metagenome (IMG submission 36420) | reverse complement strand
GTGAATGTTGCTGTCGAAGCTAAAAAAAATAATATGACATGGCCTCAGGCACGCGAAGCTGTAATAACTGCTACTGAAGATCTTGGCTGGTTTCAGGCTCCCCGAAATGTTGCCTTCACAATGATTGGCTGGCTCTTTGGTAATAGAGATTTTGGCGAGTCAATATGTATTGCTGTCAATTGCGGAGATGATACCGATTGTACGGGTGCCACGTTGGGTTCAATTTTCGGTATTATTTATGGTACATCAATCATTCCTGAAAAATGGAAAGCTCCGATAGGTGATGGAATTAAAACAGTTGCTGTGAGCGGATTTGAAGTACCGGCAACATTACAGGCTCTGACAGATAATACAGTTGCAGCTCAAAAAAAGGTAGCTGAATTATACCAATCGAAGGTAAAGGTAACTACCGGAAAAACCAATCTTTCGAACAATAATGAATTACTGGTTGTTAACAAGGATGAGCTGTTGCAGATATGGAACCGCTCACCTTATCAGATTACCCGTAATACTGATGATTTGTCATTTACCTGCGACTTTGCCGGAACTCCTGAAATTAAGACTGGAGAGTCTAAAGTATTAAATTTCAGTATAATAAACAAAACAAATGTTGTGAAAAACATTTCTCTGGCTCTCAAAGATCTTCCTGCCGGATATTCTGTTAAGGGAATTCCCAATGGTTTATTTAATATAAGTCCAAATGCAAAGTATTATGTAGCTCTCAGCTTTGATGCTGCTCCCGAAGCAACCAATGCTAAATTTATTGCTGAAATCATAGATGCAGGTAAAGCTATCGATATGCAGCTGGGTATCATTAAACTAAATGATAAGGCATTTCCCGGCAAAGAAAAAAAATAAGCAGAATAAAAGTATTATTGGAAAAAAAATTGAACTTACTAATTCCAGGTAAGCTTGTGATTTTCATCTTTCAATATTTTGTCATGGTCTAGTAACCAGCGTATTACTTTAATAACTTTGTCTTCAGGATAATCAAGCATTTTTACAAGATCTTCAGCATCAGGGTTCTTTTCACCAAGGATAGTTTTTATCTCCTCAAGAATTAAGTCAAACTCATATTTGCTCAGATCCAGTTCGTTCCTTTCCCTGCACACATCGCAAACACCGCATCGATCAGCTTCTTCGCCAAAATAATCCAAAAGAATAACAGATCTGCATCTGGTTTCACTATCAGCATAATCAATCATCCTGTTTAGTCTGATAATATACTTTTCCTTCACATTTAGGTAATTATCGGGCGAGATCAATATTGCTTTGCGTTCAAGCCGTTCTTCGGTAAAAATTACCAATGCTGATCTTTTACCCGGGATGTATCTTATAATATTCATTGCTGAAAGCTTTACAAGATACTGATAAACAGCGTCTCTTGAAATAGCCGCTTTGTTTGCCAGTGATTCTTCATTGACTGGTACAAATTCGGAGAACATTCCTGTGTAAGACCTTAAAAGAAGCTTGATAAATCCGTCAAATGTTTCATTTGCCACCTGAAATTTATACAGGTCATCACGCCCGACAACAAAATGAACCCTTGAAGGGTTGTTTATCTCTTCAGTGAATTCCATATACCCTTCCCGCTGGAGAAAGGAAAGACTATTGTATGTTTCTATTACAGGTAAACGATACCTTGAAACAAAATCTGCCATATTGAAGTCAAAAACATTGTCTTTACCTGAGCCCTGGGGGACCTGCAGAAAGTTACATAATGCTTCATATGTATCCTTTATTTTATCGACAGGTGGAAATTTCTGACGGAGAGAGTCGTTGAGTCTTTTCTTATCTGCCGGAGAGTACAACAAAACGGCAAATGCAGGCTTATTGTCGCGGCCTGCCCTGCCGCTCTCCTGAAAATAATTTTCAATCGAATCAGGTATATCCCAATGTATTACAAATCGTACTTCAGCTTTATCAATTCCCATTCCGAAAGCATTGGTAGCAACAATAACCCGTGTCTGACCGGTTGTCCAGGAAACCTGCTTTTTGTCCCTCAATTCCTCAGTTAATCCTGCATGATAAAAATCAGCGCTGATTCCATTAGTTACAAGAAGTTCAGCAACTTCTTTGCACCTCTTCCTGCTTCTGACATATACGATACCGCTTCCTTTCGCCTTTTGCAGGGTTTTAACCAGATACGAACCCTTATCTTCAACCGTCCGTACGAGATAGGAGATATTTTTTCTGTCGAAACTGGTTCTGAAAACATTTTTTTCTTTGAAAGCCAGCTTCTTCATAATATCTTCTATTACCGCTGGCGTTGCTGAGGCAGTAAGCGCCAGGAAAGGGACCTTATCAGATATATAATCCCTGAGGGAGGCAATTTTGAGATAAGAAGGCCGGAAGTCATAACCCCATTGTGAAATACAGTGTGCTTCATCAATAGCAACAAGAGAGAGGTTCAGCTTTTGAACTCTTGTCTGAAAGAGTCTTGTCGATATCCTTTCAGGTGATACATAAAGAAATTTATAATCACCATAAATACAATTCTCAAGTGAAATATCAATTTCCTCGGATGACATTCCCGAATGTATTGCTATTGATTTTATTTCCAGACTGTTAAGTCGGTTGACCTGATCCTTCATGAGAGCTATCAGAGGTGTGATGACCAGGCAAATACCTTCGCTTGCCATGGCAGGTACCTGAAAAGTTATCGATTTCCCTCCTCCCGTAGGCATAAGTCCAAGAGTGTCCCTCCCCTTAGCCACTGACAGTATAATCTCCTCCTGCAATGGTTTAAAGGATGAGAAACCCCAGTACTTTGTTAAAATCTGCCTGTATTGTTCAATATTCATTTATGGACAAAATATAAAGCTTTTTGCATACCTTAAACGTTCTTTTACAAAAATAATAACTGTTATTCAATTTATTATGATGGTTAATAATAAAGAGATGTTTTCAGAGTTCTGATTTTTTTGTAATTTGCGCCATTAAAAATTAAAATTTCATCCGATGTCATTTTTAAAGGATAAGATATTATATGAAGGTTTAACGTTTGATGATGTTCTTCTCGTTCCTTCATATTCTGAGGTACTTCCACGCGAAGTTGATCTTAGTTCCATGTTCACCCGGAATATCCGCATCAACACACCTGTCGTTTCGGCTGCAATGGATACCGTTACAGAGGATGAACTGGCAATTGCTATAGCCAGAGAAGGTGGTATCGGAGTGATTCATAAAAATATGTCAATTGAAAAGCAGGCAGCACAAATAAAGAGGGTTAAAAGAGCTGAAAATGTCATGATCTTTGATCCCATTACAATTAATCTTGATGCAACAGTTGCCGAAGCTATGAATCTGATGAGTGAATATAAGATTGGCGGCATACCGGTTATCGATGTAAATGGCATTCTGAAAGGAATTGTCACAAACAGGGATCTGAGGTTTGAACATGACCGGAATCGAAAGATCACAGAAGTAATGACAACAAATCTTATTACAACCAATCATCAGACCAACCTTGAGGCCGCAGCCAGGATTCTTCAGAAGCATAAGATTGAAAAACTTCCTATGATTGATGAAACTGGTAAACTTATCGGCCTGATCACGTACAAAGATATAACCAAGACTAAAGATCGTCCAAATTCGTGCAAGGATGATAAAGGAAGATTAAGAGTAGCCGGTGCAGTCGGGATAGCTTCAGACACTATGGAAAGAGTTGAAGCACTGATAAATGCAAGCGTTGATGCAATAGCTATCGATACAGCACATGCACATACAAAAAGTGTTATTAATATTTTAAGAGAGATTAAAAGGAACTATNCCAATATTGATATAATTGCCGGTAATATAGGAACAGCAGAAGCCGCACGGAAATTAGCAGATGAAGGTGCCGATGCATTAAAAGTCGGAATAGGGCCAGGNTCAATCTGTACAACNAGGATCATTGCCGGAGTCGGAATTCCCCAACTCTCTGCAATCTATAATGTAGCAAAAGCTGTTGAAGGATCAGGAATTCCAATAATAGCTGACGGTGGAATAAGGTACTCAGGTGATATCATTAAGGCAATAGCAGCCGGTGCTGACTCAATAATGGCAGGATCTCTTTTTGCCGGAGTTGAGGAATCTCCGGGTGATACAATTATATATAATGGCCGCAAGTTCAAGGCTTACAGGGGTATGGGTTCAATTGAAGCCATGCAGCAGGGTTCAAAAGATCGCTACTTTCAGGATATTGAAGATGATATAAGGAAGCTTGTTCCGGAAGGTATAGAAGCAAGAGTTCCGTATAAAGGAACACTTGCAGAAGTCATCTACCAGATGACCGGAGGCTTAAGGGCAGGAATGGGATATTTAGGAGCTAAAAATATAAGTACCCTCAAAAAGGAAGGCAAGTTTGTAAGAATCACTAATTCAGGGATTATAGAAAGCCATCCGCATGATGTATCTATAACCAGGGAAGCACCCAACTACAGCAGAAAATCATTTGAATAACAGGTACCAGATAAACCTGATGAAAGTCAGATCCGCGCAAATAATTTTCATGATTTTTCTTTTGCCTGCTATTAGCCAGGCACAGAATCTTAATGATAAAATTTTAATGAACATTGTCGGGGAAAACAGTGAAGCCGGTGAGTTTATCAGGATGTACAAAAAAAGTATTGAACCCGGAAAAAAATTAGACATAGACAATTACCTTCAGCAATATATCGCTTTTAAACTTAAAGTTGCTGATGCAATGAAAGAGGGATTCGACACAACCAGGGCATTCAGAAATGAGTTAAATGGTTACAGAAATCAGCTCGCACAAAGCTATCTTACCGATACCCAAACAAAAGAAAAGCTGCTTCAGAAAGCTTACCAACGGTCCATGACTGAGATTAATGCCTGGCATATCCTGGTTGCCTGCTCACAGGGAGCTTCACCTGCTGATTCACTTGAAGCATGGAATAAAGCTTCTGATATAAGAGAGAGGATTATCAACGGAGAACCATTTGAACAAGTTGCCAGGGGGACCTCAGATGACAAGTCAGTTATGATGAATGGGGGAAACCTTGGATATTTTACGATATTTCAGATGATTATGCCCTTTGAGGATGTTGCATACAATCTTAAAAAGGGAGCAATCTCACCTCCTTTCCGGACACCATACGGCTATCATATCATTAAGGTAGTTGATAAAAGGCCTTCAAAAGGTAAAATAAAGGTCGCTCACATTATGAAAACTGTGCCTCCGGGATCAGCAGAAAAAGTTTTGAAAGAAGCTGAAACTGAAATTAACAGAATTTACAAAGAACTTCAGGATGGAAAATCTTTCGGTGAACTTGCAAAAAAGTATTCCGATCATAAAGAATCTGCTGGCAATGGAGGTGAACTTAACTGGTTTGGCACAGGCGAAATGATCACTGATTTTTCAGAAGCCGCTTTTGCACTTAAAGATACAGGAAGCTTTTCAAAACCTGTCAGGACAAATTATGGATGGCATATAATAAAACTTCTGGACAAAAAAGCTCCCGGATCTTTTGAAGAATCACGATCATTTCTGGAAAGTAAAATAAACCAGTCATATCTTAATTCAATCAGTAAAAAATCGCTGGTGGAAAAACTTAAAAAAGAGTATAATTTCAGAATTAACCAGATTTCTTATAAATGGTTTATTGATAATACCGATACTTTGATAATACAGGGATTAGCCCGTTATAAAAAGGAAAGTATGCCATCTGGTAATTTATATACCTTTGCTAACCAGCGCTTTACAACAAGGGAATTCGCAAGTTATATTGAAAAAAGAAAATCAATGATTGTCACAGATGATCCTAAGGACTTTATTGACCGATCAATTGATACAAGATTGTCTGATCATATAATTAATTATGAGAATTCAGTCCTTGAAAAGAAATATCCTGATTTCAGATATCTGATGAACGAGTTCCACGACGGAATACTTTTGTTCGAAATATCCGGAAGAAAGGTCTGGAACAGGGTAAGGGAAGATACAGTTGGTTTGCGGCAATACTACGAGGAACATAAAAACAATTATCTGACCCGAAGGGGAGTTAATGCAAAAATCTATTCTTTGAAATCTGCGGGAAGCGAAAATAAACTCATTTCAGCGTATAAAAAATATTCACGTAAACCAAATACTGATAAATTATTACTTGAAAAATTCAATAAAAGAGGTGACACCCTGCTTTATATTAAAGAAGGAACATGGTATAAAGGTGATGATCAGTCAATTGATAAAGTTCAGTGGGTAGCCGGAACCGTTTTTAATAAAGAAAATAATACCCATTCTATTATTGTTATTAAAAAAATAATGGAACCAGTACCTTTACCTTTTGAGGAGGTTCAGTCAGAAATTATTTCCGGGTTTCAGGATTCTCTTGAGAATGAATGGTTAATACAATTAAAGGAAAAATATACCGTTAAAATTAATATTAGTGTTCTTGAAGAAGTAAGGAAGAGATTAACTGATGAATAGATTAATTTATATCTTTTTAGCAATTTTTGTTTTTACCTGTTGCAAAAACTACAACAAACCGGTAAAGAGAGTTTCTGTTGCAAAAGTAGGGGATGTAGTGCTTTATTACGATGAAATTCCTCAATTTTTTTCCTCCGGAACATCTGGAACCGACAGTATTGCGATTATCCAGAATTATGTCAACAAGTGGGCAAAAAGGGAACTTCTTTATCAGAAAGCTGAAGATAATCTCTCTCCGGAATTAAAAAATGATATAGAAAAACAACTCCAGGAAACAAAGTCCAACCTGGTTATATATCAGTATCAGAGGCAAATGATGCTTGAGAAGATGGATACTGTAATATCTGAAGAAGAGCTTGAAAATTATTATACAGCTAATGAAAAAAGTTTCATGCTGAATTCAAGTATTGTGAAAGCTCTTTTTATAAAGATGCCGGTAGAAACACCGGTTATTGGTAAGATCAGAATACTTGCCCGTTCAAATGTTCAGAAAGATCTTCAGGAACTTGAAAGTTATTGTTTTCAGTTTGCTGAAAAATTTGATGACTTTAATGAACAATGGGTTACAATGGATAAAATTTCAGTTGAATTACCNGAAGATATTGAGAACGAAGAAAATTTTCTTAAAAGAAATACTTTTTTTGAGACAAGAGACTCATCTTCTGTCTTCTTGATTACTATAAGGGATTACAGACTGAGATCTTCCCTTGCTCCTTATGAGTATGTAAAAGATGATATTAAAAGAATTATCTGGAATAACCGCAGGTTTGAATTTATTCAATCACTTGAGAATGGAATTTACAATGATGCCCTTAAGGAAAATATTTTTAAGATTTATTAAATAATTCGTAATGAAAAGAGACTTGAGATTAATTGTGATGTTTTTTGGGTTATTGCTTCCGTTTACCTTTACTGCTAATTCCCAGGTATTGGTTGAATCTGTTGCAGCAATCGTCGGGAATGAGGTTATCTATCTTTCGGATATTGAGAATGTGATCACCGATCTTAAAAGAAATGGAAACAGGACCCCTGTTGAAGAGCTCAAGTGCAGCGTTCTTGAACAGTTGCTTGTTTCAAAATTATTTCTTGATCAGGCAAGAATTGACAGTATCACCATTACTGATGATATGATTGAAGGTAATCTGAACATGAGAATGAATGATGCCATAAGGCAGGCTGGAAGCGAAAAAGCACTCGAAGATTATTTTAAGAAAAGCCTGATTGAAATCCGACGCGATATAAAGAAAGCCATGATGGACCAGGAAATTGTAAATGAAGTGCAGTCAAAAATAGCAGAGAAGATAACCATTACACCTGCTGCCTTAAAGAGATTTTATGCAAGTATTCCAAATGACTCACTCCCTTTAATTCCAGCTAAATATGAAATAAGCATTCTGCAACTTGACCCACCTGCAAATGAAGAAAATAAAGCGGAGGCCCGACAGAAACTTCTCGACATAAGGAGCCAGATCCTTGCCGGAAAGAGCTTTAATGTTCTGGCAATTATGTACTCAGAAGATACTGAATCTGCAAAAAATGGAGGTGAAATAGGTTATTCGACCCGCGGTGAACTTGAAAAAGAGTATGCCGATGCTGCCACAAGTCTTACAAAAAATACAGTTTCAAAAATTATTGAGACCAAACGCGGGTTTCATATCATACAACTAATTGACCGAAAAGGCGATATGTTTAATACCCGTCACATTCTTATCCGGCCGAAAGTAAAACCTGAAGAAGCAGCCAAAGCAATGAACGTGCTTGATAGTCTTGCCAATCAGATTAGAAAAGACAGTATAAAATTTGAAGATGCCGCCAGGAGATTCTCAAGTCATAAAGACAGCAGGATCAATGGCGGAAAATTAGTAAGTACGAATCCTTCTGAAAGAGTAACATGGTTCACCCTTGAAGAGTTGAATCCGGATATGTATGCTAAAGTAAGGGACCTGAAAGTCGGAGAGATATCTGAACCGTTCAGAACAACCGATGAAAATGCAAATGTGGTGTTCAGAATTGTAAAACTTGATAAAGAATTACCTGCACACAGGGCTGATCTGAAGGATGATTATCAAAACCTTTATAATGCTGCCTTAATGAGAGAACGGACTAAAACTTATGATGAATGGATAAAAAAGAAAATTGAGACTACTTATATCAAAGTAAGTGAAGAGTTAAAATCATGTAACTTTTTGTCTAAAGGATGGCTAAAATAGCGATCTGTCGAATTATTTCCGGTAAAGCAACATTCAGAATTACCCTGTTTGTTTTTTTTCTTATTCTTTTATCAGCAAAACTCATTTGCCAGCAAGCCCCTGTTTCCAAAACAGGTAAAAAGTATATTGAGGTTAAACATGCTGACGAAGGAATTGATGAAATCGAAAAGTTGACAGGGAAAAAAGTATCACGTCTTCTTGGAAATGTATCCCTCGAACACAACGCGATCCTTATGTCATGTGATAGCGCCCATTTTTATCCAACAGCTAACCAGGTAAGGGCGTTTAGTCGTATACATATAGAACAGGGCGATACTCTTGATATATATGGAGATTCCCTCTTTTATGATGGTGGTTCTGAAAATGCTTCTCTCGATCGTAATGTTGAACTTGTTGACAAAGAGACCCATCTCTATACAAAATCAATAAAATATGATGTTGCTGCCAGAATTGCCAGATATAATAACAAAGGGAAAATTATAAACGGAGATAATACCCTTACGAGTGTTATCGGAGTCTATTATGTTTCAGATAACCTTTTTCATTTCAAAGACAGTGTTAAGATAGTCAACCCTGATTATATAATGACTGCTGATACAATGGATTACAACACTAAAACTGAAACAGCATTCTTCACCGGTCCATCAGAGCTTAAAGGTGACAGTATTTACATTTATTGCGAACGGGGATGGTACGATACAAAACTTGAAGTTACGCGAATCTGGAAAAATGCTCTTATCGACAACAAACAACAGATCATTCATGGTGATTCTCTTTTTTATAACAGGAGAACCGGATATGGTCAGTCATTCAGGAATGTAAGTATTGCCGACACAAATAAACAGGTAATGGTCACCGGGAATTACGCATGGTACAATAAACAACCAGAAAAATTCATGGTCACCGATAGTGCTGTGTTTATTCAATTCTCAGGAGGTGATTCACTTTACCTTCATGCCGACACAATAAGCGCTATCACTGTCGCAGATACATCAGCAAAAGGCTACAGGCTCATGAGAGCTTATTATGGATGCAAAATATTCAGTAAAAACCTCCAGTCAAAATGCGACTCTCTATCCTATTCATTTCAGGATTCAGTCATTCGATTTTATCATTCACCAATAATATGGTCAGAAGAAAACCAGCTTACAGCAGAATCGATGGCACTATTTACCAAAAACAGGCAGACTGAAAGGATGGAACTTTATAATTCAGCATTTGTGACAAGTCAGGTAGATACTATAAAGTTTAACCAGATCAAAGGCAGGTCGCTTATCGGATATTTTGAAAATAATAAACTATATAAAATTGATGTTACCGGAAATGGCGAATCAATTTACTATCTACTTGATGGTGAGAATATTGCTGGTGTGAATAAAGCGAAATGTGCCAGGATTGTAATGTACATTAAGGATAATGCCATAACTGATATTTATCAATACGAGAGCCCGGAAGGTGTAATCGATCCTCCCGACCTGACGAGTCCCAAAACATTACGACTCGAAGGATTTAATTGGTTCGACGATTCAAGGCCTAAAAAGATTGCAGACATTTTCAATAAAAAACAGGGGTATTAAATCTAATACCCCTGTTTTTTAATATTCATCTTCATTGAAAAAGAAATCATCTTTACTGGGATAATCGGGCCAGATGTCTTCAATACTTTCATAGACATCTCCCTCATCCTCAATTTCCTGGAGATTTTCAATTACTTCCATCGGAGCACCTGACCTAATGGCGAAATCAATCAGCTCATCTTTTGTGGCAGGCCATGGAGCATCCTCAAGTTTTGATGCTAATTCAAGTGTCCAGTACATAATTTTAAAATCAAAATAATTTTATTTAAAGTTTGCAAATATAAATATTATTTTAATTAAAAAACAATACCTTATTTTTAAGATTCCCAACGATTCATACTGGCCACTTAACCTCCTCAATATCAAGCTCTGAACCTATTTTTCTTGATAGAACAAATAAAAAATCTGAAAGTCTGTTCAAAAATTTAATGACAATAACAGGTGTTATTTCAGCCTCATTCAGCTTTAACACTCTCCTTTCTGCACGCCGGCATACACATCTGGCTATATGACAGTAAGATACGAGTATATTACCACCTGGCAGGATAAAATTACCGGGTGGAGGAATCTCTTCTTCCATCCTGTCTATCTCTTTTTCTAAAACATTGACACATTCAGTGTCAGGAAAATTCTTTTTGCCTTTTTTGTCTTCCGGATCGGCAGCCAATAGTGCCGCACATCTCATAAGCTGATCCTGTATATATATCAGCAATTCTTTCCGCTTGGTTTCCGTATTATGATCCCTTAACAGACCAACCCAGGCAATAAGCTCATCGACAGATCCGTAAGCTTCTAAACGATCATGATATTTTGGAACCCTTCTTCCGCCTGGCAGAGATGAGGTACCATCGTCTCCTGTACGAGTATAGATTTTCATGACCCGGAGAAAATATGTAATTGTTAAGTCAATTCACTATAATAAAACAAATCAAACCTCTATAATATGATCATTCTTATAGTCCTGAGAAACTTCACCATCAAAAAGTCTGACGATTCTGTGAGCATGTCTTGCAATATCCTCTTCGTGAGTCACCAGAATTACAGTATTTCCCTTTTTATGAATTATGTCAAGCAATCCCATAATGTCAAGTGATGTTTTACTATCGAGGTTTCCTGTCGGTTCATCAGCCAGAATTATTGAAGGTTTGTTGATCAGAGCCCTTGCAATTGCAACACGCTGACGCTGTCCTCCGGATAATTCATTTGGTTTATGATACATCCTGTCGCCAAGGCCAACCTGCTCAAGTGTTTCAATAGCAAGCTTTTCCCTTTCAACTTTCTGAATGCCTGCATATATTAACGGTAAAGTAACATTCTCAAGTGCTGAATAGCGCGGCAAAAGATTAAAAGTCTGAAATACGAATCCTATCTCCTTATTTCTTATCTCGGCCAGAAAATCATCTTCCATTTTACTAACATCAGTACCGTTGAGAATATATTTTCCACTCGTGGGTGTGTCAAGACACCCTAGGAGATTCATAAGTGTCGATTTTCCAGATCCTGAAGGACCCATTATAGCGACATATTCACCCCGATCAATATTGATGGAAACCGATCTTAAAGCCCTGACAATCTGTGAACCAACCTGATAGTTCTTAACAATATCATGAATCTCAATTACTTTGTCCATAATGTTTAAAATTTGAATTTTCTAAATTAAATTAATTTTAGTCAATTAAGATATTATAAAACAATAATTTTTGTTAATACCTTATTATATAATCAAAATGGTTTATTCCTTCTCTGAAAAAAACCATGCCCATGCGCCATATGTCCACAGTCATTGTTACTTTTTCATCCTGTTTTATAAAATTCCATGCTTCTTCCATCTCCTTCGAATAATGTATGTCATCAATAATTATTACAGTTTGGTTGCCAGATATTTCACTCATCTGAAAGAAATATTTAATTACTGGATCTTTATGGTGGTTACCGTCAATAAAAATAAGTCCGGGATTACCTGGTATTTTTTTTATTGACGGTAACAGATCATCAAATGATCCTGTCAGCATCCTGATATTATTTAATCCTGCTTCTTTAAAGTTATCCCTTGCGATTTCAGAAACCTGCGGACAACCTTCCATAGTATAAACTATTGAACCAGGACATGCTCCTGCCAGGTACATTGTGCTGATTCCCAAAGAGGTTCCAAATTCAATTAAAAGAGGGTCCCCAAACTCAGAGGCCAGGTTTGCGAGTAAAACTCCATATTTTTCCGGAACCGGTGAATATCTTGCTATATCCGACACTTTTCTTAAATTGTTTTTTAATTTTACTGAACCTGAGCCTAAATCTCTGACTACTATTGATCTTTTGTCAGAGATCATCTTTTTTCTTATCTTTTCTATCTTACAGACAATATCGTCATCCATTTTATTCCGAAAAATCCTTGAGACGAGATCAAAAATAAAAGGACCATGAATTCCGTGCCCTTTCCTATGTCGCGAAAACAGTATGTAATTCAGATATTTTGAAGCTCTGAAAAAAATCATTAACCTGAGAAATTTAAAATTGGTAAGGATTTCAAAAATACTTATTTTCGGACATCTTTTCAACTTACAAATCACCTGTAATGATAATCCAGGATTTTCTCGATACTGATGTTACATACTTGTCGGGAGTTGGTCCAAAAAGGGCTGAACTACTGATCAAAGAGCTAAGTATCGGCACTTTCCGCGACCTTCTCTATTATTTTCCTTATAAATATATCGACAGGACCCGGTTCTATAAAATTGCCGAGATGGATACTGATCTCCCTTTTGTCCAGATTAAAGGTGTTATAAAAGGATACGCCACAGAAGGACATGGGGCAGGTAAAAGACTTGTAGCAGATTTTCAGGATGAAACAGGGACCATTAAACTGATCTGGTTTAAGGGTACAAGGTGGATTACAGGAACATACGCACCGGGAGTTGAATTCATTGTCTTTGGAAAACCAGGCGTTTTCAATGGAATGATTAATATCATTCATCCGGAGATTGAACCGGCCAACAAACGTGAAGAAAGACTTTACTCAGCTCTTCAGGCCCAATACAGCACTACTGAAAAACTTAAAAATCAATACATTACATCAAAAGTCATCAGCAAACTTATCGGTAATCTCCTGAAACAGCTAAAGATAAGGATACCTGAAACTTTGCCACCTCATATTACAACCAGATATAAACTGATGGATCTTCATGACTCACTTCATAAGATCCACTTTCCTTCTGATATTGATGAACTTGAGAAAGCAAGATACCGGCTGAAATTTGAGGAATTGTTTTATATCCAACTGAACCTTTTAAGATTCAAAACAAACCGGAATCTTAAATACAGGGGATTTGTATTTTCCAGCGTCGGAGAAAACTTCAATAATTTTTATTTCAACAACCTGCCGTTTACTCTTACAGAAGCCCAAAAGAGAGTAATGAAAGAGATCAGGAAAGATCTTGGATCCGGAAAACAAATGAATCGTTTGCTTCAGGGGGATGTTGGCAGCGGAAAGACTTTAGTGGCCCTGATGAGTATGCTGATTGCTCTTGATAATGGTTACCAGACCTGCCTTATGGCGCCAACTGAAATACTTGCTAATCAGCATTATAACACAATAGAAAAATTTCTTGAAGGAATCAATATCAAAGTCCGGCTGCTTACAGGCTCTTCAAAAAAGAGCCTTAGAAAATCTATTGATGAGTCCCTCGCTGACGGATCTCTGAATATTCTGATCGGTACGCATGCCCTGATAGAAGAGAATGTAAAATTCGAAAATCTTGGCCTGGTAATTATTGATGAGCAGCATAGGTTCGGTGTGGAACAAAGAGCTAAGCTCTGGAAAAAGAATCTTAATCCTCCGCATGTTCTTGTAATGACCGCCACTCCTATCCCCAGAACCCTGGCAATGACACTTTACGGTGATCTGGATGTTTCTGTTATAGATGAACTTCCACCGGGAAGGATACCAATAAAAACTATGCATTTTACTGATCCTGAAAGAAATAAAGTATTTGGTTTCCTGAGGAATCAGATAGCTGAAGGACGGCAGGTCTACATTGTCTATCCTCTTATTAAGGAATCGGAAACGATGGATTATAAAAATCTTGAAGATGGATGGGATACAATTACACGGGTATTTCTTCCTCCAAGATATTGTGTAAGCGTGGTTCATGGTAAAATGACATCGGCAGAAAAGGAGTCCTCAATGAAACTTTTTAAGGATGGTCATGCCCATATACTGGTTGCTACAACCGTTATTGAAGTTGGTGTTGATGTTCCAAACGCGACTGTCATGGTTATTGAGAGTGCTGAAAGATTTGGTCTCTCACAATTACATCAGCTTAGAGGTCGTGTCGGAAGAGGCGCTGACCAGTCATATTGCATCCTTATGAGTAGTGACAAATTATCAAGAGAGGCAGCAAAGAGGATTGAAGTAATGATCAGAACCAGTGACGGCTTTGAGATCGCAGAAACTGATCTTCAGCTTAGAGGACCCGGAGATATTGAAGGTACTCTTCAGAGCGGGATACCATTCGATCTGAAGATCGCTAATCTGGGCAAAGATGGTCAACTGATTGAATATGTAAGGAATATTGCTGAAGATATACTCAAAAACGATCCATTGCTCGAAAATATCCAGAATGTCGTTTTGAAAACCGAACTGATACGTCTCTTCAGTCAAAGACAATCGTGGAGCAGTATCAGCTGATCATTCATTATTTATAATCAGGATAAATAATAAAACATTTGTAAAACCTGACAAAACACAGGCTTCGTTTATGCAGTAATTTTAAATTTGCGGTTTGAAATTTTCAGGGTACATCATGAAGAAAACCGATAATAAAAATACTATTCAACATGATGGCGTAGTGCAAAAAGCAGACGGCAAATCTGTTATTGTCAAAATAACCTCAGCCGCAGCCTGTTCCGGTTGTCATGCAGAAGGTTCCTGCACAATGTCAGGAAAAGAAGATAAAATTATAGTGGTAACCGGCAACTATAAAGTAATCCCGGGCGAGACAGTAACAGTAATGATGGATCAATCAATGGGCATTGATGCAGTTCTGATGAGTTATTTCCTGCCATTACTTGCTGTTATCATTTTACTAATCATACTGGTGTCCTTTTCTGTTCCGGAATTACTAGCCGGACTTCTCTCCATTGCAATACTAATACCATATTATATTGTACTTTATTTATTCAGGAACAAAATTGATAAAAGATTTACGTTTACGATAAAAGCTTAAATAATGGGTTCTACGGTTCTTATTACAGTTATTTGTCTAAGTCTTCTATCCATGATTTCAGCAGTAATGCTCTATTTTGTGGCTCAGAAGTTCAAGGTTTTTGAAGATCCAAGGATAGATGAAATTCTTGAAATTCTTCCATCAGCAAACTGCGGGGGATGTGGTTTTGCCGGTTGCCGTAATTTTGCAGAGGCACTGGTTAAAGCCGATACTTTCGACGGATTGAATTGCCCTGTCGGAGGTGCCGTGGTAATGGGTAACGCTGCAAAAATTCTGGGAAAAGAGGCTCAGGTTTTAGATCCTCTTGTTGCTGTCCTGCTTTGTAACGGAACACCAGAAAACAGGCCCATGACTTCCAGATATGACGGTGCTTCAGATTGCAGGATATCAAACAATCTGTATATAGGTGAAACTGACTGCAGCTATGGCTGCCTGGGCAACGGCGATTGTGTAGATGTCTGTAATTTCAATGCCATGTATATGGATTCAGGAACCGGACTTCCCTTAATAATTGATGATAAATGCGTTTCGTGCGGTGCTTGCCTGAAAGCTTGTCCGAGGAATCTTATTGAACTCCGGAAAAAATCAAAGAAAGACCGGAAGATTTATGTGGCATGCTCTAACTGCGATAAAGGAGGACCGGCACGAAGAGCCTGTAAAGTTGCTTGTATTGCCTGCAACAAATGTTTTAAAGTATGCGAGTTTAATGCTATCACAATTGAGAATAACCTGGCATACATTGATGCAACAAAGTGTACATTTTGCAGAAAATGTGTTACGGAATGCCCGACAGGCTCTATAATTGAACTAAACTTTCCTCCGCGTAAACTTAAGGAAGAGGTACAAGCTGAAACTCTCAAGGTATAATAAAATGTCTAACCAAAAAATCAAAGAATAGTGTTGAAAACATTTCCCGTCGGGGGTGTTCATCCGCCTGAAAATAAGATTACAGCCAATATGGCTATTCAATATCTTCCGATACCACCTGTGGTCACAATCCCAGTTTCACAGCATATTGGTGCTCCTTCAAAGATAATTGTTAACAAAGGTGATTCTGTAAAGACAGGTCAGGTTATTGCTGAAAGTCAGGGATTTGTATCTGCAAATATCCATTCATCAGTATCTGGTAAAGTAAACAGGATTGATTCTGTAATCGACTCGACCGGATATAAACAGACTGCAGTATTTATTGATGTTGAGGGAGATGAATGGGTTGAAACTATTGACACAAGCGATGAAATTGTATCAGAAATAAGCCTGTCGCAGGATGAGATAAAAACAAGATGCCTTCAATCAGGTATCGTCGGACTTGGAGGTGCTACCTTTCCTTCACACGTTAAACTAACAATACCGGNAGGAAAAAAGTGTGATATTCTTATCATTAATGGTGTTGAATGTGAACCATTTCTGACTGCCGATCATAGGTTGATGCTTGAAAAAGGAGAAGAGGTGCTTATCGGCATAACGATACTTATGAAAGCCGTGAATGTTGAAAGAGCGATGATAGGTATTGAAAATAATAAACCTGATGCAATTAGTCATATGACAAAACTGGCGACAGGATTCCATGGAATAAGTGTTCACGCCCTGAAAGTCAAATATCCGCAAGGCGCCGAAAAACAGCTTATAAAAACTCTGATTAACAGAGAAGTACCGTCTGGTCATCTTCCTATTGATGTTGGAGCGGTTGTACACAATGTTGGTACGGCCTTTGCAGTTTATGAAGCTGTCCAGAAGAACAAACCTCTTTTTGAAAGAGTAGTCACAATAACGGGAACTTCCCTGACAAAGCCGGGAAACTATCTTGTAAGAACAGGTACACCGATCAGTAACCTGATTGAAGCTGCAGGCGGATTACCTGAAGATACAGGTAAAATCGTGAATGGCGGACCAATGATGGGTAAAGCAGTCAGCAATACCGATACTCCTGTTGTAAAAGGAACATCAGGGATTATTCTTTTCCCAGGCGCCCAGTCNNAANGGATGAAAAGCAGCGCATGTATACGATGTGCAAAATGTGTTGNAGTATGTCCGCTTGATCTTGAACCTTTTCTACTAATGGTTCTCTCCGAAAAAGGAGAGTATGAAAGGGCTGAAAAAGAAAGAATTACTGATTGCATGGAATGTGGTTCGTGCAGCTATACCTGTCCGGCAGGACGACCATTGCTCGATTATATCAGGCTCGGCAAGTCAACCCTGATAAAAATGGCTCGTGAAAGAAATCTGAAATAACAAGCAATATTTAAAAGTACAAATGAGTAATCTGTTTAATATATCTCCGTCGCCTCATACGCACGGGAAAGAAACGACAAGAAAGCTGATGTTTGGAGTGGCAATAGCTCTTATGCCTGCACTCTTCACATCAATATTTTATTTTGGATATGGCGCTTTAATAGTAACTGCAACCTCAGTTATTTCATGTATTGTTTTCGAATACCTTATCCAGAGGTTTATTTTCAGGAAACCTCTGTCGGTTACTGATGGATCAGCTATTGTAACAGGCCTTCTGCTGGCATTTAACCTGCCATCAAATATTCCTGTCTTTATAATAATAATCGGAAGCTTTGTTTCAATTGCAATTGCAAAGATGACTTTTGGCGGACTTGGAAACAATCCTTTTAATCCTGCCCTGGTGGGGCGTGTATTCATGCTTATATCCTTCCCCGTTCAGATGACCTCGTGGCCTGTACCTGCAGGATTAAAGACAGGATATACCGATGCTATAACAGGTGCTACACCGCTGGCAATCGTAAAAGAGGGACTTAAAAACGGGGAACCATTACAACAACTTATGAGCCAGGTACCAACCCCTTCGCAGATGTTTCTAGGCAACATGGGTGGATCAATGGGGGAAGTTGCAGCAGTTGCTCTTCTGATTGGTTTCGTTTTTCTTCTTTACAAAAAGATCATCACATGGCATATTCCGGTTTCAGTAGTGGGCAGCCTGGTTGTTTTTACTGCCATTTTATGGCTGGTCAATCCTTCAAAAAATGCTGATCCCATGTTCCATGTACTTGCTGGCGGGGTACTGCTTGGAGCTATCTTCATGGCAACTGATTATGTCACCTCTCCAATGAATCCCAAAGCGATGATAATTTATGGTTGCGGTATCGGGATACTCACTGTAATTATAAGGGTGTGGGGAGCTTATCCCGAAGGAGTATCTTTTGCAATACTTATTATGAACGCTTTTGTTCCACTAATGAATGCATATATTAAACCTAAAAGATTTGGCGAGGAGGTAAAAAATGGCTAAGACAGAATCGACGTTTAAGAATATGGTGCTGTCCCTGACTCTCATCTCGCTTGTTGCTTCAGCATGTCTTGGATTTGCTTATGAACTGACTAAAAAACCGATAGAGATGTCGGCACTTAATAAGAAGCTTGATGCTATTAAAGAGGTTGTACCGGGATTCAACAATAATCCTAATTCAGAGATGTACAGACTCCCGGCAGATAATGGTGACAGCCTTGAAATATATCCGGCAAAAAAAGATAGTATAATAATTGGATATGCTNTAAACACTTATACAAAAAAGGGATTCAGCGGAAATTTCAACCTTATGACAGGATTCAGGGCAGATGGCACTATCATTAATATTACCGTGCTTGAACAGAAGGAGACACCGGGTCTCGGGAGCAAGATGACAGAACCCGGATTCAAGAATCAGTTCAATGATAAGAATCCGTCAGAATACATGTTAAAAGTTAAGAAAGACGGCGGCCAGGTTGATGCGATAACAGCAGCAACAATAAGCTCTAGAGCATTCTGCGATGCTGTACAGCGTGCCTATAATACTTTACAAAAAGGAGGTTTAAAATGAATCAGCTTCAAAACTTTACCAAAGGTTTTCTCAGGGAGAACCCTATCCTGGTACTTGTACTTGGCACCTGTCCCACTCTCGCCACTACTACTTCATCACTTAACGGGATGGGAATGGGTATTGCCACAACATTTGTCCTGGTGGGTTCAAATGTTGCTATTTCACTGCTTGCCAACACAATACCTGACAAGGTAAGGATCCCGGCTTTTATCATAATAATAGCTTCATTCGTTACTGTCGTTGACCTTGTGATGCAGGCTTATGTACCAGGGCTATATGGAACACTCGGAATTTTCATACCTCTGATAGTTGTCAACTGCATAGTCCTTGGCCGCGCTGAAGCATATGCCAGCAAAAATTCTGTTTACTCTTCCCTGATCGATGGGCTTGGCATGGGATTAGGTTATACAATGGCCCTCGGAGTACTTGGTGCATTCCGTGAAATAGTTGGCAGCGGAGCATTATTCGGACATAAACTCATTCAGGGCGATGGCATTCTTGTATTCATCCTCGCACCAGGAGCATTCATAGCCCTTGGTTACCTTATAGCTCTTGCAAACAGAATAAAAAGAAATTAAAATAATTTGAAATGGAATACATATTAATAATCATATCAGCAATATTTATTAATAATGTGGTACTTGCCCAGTTCCTGGGTATATGTCCTTTTCTCGGGGTTTCCGGTAAAATAAATACTGCTCTCGGAATGTCAGTTGCTGTAACATTTGTCATTACCATTGCAACAATGATCACATATCTTGTCCAGGTTTATGTATTAAATAAGTTGGGTATCGCCTTCATGCAGACCATCACTTTCATCCTCATAATAGCTGCACTGGTACAGGCGATTGAGATAATACTGAAAAAGATCAGTCAGCCCCTTTATCAGGCATTAGGGATATACCTTCCGCTGATAACTACCAACTGTGCAGTTCTTGGTGTTGCAATTCTCGTTATTAAGAAAGACTATAATCTCATCGAGGGGGTTGTTTTCGGCGCATCTACAGCAATTGGTTTTGGTCTGGCAATAACAATCCTTGCCGGGATCAAAGAACAGATGGACCTTGTAGATATTCCGAAAGGGATGAGAGGAGTTCCGATTTCACTTGTCACTGCAGGTATACTTGCTCTTGCATTCATGGGATTTACCGGAATTGTAAAATAGAAAATTATTGCAAAATGAGTTCGGAACGGAAAAAGAATAAAACTCCCTGAAAACTGGAAAATATTTCGTTAATTGTGTCATAATCCCTACCCGGTAAGTATGACTCTTTCTGATTATTATGAAATTCTGGGAATTCCTGATAATTCCTCATTAGAGGATATTAAAAAAGCTTACAGGAAAAAAGCACATTTGTACCATCCCGACATAAATCACTTGCCAGAAGCTAAAGATCTGTTTATCAATGCTACTGAAGCATATGAGTTTCTTCTTGCCAATTTTGAAAAGCTCACCCATAATGACGAAGCGTATAATAAGGCGATGGAGGATTGGAGAAAATACAGGCAGGACAGATCGCATCAGCGGGCAAAAGCTTATGCCCGAACACCCTATTCACATTTTAAAGAAACCAGGTTTTATAAAACAACAAGAATATTTGACGGGACGACAATAATATTCAGCCTTGCAATTTCTATAATGGTTCTGATTTATACGATTTATGGATATATTTTCCGTTTGAAGCATCCTATTCCGGGTCTGGAAAAACCATCTGTTCTTACATTTGTTCTTTTGTTAATGCTTGGTATGATTTTTTTTGTGGTTTCATTTATTTACCTCAAAGCGTTTAATCAGACCAGAAGAAAATCGAAAAAAAATCTTATCTGATAGCTGATTTTTCAATATTTCCGAACTTACTGATCTTCTGATAAACGATGTTGCTTACCAGGCACTTTTGGCACTTGTCGCTTTGTATCCCTCCTGAAGCAAAAGGATTTGAAATAGTATATGATTTATGGATTGAATGTCAGCAAGATACAAAAAACATTATCAGACGTTTGAATCTACCTTAATAAAATTTATAGGTACATCAAGTATAGATGAAAAGTACTCGCCCCGCTCAAGAATATCTTCATCGCCTTCTTCATAGTACCAGTTAAAGATGAATTTCTTATGTTTCAGAGTAACATAAGTCAATTTTTGCAGCAAGTGGATAAACACCTTAGCGCTTGCACTGTTAAAATATTCCAGGTTTATGTCAACACTAGTAATATCACCCGGAGTTCTGATATATTCACTTACCCAATCTTCAACAGGTTCAAAAAATTCAGTGACATTTTCATGGATCGAACGTCCATTGATTTTGATAATTCCGTCAGGGTTCATTATGATCTCAGGCGAATTCTTTGACGATGAAATCCTAAGCTCCTCCATTTATGAAAATTTATCCTAAATTAGATAATTTTAAAACACAAATTAATACCAGTTCAGTGCAACCTTGCAAGAGGTATTACACTTTGATCCGAAAATTCACCACGAAGATACTTAAAATATCCTACTATTCCAATCATTGCAGCGTTATCGGTAGTATAGCTTAAACCGGGAATAAATAGATTCCATTTTCTTTTTTCAGCTTCTTCCGAAACAGCTCTCCTCAAACCGGAATTAGCAGAAACACCTCCTGCTATCCCTATTTCTTTTATCCCAGTCTCTATTGAGGCTTTAACCAGTTTAGCTGTAAGAGTACTGACAATTGTATGCTGAAGCGATGCGCAGAGATCAACTTTGTTATTTTCTATAAAATCGGGGTCACCCTTTATCCTGTCCCTGAGAAAATATAAAAAACTGGTTTTCAGTCCGCTGAAACTAAAATCAAGCCCACTTACCGAGGGTTTTGGAAAACTGAAAGCTTTCTTATTCCCCTCATTAGCCAGTTTATCAATAATCGGTCCTGCAGGATAAGGGAATCCCATCACTTTTCCGCATTTATCAAATGCTTCTCCTGCTGCATCGTCAATAGTATTTCCTATAACTTCCATTTCCAGATGACTTTTCATAATGATTATACGGGTATGACCTCCCGAAACGAGAAGACATAAAAAGGGGAAGGAAGGGATTCGTATTTCTTTATCTTTTTCACGAATAAAGTGTGCAAGGACATGTGCCTGAAGATGATTTACTTCAATTAACGGAATATTTTGTGCCAGGGCAAAACCCTTTGCAAATGAGGTTCCTACAAGTAACGATCCCAGAAGCCCCGGACCGCGTGTAAAAGCAACAGCATTGATATCATTTATAGTAATACCCGCTTTTTTTATAGCCTGATCAGTAACTGGTACAATATTTGCCTGATGAGCTCTTGATGCAAGCTCGGGAACAACACCACCATAGGACCTGTGAATATCCTGGCTGGCAATCAGGTTAGAAAGGACATATCCATCCCTGATAACTGCCACCGAGGTATCATCACATGATGATTCTATAGCTAATATTGTTACTGTCATGATGGCTTTGATTTTCGGTATATTTTAGGTTAATTTGATAATTGATTTTTTACCCCTTTCAATGAGCAAAAATATTAAAAAATCATTAAAGTATTTTATTATTTTCATCGGTATCGTCATCGGCCTGCCTTCTTTGCTTTACCTTATTCTGAGAATACCCGAAGTTCAGACTTTTGCAATAAACACGGTCTCACATCACTTTTCAGAAAAAATCAATTCTACAATAACCTTGGGCAGAATGGAGTTTAAATTTTTCAATAAACTTTCTATCGATGACGTACTTATTAAAGACCAGAATAATGATACTCTGATCTTTGCTCCAAATGTTACAGCAGGTATCAGAAACATTAATTTTATACATAAGTCCATCAGACTGCGGAGATGGGTTTTATTGAAACCACAAACGAACACACTCATCACGCTGGGAAAAGTGGAGTTATTAAACCCTGTTGTGGCATTTATAACCGATTCTTCAGGTCTTATGAACCTGACATGGTACCTTAATCTGTTAAAAGCTTCAGCAGATTCATTAAATAACGTTAAGAGCATAATCACAATTGACCAGATTGATATAAGTAATGCCAGGTTTTCACTGATTAATCATTCAGGGATCAGAGGCAAGTCTGTTATAGATTTTAATAACCTGAAATTTTCAGGTGTAAACGGAACACTTGAGAACTTTAAAGTGCAGGATGATACTGCTTCATTTGAAGTTTATAACCTGGGTTTCAGGGAATCAAGTGGTTTTGTGGTGAAAAAGATGAGCAGCGGAGTAGTTCTGGCAAAACAAAACTTTTTATTAAATTCTACCTTTTTAAATTGCGACAGCAGCATTCTGAACCTGAGCCGTATTGGAATTCATGCAGATTCAGCAACTTCTTTTAAAAATTTCACCGAAGAGGTTAATCTTGACATTGTACTTGAAAAATCTTTAATTAGCACAGAAGATCTGAAATATTTTGTTCCGTTTACAAATGGAATGAATGAATCAATATGGTTATCCGGAAAAGTTTTTGGAACTGTTTCAGAGCTAAGAGGTCGTAATATTGAATTATCGTATAGGGATAATACATACCTGGATTGTAATTTTAATTTTACAGGATTGACAAAAATAGAAGATGCATTCATGTATATAGGTGTTAATAGCCTTAAAACNAATGTTATAGATATTGATAAATTCCAAATACCAGGAAAGAAGAAGATCATATTTCCAGAGGTTCTATATAAGTTGGGAAATATCAACTTTGAAGGAAGTTTCACCGGTTTTACTACCGATTTTGTAACCTATGGAAAAATAAGGACAAGCCTTGGAAATATCAGTACTGATATTTCATTAAGACCGGATAAATCAAATAAATTCAGGATAAAAGGACTCATCTCCGGAACCAATATAGATCTGGGTGAAATATCCGGAAACTCCAAATTATTGGGAAAACTCAGTATGGAAGCAAATATTGACGGATTTGCATCATCCCTTAACAAATTCTCAACTAATCTTACCGGAAAAGTTGACAGCATTGAAATAAACAGGTACATATACCGTAATATAGCACTGAATGGCTTTTTTACAGAAAAAACATGGGACGGAAGTATTAAAATTGCAGAGGAAAACATTAAGCTGGACCTCATGGGGATGTTCAATTTCAACGGGAAACTACCTGAATTTGATTTTACTCTTAATTTATCTGGTGCAAATCTGAATAAGCTTAATTTTGATTTAAAAGATACAACTTCGGCACTTGCAGTTCTCCTGACCGCAAACTTTAAAGGGAATAACATTGATAATCTTGACGGTGAAATAAAGCTCCTTAATTCGAGAATAAGAAAATATGGTAATAATCTTGACCTATATGATTTTTCTCTCAGAACCTATACTGAAAATAACAAACCGGTATTAAGTCTGAGGACCGATTTTGCTGATGCCGATCTGAAAGGCAAATATAACTTTTCAGGATTGGAAGTTCTGGTAAAATCAACGCTTGCCAGACTTATGCCATCTGAATTTAAATTACCGGAAAAACAAACTGTTTCAGACCAGAACAAATTCACTTTTAATATTAATTTCAAAAATACTGACAAAATAAATAATTTCTTCCGGACCGGATTTTTGTTATCTGATAAGAGTTTTATAAATGGAGTCATTTCACCCGATAGTATTATAAGAGTAGAAGGAAAAGCAAGTATATTGACTTTCAAAAATAATCTTTTCAAAGATCTGTCGGTTAATGCATCTGTTTCAGGATCAACACTCTCTTCCAGACTTAACACTTCATCAGTCACTTTACTCGGGCAAACACAGCTCAGGGGCTTTTCAGTAAATCTTGATACTAAACCCGACAATTTTATATTCTCATTTGATTGGGATAACAAGGAAAAAATACTGAACAAGGGAAACTTTGCTGCATCGGGAACTGTAACCAGGGAAATCGCCGGGAAAGGAAATCCCATTTTGAAAATCTATATCGACTCTTCAGACGTTTATGTTCGTGACAATCTTTGGAAGATAAAACAATCGTCAATCTTTGTGGATTCAAATTCTGTGCAGATCAACAAGATCTATATCGGCACTGATGATCATTACTACCTGGCTGAAGGATCTGTTTCAGAGGATCCTGTGGATACGCTGCGTCTGGAATTTAACGGAATTGATATTTCTCCGGTCAATTATATTATTAAAAAGAAAGATATCAATAATGAAAATATTATCCCTATTAACATAAAAGGTATTCTGAACGGGAACATTCTATTGACAAATATTTATAAAGATCTTTTGATTGAGAGCAATATCAGACTCAATAATTTTTCTATTCTCAACAGTGAATATGGAAATATATCGGTTTCTTCAAAATGGGATGTTATAGAACAGGTAGTTAAAATAAATGCCAGCAATAATCTGGATGGGAAAAAAATGTTTGATATCGTAGGCTTATACAATCCATCCACAAAGAAAATAGATCTTAATTTCAATGCCGATAAATTGCCAATTGATGCACTTAATCCTTTACTTAAAGTATTTGCATCAGGAATAAAGGGTACTGCTTCAGGGAAAGTGAATCTATCCGGAGAACTTAACAAGCTTGTTCTGAATGGAGCCATTAAAGCAGAAAATGCATCTATGAAAATCGATTACCTGCAGACAAAATACACGCTTAACGATACTGTAAGATTTGATAAAAACGGAATAAAGTTCAACAATATCAGACTGAATGATGAAAAGGGAAATATTGCTACCTTGTCAGGTTACGTCTATCATAAATACTTCAAGGATTACAAAGCTGATCTGCTGATCAATACTAACGAATGTCTGGTACTCAATACTAAACCAAAAGACAATGAATTATTCTATGGAACAGCTTATGCTTCAGGTGTGACCACAATCAAAAGCGGTCCAAGTTCAATTAGTTTTGATATATCAGCAAAAACCGGTAAAAACACTAAATTTTTTATCCCGATTAATACCAGTCTGTCAATGACAGATTATTCTTTTATCTCCTTCATTGACACAAAGAAATCTGATACTTTAAAATTTGCAACAACAAATCCCGTTTTAACTCCGGCAAAGCAGGTAGGGATGGATCTGAATTTTGACCTTGAAGTAACACCTGATGCAGAAGTAAAGCTCATTTTTGATTCAAAGGTTGGAGATGAAATGACCGGCACTGGATCAGGAGACCTTAATATTAATCTGGACAGGAAAGGAATCTTTAAAATTTCGGGAGATTATATTATTGATAAGGGAGATTATCTGTTTACTCTCGGGAATATCTTAAACAAATCGTTCAGAGTTGAAAACGGTGGAAAAATATCTTTCAATGGACTTATTGACAACGCTGAAATTGAAATTAAAGCCATTTACAGAACTACCGCATCACTGTATGAAATAATACCTGAGGATAAATATAAAGAAAGAACAGATGTTGAATGCCAGCTTAATCTTACAGGGAAGCTCTTTAACCCTGTCGTAAAGCTTAACATTGATTTACCCAATGCTGATGAAGAAACAAGATCCTATCTTAAAAGCATGCTTACTACGGAAGAGGAATTAAACCGCCAGTTTTTTTCCCTTCTTGTGATGAATAACTTTTTGGCTACTTCATTGTCAACAACGACAACGGGAACTTCTGCTATGGCTGTCACTACAACCGAAATGCTTTCCAATCAGATAAGTAACTGGCTGTCACAAATAAATAAGGACTTTGATCTTGGATTTAATTATAGACCAGGGTATAAAGACATAAACTCTAAAGAGTTCCAGGTTGCCTTATCTACACAATTGCTTAACGACAAAGTTCTGGTGAACATAAGAGGTACAAGTAGTCCCGCTAACACTACAAACCAGATATCAGGAGATTTTGATGCCGAGATTAAGATTACAGAAAAAATACGATTCAAAGTCTTTAACAGATATAATAATCCATATACAGGCAGAGGTGTGGATTATACACAGGGAATAGGTCTCTTTTACAGACAGGAATTTGACAAATTTTCAAATCTTTTCTGGAGAAAGGAAAAATCCGATATGAAGAAAGAAGAAGAAAAGACTATTATTAAAAAATAGTCACCTGTCTCTGATCTGATCTTTTCATATTTAAATGGTTAATAAATAATTCTTCATTGTTATTAAACCTGCATAATAGAACATACTAAAATTACGTTTTTTAATAACTTCGCACCTGGAATAAAATAAAAAGATCGATAAGTAACTATTTAACAATAAATTAATAATAAAGAGTATGGCATTTTTAGAGTTAATGTTGCAGGGAGGATCTCTGCCTGTAGAAAAGACCGGCGGTATGGAACTTACACTCCTTGACCTGGCAATAAAGGGAGGGTGGGTAATGATCCCAATTATACTTTTATCATTTGTTGCAGCTTATATATTTATAGAAAGGTATTATGTAATCAGAAAAGCTACCAGGGAAGACCAGAACTTCATGAACCGGATAAAAGATTATATACATGATGGCAAGATTGATGCAGCAATGGCATTATGCCGGTCAACCAATTCACCATCGGCAAGAATGGTGGAAAAAGGTATCAGCAGACTGGGACGCCCTTTGCAGGATATAAGCACAGCTGTTGAAGGTGTAGGAAAACTTGAAATATCCAAACTGGAAAAGGGATTCCCAACTCTTGCAACAATCACAGGAGCTGAGCCTATGCTTGGTTTTCTTGGTACAGTTATCGGTATGGTCCAGTCGTTTTATGCAATGTCGCAGGCTGGCAATAATATTGAAGTATCACTCCTTTCTGATGGTATTTATACTGCTTTGATAACAACGGTGGCTGGTCTGATAGTAGGGATACTCGGTTATTTTGCCTATAATTCACTCGTAGTAAGAGTTGAAAGAGTGGTCTTTAATCTTGAAGCCACCCTTACAGAGTTTCTGGATATATTAAATGAACCTGTTAAAACAGAACGTTAAGATGGCAATTACTCAAAGAAACAAGATAAATATTAATTTCAGTTCAGTTGGGATGACCGATGTCGTTTTTAACCTGCTTATTTTCTTCATGTTAACATCGACTCTGGTACACCCCACAGCACTGAAGCTTCTTCTTCCAAAAGGAAGTACACAGACATCCGCTAAACCACTTACCACTATTTCAATAACCAGTGATCTGAACTATTATGTTGAACAACAACCTGTTAGTATTGATAATCTGGAAGCTATTCTTAAACAAAAACTTGGAGATAAGCCTGAAACCTATATTGCGCTCCATGCTGACAAAAGTGTTCCATTTGAAAATGTTGTTAAGGTTTTAAATATTGCTCAAAAAAATAATTATAAGCTGATAATTGCAACCTCGCCCAAATAATGATCTTCACAAATTTCCTTCCGAAAGAGGGAAAGGGTTGGCAGGCACCATAATAATACATCTGGTGTTGTTTTTGCTATTGATAATTGTCGGTTTCTCAGCTCCCCCTCCTCCTGATAATGAAGAGGGCATACTCGTCAACTTTGGTACTGATGAAACGGGCATTGGCATGATTGAACCCTCTCCGCCGGCCGTACAGGAAGAGGCCTCTCCTCCTGCAGTTGTTAATGCTTCAAAAGTTTCCAAAGAAGATCCTCTCCTTACCCAAAACACTGAAGAGGCTCCTGAAGTAAAAAAGGTTGATCCCGAGGCTGAAAAGAAAAAACTCGAAAAAACAGAAGCTGATAGAATACTTAAAGAACAGCTGAATGCCGAAAGGATCAGAAAAGCACAGGAGGAGATCGAAAGAAAAAGAATTGAGGCGGAACAGCAGCGGCAGTCAGACATCATGAACAGAACTAAAAATGCCCTGGCAAATTCTAAAAATTCAGGAACCTCTTCAACTGGAGAGGGAATCACGGGTGGCCCGGGAAACCAGGGATCAATTACGGGATCAGTCGATTCGAAAGTACGCGGTGAAGGTTCGGGCCTCGGAAATAAAGGTATCGCATATGATCTTCAGGGGCGTGGATTTCAGACACTACCTTCGCCAAAATATGACTACCAGGGTGAAGGAAGAGTTGTGGTTGAGGTAAGTGTCGACAGATCGGGCAAAGTGATGCAGGCCGTCCCCGGAACAAAGGGATCAACTACTCTCGATGAATATCTGCTGAAAGCAGCAAAAGATGCAGCCATGCAAGCCAGGTTTGAAACAAAACCAAATGCTCCGGTAATTCAGAAAGGGACTATAACCTATAATTTTATTTTAAAATAGATTTCAGGATTTTATCTCGAAAAGCTCTTTAATTGCAATATTCAGGTTTTCAATGAATTTATTATCCTTAATAACATAATCCACTATGCCCTTCTTTGCCAGTTCAAGAACTACTTCACCTTTTTCCTGACCTGACAACATAATAACCGGAGTACCGGGTTTCAATTCTCTGATTTTATCAAATATTTCCATACCATTCATTACTTCCCCGTTCTTTTTAACAAATAAATAGTCAAGTATTATCAGGTCTGGGTTCTTGTTAATTTCTTTAAGACAATCTTCCCCATACTGGTAGTCTTCAATACGATACAATTTGGAGGTAAAACGCTTTATAACCAGCATATTAATAAAAGGATCATCATCAACAATGAAAATAAGTTTCTGGTCATTCATTTGTAAGAATGTTGATATTGGCCTGGAATAAAGTTACAACAAAAATATTTAAATGTTTAATTTTAGAGAAAGTAAAAAAACGGAATATATTAAATGAATCACATTGAAAACAGAGGAAAAGATTTCACTAATTTTTTTACCTTTTCCCCCACACTTTTTATAACAGATTCATTTTCAATATTTGATATAACTTCATCTATCATATCTACTATCAAAATCATATGTTCTTCATTCATACCACGGGTAGTCACAGCAGGCGTTCCAACCCGTAGTCCCGAGGTAAGGAATGGGGAGCGGCTATCGAACGGTACCATATTCTTGTTAACAGTAATATGGGCATTTACAAGGGTGTTTTCAACCTTTTTCCCCGAAATTTCAGGAAATTTTGTCCGCAGATCTATTAACAGGAGATGGTTGTCGGTTCCGTCAGAAATTACTTTATACCCTTTTTCCATGAAAGCTTTAGCCATTACCGCTGCATTTTTCTTAACCCGGACCTGATAATCTATAAATTTAGGATCGAGAGCCTCACTAAAAGAGACTGCTTTTGAAGCAATTACATGTTCAAGCGGTCCGCCCTGAACTCCCGGAAAAACAGCTGAATTAAGAAGCGATGACATCATTCTGACCTCACCTTTGGTAGTTGTAATACCCCATGGATTAATATAATCTTTCCCCATCAAAATAATTCCTCCTCTTGGTCCGCGAAGCGTCTTATGTGTTGTTGAAGTAACAATATGTGCATATTTAAGTGGATTCTTTAACAATCCGGCTGCTATCAATCCCGCAGGATGAGCCATATCGATCATTAATGTAGCACCGATCATGTCGGCAATCTTCCGCATTCTTTCATAATCCCATTCACGTGAATAAGCTGAAGCACCTCCGATTATCAATTTCGGCTTTTCCTTTAGGGCAATCTCCTCCATCATATCATAATCTACCAATCCGGTTTCTTCTTTTACGCTATAGGCCAATGGTTTATAAAACAATCCCGATGAATTGACCGGTGAACCATGCGACAGGTGTCCACCGTGTGCCAGGTTTAATCCAAGGAAGGTTTCTCCAGGTTTCAACAGAGTCATTAATACAGCCATGTTAGCCTGTGCACCGGAATGCGGCTGAACATTGGCATATTCGGCATCAAAAAGTTGTTTAAGACGATCGATAGCAATCTGTTCAGACTGGTCAACAATCTCACAGCCTCCATAATAGCGGTTTCCGGGATAACCCTCGGCATACTTGTTCGTCATTACAGACCCCATAGCTTCAAGCACCTGGGGACTTACAAAGTTTTCGGAAGCAATCAGTTCAATTCCGTTTAGCTGGCGCTGACGCTCTTTCTCAATCAGGTCGAATATTAAAGTGTCTCTTTTCATAATATAGTATTTTGAACAGGTTATTCTTCTGAAAATTGTACCAGTAATTCACGATAAGTTGAATAGATCCTCGATTTGGAAATAAATCCTACATAATACCCATTATCAAGAACAGGAAGGTTCCATGCTCCTGTTTTCCGGAAAGTCTCCATCACCGTTTCAATATTTTCCCTTTTATCAATATATGATGGGGGAATTGTCATCAGATCTCTCATGATGGTTGTATTATATAATTCATTATTGAACATTATCTCACGGACATCGTCAAGCAAAACAACTCCCTCGAGGATATTATATTCATCAACTACCGGGAACAGATTTCTTTTCGATCTTGCAATTATTTTAATCAGATCGCCCAGTGTATCAGAAGGTTTCACTTTAACCAGATCTGTCTCAACCTCCTTCTTCCAATCCATAAAAGTCAAAACAGCTTTATCTTTATCATGTGTAATAAGTTCGCCTCTTTGTGCCAGCTGAACATGATAAATCGAATGTTTTTCAAAACTCCTTGTTGTGATGAATGCCACTGTTGCGGTGATTATAAGAGGAATAAGAAGATCATATCCACCTGTTATCTCCGCAATGAGGAAGATGGCAGTAAGCGGAGCATGCATGACGCCAGCCATCAGACCCGCCATCCCAACCAGAACAAACCTGTTGTCCGGTATATTTACGTTAAAAAAATGATTCAGAACGCTTGCAACAAGAAATCCGTTAACACCTCCTATAAATAAGGTAGGAGCAAATATACCGCCCACCCCTCCTGCTCCGTTTGTGGAACTGCTTGCAATTACTTTAAGTAATACAAGACCCGACATAAATAATATTATAACAAAGTAATTATCAGCAAACTGCGTAAAAACACTATTACCAAAAACAGCACTTGTATCTCCATTTAACAATAACTTTATTGTATCATATCCCTCACCATAGAAGGGCGGGAAAAGGTAAATCAATCCACCAAGAATTACTCCGCCGATGATTAGTCTTATAAATACATTTCTGATTTTTTCATATTGACCTTCAAGAAACAGTGTCATCTTTGAAAAATAGAGTGATATCATACCCGAAATAACTCCCAAAACAATGTACCATGGAATATTTGAAATATTAAAAGCTTCTGTTATATCAAATGTTAACAGTACTTTATCACCCATCAGAAAATATGCTACGGTAGCTGCTGTAACAGAAGAAATTAATAATGGTACAATAGATGATATAGTCAGATCCAGCATCAGTATTTCAAGAGTGAATACAATTCCAGCAATTGGAGCCTTAAAGATACCTGAGACGGCTCCTGCAGCTCCACAGCCTATGAGCAGAGTAATATTTCTGTAGTTCAGTTTAAAAAACCGGCCGATAACAGATCCTATTGATGAGCCTGTCAGAACAATCGGCGCCTCAGCTCCCACTGATCCTCCGAAACCAATTGTCAGCGTACTGGCTAAAACTGATGTCCAGGTATTATGAACCTTAATGTAACTCTTTTTCTTTGAAATTGCATAAAGAACCCTGCTGATGCCGTGGCTAATATTATCTTTCACCAGATACCTGACGAAAAGTAAAGTTAAAAGCATTCCTGCAACAGGATAAACAAGATAAAGGTAACTGCCCGATTCCCTTGTTATTCCCCCTGTAAGTATCTGATGAGTGTAATGAATTGCATTCTTAAGAATAGCCGCAGCAAGTGCGCTCAGCAAACCTACAACAAGACTCAGTATGTATGTCAGCGTGACCTGATCTTTTATTAAAGTCTGCTGATTCAGAATTTTACTGAAAAAATGATTTTTGAACATGATAATGCAAATATAAAAACATTACTTATCCTTCCCTGTTTTTTTATTTAAGTTTGTCTCAATTTTGAATCAACAGGTGGTTGATGGTAATAATCAAAAACGGATTCTTAAAAAATGATAGGATACAGCAAATTCACACTTGATAATGGACTAAGGGTTCTGGTTCATGAAGACAGATCGACTCCCCTTATAGCGATGAATGTTTTATATGATGTGGGGTCGAGAGATGATGAGCCTGAAACAACAGGTCTCGCACATCTTTTTGAGCATCTTATGTTTGGAGGATCTGTCAACATCCCCGATTTTGACACACCACTGCAACTCGCCGGAGGTGAAAACAATGCATTTACAAATAGTGACATTACCAATTATTATCTGACCCTCCCTGCAACCAATATTGAAACTGGATTCTGGCTTGAATCAGACCGGATGCTTGGGCTCGATTTTTCACAAAAAAACCTTGGTGTGCAAAAGAAGGTAGTAATTGAAGAGTTTAATCAGAGATATCTTAATCAGCCTTATGGTGANTCAATTCTTTTACTACGGCCACTTGCCTATAAAGTACATCCTTACAGGTGGCCTACTATTGGAATNGATATCTCACATATTGAAAAGACTGACATTAAGCAGGTTAAAGATTTCTTCTATTCACATTATGCCCCGAATAACGCGATTCTTTCTTTGACAGGCAATATAACCGGTAAACGGGCCTACACTCTTTCACAGAAATGGTTTGGACCGATCGGGAAGAGAGAAGTAAAAACCAGAAAACTGCCTGCTGAACCAATACAATCAGAGGAAAGAAAACTGACAATAGAAAAAGAAGTTCCTGCAACAGCATTATATAAAGTGTGGCATATAGGACCACGATTAAGCTCCGATTTTTTTACCCTTGATCTTATTACAGATCTCCTCGCAGGTGGGGAATCAGGAAGATTATATACCAGTCTTGTAAGAGAAAAAAAACTGTTCAGTGAGTTAAATGCATATTTGACTTCTGATATAGATCCCGGACTGGTCATACTTCATGGAAAATTAATGAAGGGGATTGATATTCGGCTTGCAGATGAAGAAGTGAAAAAAGTAATGGACCATCTTAAAAAGAAAATTACAGACATAAAAGAGATGGAAAAAGTAAAAAATAAATACGAATCATCAATTGTCTTTTCCAACACAAGTATACTCAATAAAGCTGTTAACCTTGCTCTTTATGAGTTACTTGGTGATCCGGAAATGATAAATAATGAAGTCGACAAATTCAGAATGATAGATCAGGAAATGGTTATCGAAACTTCAAGGAATTACTTTGCCGATACAAACTGCAGCACACTTTATTACAAATCAACAAAAGAAAACAAATAATGAATACCCTCCAAAGGATACAACCTCCTGTATTTCACATTGATACACCGACAGTTCCGGAAGTTTTATCAATAAAACTCGATAATAATATACCGGTCTACCTGATCGAATCCGGTACAGAGGATATTATGCGGATTGAATTCACTTTTAAAGCGGGTCACGTGAATGAGTACCTGCCGCTTCTTGCTTCGACAACAAACATAATGCTTACTGAGGGGTCACAAAACTATTCTTCTGTTGAATTGAACAGACAACTCGACTATTATGGTTCTTTTATTAATCTTTCGACTGAAAAAGATCGTGCGGGACTTGTAGTATTTCTCCTGAATAAACATATTGAGAAGATTCTGGAATTGTCCATGGAAATATTATTCAGACCAGCATTTCCTGAAGATGAACTTNAAGCTTTAATGAAGAAACGACACCGTTGGTTCCTTGTCAACAGGGAAAAAGTTCAGAATATAGCAATGGATCAGTTTTTTGAATCACTCTTTGGAAAAACTCATCCATACGGAAGAAAGGTGGTTGAAAGTGATTTTGAGGGTATGACCAGCGCATTACTTAAAGATTTTCATGAGAAATATTATACGCCTGAAAATATGGCAATAATTGTATCAGGTAAGATCCATGAAAAAACCACAATTCTGCTTAACCTGTTCTTTGGAAAGATCAGTTCACAAAAAATCTATATCGAAGATGCCCGAAACAGATTGAAAAGCTTCAATAAAAAGCGGGTACATGTTCCTTTGCCAGGAGCACTTCAGAGCGCGATCAGGATTGGTTCACAGACTATAAATAAAAGAGAACCGGATTATACAGGACTTAAGGTTCTTGATTCTCTCCTTGGAGGATATTTTGGATCGAGGCTGATGAAAAATATCAGGGAAGAAAAAGGTTATACCTACGGGATCAGTTCTTATGTCGCTTCTTTTGATCTCTCGGGCTATAAAGTAATATCTGCGGAAGTCAGTATTAACAATACTCAAAAAGCTATTGATGAGATATATAAGGAGATAGAACTGTTGCAGAACGTTCCGGTTGAAAAAGAAGAGCTCACCGTTGTAAAGAATTTTATGCTCGGCGAGATTATCAGAATGTTTGACGGTCCATTTGCAATAGCAGAAAGTTTTAAATCAGTATGGGAATTCGGACTTGACAATAATTATTATCACAGACTCACTGAAAAAATTAAAACTATCGACTCTGATGAAATAATTACTCTGGCTCATACGTATTATAATGTTGAAGATCTGTATGAAATTACAGCAGGCTCAAAATGAAAAAATGGTATAGAATTATTATCGTCGCTTTGTTCAGTTTTTGTTCATACAGCTCTATTGCACAAACGAATTGTACTGTCCCCGATTCCCCTGTTCTTAATTCTGTTTCCATTCAGCCTGAAACAGGCATAACAGAATTGAAATGGACATTGAGTCCCTCGTCAGGTATTGCAGCATATATCATTTACACATTCCAGAACGGAGATGGAATGCCTGTTGATACTTTGTGGGATCCGGGAATTACAAGTTTTACATATATCTCAAAGGCGCCTTTTAGTTTATCATATGTGGTATCTGTATTAAGATTGCCAGATTGCGAAAGTGTTCTTTCAAACCCTATTAGTACAATTTTCTGCAGTTCTGAAATTGACACCTGCACGAAAGAGATTTTTATAAGATGGAATTCATACCCTGATTATCCAAAACGTGTTCTGGAATATAATATCCTTGTTTATAAAAATGAAGCTCCTTTGCCGGAAATGTATAGTGTTAATCCACAGGCTAATAACTTCACTTTCACTGATTTTGAAACAAATTCCCGGTATTGTTTTGTGATCAGAGCTGTTCTTGAAGGAGGGACTTTCTCAAATTCAAATAAAATATGTCTTACTACCAAAATGCAAAGACCACCGCAATGGATAAACTCAGATTATGCAACCATAACTCCTGATAATAAGATTTCTCTTTCATATACCATCGACCCTCTGTCAGAGATAAACAGATTCTGGCTTGANAAAAAAATTGGTTCAATAGGTTCATTTCAAAAGGTTGCAGAACTTGTGTCAGATAATGGACAAATTAAATATATTGATAATCAAGCTGATATAAATTTTATTAATTATTACCGGCTTTCAGCTGTTAATAATTGTACTATCCCTTTAGCTGTTTCAAATCTTTCTTCGAACATCGTTCTTTCATTGAACAGGACCGGAAATGACATTAACCTGACCTGGAACCCATATAAATACTGGTCAGGGACATTGTCGGCTTATAAGTTGTTTGTTAATACGGGTGACGGATACACGGAAAAGGCTGTTCTTCAGGATCAGGATACCGCATTCACTATTGGTTATTCTGAAATCATGTACCAGTTAACAGGAAATGAAGTCTGTTTCTTTATCACTGCATTGGAAGCCGGGAATCCATACGGTATCGCAGGAGAGAGCCGTTCCCCGGAAAAATGTACTTCAATAACAGAGAATATTACAGTCCCCAATCTCTTTACCCCCGATGGTGACCTTCTTAATGATCTTTTCAAACCAATCCTGTCTTTCATTCCGAAAGATTATCACCTGATAATCAGCGACAGATCAGGGAAAGTTGTTTTTGAGACAAAAGACGAAGCTTCAGCATGGAACGGATCGATGAATGGAGATACTCTTCCTCAGGGAGTCTATCTGTGGTTTCTGAAGGTAACAGGACAAACCGGAAAAAGTATTTCAAAGACAGGTACCATTACAATATTCAGAAACCGGTAATGAATTCATTCTTTCCGATCTGAACTGAGAGACATTAATTTTGCTGAATTAAGCTATATTTGTATTCAGTAATACAAAAGGTCAGTATCTTTTTTATGGGGAACAAGGATATTTTTGATGAAGAAGATAAAAAGCTTATTCAAACTGAATATGATTCACTTGTTAACAATCTGCTGAGGTGTAATAAACCAGGGGATAGAGAGCAGATTGATAAAGCTTTTAAAATAGCAAATGAGGCTCACTGGAACATGCGCCGTAAATCAGGTGAGCCGTACATCCTCCACCCTATTGCAGTTGCCAAAATTGTAAACCAGGAGATAGGGCTTGGCGCAAAATCCATTACTGTGGCTCTCCTCCATGATGTTGTTGAAGATACTGATTATTCACTTGAAGATGTAAAAAGGGATTTCGGTGAGAAAATAGCCTCACTGATTGATGGTCTGACCAAAATTTCAGGCACTTATGACAAAGAAAATCCCTCCTCATTGCAGGCCGAAAATTTCAGAAAAATGCTACTGACACTATCAGATGACCTGAGGGTTATACTGATTAAGATTGCTGATCGGTTGCACAATATGAGAACTCTCGATTCGATGCCTGAACATAAAAAAATGAAAATTGCAGGTGAGACAATTTTTCTGTATGCTCCTCTTGCACACAGGCTGGGGTTATATGCAATAAAAAGCGAGCTTGAGGATCTGAGTTTCAAATTCCGGCAGCCTCTGATCTATGATGAGATTACTTCAAAGTTAAAACACAGTGAAAAAAAATACATTTCTCTTATCAATAAATTCTCCCTTCCAATAATAGATAAGCTTATACAGGCTGGTATGCATTTTGATATCAACGGAAGACCAAAATCTATTTTTTCGATCTGGAAGAAGATGCAATCGAAAAATGTCCCGTTTGAAGAGGTATATGATGTCCTTGCAGTAAGGATTGTGTTTGATCCCTTACCTGGCATTCCTGAAAAAACCCAATGCTGGAATATATATTCAATGGTTACTGACTCATATCTTCCAAAACCTGACAGATTACGCGATTGGGTAAGCCGTCCCAAACCAAATGGTTATGAAGCATTACACGTTACTGTAATGGGACCTGAAGGTACCTGGGTAGAGGTACAAATCCGTAGTAAAAGGATGGATGAGATTGCTGAAAGAGGATATGCAGCTCATTGGAAATATAAAGGAGATGAATCACAGGAGACTGAACTCGATAAATGGATTAAGAAGATTCGCCTGATGCTTGAAAATCCACTTGCGGATCCAATTGAGTTTCTGGATGAGTTTAAAATGAATCTCTTTTCCTCAGAGATAATGGTTTTTACACCAAAAGGAACTCTCGTAGGCCTTCCTAAAGGAGCCTCAGCACTCGATTTTGCTTATGAGATTCACACTGAAATAGGAAATAAAGCTATAGGTGCAAAAATAAACTATAAGCTTAATCCGATTAATGCTGTATTGATGAGCGGTGACCAGGTAGAGATCATAACATCAGATATTGCGAAACCCGAAAAAGAGTGGTTATCGTTCGTAAGAACCTCAAAAGCCAAGGAAGCAATAAAGAATGCATTGAAGACACAGACCAGCGACAGGATACAAAAAGGGATGGAAATTCTCGAAACTAAACTTAAAGAACTTGGAGTAACTCCTAACAACGAAATTCTTAAAAAACTACTCCTGTCTTTTGATGTCCCCAATAAAGATGAACTCTATTCAGGAATTGAACTCGGAATAATAAATCTTGACAATCTTAAAAAAATAGTCAGGAAAAATATCTCAAAAGACATTATTAAGTACTGGGAATTAAAACTTATTGGATCAAAAAAAGAAAAGAAAGATTCCGAGATTCACGAAGAGAACATCGACAGGAGTGTCCCGTTTCTTCTCAGGGAAAATGTCGAAAATGCAGAGCAATCTTATGAAATAGCAAAATGCTGCAATCCAATTCCCGGTGATGAAGTAACCGGATATCTTTCCCATGACGGTCATATAATCATACATAAACCTAAATGCCCCGTTGCAATCAGGATTATGTCGAACGAAGGGAACAGAATAATAGCTGTTAAATGGGCCATTCATAAGCTGGTTTCTTTCATTGCAAGAATCAGCATGACAGGAATTGACAGGATTGGACTTGTAAACGATATTACAAATGTTATCTCTTATGAACTGAAAGTTAATATGACCAAGATAAATATCACTGTTAAAAATGGGATATTTGAGGGCACTATTGATCTATTTGTTCATCACACCAAAGACCTGAATAACCTGATCCTTAAAATATCAAATATTAAGGGTATTGAAAATGTCAAAAGGGTTGAGGATTTCTCAAAATAATAAAGAGTCTGGTTATGTGCAAAATTCAGGGAAAATTGCATATTTTTGTTATTATTTTAAATTAGACCAGATATGATTAGTGACGATACCAGATCGACCGTAAAAAAGATATTCACTGAATATCTTGAGAAGAAAGGTCATAGAAAGACTCCCGAGAGATATGCTATCCTTGATGAAATATATTCGCGTACAGGGCATTTCGATATTGAGTCCCTTTACATTTTTATGAAGAATAAAAATTACAGGGTTAGCAGAGCTACTCTGTACAATACAATAGAATTACTTCTCGATTGCAATCTTGTGATCAAGCATCAGTTCGGTAAAAATATTGCTCAATTTGAAAAAGCCTATCAATGTGGACAACATGATCATCTCATTGATATTGAAACCGGTAATGTTATTGAATTCTGTGACCCCAGGATCAATGAAATAATTAAAACTGCCAGTGAAATGCATAATTTTGTACCACAATATCATTCACTATATATTTATGGTAATTTAAATGTAAAGGGTAAGTAGAAAAAACCGATTGATACAAAAAAAGCTACCCT
>JGI24132J36420_10000099_pt1 | contig 40174 bp, 34 predicted proteins | sample BarGraNGADG00212_3_FD_36420 | JGI IMG/M metagenome (IMG submission 36420) | reverse complement strand
GTATAGGGCTTCATATTAGCTTTAAGAGCCTCCAGCGACATTGATGCCGCTATCTCAGCCTGTTTAAGCCAGTTATTGGCATCAACAAGCCATATCGCACTCATAGCTGTCAGAACATTTGATCCGTTTATTGTAGCTAAACCATCACGGGCATGGAGACCCGGAATAGCTATTCCGGCTCTGTTCATAGCTTCCTTTCCTTCAAGAAGCTCTCCTTTATAGTATGCCTGACCTTCACCTAAAAGTAAAAGGGCAATCTGCGACATAGGAGCCAGGTCGCCTGATGCTCCTACAGATCCTTTCTGGCAGACAAACGGAGTGACACCTTTATTCAGCATCTCAACAAGAGTCTCGGTTATTTCAAGCCGGTTACCAGAATTACCATGTGCATGAACATTGATCCTTCCCAGCATGGCACCCCTGACAATTTCAAGTGAAGCCGGTTCTCCAATTCCTGCTGCATGGTTATAAACAAGGTATTTCTGGAAATCTTTTATCTGATCGTCATTTAAGACCATTTCGGAGAATTCACCAATACCGGTATTTACTCCGTACATAATCTCGTGTGCCTCAATTTTCTTCTCAAGCATGGCACGACACTTAAGTATTCTTTTTCTTGCATCGGAGTGAAGCTCAACTTTCTGTCCGTGACGGGCAACATTCACAACATCAGTCACTTTTAGACCCGACCCGGTTATAATAAGGTTTTCCATAATTCCATTAAATTGATAAGTAAAACAAAAATTGTTTAATTGGAGAAAGTAAATCTGAATAAATCAAATTGAGAAAAAAATAAAGAAACGAGGGATGAACCTCTTGAAAGATTCAACAGAGTCCCGAACGGTTGATTTTGATCTTATATTCAAGTAACCAGCTATACTGCATTGTTCAGAATTATCAGATCAAAATTAGTTTAATAATTAGAATTAGCAATATGTTTGAAATCTGTAATTTGTGAATTCTATACAAATTTTGAAATAATATTATTAATGAAGGGGAATAATTACCTTATTCAAATTGTCTTTATTATTACTATCAACCAATTCAATTTACTTATATGAAAAAAAATGTAAAAAAATTTCAGTTTCTGTCGTTGACTATTATCATGGCTTTTTTGCTGCTGCCGCTGACTGCTAATGCACAAGGAAAAGCTAACTTCGCAGGAACCTGGGCATTAAATGCCAGTAAGAGCAACTTTGGCAACAATCAGGGACAAGGCCAGAGAATGGGTGGAGGTAATTTTGTTGCAACTCAGGAAGCCAACCTTCTTTCAGTTGAGAGAACAAGGACCAACCAGGATGGCGAAACTACCAAAACAAATTCCAAATACACGCTCGATGGAAAAGAGAGTGTTAACACAACAGGCAGGGGAACCAGCAAATCAGTTGCAACATGGTCAGCTGATGGCAAATCACTTACAATCAAAACCGCTATGACATTCGAAATGAATGGTGAGTCAAGAACTATGAACTCATCTGAAGTCTGGACTCTCACAGATGCAAAAACCCTTTCTGTTACAACAACCAGAACCGGCCAAAACGGAGAAGTAAAAACTACAGCAGTTTACGATAAAAAGTAAATACTGGAATTAATTTATTTTATTGAAGGGCTCAGTTGAGCCCTTTTTTTTGTTTTTATATATTAAATTAGCTGCTGTTCTATTAAAAATTAAATTCTCTCTTATGAAACGGGTTATTATTATTCTTGTTCTCTTTTCAGGTCTGATGATCTCTGCTACCCAGTCTGAAAAAATTCCTCAGGCTCAGATCTCCAATAAATTAATTAAAGCAAATCTTTACCTGCCCGACTCACAAATTGGTTATTACAGGGCGACAAGATTCGATTGGTCAGGTATTATCCCATCTCTTGAATTCAAAGGCCATAGCTATTTCGGGCAATGGTTTCCGAAGTACGACCCTGAAATTCATGACGCAATTATGGGTCCAGTTGAAGATTTTACTCCCTCAGGCTTCGATAAAGCAAAAACCGGAGATACTTTCTTTAAACCTGGTGTGGGGATGCTTGTCAAACCTGACGAGAAACCTTATTCCAGTTTTAAGCTTTATTTGATCAAAAATCATGGTGAATGGAAAATAAAGAAGAAAGCCGATCAGGTTCAGTTTGTTCATATTCTGAATGACATTGATTATTCTTATGAATACACAAAAACAGTTCAGCTGGTAAAAGGTAAACCTGAATTAGTCTTGGCCCATACTCTTAAGAATACAGGTAAGAGTCCAATTGAAACAGATGTTTATAATCATAACTTCCCCATGATTGATAAAGGTCCCTCGGGTCCCGATATAACAGTCACTTTTGCATTTAATCCCGGCGGAACATTCAGGGGTCCGGCTGATATAGCATATTTTCAAAATCAAAAGCTGATGCTTAAAAGAGAGCTGAAAAATGGCGAGACAATCTATTGCGGCGGATTGACCGGGGTTGGTGATACCTCAAAAGATTATGATTTTAAAATAGAGAACATAAAAACAGGTGCAGGAGTAAGGATAACATCCGACCAGCCGCTTTCCAAACTTGTGCTATGGGCATGTCCGACAACACTGTGCCCTGAACCATATTTACATATTAAAGTTGATCCGGGGCAGGAGTACAGCTGGAAAATATTCTATGAATTTTACACTTTTGAAATTGCGAAATAGAAGAGGATATAATACAAAAGACAAAAGTTTGACGAACGAAAACAAAAGGTTTTATTAAGATTAATAAATCAATAATTCGAACAATTCAGTTTGAAATTTGTTGTTTAATGCTGGATATAATATTAATAACTAAAAATTTGAAATTATGAAAAAATTATTGATTACATGTTTAGCATTGATGACATTTGTGCTTCTATCCCCGGCACAAGTATCTCATGATTATAACTCTAATGACCTGGAACCTACTGTAACTGCTAAAATTTCGAAAGACCAGATTCCTCCTGCAGTTGTAAAAGCAGTTAACGTTCAGTTTAATAAGGATAATCCTGTAACATGGTCTAGATTCCCTTATGCATTAAAGGAATACGGATGGGTTTATGATGTGGGTCANGGAAATCTTGATCTTGATCGTTACGAAGTTACGCTTAAAACCAACAAAGGTTATGATCTTTGGGCAGTTTATACAAATAAAGGAGAGCTTGTTGAAACAAGAGAGATGGCCACTAATATTCCTATCCCTCCTTCTGTAATGGAAAAATTTCAGAAAAGTCAATATAAAGATTGGAAAATAACCGGAAATAAAGAGGTTATCAGGTTTTATCATGATCATAATAATAATAATGTAGAACAGCATTTCCGCATTACAGTTGAAAATAATGGTGTGAAAAGAAGCATATCTTTTAACTGGCAGGGGAGTAATTAATAATGCAAACTATTAATGGAAAATCAGTTAGTTATTAATATTATAAACTAACTGATTTTCTATTGAAATAGATTCATTAATTATTATTACTGCATCTTTTGTTGTTGTAATATATTGAATATCATTAAAATGAAACAACAACTTCTGCGGCTAAAGAATTTTAATTATAAACATTTTGTGTCATATATTGTACCTTTTACATAACAAAATTGTAACCTTAAAGAAGTGATGACACTTTATAGACAGAAGCTAAACATTAAAGCAGGATTATTACTTTTTGTTTTGTTTATCCCCGGACTTGTTTTCAGCCAACCGATAAAAGGTAAGGTTTACTCAAGTGAGACAAACTCAGGGCTTGGTTTTGTGAATATTGGAGTTATTGGTAAGAATGTCGGTACAGTTTCAGACGAGTTTGGCAATTTCACGATAACCCTTGGCGATACTTATGACACTGATACATTAAGGTTTTCAATGATTGGATATGAATCTAAATCCTTTCTTGTTGGTTACTTCAAAGAGAAATTGACAAAAGACGTTTATCTGGACCCTATATCTTATAAATTACAGGAAGTAAAAGTGGTTTATTTTAAACCCAGGGAAATTAGATTAGGCACTCCGGTTTTTTCAAACGATCTTAGATCTGGTTTTGCATATAACGATTTAGGTTCCGAATTGGGCATAAATCTTCATATCAAAAGGCCAGTGAAACTTAAAGATTTGAACCTTAATGTGGCAACTTGCACATACGATTCAGTTACTTTCAGATTAAATATTTACGAAACGTTTAATCAAATAGAATATAAAAATATTTTAACAAAACCGGTTTACATCTCCTTTACAAAAGATAAAATCAATAAAGTTGTAACGTTGGATCTGAAGGAATATTCAATAATAATTGAGGGAGATGTTTTAATAGCTTTAGAATTGTACAGAGATTTAGGTGAGGGCAGATTATTATTTCGTACAACATACTTTACTGGCACTACCTATCATAAAAAATCAACTGAAGGGAAATGGACCGAAGCCTCCGGAGTAATCGGAATGTATTTGAATGGTCAGATAATAAGATAGTGCCTTTAAGGTTGAGTAGCTATTATTTCAATGTTTCTATATCAAGAATTACAAATGAGTCTGGTTTTACTGATGGTCTGCGATTACTAGCGGAAGATGCTGGTTCATACTCCGCAGTGGTCAGGTACATGTGGTGTGAAACTTTATTGATCGCGATTGTTCTGGCTCCAGTCTGTGTTGTAAAGGTCTCAAGCACTTTAAAACTATTACTATTTTCTTCCTGAACAACAGTAACAGTGCCTTCGCCGTTAGAAGCATATGCACGTTTCATTTCAGGATCAAATGCCACTCCGTCACAACGGTCACCAATAGGTAAGGTAGTTATAACCTTGCCGGTTATTGCATCAGTAACCACCATCAATTTATTACCACAAACACTGAATAAACGATGATTTATATTATCGAGAGCTAGTCCGCTGGGTTCTTCTCCGGGGGATATTGGCCAATGATATTCAACTTTTAAAGTCGTTGAATTAATAACATTGATTACGCTTTTGTCTTCGATATTAACATAAACTTTACCTTTACCATCAGTAGCAGAAAACTCAGGTTTCCCATCAAGAGGAATGGTAGCTAATACTTTATTTGTCTTAGCGTCAATTACTGTTGAATTGCTGCTTCCCCCATTGAATGTAAAAACTTTTTGTGAATAAGGGTCATATAAAATAGCATCAGGATTTTGACCGGTTATTTTTGTCTTAGTAATTACCTCAAGGGTTTTAAGATTAAAGACAGTTACAGATGAATCCCGGCCATTGCTTGTAAAACCTTTATTAAGATCATTCGCAATTGCAATGCCATGGATACCTTTTGTATCGGGAATAGTACCGGCAAGTTTCCCGGTATTGATATCAATGACCTGTGCAACAGTTGCGTGCGATACAAATATTCTGCCATTAATTTCATCAACATTAAGATAGTCCCAACCTCCTTCACCAACAACATGAATTTTATTAACAATTTTGTAGTTCGATTGAGCAATTAACTGAGAACTGCTGATAATCAAAGCAACAAAGCTGATTGAGAAAAATGCTTTCTTCATAATTAATCTTATTAAGTTTAATTTGGTAAATGAATACAATCGATAAAAGTACGTTCCAATTTTGAATTAATTCTGAAGAATGGAAAAACAAATACAACAACTCATTTTCTTTTAATTTGTTTAGCCACCTGCATGTAATACCTGTTTAAGCTTAAAATACTCTTTTTTGCGGTTTGATATCCTAAAAAACTTTAAATTTGGAGATCAGCTAAAAGCAATGGCCCTCTTATGGAAATCTTATTATACATAGTTATTGGTTTGTTAGTTGGCTCTTTAATTACCTGGCTTGTTACAAGGTCTGTTTTTGAAACAAGATATAATGAATCCCTTCTGAAAAAGGGAGAAGAGTTGAATGAATTAATAAAACAAAACAGCGTGTTGCAGGCTAAGATCGAAGCTCAGAATAACAGCCTCGATGAAGTAAGAAAAGCAATGCTCGATACATTCAAGTCGGCAGCTTCGGACGCATTGATACAGAATAATAAACAATTCCTTGACCTTGCCAAAACCAAGCTTGAGACTCAGGTTAAAGATGCTGAAGGAAATCTTGATCAGCGGAAAACAGCTATCGAGGAGATGTTGAAACCTGTAAAAGAATCAATTGACAGCTACAAAAAAAGGATTGAAGAGCTTGAAAATGGTTCTCAGAAAACCTTTGGACAGGTAACCGAGATGCTTTCAAATATCCAAAGTACAAATGCTTCCCTTCAAAAAGAGACAGGTGCCCTTGTAAATGCATTAAGGAACCCGAGGGTAAGAGGTCGCTGGGGCGAGATTGGTCTCAAACGGGCTGTTGAGTTTTCAGGTATGTCGGCTCATTGTGATTTTGTTGAACAGGTATATACAGAGGGTGAAGATTCAGTTCTGAAACCCGATATGATTATTAACCTGCCCGGGAACAGCCATGTGGTAGTCGATTCAAAACTGCCGCTCGATGCCTACCTGAAAGCACTTGAAACTGACGATGAGACATCCCGGAATCTTCTTTTCGCCAAACATGCAAGGGACCTCAGGGATCATATAACGAAACTAAGCAGAAAACAATACTGGTCACAATTTCAGAATACTCCTGATTTTGTTGTGTTGTACATGGAGGTTGAATCTGCTATGAATGTGGCTCTTATGACCGATAAGACTCTCCTTCAGGATGCAATGAACAATAAAATAATTTTGGCCACACCAACTACTCTTATTGTTGTGCTGAAATCAGTGGCAATGTCGTGGCAGCAACATAATATTACCGAAAATGCATTACAGATAATGGAGGCTGCTATGGATTTTTATACAAGAGTGACAGTATTTGCCGATCATTTCGATAAGGTGGGAGGAGGATTAAAAACTGCTCTTAAAGGTTACAACGATGCAATAGGTTCCTGGGAAAGCCGGGTATTGCCTTCCGGAAGGAAACTGGAGCAGTTGAAAGCTACGGACAATAAAAATATATTACCTTCTTTTGAAATTATTGACAAACCTGTAAGGGAATTAAAGAAACCTGAAGAATGATTCTGCGAATTGTAACATTTGAATTCATTTTCCTTTCTGTTTTATTTTTAATTGGATGTACCGGCGGACATAAACGACAGAAAGAACAAAATGAAGTTAAAAAGGAACAAGTTGTTCCGGAAATTGAAAAAGATTCATCCTTTCTTTTTAATGGAAAGACCCTTGATGGCTGGGAGATAACTAACTTTGGTCCACAGGGCCCGGTATATGTCTCAGGAAGTGAGATTATTCTTGGAATGGGTGATGGATGCACCGGTATCACATGGAAAAAAGATTTTTTGCGGGTTAATTATAAAGTTACTCTCGATGCCAGGCGTGTGGAGGGTAATGACTTTTTCTGCGGAATTACTTTCCCGGTCGGGAAAGAATATTGCTCACTGATAATAGGCGGATGGGCAGGAGCAACAGTTGGACTGAGTTGCATTAATGGTCTTGATGCTGCTGAAAATGAAACTACCAGGCTTATGAACTTCGAAAAAAATCGTTGGTACAATATTTGTCTTGAAGTTAAAGAAAATGAAATCAAAGCTTCGATCGACAGCGTTTTGGTTGTAGATTTCAGGAAAGGATCCAAAAGATTATCAATACGTCCTGAAGTTGAATTGTCAAAGCCGTTCGGAATAGCTTCCTGGAATACCAGGGCAGCTCTGAAGAATATAAGGGTGGTTAAGATTGAAGATTGAAGTTTATTAAAATAAGAGTATTCCAAATAAAGTATTAATAATCAGAAAACAATTTATGAAAAAATATCTATTTATTTTATTGGCAGCCAGCATATTGCAGTCATGCAAGACAGATCAGTTGTATCTAAATGTTGTCGAACCAGCTCCTGTAACTATTCCGTCTTCTATAAAGAGTGTCGGGATAATTAACCGTAGTGTACCGACAGATAAGACCAAAGTTCTTGATGTTGTTGACAAAGTGCTGTCACTTGAAGGAGTCGACCTCGATAAGGATGGTGCTATGGAAGGCATTAAAGGGCTATCTGAGGAACTCCGGAATAACGGAAGATTCACGGAAGTTAAGACATTGAACAATATCGATTTCAGGACTCCGGGTCTTGGAGTCTTTCCTGTTCCTCTAACCTGGGAAATAGTAAATAAGATATGCAAAGAAACTGGTACGAATGCTCTCTTCTCACTCGAGATGTTTGATACCGATACCAAAATAAACTATTCCACCCGGCCGACAGATATAAAAACACCTTTTGGGAAAATACCAGGACTTGAACATGAAGCCGATATGGAGACCATAGTTAAAACAGGATGGAGAATTTATGATCCTGCCAATCAGCTTATTCTTGATGAGTACAACCTCGGTGAATCAATAGTCTTTTCGGGACGTGGAGTAAATCCACTGCTCGCTGCCGGGGCACTTATTGGCAGGAAAGAAGCGGTGAATCAGGTAAGCAATAAAGCCGGACACAGTTATGCATTGCGGATTCTTCCTTATGAGTTGAGAGTAATGCGCGATTATTATGTAAAAGGAACCAACAATTTTAAGATAGCCAAACGTAAGGCACAGGTTGGGAATTGGGATGAAGCCGCCATGCTCTGGGAAAAGGAGACAGCAAACTCAAAAATGAAAGTGGCCGGCAGGGCTTGTTATAATATGGCAATAATAAGTGAGATAAACGGCAACCTTGATAATGCGCTGAAATGGGCACAGAAAGCATATGAAAATTATAATATAAAGTTAGCTCTGAAGTACGTAAGGATCCTTGAAAACCGGGCATATAAGACAGATGTTCTGAAAACCCAGGAGAATAATTAATTTATTTTTGTCCTTAACCCGTTAGAACGTTGTATCGTGATGCCGTTACACCATTATGCCATTCTTTCGATAAAAACAGAATTATTCCATATTAACTTGATCCTGAAAGAATAATTAATCGTACCTTCATAACTGAATTTATTAACCTAAATAATACTTAATCTATGAGAAGCAATTTTACTTATTTCAGAAGCAGGCAGGTAATGATATTAAGCTTGTTTGCAGTTTTATTCATGATNCCTTCAGGTGCATTCGCACAAAATCCGGTTAATTTTTCCGGNACATGGGCATTCAATGAATCAAAAAGCAATCAGGGTGAAGGTGGTTCCCGGATGGTTTCACAAAAGATTATAATTGTACAGGATGCCGCAACTTTTTCACTTGCAAGAACTTTTACCACACAGGATGGAGAAAGGGAAATGAAAGAGAAATATACTCTGGATGGCAAGGAGAGCGTGAACCCGATATTCAATACCTCAAAGAAATCTATCGCAAAATGGTCGGACGATAAGAAAACACTGACTGTTTCATCGGTAATGGTATTTGAAGCTAATGGCGAAAACATTGAGATAAAAATGACGGAAGTGTACACCCTTGCAGGAGCAGTTCTGACAATTAACTCTACATCTGTATCATCACGTGGCGAAAGGAAAACCACACTCATTTACGATAAAAAGTAGTTTTAAGGATAAAAAGGTAAGTGCCTGAATTGTATTGAATAATATATGCTTTCATTTATTTTGTTTCTTAAACAATTTAATCTTCAATCTTAATACTTATGAAAACTTCAAAAATTTTATTTGCTTTTGCAATTGCTGCCATGTTGGTTTTTTCATGCAAGGAGACTCCAAAGGAGGTACCATTGCCAAAAACCGATATTTCCGAATTTCTTGGACAATGGACTATCGATATTCAGGGTGGCTCCGTGGGCTGGCTTGAAGTACGAAAGGAAGAAAACTATTATGATGCTGATCTTCTCTGGGGTGGCGGAAGCGTATCACCTGTTTCAAATGTTTTTCTGGCTAAAAATAATGTTTTAATAGTTCAACGTTCAAATAATGTTGTTCGTACAAGAGATGCAAATAATAATCCTGTTCGCACAGGGGTGAATACAAATTGGCTCGAGGTCACGAAGCAAGGTGCTGATAAAATTACAGGTTTGCTATTAAACCCCCGGCGCAACGGATTGGGTGTTGATACAACTACCTGGGTTGGAACAAAACTGCCTCCTGTACCACCGGCACCGGATATGGCAAGCCTAAAGTTCGGCAAACCGATAACACTTTTTAACGGTAAAGACCTTACAGGTTGGAAGATGATAAACGAAAAACAGACCAACGGATTTAAGGTAGTTGATGGGATACTTGTTACTGACCCGGTTCAAACCGAAGGCGCCCCTCATATAAGTTATGGAAATTTAAGAACTGAAAAGGAATTTGAAGACTTCAATCTGAAACTCGACGTAAATGTTCCGGAAGGTAGTAACAGCGGCGTTTATCTTCGCGGTATGTACGAAATTCAGGTGCTCGACTCTTATAAAAAACCGCTCGATTCACATAACATGGGAGCGCTTTACAGCCGTATTACACCAACAGTAAATGCAGAAAAACCTGCTGGTACCTGGCAATCACTTGACTTGACATTATGCAACAGGTACCTTACTGTTCTTCTGAACGGAGTCAAAATAATTGATAATCAGCCAATATACGGCCCGACTGGAGGCGCAATAAAATCAGATGTATTTGCTCCTGGTCCAATCTACCTCCAGGGTGATCACTCAAAGGCCTCTTTCAGGAATATTGTTTTGACACCAATTGTAAAATAAATACTCAATTCGATTATCCCGAATTGGGAAAATATCAGATAAAACCACTCATTATGGTTTTATCACCAAAGCTTGAGGGGTGGCATTACGTGCCACCCCAATTAGCATGGTATTATCAATTTGATCTGATATTCCATATCTTCAAAGAAGCCGATCAGGATCTACTGTATATCCCAGGTATCTGTCCTGAATGATGATGCCGGTAATCCTTCAGTATTGAACAGATCGCCTGTAATGAAATCTTTAAAGGCGTACCTTACCGAAACAGGTTCATTTACCGAAGGTGAAAACAAGGTTATCCCTGAGCCAGTTATGAATGCTTCAGCCGGAAAGAACCGTTTATTTGAGCCAGCTATTTCGAAACATGAAAGATCTTTTCCAAAGGAAGTAAGTCCGTTTGATGAATTATCGAATGTAAGTTTTACCTGGTTGCCTTCGATTTTCATTTCCTTTAAAACAGGGCCGTCGCTGGCGAATCCTTTTTTCCCATAGGTCTTCACAAGGGCAAGATATGCCAGCCTGTTTCCGGCTGCAGCTTTATCAGCAGGATGTATAACATCTTTTTCTCCGCAATCCATTATACATGCCATTCCAAGATTAGCTATAGCAGTTGATGCTTTAAGCTGTGCTTCACGCAGATATGNTGAATTCAATCCTGTTGGGCCGTAGTCAAACGGAGCGATCTGTACATAATATAATGGGAATTCACCAACACCCCATACGGACCTCCAGTTTTCTGCAAGCCCGGGAAGAAGTTGTTGGTATTCTACAGGTTCATTACGGTTGGATTCACCCTGGTACCATATTGCACCGCGTATTCCGTAACCAACAATCGGGTTTATCATTGCATTGAAGAGAACTGTTGGAGTCTGTGGCGAAAGGGTTCCCTGCTGCTGGGTTTTGTCAGGTAGTTTTACCCAATCAAATTTTTTAATTCCTGCTTCACTGATCCATGGTTCAATCCTTGTTCCTCCCCAACTGGTGTTAATGAGTCCGACTGGGACATTTAAGGCTCTGTTAAGCATGAGTCCAAAATAATAAGCTGTGGCGCTGAATTCGCTAACATTCTCAGGTTCCCCGGTTTTCCAAATGCCGGTAAAATCATCAAGTGGCACAAGGCTTGTTGCTTTTGTAACAGTAAATAACCTTATATTCTCATTAGATGAAGTGGCGATGAGCTCATTTGATCCTGTAACAGGCTGATTTCTATATCCTTTCATCGGCATTTCCATGTTTGACTGACCCGAGCAGACCCATACTTCACCGATTAGTACATTCTTCAGGGTAAGTGTTTTCCCGTCGCTGATTGTTACATTGTAGGGTCCTCCTGCAACAGGGGTTGATACTTTTAGTTTCCAGTTTCCGTCCTTATCGGCACGAGCTGTGTAGCTCTTTTTATTCCACGAAGTTGTAACCTTAACCGTCGAACCAACAGCTGTCTTGCCCCATATGGCAGCATCGGTCTGCTGCTGTAGAACCATGTTGTCGCCGAAAATAGCCGGAAGTTTTACTTCTGCAAGAAGTCCGGATGATGTGATAGCCAGTAAAATAAATATAGCTATCAGGTTAGTTAGGATTTTTTTCATGATTATAATTTTAAAGTGTATTTCAATAATCAGTTTATTATCATCATAACAAATAATTTTTCATAAATTTAATGACAAAAACAATAAGTATATGACGAAAATAAAAATTGTTGTCCCTTCATTAGTTATATTATTGCTTATCAGTACCGGAAGCGTCTATTCTCAGAAAATCTATATCTCTCCTTCCGGCAATGATTCAAATGCAGGTACACTAAATAGCCCTTATGCATCCTTAACCAGAGCACGCGATCGCACAAGAGAAATCCGTAAAGACACTCCGGCCAATCAACCAATTGAAGTTATCGCTCTTCAGGGTGAATATTTTATGCTTCAGCCATTGGAGCTGACTATTGAGGATTCAGGGACATCATCTGCGCCCCTGGTTTTCAGCACTGAAAGCGGGGCGAAAGCTGTTTTTTCAGCAGGTGTCCCTATTAGCGGATTTGAAAAGGTAAATGATAAACTCTGGAAAACTTTCATACCTCAGGTTGCTTATTATAAATGGTATTTTGAACAATTGTATGTGAATAACAGACGGGCTACCCGGGCCCGCACTCCTGACCAGGGATTCTATTTTATAAAAAGCGTTACCGAAACAATTGGTGAACAGGGTACCGGCAGGTCGCCCGAAGTGGCTATACAAAAAATACTCCTCGATAGTATGGATGCCAGAAGCTTCAATTCTTTTTCAAAACAGGATTTTGAGGATGCCGTAATTACTTTTTATCATAATTGGGATAATACCAGGAAGCATATTTTAAGTTATAGCAGGAAACAATCAGCTATCTATATCGCCGGAGAGGGTATGAAACCATGGAATCCGCTTAATAATAAGACCAGCTGGTTCATTGATAACTTCAGGCAGGCTCTCGATGCGCCCGGTGAATGGTTCCTTGAACGTACAGGAACTTTATATTATATTCCCCGCGAAGGCGAAACGATTGAAAATACCTCTTTCATTGCCCCTCTCTTAGAAAACTTTATTACAATTCAAGGTGATGAGGCATCCGGCAAGCTGGTAGAAAATGTACGTTTTGAAAACCTTGATTTTAAAGTCGCTGGCTATCTGATGCCTTACAATGGAAATGAGGCTGCCCAGGCAGCTGCTCCGGTTGATGCAGTTATAACGCTTGATTTTGCCAGGAATGTCTCCTTCATCAATTGCGAAATAGCTAATACCGGGACATACGGGTTCTGGTTCAGAAGAGCCTGTAGCGATTGCAAGGTTACAGGTTGTTATATCCACGATCTCGGGGCAGGAGGAGTAAAAATAGGAGAGACAATAATCGATCAGAATGAAAAAAATATAACAAAGAATATTGTGATCGATAATAATATTATCCGTGACGGCGGAAATGTATTTCCTTGTGCAGTCGGGATAATCATCTTTAATGCCAGCGATAATAAGCTTANTCATAATGAGATAGCAAACCTCCGTTATTCAGGAATTTCCGTCGGNTGGGTGTGGGGGTATGCTTATAGTCCTTCAAAACGAAATATAATTCAATACAACAATATCCATCATCTGGGCTGGGGCGAATTGAGTGATATGGGTGGCGTATATACTCTGGGAGCATCGGAAGGAACCATTGTTTCAAATAATGTTATCCACCACATTTATTCATTCGATTATGGAGGATGGGGACTATACACTGATGAGGGTTCCTTCGGGATAGTGTTGGAGAATAACCTTGTTTATGCATGTAAGAATTCCGGATTTCACCAGCATTACGGGAAAGAAAATATAATCAGGAACAACATTTTTGCACTCAATATCAGGGCTCAGCTCCAGGCTACAAGAATTGAGGAACACAGGTCAATTACTTTTACAAACAACATTATCTATTTTGATAAAGGAAATCTTTTAGCTAATAACTGGCATAAATTTAATCTTATAACTGACTATAATTGTTATTGGGATACCCGTTCAAAAGATATCAGANTTGCCGACAAATCATTTTCTGAATGGCAAAAATCCGGGAAGGACATACATTCTGTCATTGCTGACCCCCTGTTTGTTAATCCTTCTGGTTTTGATTTTCATTTTAAGAATCTTTCAGTGGCAAAGAAGATAAAGTTTGTACCATTCGATTACTCAGAGGCCGGGGTTTATGGTTCTGAGGGATGGAAAAAGCTTGCAGAGTTCGATCCGGAACTGGCAAAGAGCTTTGACACGAAAGTAAATATTTCAGAAAACAAATCTTTGTTTTAAGCACCAGCATATACAAGCAATACTAATCCTGCCAGGTATGCAAGAAACATAAGGAAAATCAGAGTGTTAACTGATTTTGAAGCTCCTTTGAACTCCTTCCAGATAAAGACGCCCCATAATGCTGCGATAAGTGTGGCTCCCTGCCCAAGGCCATATGAAATTGCAAAACCTGCTTTACCTGATGCTATGATGCTCATCGCCATTCCGATGTTCCAGATAACACCTCCCAGTACACCTGTAAGATGAACCCCAAAACTGCCTTTTGCATAATCTTTAAATGATAATGGTTCACCTTCAATTGGTCTTTTCATTATCAGGTAGTTAAAGATAAAATTGCTGGCAACCACCCCGATTGCAAAAAAGAATACTGCCGAATATGGAGTCAGTTTTCCCGGTTCAGGAGAGACAAAATCAGTTGCCATTGAGCTGGCTACAAAGCGATAAAACAGAGCCATCAGAACCCCTGCTGATACAGATAAAAGGATCCCTTTGCCTGAGACTTTCTGCATAGAAGCGCTATGATTTTTATATGCAAAAGCATCAATGACAATTGCCGCAACTATAAACGCAACACCGCTGAAAAGGATCACAGGATTCCCCTGGGGTGCAAAAACATAATTGATGATCACACCAAGTGCCATGGCAATCCCAACCCCCACAGGAAAGGCAACAGCCATGCCTGCAATAGCCATAGCTGCAACCAGCAGGATATTTGAAGCATTAAATATTACTCCTCCCATGAACGCGTTGAAGATGTTTTTTGCATCAGCCTGTTTAATATCATTTATGAAACTGCGGCCATTCTCACCAATACTCCCGAGCGTAAAACCAAGCAGCAGAGAGAATAGCAGAATACCAATGACATAATCCCAGTAGAAGAGCTCGAAGCGCCAGGATTTACCTGCCAGTTTCTGGGTATTGCCCCATGATCCCCAGCAGAGCATAGTAACCACACAGAGTACTATTGCTAACGGATAACTTTGTGGAATGAACATAATTAAGAAGTTTAGAGTTTAGAGTTTTTGGTAGCGATAACTTGATTATTTTCTCACCGGAATATGCATCATCCGGTCTTCAATGAATCTGCTTATTTCGGGGATGGGCATCTTTTGAACAATAATAATATGCTTGCCTTCCGGATCGTTTTCCCATTTATTGCTTCCGTCATTGTTAACTATAATCTTTCCTTTTACCGTACTGAAAAAGCCCTCTGTTCCGTAAACACCTATCAGCACTGCTGTTTCGTCCCAGCTCATACGTCCATATCTGTCCTCCTTTGACATTGGAATACTTATCCGGAATACATCTTTAACAGGACTATTCTCGACCTCTGAGTTAATTAAGCGCAAGCCGGTACGGATCTCCCAGCCTATTTCAAAACCGGTGAAGATGATTTCCCCGGGCCAGTTCTCATATACATATTTTGAAGCAGTTGAATCCATATAGATATTGAACTCCCTCCCTTCGGGAAACCTTCCGGCCATAGAAACAAGCCTTTTTATTTTCTTTTCAACAAGCTCTTTTCCTGTCAAAGGAGAGATATTATCGGATGGCGATTTAAGCAAATAGTTCAGGTTCGTCAGAAATCCGACTGTAACAATTGTTACACTTTTATCGGGTTGGATGCTCAGAATTTTTCTGTAAACAGAAACTGCATCGGGCACCTCTGATGTCGATTTTATTTTATGAGGATACTTTGCAACAATTGAATCGGCCCAATGCTGCGAGGAACCAAGATTTACTCCTGATGATTTTGGTGCACCAACTGGTAATTCACTGCGCCCGAAATATGTATTTATCACATCGATTGCCGGTGCTACCAGGTCATGCTTGTTCGAAGCTACAGTTGCAAGTATCTCTGCTTTGCCGCTATCGGCCATAGCATGCAGAAATGCCAGTGCTCCCACATCATCATAATCTGGTCCGAGATCGGTATCGAAGATGATCTTGACGCTCTCTTTTTTCTGGTTTGAGCAGCCAGCAATCATCAAACAAACGATTGCAATAAGAATAAGAATAAGAATCTGTTTCATAATATGTTATTTAGAAATGGTGCTGAAGCCTGAGCTCCCATACGTGTTACTGAAATTGCTGCAGCTTTGTTTGCAAATACTACGGCATCCTTAATATTTTTACCATCTGAAAGTGCAACTGCAAGAGCTCCGTTAAAAACATCACCAGCTGCTGTTGTATCAACTGGTTTAACTTTAATTCCAGGAACCAGTCCGGAATAATTTTCGGATTTTACATAAGCTCCCTCTGCACCTAATGTTATAATTACATTTTTTACCCCTTTTCTCTGAAGCGATATCGCTGCCTTCTCCGTTGAAGAAATATCATTTATTTTTATTCCTGTAAGTATTTCTGCTTCAGTTTCATTAGGGGTAATAAGCCATGTGTGCAAAAGCAGGTTTTCTGATAATTTTTGTGCGGGAGCCGGGTTGAGTATCACCTTTATTCCGTTTTCCGATGCTCTCACGGCAGAATATTCGACAGTTGCGACAGGTATCTCTAGTTGAAGAAGTAATATTTCAAATTTACCTTTTTCAAAGAGCTGCAATGGAATATCTTCCTGTAAGAGATTACCGTTCGATCCGGGTGCAACAACTATGCAGTTTTCTCCATTTTCATCTACATTAATCAATGCGACACCTGATGGGTTTATCTTATCTGTAATAATGTACCTGGTGTCAATCCCTTCATTTTTAAAAATCTGAACAGCTTCAGCTCCAAACATATCATTACCGGTTTTTGTAACAAATGTTACATTTCCACCTAACCTTGCTGCTGCGACGGCCTGATTTGCTCCTTTGCCACCCGGATTCATAAGAAAGGTTCCACCTAAAATGGTTTCTCCCGGTACCGGAAGCTTTTTGGATTTTATTACCATATCGGTGTTTGAACTTCCAATGACTATTATTCTGCTCATTTGATAAATTATTTTAATCCGACTTTTGGCTGGTTTGTTGATCAGTTAAAGAAAGTTGAAATTGAAATTTTTAATCATTTTTTGTTGATTCAAACAAGTGATAAGTATAAAGAATAAATATACAAAAGTTTTCTGTTAACATGTTCAAGTTTGATGGAACTTGCTTTTTCAGGAAAATATATTAATTGGAAAAGCCGGACATCCTGACCAAATTTGGCCGGTAAGACTGCAATAAAAAGCAAACTTCTTTAACTTGTTCTTTTAATTATAATAGTATTTTTGTATTCTTCATAATCAACATCATCAAGTGGATATCCTCTTTACAGATGCCCTGAAACTCAGAAGGCCAAATGCTTTCAATGTGATGGTAAAACCCACCGGTCCGATATGTAATTTAAACTGTACCTATTGTTACTACCTGGAAAAGAAGAAACTTTTTCCAGGGAAGAGTGATTTTCGGTTGAAGGAAGATCTCCTGGAGGATTTCATTAAGCAGTATATTGAAACTCAGCAGGTACCTGTAGTAACATTTACCTGGCAGGGAGGAGAACCAACACTTCTGGGAATCGATTATTTCAAAAAGGTTATTGAGCTCGAGAAGAAATATTCAGCCGGGAAAACTATAGAAAACGCATTTCAGACCAATGGCACAAGACTGAATGATGACTGGTGTAAATTCTTTACAGACAACAACATACTTGTAGGTATCTCGATAGATGGTGAAGAACATAATCATAACCATTACAGGAAGACAAATTCCGGAGAACCATCCTTTAAAAGGGCAATGAAAGGAGTTGAACTGCTTCACAAGAATAAGGTTGAGTTTAATACCCTGAGTTGTGTGAACAGTTATAATGTTCATTTCGCCTCTGAAACGTACAGGTTTCTGAAACGGATTGGCAGCGGATTTATTCAGTTCCTGCCGGTTGTTGAGAGGATTGCAAGCCAACCTGACAATAAAAATTTAAATCTTGTATCTCCGGTCTTTGGTGATGATGCTTCGGTTACAGACTGGTCGGTTAATGGTAAAGATTTTGGCAATTTCCTTATTACCATTTTTAATGAATGGGTACGGAATGATGTTGCGAAGTTTTATATTCAGATTTTTGATACAACACTTGCTAATTATGTCGGCGCGATGCCAGGCTTGTGCGTCTTCTCCGAGACATGCGGGGATGCTCTTGTAATGGAGCATAACGGAGATATTTTTTCGTGCGATCATTACGTTTTTCCTGAATATCTGCTTGGCAATATAACTGAGACTCCTTTAATCGATATGGTGAAGAGTCAGCGTCAGTTTGACTTTGGAATAGATAAGCGTAATAAGTTGCCGCGATATTGTCTGCAATGCGATGTCAGGTATGCCTGTCATGGAGAATGTCCTAAACACCGCATTATCAATACCCCTGACGGAAAACCGGGGTTAAACTATTTGTGTGAGGGTTATAAGATGTTCTTTCATCATGTGGAACCATATATGGAATACATGGCAAAAGAGTTGAAAAATAAACGCCCTCCTGCAAATGTGATGAATTGGATACGGAATAAAGATAACCAGGTTGTTAAACCTGTTAATCCCAAAAGGAATGATCCATGTCCGTGTGGCAGCGGTAAAAAATTCAAGAACTGTTGTGCGGGGAAGCCGCTATATATTTCATAACGGCGCAACGGCACACAAACTGCAAGAAAAAAGTCCAATTGCAGAAGATACACGCCAGAGTAAATTTGAAGTATTCATCTCTCTTTCTTATTATGAAGCAACTGCCATGTTAATGATTACTACTCCGGTTACACCTATTATCCCGGATTAAATATGTTCTCAATATTTCAAACCACATTTTATTCTATAACATAATTCAAAAAATACCTTTGGTCCCACACTTTTTTTTCAAAAGCTTTTTATCAGTATTATTAAAAAAACCTGGCCCAATCCAGTATCGTTTGTAATCAAATTCTATTTTTGTTCCAAATTATAATATTTTTTTTAATATTTGATTTACACTAAAGCACCATATATTATGAAATCCATCAGATTTGCAACGACTTTATTTTTAGTTTCTGCCATCTGCTTTCTTACGAGCGCTAAGAATGCAGAATCCCTACACCAATGGGAGGTTTATACCATTTCATTCCAATCTAAATTGCACTATACCAATCCTTATAATGATATTCCTTCCACACACAAGAACGATCTTCTTTATGTNATTTTTGAAGGAACAAGTGGTGATGCAAAAGGTAAAGCATTGGCTATTACAGGATTCTGGAATGGTGGATCGGAATGGCGTATTAATTTCACTTCGCCTTATACCGGCAAATGGAGTTATAAAAGTGTTTCTTCTGATAAAAGTCTTAATAATAAAAAAGGTACTATTGAGGTTATTGCCTGGAGTGAGGAAGAAAAAAATGCTAATCCTGTACGGCACGGACTTGTCAGGGTAAGAAAGGCTGGAGAAAACAGCGGTCGCTATTTCGAATATTCAGATGGAACACCATTTTTATGGATAGGAGATACCTGGTGGAACTGGACAAATAATAAAATTCATCTTGAAACATTTAAACAACTTGTGGATGACAGGTCTGAAAAAGGATTTACTATTGGTCAGTTGTTTGTTCCCGGAAATGGTTGGGGTAGAGAGAGTTCTTTATTAGATGAAACATATTCAATTCTCGATACAGATCATGCTAATAAAGTGGAGGAGATGATAAAGTACGCCAACTCAAAAGGAATAACAGTATGGATACATGGATGGTGGAGCCGCCAGGATATGGAAAAAAATATAGGAGCTGAAAAGGTACAACGGTGGTGGAGATATCTGATTAGCAGGTTTGGTGCTTATAATGTTGTGTGGGTTCTTGCAGGGGAATATAATATGTACAACTATGGCGGGTTTCCAATTGATTTTTGGAAAGACCTTGGGAAATTAATTAAAGAAGAGGACCCGTATGAAAGGATAACAGGCGTCCATAATACTCCTCCTTTCTGGGATGGAGGGGCTGAAGCTCCCCAATGGGCTACTGGAAGCATTCTTCATAGTGAAACATGGCTTGATTATAATCAGAGCCAGGTTGGCCATGGAAAATATGCCAACGAAATGATTCCCGGTGTGGTTTCGGAAGAGTACGAACGTCAACCGGCTAAGCCGATTGTTGTTACCGAGCCGTGGTACGAATTTATTGAGGGTAATCCTACAGGCATGGATATCCGTTTTGCTGCATGGTCAGCTATTCTGTCGGGGGCGGCAGGACACACTTATGGTGGTGGACATGTCTGGCTGGCAAGTGTGCCGGAAGCTCCGGGTGGAGGAGGATCATGGCCTTATGAAAAAGGTTTCGACCGTACTACATTTGATTATGAAGGCGCTTTATCGATGAAATATCTTGCAGATTTCTTCAGAAAAATAAATTGGTGGGAAATGTCACCGCACCCTGAAATGGTGAAAGAATATCCTCAACCATTTTGTCTTGCAAAACCAGGGGAGGAGTATGTTTTGTACCTGCGTTATGGAGGAGTTGTAAAATTGACAATAGACAGCAAATCTGCTTCCGGGACGTTTGCATACCAATGGTATAATCCAGGTACCGGGAAATATTATGAGATCAGGAAATTGCAGGGCAAAGAATTATTGTCATTCAGCTGTCCCGAATCATATCCGGGAGTAACCAATTACAAAGATTGGGTTCTCCATATATATAAGGAAAAATGAGGAAATATTTTCCCTGGCAATCTTAGAAATCAATCATTGCTTTCATAACGCTATCTCTGTATCCGGCAACAAGATCGAAGGCCTCTTTTGCACGGTCGAAAGGGAAGCGATGCGTAACCATATTTTGAATATCAATAGCTCCGCTCTTCATCATATCAAGGGCTGCTCCGACACAATCCACCTGTCTTCTTATGAATTGAAGAGTAATCTCCTTCCGCCGTGTGTTTTCGACATTCATTGACCACCGGTCGAATTCAGGAATGCCGACCACAAGAAGCTTACCCCCTGGTTTCAATACATCTATAGCCTGATCAAAAGTTTCCTGTTGACCGCAACATTCGAATGCTACATCCAAACCCGGCGGAACTGATCTGTACATCTTTTCAACAATATTATCTTTCAACGGATTGAAGGTTATAGCAGCCCCTTCCTTTGATGCTATTGATAGCCGGGCATCAATCTTATCAGATACGTAAAAATCATTTGCTCCCTGAGCTTTAGCAGCAAGCATGACACTCATTCCTATTGGACCGAATCCAAAGATCCCAACAGATGCACCTTTTATATCTATTGATTTTTTTACAGCATAAACCCCGATTGCCATAGGCTCCGATATAGAACCATGATCAGGAGTTAATTTTCCTCTTAAGGGAAAACAACTGGTCTCGGGCATGACAATATATTCCAGAAGACAACCATCAGCCTGGTCAGGACATCCAAGGAACCTTAGATTACGGCATGTATGATGTCTTCCTGCCCGGCACTGGTCACACTCCCAGCATGGCATAGCAGGCTCAATAGCAATATGATCGCCTGGTTTTACTCTCTTCACTGCCGCTCCTGTTTCAACTACAATACCAGCACCTTCGTGTCCTACTGTGAAAGGATATCTGACCTCCTGTGTACCTATTTTTCCCTGGGTATAATAATGAATATCCGATCCGCAGATGCCGACAACAGACATTTTGATCTTAACATCATCAGGTTTAATGATCCGGGGCTCAGGAATCTCTTTCATTTCCATCTGATTTATNCCGGTCAGCATCATTGCTTTCATGTTATCTGAATTTTGTTTGACAAATATAGAAATATCCTGTTGTTTCCGGATTTATTTATGTCATTTCACCGCTACGCCATTAAGCCATTGTGCCATTGCACCGTCAAAAAATATTTGTAAATTCACCCCATTACCCAATTAAGACTCTAATTGCAGATGAGAAAAATTTACGGAATAGGAGAGGCACTCCTTGACATCATCTTTAAAGATGGTCAGCCCCAGACCGCAAAAGCAGGAGGGTCCGTTTTAAACAGTGTAGTATCAATGGGACGAATGGATTTGCCGGTCTCATTTATAAGTGAATATGGTTCAGATGATGTTGGAGATTTAATCGATAATTTCCTGAAAAAAAACGGGGTAGATACATCATTTGTCCATCGTTTTCGCAATGGAAATACAGCTCTCTCCCTGGCATTTCTTGATAATAAAAACGATGCTCATTATACTTTTTATAAAGATTATCCGGGGAATCGCCTTGATATTAAATTTCCTGCAATTAAAAAGGATGATATAGTTCAGTGCGGATCTTTTTATGCAATCTGGCCTGCGGTAAGAGAGAAGTTTAAAAAATTCGTTCAGTATGCAAAAGAGAATGGAGCATTAATACTCTACGATCCCAATTTCCGGAAAACTCATTTGTTGGAACTGGAAACACTGAAGCCGTTAATTATTGATAATATGTGTATGACTGATCTTCTCCGGGGATCAGATGAAGATTTTAAGAATATTTTTGGGGTTGATAACCCTGATGAGGCCTGGGATGCAGTTAAAGGATACTGCAAGTGTTTGGTTTATACAGCTAATATTGAAGGAGTCTATGTAAGAACTCCGTCTTTTTCAGGAAAATTTCCTGTACAAAAAATCGTGCCTGTAAGTACAATAGGGGGTGGGGATAATTTCAACGCAGGGATGATCACTTCAATCTATAATAATAAAATTAAAAAGGGACAGCTCGAAAAAATGAATGAACCCGAATGGTCAATGATTATCGGAACAGCAGTGGCATTTGCGACACATGTTTGTTTGAGTTATGAGAATTATATCTCACATGAATTCGCTAAAGAGCTGAAATATAAGTAATAAGAGTTGCACAGAGTGAAAATTAAAATATTTCAGATTGGTTTAGCATTGTCAAGCAGGTATTTCTCTGCTTCAAGCGACCATATATAGTCGTTTTTTGAAACAATTTCATGCAATCGGGCGTATAACTTATTATCCTTCCCCAATTCCCCGAGTTTTAAAAGAGAGACCAGTGGCATGGATATGTTTGTATAGATGAGCTTTTTACCACCAGGTATCTGAGGAAGGTTTAAAGTTGTTTCCACTACAGAATCAAGTCCTCCGACATGGGTAACCATAACCGCAGGATTAATCTTCCCATTACTCATAAGTTTTAATGATTCGCGCATGTCGTCGGTGTTTCCACCTGAAGTTCCAACAATATGAGTGAAGGCATAGTGGACATTATAAAAATTAAATTCGGCTTTAAATTCAGAATTGGTTGGTCCGGCAAAGAAGTTCAGACATCCATCGAACCCCAATATGGCATCGCCCAGTTCAACAACCGGTTTGACCGGTGCAAATACAAAAACATCATCGTAACCTGTTCCTCCCGTAAGCTCACGTAAATGTTTTGCAGCATCATTCAATTCCCCTGTATTTACATAAACCAGCTTTACCCCTTCTTTTTCAGCATGTTCAGGTGTGAAAATGGCTGAGGCTCTTGAGAGGCGGTCTTTATCAATATCTGTGACAACAATTAAACCCGGTTTACGATCGTTGTGCAGAGCATAATCAATGGCACCAAGCCCCATTGGCCCCACGCCGGCAAGAATTGCCAGCTTACCTCCTTTTCGTATCCCCATCTCATGAACATATTTTCCTGGAGGAATATGATAGCTCGCATGGAAAGCACCGACGATGCACGACATTGGTTCGGAAAGGGATGCCGGGAAAAACGCTTCACCGGTATAAGGGAGAAGGCAATCTGCTTCCATAACAATGTCCGGAATTATTATATGAGTTGCATCTCCGCCGATAAACCTATATGAATAGCCAGGAGCATTCAGGGTTCCCATATGGCTCATTGCAGGTTGAATTGAAAACTTCTGACCGGTTCTGAACTTATTCTGCCATTTTTTTCCTACTTCAAGAATGATACCTGCAAACTCATGCCCGATTATAGTTGGATTGATTTGAATATCATCAGGAACACGCTTATGTTCAGCTCCCTGCAGAGCTGCCTTGTGCGATGACATACATATGCTGTCAGATATAACTCTGGCATGTATCTCATCATCCTCCATCTCAGGAAGATCAAATTCCTCAAGCCGGAGATCCTTCTTACCATATATTCTGACTGCCTTTGTTTTCATTCTTTATTGTTCTGTATTACAATTAATACCCCCCCCACCTAACTTCTCTTTACTTTTATCTTTTTACTTTTATCTTTTGTCTTTAATAAACCCACCACTGCCCCTCCCAGGAGGGGAATCTCAGCCCTGAACCCTTCACCTGCCACCCTCAGCCTAACATCACCTGCCCTCCTGTTACAGGAACTGCCTGCCCCGTCTCATATTCCTGATCAACAATATATAACAAAGCTTTTATAACATCTTCCAGTCTGCATCCTCGTCTCATGGGTACCTGTGCTTCATAATGCATCCTTATATCCTCGATTGTTTTAGCACCCGGAACCTTACCGGTTTTAAGGTATTGAACAAACAAACCATTCACAGGATCGGACCAGAGAGGACCTTCCAGGAAATTACCCGGGCAGATGGCATTCACTTTGATCCTGAATGGCGCCAGTTCCAGGGCAAAAGATTGAGTAAGCCCCACACTCCCAAATTTTGAACCGGAATATGCAAAATTACGGTTGCTGCCACGTAGACCCGATTTTGAGTTGATCTGGATTATATCAGTAAAGTAATCAGGTTTTTCCTGATTCTGCAGTCTCATAACCGCAGAAGCATACTTTGCACAATGGAAATATCCGTTGTAGTTTACATTTGTCGTCTTCGAAAAGAGTTCAGGATCCATTTCATCAAGACCGCCTGCCCTTAAAACACCTGCATTGCTTACCATGATATCGAGTCCCCCGAATTCTCTGACAGTCGCAATAATAAGATCTCTGACCGAAGCAGGATCAGAAACATCCGTCTTAAAGAAAATCGCTTTGTTGGCCGATCTCCCTTTTTCCAATCCTGAAGTAAATGAACGGCCTGTACTTTCATTAAAATCAGCTATGACGACATTGAGATTCATTGAATATAAAGTTTCTGCTATACCAGCGCCAAAACCCTGGGCACCACCGGTAACGATTGCTATTTTATTGTTCAGCTTGTTTTGTGTGGTACCAGACTTAGCTACTTTTCTCCTGTAGTTCTCAACCTCCCAATGATCGATGAATGCAACCTGATCAGGAGACAGGAATTTGATCCCTCCACAAAAAGAGGAGTAGTGACAGACCTTAATTAGATCTTCAAAAACGTCAAGTACTGTCTCTGATGAGGTATAACTTCCATCAATGGCAAAAATCCCCATATCCTTGATTACAATTACCTTGGGAGTATAGCCGTACTCGCTGATAAACCGGGGCAGCTGATTACGGAACGAATCAAGGATCTTTTCGGCGGTTGACGATTGCTCAATAAACATGTACCTTGCTTTGCAATAGACTATAATATCGGGAGTTACCGGCAGTGAAATTTTCTGAAATTCATTCTGGCTCTGATAATATTTGGCAATAAGAGTATTATTGCGGTACCTTATAATTCCCGGTTGTTCTCCTGCCAGCAGCATCCTGATAGCTGGAAGAACTTTGTGAAGAACAGGATTATATGGCAGATCTGTACTATCTGAAACCGGAGCTATTTTTTCACTGATCTTCTGAATTATNCCGGTGTAGATCCTTTTTATCTCATCTGTTGTATCAGCACCAACGAAAACTCCATGGTTTTCTAGAAATATTATCTGCGGATCAGATGAAGACTTCTCATGGTATTGTTTAATATCTGCTTCAAGCTTTTTAAAAAGTGTGTAACCGGGATCAATATATGGAACAAAAAGAACTTTGTCGCCAAAAAGCTCAAGCGTCAGTTTTTTTGCGTTCCTGCTGCANAGCACCCCGTTGATAAGAGTGGGATGNAGGTGTACNACAAATTTATATTTAATGATCTCATGCAGAGATGTTTCTACTGATGGTCTTTTGCTTTTATCCTGTTCAGTTATACTCCTGAACATGTCTGTTTTTACCTGATCCTCCCTGATCACCGGATCGTTGGAATATTCTTTCCGGGAGATATCATGAAGCCGTTCCCTGTCTAAAGCTACGAGTTCGTCCTCAGTCAGTTCTGCCAGGGAATACCCACTGGCTTTTATCCAGATGGTCTGTTCATCTTTAAATGAAGTATTGCCACCGCCGGCTATCACATAATCCTTGTTACCCCCGTAAAATCTTGATATTCCTATCAGTTCTTCAATTTCCGGTCTCATGGTTATTTTCCTTTAAAAAATATTCTATAACTATTTGTCCTGATGATGCAAAATCTTTTTTCTCATCAATTTTAAGAGTTCCATCCTGGTATACATATCCTTCTCTTTTCTGAGCCCTGAGATACTGATGTGCTGCAATTACGCATACTCCTTCCCATGCAATCTTTTTTAATGATCCATCAAGTGCCTTAGAGCCTCTGGCAGTGATAGTCAGGGGGATCATTTCGGGAGTATTATGTTCGGTGCCAAAGGTTATTATAAAGTTTTTTTCATGAAAGAACTCAACAAATTTCTTTAAAATATCAAAATCGTTCCGTCCCGGTATAAGTTCGATACACCCCACACCCAGTCGGGTAAGTGACTCGTAAAGGTTCTCCTGATCTGCTTCGAATTCAGTAAATTTTCCTGCATGATCATCAAGAAGTACAGGGTAGCAGGGTATTCCGCCAGATTTGATAATGATACTGATAATAGTTTTCAGGTCCAAAAAAGAGCTTTCATCCTCTTCAACAAAAGCAGCACCTCCTGCTTTTAAAAGATTTGACCTAATCTCGTTTTCAAGAGCAGCTTGGTTAGCCAGACCGGTTTTGGATTTTTTCCCACCATAGATTGCTTCAATGAATTGTAACTGATCTTCAGGAGTGGAATAATTTTCGAAAGCAAGGCATCTGATAGCTTTTGCGAGATGCCGTTCGCGGACAAGACCGTGAGCATACCTTTCTTTTATTCCTTCGTAAGTCAGTAAATGATTGGTATTTATAGGATCGATTAACTGATTGAGCCGGGCTATCATTGCTTTTATCTGGTTCTGACTCTCCTCAATAACTTCATCAAGCTTTTTTTTGATTGAATGTTCCGGTTTGAATGGGTAATCGAGCCCTTTTCCGCTGAAATAAATTCTGCCGGGATTGTTCGGATCATTAATCCTGACGCTTTTTTTCTGTTCTTCTTTCATCAAACCGATAAATTCGATATTGAAAAGCGGGAAAACCCTATGAAAGAGAGATTCTTTGTAAAAAGCCTCATAACCGTCTGTTACAAAAAAATCGTTGATACCTAAAACAGAAATCCCTTCATTGTTTGCCATCCTGAAAGCGGTTTCCAGATTGTCAAATGCGCTGAAAGAGTATGGAGTATGGATATGTCCATTCGCTTCACGGTATTCCGGAAAGGCTCGGTTCTTCATACTGAGGCTGAGCTTTTCAGGAGAAGGCATCGAAGCTAAAAATTTTCTATTCACAATATTATATTTTTGTATCTATCTGAAGTTCAGATAAAAGGTTGTCTATTTTTTTCATTTCATCATCGCTGATTATGAAACCAAAAGCACCTATATTCTCGAGTACCTGTTCCGGATTTCTTGCACCTGCCAGGGCACATGTTATTCCGGGTTGCCTTATGGTCCAGTTTAATACAACCTGCGAAAGAGTGGCGTTGTGGTTTTCAGCAACCGGTTTTATTTTTTCAAGAAATTTAAGGATATTTGAAAGATTGGGTTCTTTAAAATATGGTGTGGCAGGCCGGCTGTCACCATCATTAAATTTATGTCCCGGTTTGATTTTCCCTGTTAATAATCCTCTCTGCATCGGACTATATGCCAGTATACCAATATTTTTACTGTCAGAGTAGGGGATTATAGTTTTTTCAATGCCACGGTTAACCATGCTGTAAGGGATCTGGTTAGAAGCAAGAGGGAAGATTTTTGCAGCTTCAATCATCTGTTCTGCCGGATAGTTACATACTCCGCCAGCCCTTATCTTACCTTTTTGGATAAGTATTTCGAGGGCTTCCATGGTTTCAGAAACAGGAGTTGAGATATCAGGCCAGTGAATCTGGAAAAGATCAATGTAATCAATATTCAGGCGTCTGAGGCTATCATCGCAATCGCTGAAAACTTTTTCTTTGGCTCCATACTTATAAATATCGACATCCTTTCCTGAATTGTCCTTAGTAGAAAAATGGAAACTGCCTTTTGTATTGTCCCATGACATGCCGAACTTAGTGAGGATCTGTACTTTACTTCTCTTTCCCCGGATTGCTTTCCCGACGAGTTCTTCACTTAATCCGAATCCATATACTGATGCAGTATCGATGGTTGTCATCCCGTTGTCTACTGCCGCTTCAATAGCTTTAATAGCATCGTTGGAATCAGCGCCGCCCCACATCCATCCACCGATGGCCCATGCTCCAAATGCCAGAGCAGATACTTTTATGTCTGATTGTCCCACTCTTCTTGTTTCCATATAATTAAATATTAAAGTTTCACCAGTTCAATGCTTCATCCGGAGCATCCATCAGAGAATTACAGATCCAGTCGGCTTCTTTCAACTTTTCCCTGTCGAATGATGTAGTGACTGCCAGACATTTACAACCTGCAACCTTTGCTGCCTTCACACCGCTAACGGCATCTTCCGCAACAAGACACTCTTCCGGTTTCACTCCAATGCAACCTGCTGCTTTAATGTAAATATCGGGGAAAGGCTTTTTATTGATGACATCAAGACCTGTTATTGTGGCGTCAAAAGTTGAAGAAGATAAACCTATTTCACGAAGGTTAACCTCCATTTTAACGGTATCTGCACTGGTTGCAATTGCTAGTTTAAGTTCTTTCTTTCTGCATTTTTCAATAAATTCATAAACACCCGGAAGCGGTTTTAATTGTCCCCGGATAATTGTTTCGTATATCTGGTAAGTGCGGGCTTTTACTTTATCGATATTTACGGAGAGTCCATATTTTTCAGCAACTCCACCGATATACCTGTTTTCTCCCATTCCCACAAAGGGTATAAAATCATCAGGTAAGGCATTTATACCCAGCTCATTGAACATCAGTATAGCTGCTTTGCAAATAAATGATTCTGAATCGACCAGAACACCATCCATATCAAAAAGCACTCCCTTTATCATCGGAAAAACCTGTTTATTTCAATTATTTTTGATCTGCTGAGAGGCTTTTTTTTACCAGTAATTTCAGTGATCAGGGTCATTTTTGCAGCATTCTCAAGCACCTCAATCTTGTCGAATGCCTGGAGAAGGTTTGCTCCGGTTGTAAGGATCCCATGATTTTCAAGGAGAAGGATGTCAGCTTTCATAATGCTTTCTGCTGCCTTTTCTGCCAGATCTGCACTTCCCATGAGCGCATAAGGAACAAAAACAGTATCTCTGCATATCGCACATGCCTCTGCTGTCAGAGTAGTGTTTATTGTGCACTTCATAGCAGTGAAGGATGATGCAAAAACCGGATGTGCATGGATAATTGCTGTTATGTCGCTTCTTTTTTTATAAATTGAAAGGTGCATAGCAGATTCGATTGAGGGTTTCAGACCTGGTGTCAGGTTTTCACCTGATATGGTCATTAGTCCCACCTCTTTCCATCTCATTCTCCCTTTGTCGGATGCTGAAGGTGTTATAACGATTATGTCATCCGAAATACGGAGACTTATGTTGCCCCCTGAAGTGGAAGTGAGTCCCTGCCTGTAAAGACGGCGCATAAAACGGGAGACCTCCTTACGCTCATTTTTATATTTTTCTTTTGTTTTCATGAATCTGATTACTGTACCAGATCAATAACACCATTAAGTACATATTTAGGATGGTAAGGGAATTTGTCTATATCTTTACTGCTGGTAATTCCGCTCAACACCAGCAGGGTATCCATATCCGATTCAAGACCGCTTCTCACATCGGTATCCATACGGTCACCTATTATAATAGTATCTTCTCTCTTAACACCAAGTCTTCTCAGAGCTATACGCATCATCAGCGGATTAGGTTTTCCGACAAAATAGGCCTTCCTGCCAGAAGCAAGCTCGATGGGTGCTATCAAAGCTTTGGTTGAAGGAGTGATCCCTTTCTCAACAGGACCGCTTACATCAGAATTTGTACCTATCAGTTTGGCGCCTCTGATTACCAGGTTCACTGCGAGCTCAATCTTTTCAAAGGTGTAACCATGNGTATCTCCGACAACAACATAATCGGGATTAACATTATTCATAGTGTATCCGACGCTGTACATTGCATTAATAAGACCGGCATCGCCTATTATATAAGCACTGCCGTTTGGTTTCTGACTTGCCAGGAAGCTTGCTGTCGCTAAGGCGCTGGTATAAAAATGATCCTCTCCCACATTGATACCAAGCCTTTTAAGCTTTTCGTGGAGCTCTTTAGGAGTTCTCTCNCTTGAGTTAGTTAGAAAAAGATATTTCTTACCNGAGCTTTCCAGCCATGAAAGAAATTCATTAACTCCGGGAAGGAGCATATTTCCATGATAAATGACACCATCCATATCGATAATGAATCCTGCCTTTGATTTTATATTTTGAACTATTTCTTCCATAAAAAATTTATTAGTATTGTAAAGATATTAAAAAGGTTTACAGGAATTCCATTTATTCCTGCATCCTTACACNCCTTCTTTATTTAATTGTATTTCTTTCTCCGGNGAATAATCATTTTTGCTCTGGTGTCCTTTGAGGGGAACTATCCTCTCGTGGATGGCATCAATGATCCACTCGGGTTGAGGGAAGAAATATTGTTCCATTTCATGCGCAGGGATTATCCAGTTTCGTGAGCCTACAACTACCGGAGGTGCATCAAGATAATCAAATGCCAGCCCGGTTATTGTCTGCGCCATCTCCTTAAGGAATGATCCGCGTGATGAAGCATCGCTGGCAAGAACTATCCGCCCCGTCTTTTTAACCGATTGAATAACAGGCTCATAGTTGAACGGGACAAGTGTACGGGCATCGATTACCTCGGCACTTAACCCGTAAGTCTGCTGAAGTATGTCTGCTGCTTTTAGTACCGGGTATAATGTAGCGCCGATAGTAAGAATTGTAATATCTTTCCCTTCTCTTTTTATGTCAGGTTCTCCGAACTGGATCTCATAGTATCCTTCCGGAACCCCGGAAGTGTGGAACATCTCACCTATATCATATATTCTCTGACTTTCAAAGAAGATCACAGGATCAGTACCCTGTAATGCAGTATTCATCAATCCTTTAGCATCGTAGGGTGTTGCCGGGAATACAACTTTTAATCCTGGTATATGTGCTGTAAGCGATGACCAGTCCTGGGAGTGTTGTGCTCCGTATTTTGATCCTACTGAAACCCTTACAACAACTGGCATCTTAATAAGGTTGCCGCTCATAGCCTGCCATTTCGGTAACTGGTTAAACACCTCGTCACCTGATCTGCCAAGAAAATCGCAGTACATTATTTCTGCTATAACGCGCCCGCCGCACATTCCGTAACCAATTGCTGTTCCTACAATTGCCCCTTCAGAAATAGGGGAATTGAACAACCTGTGGTAAGGCAGTGATTCGGTAAGACCACGATAGACTGCAAATGCTCCGCCCCAGTCGCGGTTCTCTTCACCCCAGGCTGCAAGTGAGGGATCTTTATAAAACCGGTCGATGATTGCTTCAAATAGGCCGTCACGAAGCTGATAAAGTTTGGCTTTTGATACCGGGTTACCTTCATGGTCCTTATAAAACCTCTCTTTATTCTTCAATGATTTGACCCTCGGATTCTCTTCGATTGGCAAAAGCACTTCAGGAGTACCATTTTCCATCCTGTCAGCCGATCCGTTTGAGAACATCATTTTGCCAATAGTGTCAGGGTCTTTATTCAGATCAATCCGTGGTGATATTTTATCATCAATGCTGAGTTTCAGAATATGTTTCAATAATTCGGTAGTGTCGGTTCTTATTTCATCGAGGTGATCCTGCCTGGCAATACCAGCCATAACAAGTGAGTTCCCGTATGATAATATTGAATCTTCCTTTTGCCATGCTTCAATCTCTTCTTTCGATCTGTAGGAGGATGCATCGGAAGGCGAGTGGCCGCTGATCCTGTAGGTAAGGGTGTCGAGCAGAACCGGTCCTTTTTTCTCCTTCAATAACTGCATCTTACGTTTGAAAGCATCTATTACAGCCAGCGGATTGTAACCATCGACACGTTCTGAATGCATCATCTCAGGATTAACACCTGCGCCAACTCTTGCAAGAATTTCATAACCCATTGTTTCACCCATGGTCTGTCCACCCATACCGTAAAGGTTATTCATAAAGTTGAAAATCAGTGGTAATCCCCCTCTGTATTCGCCATCCCAGAGAGTTTTGTACTGGTCCATTGTGGCAAATGTTATTCCTTCCCATACCGGACCGCAACCCAATGAAGCATCGCCTATATTACATACGATGATGCCCTGTTTCCGGTTAATCTTTTTATAAAGTGCAGCGCCAACCGAAATATCACCTGAGCCGCCAACTATAGCATTGTTTGGATAGATACCGAAAGGAGTGAAAAATGCATGCATCGAGCCACCCAGTCCNTTNTTGAACCCATTCTCACGGGCAAAAATNTCTGCCAGGGCGCCATAGAGTAAAAAACTGATAGCCAGCTCTTTAATATTACCCTGGAATCCTTTTTCAACGACCTTAAGTGCAGAACCNCCAAAATAATTNTGCATGATATTATACAATNTATCCTCATCAAGCTTATTAACAGCCGACAATCCTTTTGCAAGGATCTCGCCATGGCTGCGGTGCGATCCAAAAATATAATCCTCAACATTCAGATTATAAGCCATACCGACTGCTGAAGCTTCCTGCCCTATTGAAAGGTGTGCAGGACCAGGATGATTGTACCCTATCCCATGATACTCATTAGTAGTCTTAATAAGATTGAGCATGGTTTCAAATTCCCTTATTATCACCATGTCGCGGTATATCCTTATGAAATCTTCAGTACTGAAATTCTTTTTTTCGTCATCTAACGATTTATGATACTGATTTACAGGTATTTTACCAAATTCAATAAATTTTGGTTTACGAACTACCCTTGGATTGATGTTTTGACTCTTTGGCATATTTTTATTCTTTTATCTTTTTACTTTTGTCTTTTGTCTTTTGTCTTGATCAGGCTTCAGGCTACAGGCTACTGGCATCAGGAACNCTGTTCTTCTCCCTCTCACCCCTTCANGCCCNCTCCCCTTCATTTTCTTTAGGATCTGAAGTTCTCAATCTGTTCTTTAATTTCTTTCAGGAACTTTGTAGCTGGCCCTCCATCGATTGCCCTATGGTCGTAGGTAAGAGATAATCCGATATATGGGACAAAGCCAAATGTGCTGTTTCCCAGATCGACAGGTCTGTTAATTATAGTACAGACCCCAAGTATACATACCTGTGGCAGATTAATTACCGGAGTGAACATCTCNACTCCATAGTTCCCGAGGTTTGAAACAGTGAATGAAGCAGAGGAACTCTGGATAAGTTCCGGATTTATACTTCCTTTCTTGCATGATTCTGCAACTGATTTAAGTTCCTTCGATAATCCGGCAAGATCCATATCGCTGGCATATCTGACTGTGGGAACCATCAATCCCCGCGGAGTATCAACTGCTATTCCAAGATGTACCTTATTAAATGTCTTGATCCTGTCGTCAAGAAAATGACTATTTGCTTCAGGGAATTTCTCAAGTGCTCTGATAGCGCACCAGCATATCATATCGTTCAGTGTGATGTCCTGTTTTTCGGTTCCTGTTTTCAGACCCTCTTTGATTTTGCGCCTCGATTCGAGTAATTTTCGTACGTCGGCACTCATGTGATGAGTAAGCTGTGCTGAGTTTTGCAAAGAGGAATGCATTGCTTTTGCAATAATCTTCCTGATATTGCTCAAAGGTTGTTCAGTGAATTCAGCACCAGGGGCGCCGGTAACTTTTGACACCGGGAGAGCCCCCGACAAAATGTTCTCAATGTCGGTTATTATAATTCTTCCGTTTGGTCCCGATCCCTTAACCTCACTGTATCTGATTCCTTTTTCCCCGGCAAGGCGTTTTGCCCTTGGAGATATTCTGATTTTGTCATACCCGGGCGAGAGTTTAAAAATATTTTTAGTAACATTTTTATTTACAGATACTTCTATTGAAGCCGGTGCAGAAGATACTGCTTTGCCTGTTGATATTACCGCTCCGGGTTGAAATGAAACTGTAGTTTCACCTTTTGTTCCGATAACTGCAACATTTTCGAGGACCGGAACTTCTGCTCCGTCCGTGAAGAATACATCCAGAAGCATTCCGTCCGCTGGTGATTCGAGGTCAAATGCCGCTTTATCGGTTTCATAAGAGAAAAGGATATCGCCGGTAGAAACCATGTCTCCTTTTGCTTTGAACCATTTTGTTATGATGCAGCTTTCAACTGACTGCCCTTGTTTTGGCATAATTACGGGTGTCGCCATTTTTTTAATATTGAGTTATTGTATAATTGGGATATCTGTAGAACTTGTAATAATAAGTAAAGTGAATGCGGTAAGATTAAATACTAACAATACGAAAAACAGAATAGTTACAAAAATAATTAATATAACTTGTATTTACAAGTAAATAATATTATATTTACTAATTATATATTTCAGATATGGTCCTTCCCAAACCGGTTCCTCAGCACAGGAGGTTATATGAGATTCTTCGAAAGCATATAACCGATGGCGTTTACATTGAGGGTGACCTGCTTCCGTCTGAAAATGAACTTTGCCAGTTATATGGAATGACAAGGCCGACGGTACGCCAGTCATTGAGTGCGCTGGCAAATGGCGGGTACATAAGCAAACACCAGGGGAAAGGAAGTATTGTTCATAGTTTACCAAGGGAGATAGGGATACTCTCAGTGTCGGGAACCACATCAGCTGTTGGGAACCGTAATCTCAAAACAAAAATTATAATTAAACCTGTTCTGATTCCCTGGCCCGNCGATTTTATGTTTTCTCTTTCGGAACTGGAAAAGGAATCAGGGTGTATATATATGGAAAGNCTCCGTTTGCTTGAAGGTATTGCTATATTTTACGATATAAGTTATATAGCCAATATAAACCTTCCCAGGATAACAGCAAGGCAATTTGAAAACAGATCACTATTTCAGATACTCAGGGAACATTATCATATTGAGATAAAAGGAGGGGAGCAACGGATAAAAGCAATCCACGCTTCATCGAAGATAAGCAGGTTCCTTCACCTGAAAAAAGATCAACCTGTGCTTCACCTTGAAAGGAAGATGGAAACCAATATCTCCGGGTTATTCCTTTATTCATCGATCTTCTGCAATACGGAAAAATATTCTATCTTCGGGAGATTCTGACAACAGGAACTAACTTAAAAAACTTACTTATAATAAAACTCTAAAACAATGAAAGATCAAAAAAAAGAGGCTGTAATTAATTAGTTACAGCCTCTCTGGTATTAATTTGAGTAAGTTTAATCTACTCTTTTTACTTTGATGGCGACCGGTCCTTTTTCTCTCTGTTCAATTTCAAATTCAACAGTCTGACCTGCCTCAAGTTCGGTATGTGAAACCTCTAAACCAGAACGGTGGATAAAGATATCCTTATCATCTTCAGTCTGAAGGAATCCATAACCCTTTACCCTGTCATACCATTTAACAGTACCTTTCATAGTTTTGATTTTTTTGTTTCCTACCTGTAGCTATCCCTTCTGTTTCCGCCGCCACCACCTCTGCGGTCGTTATCGCCACCTCTGAAATTGGTTCTTTTGTCAGTTCTCTCAATGGACTCGTTCACGATAATATTTCTACCCTGAACTTCGGCTCCATTTAGTTCTTTAATAGCTTTTTTTGCTTCAGCTTCATTCGGCATCTCAACGAAACCAAATCCTTTGCTCTTTCCGGAGTACTTGTCAATAATGATTTTAGCGGATGTTACTTCGCCATACTCTTCAAATAGTTCCTTTAATTCTGCTTCATTCATTTTGAAATGAAGACTTCCTACGTAAATGTTCATAATTCAGATATTAAAATGTTATTAAGACAGTGTCAAAGGTCAGTTATTTTTTTTAAAACAAAAAATAATCTTGCATAATATATTGAATTTTAGTAACTTTTTAGCATTATGGCCGTTTCCCGGATTAAACCTTAAAATGAAATTTAATTTATCTCAATTTAATTTTATGAATAACAAGTATCTGTTAATATTGTTCAGTTGGTAAAAAAGATATTTGCAAACCTATTTTCTGTTCCTGATATAAATATGCTTAATATTATTTTGTCCTGAATCTCTTTCATCTATCTCAAAATCAAGAGATCTGATCAATGGTGTCAGTTTTGCGAATCCAAAATTCCTTGGGTCAAAATCAGGTTGTTTTTTCAGGATAAGGTTCCCCACATCACCAAGGTATGCCCATCCATTTTCATCGGCAAGGTCAGTTATTGATGTGGCTATTAGCCTTTTGGCTTTTCGCAACTGGCTCTTCGGATCGTTATCTTCACTTTTCTGTCTCTTTTGAATCGGTTTTCCACCCTTTTTCTTAACAACCAAAGCTTCCTGAACAACAGGCAATGCGTTAATTATTTCCAGGTAAATGAATTTATCACAGGCTACGATAAAAGGAGAGGGCGTTTTCCGCTCGCCGATTCCTATTACTTTCATACCGGCTTCCCTTAATCGTGTGGCAAGCCTGGTAAAGTCACTGTCGCTGGAGACCAGGCAAAAGCCATCCACCTTTCCTGAATATAGTATATCCATTGCATCAATTATCATTGCTGAGTCAGTGGAATTTTTCCCTTTGGTGTAACTGTATTGCTGAATAGGGGTTATGGCATTCTCAAGAAGCACGGATTTCCACCCTGCAACAGTTGGCATGGTCCAGTCTCCATAAATTCTCTTAAATGTAGGTGTCCCGTATTTTGCTATCTCCTCAAGCATTCCCTTGACATTGCTATATGGNATATTGTCAGCGTCAATCAGTACTGCTAACCTTAAATCGTTAAGTGTCTGCATTAAATAATTATTTTGATTATTGCAAGTTATGATTTTTTCCTGATTAAGATCTCTTTCCGGTAATTTCCTGTATATCAAGTCGCAGGATAGTTGTATTTTCAACCATTATTTTATCATAATCAAATCTTGTCCCCTCAGTATAGTGATGCATAATATTATTAAATGCCGCTATCTTTTCATCGATCTCATTTACGAATGAAATATATCCATAACCGATAATACTTTTATATTTCATACCGAACTCACATGCCATCTTCCCCCTGGTCACCAGATGATCAGTATCCATCTCAAAACATACATAATTGTTCTTCCTGATCATATCAAGCTTCCGGCCTTCATTTGCACAGTGGAAGTAAATTTTTTTTTCGTTTCCCCCCTGATAACCGAAATTCAGGGTTACAATATATGGTATGTTACTGTTTGCCAGAGCTACCCTGCAAACATCAGCCTTTGAAATGATTGCTTCAATTTCTGCAATATCCGATACTTCTTTATCTCTCTTTCTCATCTATGTAATTTATTGTTTATATGTTTGGTTTACAGTAATTTTTAGTCAGTTGTTAAGCTTAATGGGCTCATTTTGTTTAAGTGATGATAAAAAATATTCATTAAAAATAAAGAATATTATTAACTTTGCCCTAACCCTTAAAAGGGTTAGTAATACTAATCAAAACAAACTGTATGGGAAAAGGTGATAAAAAATCCAGAAGAGGCAAAATAATTCTTGGGACTTATGGTGTCAGACGTCGCAGAAAAAAAGCAGATAAACCGGAAATTAAACCGGTGGCAATTAAGGGAAAAGAAATAAAAGATAAAAAACCTTTAAAAGAGAAGACAGAGGTGCCGGAAGTCAAAGAGATTAAGCATGTTAAAGAGGTAAAACCGGTAAGGGAAATCAAAGAGGTTAAGGAAGTTAAACCTGTTAAGGAAACCAAACCTGTTAAGGAAGTAAAACCTGTTAAAGAAGCCAAATCTGTCAAAGAGGTTAAACCTGTAAAAACGGTAAAGGAAACGAAAGCAGCTAAAGAGACCAAGGAGGCCAAACCTGTTAAAGCAAAAGCTGAGCCGAAAGAGAAAAAAGCTATTAAAGAAGTAAAACCTTCTAAAGAGGCTAAACTGAAGAAAGAGAAGAAGGCCTGAACCCATAATGGAAATTTGTTTTGAGGGAATTATTCTCAGACCCTGGTCATTGAATGATGCTGAATCACTGGCAAGGATAGCTGTATATACTCTGTTCTTAAAGAAGATTTCTGACGCCTATCTTCTTACCACCAGCCACTTATAATCATCAGGATCGATTACTGTATTTATGATCACAGGTTCATTTAAAAAGAGTGCCTCATCTACAGCTCTTTTCATACCATCCTGTGAATCAGCTGTTAGCACCCTTATGCCAAAAAAAACATCAGCACTAAAAAGATCACCCTGGTACAATTGCGTACCATAAGAAGGCAGATCTTTCCAGGATTGTTTTAATTTAATCAGATTCAGTTCGCCATCGGAAAGAACGACAAATATGACGGGAAGGTTGTATCTCCTCGCTGTTATTATTTCACCGGCCATCATCAGGAATCCGCCGTCGCCTGTAATACATACAACTGTTGCTTCACTCTTGATTAATTTGGCTGCGAGGGCAGCAGGTATGCCAAAACCCATTCCTGACCATCCATTTGTAATAATTGTTCTTCCTGCTGAGTTTGTTTTCCAGAATTGTCCGAAAAGATGTAGATGAGAACCGACATCAACAGTCAGAATTGCATCCTTAGGTAACCCATCCTGTAAAATTTTTAAAGCAGAAACCGGACCGAAATGATTATTGAAACCATCAAAAACTGAAGCAATTTCATTTCGGATTCCTTCGATAAGTGTTTTATCGAATAGAAGAGAGCCGGCATTCAGATTTTTAAGAATATAAAACCACATCTCCGGGGAACCCGTAAATTGTACTGTATTTCCTCCGGGTGGTAAATCAGTTTCCACAACATCAAAATTGACAAGCGGCACATCGGGCATCCACGATTCATAATTATATTCGACAGGATCATATCCTATACCGATAACCAGATCTGTTTGCTCATAAATATCCTCCATATAGTCGCTTAATGCATGGAAGAGAACTCCGGTATAACAAGGGTGGTCTTCCGGAATTAAACCTTTTGCCATTGGTGTGATTACAACCGGCATCTTATACTCTTCAAGGAAGGTGAGCAGTTCTGTCTGAATTCCAAGCCGGTTTGCTGTCAGGCCCACTGCCATCATCGGCCTGCGGCTATTTTCAAGGAGCGACTTTATCTTTTGTACATCATTGTTATACCTCCTGCTTTCAGGTTCGAAACCAGTATAAATTATTTCATTGATTTCATTGTCACCAATATCCGATGGAAGTCCTATATGCACTGGTCCGGGATAATTATTTTTGCATATTTTTAAAGCTTTATCAATAACCTCCCTGACATTTGCCTGATTAATTCTGAAAGTTGCTTTGGTTATCGGACCAAATAGTTTCTGATGATCAATATTCATCTGTGTTGTCCTTGATATCATCTTATCATTCATTTCACTTGTAAAGACAATAACAGGAGACCTGTCGAGAAATGCCCCTCCGATACCGGTTGAGATATTTGTGGCACCCGGACCAAATGTAGCATGACAGACTCCGGGTATACCGGTCAGCCGGGCTGTTACATCTGCCATAATAGCTGCCGAGGATTCATTGGAAGTAAGAATAAATTCAATACCGGCATCTTTGAAAGCTTCCATATAGGGGATTGAAGGACCTCCAGGGATGCCAAACACATATCTTACCCCATTATTAAATAATTGA
>JGI24132J36420_10000089_pt1 | contig 41845 bp, 29 predicted proteins | sample BarGraNGADG00212_3_FD_36420 | JGI IMG/M metagenome (IMG submission 36420) | reverse complement strand
TATCTTTTCCGTTCAGATTCTGCATATTTACTCCGCCCAGAATGGCAAAAGCTGTTTTTCCTTTATCAGCGCTTTGCGCAAATGCCATAGGTGCTGAAAGCATTAGGATCAATACAAAAGAAATTAATTTCGTTTTCATTTTTTATGATTTTATTATTTTTAAGATTTCGATTTTAGATTTATTTAGCCGCTTCGGCTGCTGCTGCTGCTTTCATCTTTTCATTTGCAGTGATCAGGAATTCAACCCTGCGGTTCTGAGAACGACCATCTGCTGTAGCATTGTCATATTTTGGTACAGTTTCGCCGAATCCTTTAATTGAAACCCGGCTGTAAGGAATACCGTTACTTGTCAGATAACCTGATACGGCACCGGCCCTTTGTTCAGATAAGGTCTGGTTATACGCTTCACTCCCTTTACTGTCGGTATGTCCCTGCAATTCAATATCTGTATCAGGATAACCGTTCAGAACTGTAACCAGTTTATTAAGGTTAGTTTTAGCATCAGCAGAAAGAACAGATTTGTCAAATCCAAACAGGACGTTACTGCTGAATTCAACTACGATTCCTTCACCTACCCGCTCAACCTTTGCATCGGGGACTGTCTTCTTTATTTCCTCAGCCTGTTTGTCCATCTTATGGCCAATAACGGCACCTGTAGCTCCTCCTACTGCTGCTCCGATTATTGCACCAAGAGCAGTATTACCTGCTGCTTTTCCAATGACAGCGCCCATTCCGCCTCCAGCTGCAGTTCCAATAACAGCTCCTTTTTGTGTTTTGTTCCACGAAGCGCAACCTGCTAAAATTACAGATGCACTTAAAATAATAATAAAACTCATTCTCAACTTTTTCATAATAGATGTATTTAATTGAACGGAAATTTCTCCGGCGTTTATGATAAATTAATATAATGCGAAAGTAGGCTCATCTGATTGAAAAAGTGTTACACAACTTTTTGTAAGATTTACATAATTCACACATTTCCGGCAACAATGGCATAACGGCGTACCCTTACGCCCTTACGCCGTTATCCCCTTGCGCCTTTACGCTGTCCTAAAACATGTGAATAATGTAAAATTTTTCAAAAGTAATGTAACATTTATACCAGTGTATGACCGTACATTTATGGATTAAAATATCACTTCATAAAAAAACATTCCAATGAAAATTCTTATAATCGGATTTCTTGTATTATTCAGCTGGTCATCACTTTCGACTTATATCTATGTATGTAAGATAAAAGGATTTTGCAATGAACGGGAAACTATAATGATAAAAAGTGTCAGCATAAAAGATGCCTACACTGTTGATTCGTTGCCAAAAACTCTGGCTGGAAAACCGGAAAAACCTCCTGAGAACCTGCTTATTTACTTTGCATTTGACAAATCTGAATTCAGTCAGAATGAAGAGACAGACAAATACGTTACTGAATCAAATGCGTATCTGATTAAAAACTCACAAGCCAGGTTAAGTATCACAGGCCACACAGATGCAATAGGATCTGATGAGTATAATCAGGCCCTGGGGTACCGTCGGGTACAAAGCGTGCAGCATTATTTTGAGAGCAGGGGAATTCCTGCCGGTAAGATCTTATCAGAATCTAAAGGAGAGAAAGACCCGGCAGATGATAATATCACAAAAGAGGGGAGAGCAAAAAACAGGAGAACAGTAATAACTATTAAATAAATAAAACCATGAGTACAATAATTCTTCTTCTTGCACAAACAAAAGGTGCAGCAACTATCGAAATAATCTCTATGTTACTGGGCGCTGCAATCATCGGTTATATAACTGCGTGGCTTTATTATAAGTCGGTATATACAAAGAGAATTGAAGCTCTTGAATCCGATAAGCATGAATTAAATAACCGTATCGTCAACCTTAATGGAGAAATAAGGGATCTGCATAAAAACCGGCTTGAAAAGGACAACGAAATAGAATATCTTATTTTGAATAATATTTCACATCGTAAGCACTTACTGGATTATGATAGCTTTGGAACAGCCACAGAGGCTGAAAAGGATGACTTGCAGATGATCAGCGGTATTGGTCCATTTATTGAGAAAAGACTGAATGCACTGGATATTTATACTTTCAGGCAGATCAGTAAATTTACTGCCAGGGATATTGAAACGATTAATGTTGCCATCATATACTTTTCGGGCAGGATTGAAAGGGACGAATGGGTTGCTCAAGCCAGGGAACTTGTTCATAACCAGGATGAAAGAACAGCCTTGCTTAAACGGATCAGTGAAAGAAAATCTAATATCTACTACAACAGAATAGGAACAGCCAAAAAAGAGGAAGCAGATGACTTAACCATCATCAGCGGCATCGGAGGATGGATTCAGGAAAAGCTCAATGTGCTGGATATCTATACATTCCGGCAAATCAGCAATTTTAACAAAGAAGATGTTATTGCTGTTACAGAGGCAATTGAATACTTCCCCGGCAGAATTGAGAGGGATGAATGGATACATCAGGCAAAGGAACTTGTCCGGATTGCAGGCGATAAAACTGAACTNCTTAAGCGGATCAGTGAGAGAAAGGGAAGAATTTACTACGACAGGCTCGGGATTGCNCATAAATATGAGGCCAATAATTTGACCCTTATTGACGGACTTGGATTATGGGTTGAGGAACGGCTTAACATGCTCGATATATATACATTTGATCAGGTCAGTAAGCTTACACATGCTGATATAGAAACCATTACCGAGATACTGGAGATTATTCCCGGTCGTATCGAGAAGGATAACTGGGTTGGGCAGGCCCGTGAACTTGCAAAAAAACAACTTCATTAGAAAATAATAATAAGAATCAAGATGAAAGCTTTAATAAATTTTAAATACTCCTTCGTATTATTAATCGGCGCTTGTTTTCTGGCAGGTTGTGCGTTGAATCTGGTAACCGGCCGTAACCAGTTGAGTTTAGTAAAGGAATCAGATTTACAGTTGATGGCCACAAACGAATACAAAACATTTTTAACAGAGAATAAGGTACTAAACTCTGGCACCAGCAGAGATGCGGCAACCGTTGACCGCGTCGGAGCACGAATTGCAAATGCAATTAAAAAGTATTATGACAGCGAGGGGAAGGGGTCGGTGCTGGATGGCTATGCGTGGGAATTCAACACGGTACAAAGTAAAGAAATCAACGCATGGTGCATGCCTGGGGGGAAAGTAGTTATATACACGGGTTTATTGCCTGTTACGCAAAACGAAGCAGCTCTCGCAATTGTTATGGGGCATGAGATAGCCCATTCCGTTGCCAAACATGGTAACGAAAGAATGAGTCAGGGTATGGTTCAGCAAATGGGAGGTATGGCATTGGAGGTTGCTTTAGCTCAAAAACCCCAGGAGACAAAGGATCTATTCATGACGACCTATGGTATTGGAAGCCAGGTGGGAGCTATATTACCCTGGTCGCGTCAACAGGAAACGGAAGCAGATAAGTACGGACTTATATTTTCAGCCATGGCAGGTTATGACCCGCGGGAAGCAACTGCTTTCTGGCAAAGAATGTCAACTGCAGGCGGAGGAAGTCCACCGGAATTTCTAAGCACACATCCTTCCGATGAAACAAGATTAAGAAAGCTGAAACAATTTATACCGGATGCACTGAAATATTATAATTCAGGCAAATAAATTTCGGTTTTCGGGAAGAGGTGATAACAAAAAGTATATAAATACAACATCCTGATTGTTTTGGATATAATTTTTTTTTTTTATTTTGTACAAATATATAATTGCACATAACCTGATTTATTTAAAATAAGCAAAAGATATATTACCCATGAAAAATCCATGGTACCTCAATCAAAAACAGGTATATCATCGATGTTTTCACGGGTAAGGTAAATTATTTATTAATATTTGCGAGTGAAATCCGAGNTGCAAAAATCGAAAATNTCTTTAATAGACAAAACTCCTGATTCAGATGCTGGGCTTTTTCCTATAGTTGGTATTGGTGCGTCTGCCGGTGGACTTGAAGCATTGGAGCAATTTCTTGGTAACATACCTGAAAACAGCGGAATGGGGTATGTTGTTATCCAACATCTTGATCCTACACAAAAAGGTATGTTGCCGGAATTGCTGCAGCGGGTGTCCCGGTTGCAGGTTTTGCAGGTAAAAGACCGTATGGCAGTAAAGCCAAACCACGTGTATGTAATTCCTCCAAATAAGAGCATGTCAATATTAAATGGTGTGCTTCACCTGTTTGAGCCAATGGAAGCCCGTGGGCTGCGTCTTCCCATTGATTTTTTCTTACGATCTCTTGCCGACGACCGCCATGACCGAAGTATCGGACTCATTCTTTCCGGTATGGGCTCCGATGGCAGTTCAGGATTAAAAGCAATAAAAGAAAAGAACGGAATAGTGATGGTACAAGAGCCATCTAACGCAAAATTCGACAGTATGCCGCGCAATGCGATCGATTCGGTTTTGGTGGATATTGTTGCCCCTGCAAATTTATTGCCTGAAAGGCTCTTTGAATTCCTTAAACATATCCCAATTGTCAGATCAGATCTCGATATAGAGATTAAAGATAAAAGTTCACTCGAAAAGATAATAATTCTGCTTCGGACCTATACCGGTAACGATTTTTCGTTTTATAAAAAAAATACTATATATCGTCGGATTGAAAGGCGCATGGGGGTTCATAAAATTGACAAGATATCTTTATATGTCCATTTCTTGCAGGAAAATCCGACTGAAGTGAATATCCTTTTCAAAGAATTGATGATTGGCGTTACTAATTTTTTCCGCGATGCGGATGTATGGGAGAATTTGAAAGAGAAGGTAATTCCAAATATTGTCTCCAATCTTCAGCCCGGTTCAATATTACGGGCATGGGTACCTGGGTGTTCAACCGGAGAAGAAGCATATTCATTAGCCATCGTTTTTAAAGAAGTGGTTGAAAAAATTAAACCGCATGGAGGCTTTTCGTTACAGATATTTGCCACTGATCTGGACAATGAAGCTATTGAGATTGCCAGAAAAGGGATATTTCCTGCAAATATCGCTGCAGATGTATCTCCGGCTCGTTTGAATCGTTTTTTTCTTGCTACAGATGATGGCTATTTTATTAACTCAGAGATAAGGGAAACGATTGTGTTTGCGCAACACAACATTATAATGCATCCTCCTTTTACCAAGATCGACATACTTTCATGCCGNAATCTGCTGATATATATGGAGCCGGAATTGCAAAAAAAATTGCTTAGTCTGTTCTACTATAGTCTTAATGCTAAAGGGATTATGATACTGGGGAGCTCCGAAACGCTGGGAGCGCAGATTAATCTGTTTTCATCTCTGGATGTTAAATTGAAAATTTTCAAACGAGCTGTTTCTACCCAGTTACCTGAATTATTTGATTTTCCTTCTACTTATTCACGCGACAGACCATACAGCACTGAGAAAATTGTTCCTGAAAAATCAACACTGAATATTCAGACACTTGCTGATCAGTTATTGTTGAAACATTTTGCACCTGCCGGTGTTCTGGTTAACGAAAATGGCGACATAATTTATATCAGCGGCCATACGGGAAAATACCTGGAACCATCAGTAGGCAAGGCTAATATGAATATTTTTGCTATGCTCCGCGAAGGCATACGCTCCGAATTTCCTGTTGCTTTTCGAAAATCAATAATGAAAAAAGAAACTGTGGTTCTTCATAATGTCAAAGCAGGTACCAATGGAAATACACAGATCCTGGATGTTAATATTCAATGGATTGAAAAGCCTGAACCTTTAAACGGCATGATAATGATAATCTTTAAGGATGCACCGGAATCAGACAATAATATTAAACAAAGGGCAATAAAAGAAAAGAAGAGCGTACATAGTATTAAACTAACGGAGGTCGAGAAAGAGTTAAAATATACCCGTGAAAAGATGCAGGATACTCTCGAGGAGATGCAGACCTCCCAGGAGGAACTGAAATCTGCAAACGAGGAACTGCAATCAACCAACGAAGAATTGCAGTCTACTAATGAAGAACTTACAAGTTCAAAAGAAGAAATGCAAAGCCTGAATGAAGAGCTTCAGACTTTNAATGCTGAACTGCAGTCGAAAGTGGATGATTTTTCCCGGGTGAACAATGATATGAAGAACCTGCTTAACAGTACCGATATTGCNACATTGTTTCTCGATAAAGAATTGAATATCCGCCGTTTTACTTTTCAGTCAACCAAAATATTTAAACTCATAAAAAGTGATATCGGCCGCCCTTTNACCGATTTGGTTACTGATCTTATTTACCCTGATTTGTCTGCCGATGCACTTGAAGTATTAAGGACATTGGTATTTATTCAGAAACCTATTCCTACAAAAGACGGGAGGTGGTTCAACATTCGCATTATGCCATATCGAACCTTAGACGACCGGATAGACGGCTTGGTAATCACATTTGTCAACATCTCCGAGCTCAAGAAGGTGGAACTTAAATTGAATGAAACAGAGCAAATTAATAATTTACTATTAAATTCATCTTCAGATATTCTGATCAAATTATCAACCGACTGGAAAATTTTAGAATTTAACCTGGCAGCTGAAAAATTCTTTGGAATAAAACGCGGGGATGTACTCAACCTGAATTATATTAAAATGTTTATTCCCGTTCCGGAACAAAAAAAGACTGAAAATGATTTAAATAAACTGCTGAACGAATTGACAGATGGTAAATTCAGGATGCAGGTAAAAGAAGCAGGAGACAAAATGCCAGTTGTTAAATGCTCCGTAAATGTCCTCCTAAACAACCTGAAACAGGCAGTAGGAATAATTTTGTCATTAAAAAAATAGGTATGTCATGAATAACAAAGAACGGAATTTTACAGATGAGCAGATGCTTCGCAGAAAAGCGGAAGAACAACTTAGGATGAAACAAAAAATTGAGGATCAGCCGTTTCTTGAAGCTGATGTAAAAAAACTTCTGCATGAATTACAGGTACACCAGATAGAATTAGAAATGCAGAACGAAGAGTTGATCCAGGCAAATGAGACTGCCGAAAGGGCTCTTAAAAAATACACAATGCTCTACGATTTTTCGCCGATGGGATATTTTACACTCGATAGCGATGGCGTTATCAAAGATCTGAACTTCACTGGTGCCGAGATGCTCAGGGAGAAACGGTTTAGCCTCGTTAACGCAAATTTTAAACTATTCATTTCTGAGGATTCTCAGACTCTGTTTAATAAGTTTTTTAAGAAAGTGTTTGCCAGTAATGCTAAGGAATTCTGCGAAGCATTGCTTGGTTATGACAATAATCCTTTATGCAAGGTTTATATGGAAGGNATCGTAACTGGCGATGACCGTAAATGTCTCTTGTCGGTAGTTGATATTTCGNGCTTCAAAAAGTAGATAATCATTAATTCTGTTTTGAAAATATATTCATTACCTTCTTAAATTCTTATTACAACCTGTTTTCTTCCATAGTAAACATGTAAACAATGTAACTTTTTCTAAAAGTTATGTAACACCTGCTAAATCCAATTGGTTTAAATTTACCATGTAATATCACATTCCTTAAAAGACCAGAGTGTCAATGAAATATTACGCTTGTTTTTACTGAAGAGATAAATCAAATAATAAAATGACATGGTAGACATGATGGTTGTGCATGAAGCACTTAAGAATAGCCGGACACCAGAAGTTCGTGCAGATGATGAGGATAGTTTAATCTCCCTGTTGATCCATGACATTTTTGGAGGAGAAATTCTGAAAACCCATAAGAAGAGAGGTTGGCATTTTTATAACCGTATAAATGGTGAACGCATCGATTTTACCAGTTCGGAATTTGGTAAATTCTCTGTCGATAATCGTTTCGAAGACCTTCCATCAACTCCTGATGAGACTTATAATTATTTTGAGCAGGAGGATTATGCATCCTTCTTTATGAGGTTTATCTGGGCGTTCGAAGAAGCTGTTGGTCTGGAGAAATCCCAGCCAGCCTATACCGCCTGAAAGTTTTTTACTTCTGCCAAAACTATTTTTCTACAAATATTACGTTACGCTGCACCTTGTGACCGGCAGAGCCGGGAATTTTAAAATACGTGAATTATGTAACATATTTTAAATGTGTGAATTATATAATTTATTTAAATAGTTTTGTAACACTTATTGAGATAGAAGTACTCACCTTTGTAGTGTAAAAATTAATTCACAATTTTAATTAAACAAAAATGAAACAATTAAAAGTATTCCCAATCATAGCAATGCTATTGGTTGTATTTATGGCCGGTTGTAAAAAAGAAGATCCACCTGCACTTCCTAACGGCGAAAATCCTCTGGTAACTTCAACAGACCCGGTGAACAACGCTACCGGAGTGGCCCTTAACCGTATGGTAGTTGCTGAGTTTAGCGAACCGATGAATATGTCCACTATCACAGCTTTGACATTTACCTTAAAACAAGGATCAATTGCTGTTCCGGCTGCAGTGAACTATACAGGAACAATGGCCACTTTAATTCCGGCGAGTAACCTGGAGCCAAACAAAATTTATACCGGAACGATTACAACCGGAGCTATGAATATGGAAGGCATGGCAATGGCTGGTAACCATATCTTTAGCTTTACAACGGGTGCTGCATCAGATATTATTTTGCCCACTTCAAATTCTCCTAACCCGCTCAACAACGCAACAGATGTTGTTCGCAATAAAGTAATTTCATTGAACTTTAGTGAGAAAATGAATCCTGGAACGATCAACACTTCAACATTTACTTTAAAGCAAGGGACAACGGCAGTTGCAGGAACGGTGAATTATTCCGGAACAAAAGCAACTTTTACGCCATCAAGTGTCCTGGCAGTCGCCACTAATTATACTGCCACCGTAACTACAGGAGCAAAAGATCTGGCTGGCAATGCGCTTGTATCTAATACAGTATGGAGTTTCACAACAGGTAGTACCCTGGCAAGATTAGAAGGGGTAAATCTAGGATCTTCAGGTAATTATGTGATTCTGGCTAAGACAGCAATCACTAACGTTCCGACTTCCGCAATTACCGGAGATTTGGGCCTTAGTCCTGCTGCAGCATCTTATATCACAGGATTTGCCCTGGTAAAAGCAACCGGATATGCGAACGCCGCACAAGTGACCGGAAAAATATATGCAGCCGACATGGCAGCACCGACAGGCATTAATCTGACCACAGCTGTCGAAAATATGCTTACTGCATATAACGATGCAGCCGGACGTCCTTTCCCTGATTATACTGAACTTTACACTGGAAATATTGGCGGGAAAACTCTTGCACCTGGACTCTATAAATGGACGAACACAGTTACATTACCATCCGATGTTACCATTTCGGGTAATGCTACTGATATATGGATTTTCCAGATTGCAGGGAATCTTACCATGAGTACCGGAGTAAAGGTCAACCTGAGCGGAGGCGCTCTGGCCAGGAACATTTTCTGGCAGGTAGCCGGTCAGGCAACCTTTGGGCCAACCTCTCACTTTGAAGGTGTAATATTGTCGAAAAAAGGCATTACATTTCAGACAGGCGCTTCAATTAATGGCAGGGTACTGGCACAGACTCAGGTAGCTCTTGACAAAAATACCATCACAATGCCGCAATAAAATTATAAGGAATCAAAATTCCGGGAAAACCGTAATGAGTCTTGCATTTGCCTGACTCTTTACGGTCTTTTTCTTTTCATTTTTTTTCTTTTGAATCCAATATCTACAAATAATATGGTGCTCTGCACCGTAATATGTGTGAATGATGTAACTCTTATATTGAGTTGTGTAACACATTAGCTGTAACCTGTCATTACCTTTCGTAAGTATTATTCTCTAATATTTCTATTGGATACAAATGATACCTAAAGCAAATGAAAAGGATAATTTTTACAGTATTAATACTGTTCGCAACATATGCATCAGGTACGGCTGAAATTACCGGATCCATAAGGCAATTTATTGATAACAAGCCTGCAGGTTTACGTTATGAAATTGACAATGATTACCTTCTTTCAGGTAAAGTGTTACCAATGTTTTATATAAACAGAATTTATACTCCTGCATGGTTTAATCGCGATACGCTTGGCAATAATGGATATGCTCTGGTGGATTATATCCGCCATGTTGACCAGCAAGGTTTGCAGCCAAATGATTACCATCTGAATCTGATTGAAAAGTATTTAGGAAAAATACTCACGGTTACACCGATGGATACAGGAGATATGATGAAGCTTGACGTTTTACTGACTGATGCTTTCTTGTTTTTGGGCTCGCATCTCTATTATGGTAAGGTTGATCCGGAAAAGGAAGGTGGCAACTGGAAAATGAAGCGCAAGGATCCTGAATTGAGGCTCGACCTGAAATTGGAAGAGGCGCTGGCCGCCAACGATCCTGCCACCGGGCTTAACCTGCTTGCTCCCCGTTATCGTTCTTATTGGATGATGAAAGACCAGCTTGCGTTCTTTCTTGAACTAAATGAGCATCTGTGGCCGGCAATTCTGTCTGACATATCTATAAAACCCGGAGAATCAAATCAATCACTTCCAGGGATCAGGGAGAAACTGATAAAACTGAGATATCATCTATCCGACAGTATTTCACTGATATTCGATGAAGAACTCGAAAAACAGGTAAAGATGTTTCAGGCTGACTGGGGCTTAAATACTGACGGTGTGATCGGCAAAGAAACGTTGGAGGACTTAAACAGCGTACCCTTCAAACTTATTAACCAATTGAAAGTGAATATGGAGAGGTACAGATGGCTTCCATTACAGGTGACTGAAAAACACATTATTATAAATATTGCCAATTTTAAGCTCGATCTGATAGAAGGAACCGATACTCTTATTTCGATGAGGGCAATCGTGGGAAAAGAATTACGCCAGACGCCTGTCTTTAATGACCTGATGACCTATATTGTTTTTAGCCCCACCTGGACCATACCACCTACAATATTGGAGAATGATGTGATTCCTGAATTACTCAAGGGCTCGGGATACATCGATAAAAAGAATATGAAACTGCTCAGGCGTGATGGTTCAGAGTTAGCTTACAATGACATTGACTGGTCAAAGATATCGAAAACCAATTTTCCATATATGGTTCGGCAGAATCCGGGACCTGAAAATGCACTGGGCAAGGTAAAATTCATGTTTCCAAATACATACAATGTATATATACACGATACTCCGTCAAGAGGATATTTTGCCCGGGATAACAGGGCTATGAGTTCAGGTTGTGTAAGGGTGGAAAAACCGTTTGATCTTGCTGTATTATTATTGTCTGATGAACCGGAATGGTCACCTACAAACATTCGTGATGCCATGCAACAGGACAAGGAACAGACGGTACGCCTGAAATTGCCTGTTGATGTAATGTTGATTTACCTTACGGCCTGGACTGATGGAAAGGACCGTATTCAGTTTCGCAAGGATGTTTACCAAAGAGACGATATGGTTATGGTAGCCTTAAATCAACAAGAATAAGTTAAAGTCAAAGCTACCCCTTGGTGATGGAAGTAATTTTTCTGAGAATCTGTGAGTTAGATGTATAGCTTGTTTTTGGTATATAAATAAACAAGCATGAACCACCTTTGATAGTCTGGATAATTTCTTTACTGAGTTCTTCGGGAACAGCCGGACAGCCAAAACTACGGCCAAGCCTGCCATATTTCCTGATAAAGTCAGCTGAGACATAATCAGCTCCATGCATGACGATGGTGCGTATCCGAGCCTTGTCATTTATCCCCAGTTCGCGGCCGTCAAGTGTAAGGGATAAGCCATGTTTCCCTATATAGGTTTCACCGGTAGTATAAAAACCAGGACTGCTGGCATAAGAACCAGGAATATTGGAAAAATTCTCCGCCATAAGCTCACCGGAATTACGTCCATGAGAAACCAGACAATGAAACAGAACTTTCCCCTGCACAAGGTCCAGTACCCAAAGCCTTTCTTTGTCAGACGGAAGACTAAAATCAATTATGGTGATCACCTCCGGACGACTAATACATCGTTCTTCAATAAGCAACTCATACCCCAAAAGAGCTGTTTTAATCAAAGGTAAAGCTGGAAATTCGGTGCTGTCTGCAACCTGATGGGTAATCACAAACCTGTCGGCAAGCCTGTGAGGGATGCTGTCAATATCCTCAGCAATAGCCCACTGACTCATAACAGAAACCGTAAAGAACAGTACAAAACCCAGTAACAGTTGTTTCAAGATCATGGTCAAATATAATTATTTTTAAGAATTTAGTGTTTTTTGCTTTAATTATTTTAATTGAATTTACCTTAAATGAGGTAATTTTTGCCAATATCCGGAGCTGGTATCCGGAGGGTTGTTAATGTTTTTTTGAACCAGGTCATAACATAGGTATAAAGAGTGCTGAAACTTTTTATTAAATTTAAAGTTTCTCCGGCTTATGCTGGCGCACTGGTTAAAATGATCCTGAAATGCACAATTCACTGGAAAAACTTGCAGTTATACGTAACTCCATGAAGGAAAGTTGCATCGATGCTTTAATAATTCCAAATACTGATCCACATCTGTGCGAGTATGTCCCTGACCATTGGCGTATAATCTCATGGCTGACTGGTTTTACAGGATCAGCAGCAACAGTTGTTATAACAGGATCATTTGCAGGTCTATGGACTGATTCGAGATATTTCATACAGGCTGAAAAACAGTTGATTGATACCGGATTTGAACTTAAGAAACGCGGTGATCCTGACAGTGCTGATTACACTGAATGGATTGCCCGAAACCTTGAAGATGGAAGCAGAGTCGGATTCGATGGCAGAACATTTTCTATAAAACAGAAGAAAAAACTTGAAGTGCTTACCAAAGAAAAGAAAATAGTACTCAGGTCAGATTTTGACATTATCTCAGCAATCTGGAATGACAGGCCTGCTATGTCATCTTCTCCGGCTTTTGATCATCCTGTTGAATACTGCGGGAAAGGTCGTGCATTCAAAATTGCTGAAGTTCGGGAACAGATGAAAAAGATGGATATTGATTATCATCTTCTGACATCACCTGATGATATAATGTGGCTCCTGAATATCAGGGGAAGAGATGTCACTTACAGCCCGTTACTATCAGCTTTTGCAATAATAGGAGGGGAGCAGGTTTTATTTTTTGCTGACGAAAATAAGATCCCGTTTACACTTGCAAAAGAATTTGATAAAATAAATGTTGTGATACTTCCATACGAAGAAACTGCTGGAATTATTTCAGCATTACCTTCTGATTCATCCATCCTGATTAATCCGGGTACCATATCAGTATCTCTTTATGAATCAATTCCGCCGGAGATGAGAATTGCGGAGAATCTAAGTATCCCTTCAATTCTAAAATCAATCAAGAATAAAATTGAAATTGAGAATATCGGAAAGGTGATGTTGAAGGATGGCGTCGCCCTTACAAAGTTTTTTTTCTGGCTTGAAAACAATATAGGAAAGGAACAAATAACAGAATTTTCTCTTGCAGATAAGATTCTGGAATTCAGGTCAATGCAATCTGATTTCCTTGAAGCCTCATTTTCGACTATTGCAGCTTTTAATGAGCATGGAGCTCTGCCTCATTATACCGCAACTCCTGATTCCTCTTTATTGATAGAACCAAATGGTATTTTGCTGATAGATTCCGGAGGACAATATCTGGATGGGACCACTGATATCACACGGACAATTGCAACAGGTGTTCCTGCTGGCATACAGATAAAAGATTTTACACTTGTTCTTAAAGGAATGATAAGTATTGCTCTTGCAAAATTTCCTTTAGGGACAAAGGGTTATCAACTTGATATACTGGCACGAAAAGCTTTGTGGGAAAATGGTCTGAACTACGGTCATGGTACCGGCCATGGTGTCGGATTTTGCCTTAATGTCCATGAGGGTCCTCAGAGTATTAGTCCGGCAGTACAAAGCGGAAACCAGATAATTATGGAACCGGGAATGCTGATTTCCGATGAACCCGCAGTTTACAGGGAAGGAAAGTATGGAATAAGAACCGAAAACCTTATGGTATGTTATGAAGATGAAGAGACAGAATTCGGTCAATTCCTGAAATTTGATACTGTTTCTTTATGTTATATCGATAAGACTTTGATCGATGAATCCTTACTTGATCAAAAAGAAATAGAATGGCTCAATGCTTACCATTCTGAGATATATGAAAAACTAAGTCCTCTCCTGACACCTGAAGAAAAGAGATGGCTGAAGGATAAAACAAACTTACTTCATAATAGTCTCCATTAGGATTATATCCATAACCGGGAATTCAGTGATCCTTAGTTTTGCACTTCCATAAGGAACCAGTTCAATTATTTGAGGATCTCCCTCAGGCGTTACCGGACTTAGAGGCGGAATCTCAGCTGAGTTGTTTTTCATTATCCATCCCGGAATTTTTACACCTCTTGTCTTAATAATTACCGGAGCATCTTTCTCCCAGAGTATATATTTCGATGAATCATTTGACCATATCATATCTCCTTTATCCGCAAAGGGATATTTCCCTATATTATTCTCAGTAACATTTATTCCTCTTGTCACATTTCCCGGGTCGATCATAAGTCCATAGTTCCAGTCGCTTTTAGGATTTATTTCCCAGTCAACGCTTCCTTTATATCCAAAATTGTCATAGTTAATTTTTACACTCTTGTACTCCTTTGCTATTCTTAAGGAGAAAAAGAGAGGACCGCGGAGGATTGCCAGTGAATTATTATACCGTCTTTCAGTTCTTATATTCATCGGGATTTCCATTGTGACCTGGTCTCCGTCAAACCATTTTTCAAGTATTTTTACAGTAGAACCAGCTTTGCCTTTTATTGATTTATTTTTAAAGTTTATTGAAACAGTGTCGGCCCACCCGGGAATCCTTAAATAAAGAGGGAATTTCACCGGTTTATTAGTGCTGATGGTCAGCTTAATACTTCCTTTGAAAGGGTAATCAGTCTCTTCATTTATTGTAACCTCTGTTCCCTTGCCTACCATTGCTTTTACTCTCGAGGGGCTGTATGCGACAGCGATTAACCCGTTGTCGTTTGTTGCCATCCAGAGGCTCTCTGTGAATTTTGGCCAGCCCTGGTGCATGTTTGCCAGGCAGCATGCAAAGTTTGGCATGAGGCCGTACATATTGGAAAAATCGCCATTTGACATCCAGTCTCTTTTAGCCTCTGAAACCAGTACCTGATTTGACTGCTGGTCATACTGATGCGACCACATGTCGGGGGTTGTTGTGCCTGGTAAGGCATTGAAAGCCAATGATTCAAGCCTGTCAGCAAGTTTATAATCCCCAAATATTTCAAACAGATTTTCAAGTGAAAACATGTATTCAACAACTGAACATAACTCAGTTCCACGGTCGGGACTTTTCCCTGACAGATGTTCATCACCCGAAAATCTTCCGCCTACCTGACCATGGTTTAGGTCATATTTTTCAATACCTGAAAAAACTGCTTTCTTAAACCTTTCATCCTTCGATTGCTCATACCATAATCCGGGATATTTGATAGCCATTGCATTATTTACAACATGTGCGGTTAATCCAATTGGGCCCCGGGTGGGTATCTGTTTATCATTTAAAGCGACCGAGTCCCATGGAAATTTCTCATAATATGTTGTCCAGTCGGAACTGTTCTTTTGTATTGATTCAATAGTCTCAAGTATCCATGGTTCCTTTGTTTGCCTGAATAGCCAGTATCCGGTCACAGCATTCTCCATAGCTCTTACTCCGCGCCAATCCTTATCGGGCCAGTCAGGAGGAGTGTCATGCAGGTACCTGAAATATCTGGTAAGTACATTCAGTGCGTTGGTATCACCGGTTGCTTCGTAGTATTGCATCAGTACTTTGTTGGCAACTGCCAGCGGCCATCTGTCTTTGTTCTTTGCAGGGCCATACCAACCTGAGTCACTGCTGCTTGCAATAATACTTTGAATCCATTTATTAGATTTTTCTATAAGGTATTTGTTATCAAGAAGATAAGCAAGAGGAATCAGTCCGTCAAGATAATAGGGACCTCTTTCCCATGCTTCACCATCGCCGCCATGCCATGATGAATTAACAAGGTCGGGCCAGAAATCATCGAGGTTGCCTGTTAGTCCGGCCGCTTGTGCTTCAAGTTGCGATTTAAGCCAACCTTCAGGCTTTACTGCACCAAGGGGAAGTTTAATATATGCATTCCTGACCAATGGTTCGGGATTATTCTTATAGTGTACATTTATATCTGACTTCGAGCACCCTGTAAAGAGCATTGAAGAGAAGACTAGTAAAGGTAATAAGTAATTCTTCATAATTAAATTGTTAAAATCAGATGGTTGTTTATTCCAGCAATAAAAATATTAAAATATAATGTGATTTTAGGTAATTTTTAAAAAGTTTAATCAGACCTTTTACCTGATTGATTCGTTAAGTCAGATTCGGTTGAATTACTTCTCCTCGATTACTTTAACCTGGTCAAACCAGGCTACTCCCTGACCGGGCATTTTCAGAATGAGGTTTGTTTTAAATGTTGCTGCAGTATCTGATGGAATTGTAACAAATGTTACATATTGTCTCCATTTACTGTCAGGGACAAACCTTGCCCGGCTGAATTCACCCAGTAATATTTCAACAAATTGCGGCATCTGCTTTTTTCCTGTCAGATGAACTTTTTCCTCCTCTTTTAATACTAAAAGTCTCTGTTCGGGATCTGATTTTGCCCATATGGAAATTATATATGAAGCCCCGGCTTTTACCGGCACCGGGAAGAATCTTATTGAGAGGCTTTGGTCTTCACTGGGAGTAATAATCCTCAGAGAATGTGCTTGTTCGAAATGTTCCCTGGTATCAAGAAAATATGTAGCTCCCCTGTCGCCACCGGGACGTGCATAACAGGCTGAAGGTAATCCGGGGCTTGATAAATCTTCAAAGCCCGGATCTTTTATAAGATTTGTATTTGCGTTTGTTACAGGTTGTTTTTCAGGTTTTACATTTATCAGATATATCTGCGACCCGAATGGCGACAGGGGATCTGCTATTGCTCCGCCATAAACAGGTACTGAACGGTTTTCAAAGATTGATCTGGCCCTTGCATTATTGATACCCGCTATCCTTATTACCGGCGTGACAGGTTCATTTATTCTATTGACTGCCATTACTATAAGCTGGCCGTTATGGAGTTTTGAAGAGACGATTACATTTCTTGAATTTGTCTCCACCGGAAGTGTTTCCTCCTCTGAAAGTAGCCACGGCGTTAATTCAGCCACTTCCATAGCCATTCTTCCGCATTCGCCCCATGTGGCAGTTGACTTTGGAAAATAGTTAAGTCCTTGCCGTACAAAATATTGGATTCCGCTTGCACCTTTAATTATTGATTGCCATGTCATAGATCTTATTTCCTGAATCGTGGGTTCACGGCTCCATAGTTCTCCTCCTCCGAAAGCTTGCGGAACGATCCAGACCGGCTTCTTTCCTGTAAATTCTTCTTTCAGCTGGCCGGCAACATCTCCTGCCATTGATGCTGGCAGATCAGGAAGGGGGTAAGGATCAGCCATTACAATATCAAGAGCACCGGCATATTTCTTTGATGAGAGAAAAGGTGTCATAAATACAATTGAAACAGGATGCCATGGATCTGTTTCTTTAACCGTTTTGTATATCTCTTCCAGTTGTTCAGGTTCTATCTTATTCCCGGTAGGTTCATCAGAAATATACCATGCAAGTAGGGCAGGATGATTCATAAAGGTCTTTATCTCTTCAATCAGCCTGGTTTTCTTTTCTTCATCAGAAATTCCTTCAATTTTTGAACCGACACCACCCCCGCCGGAAACTGACAGAAGGTTGTAATGCACCTTCATTCCGAGCTGTGCGCAACGGTCCATATATGCTTTTCTTTCATTCAAGGTTTCTGGTAATATCTTCTGGTAAGGAGATATCATATTAAATCCTTTGACTACCTCTTCCTCAGGCAGAGTGAGAAAGACGGGTGAATAGGTATAGAATCCGAAAGGAAAAAATTCTCTTTTGTTTACTATCAATCCGCCTGTAAGCCTGTCGGTCTTAACCTCATTTGACTTGTATTTCAGAATTATGAGATTTGTCCCGGCCGAGTATTTTATTGAGTTATCCTGAATCGTAACTATTTCAGCTTCAGTCTTGTAAACTCCGGCAGCGAGGTTAATTGGAAATGGAAATCTTAATATTTTTCTGCCCGGGTACCCTTTAAATGAATAAACTGAATTACCGTCAATTTTAAGGGTAATGTTTATATGTCTTCCTGTAAATGAAGCAGGTACGTGCAGAAGCATCTCTCCATTCTTCTCGAATGAATAAAAACTAAGCCTGGAATTAAGTCCGAATGTTGTAGTGTCGATAGTTTGGGACGAAACCTCTGTAAGGCCTGATGCAGCTGAAAATATAATAAGGAAACAAAAAAAATTTCTGAACATAAGTATTTGACAAAATGGTAAATAATAATCTTGTTATAATTAAATCCTGTGGGCTTCCTGGCCTATTTGTTGTAAAAGTAATATTTCCACAACGTCTCCACGGTTCTAAGATACACTAAGATGTCTGAATATTCTGTATTTTTTATGTTAATTCCGGGAACTTTATCTACCGAATGTTTTTATCTTTAACTATGGGTTTATTTTTATCATAAATGAATTAATTATCTGTATTATAATGAAAGAAGTAACTTCTCCGGCGTTTCGGTTTCTTGCAAATCATTCTCAACAAAAGATGAAATGGATGGCACTATTACGTTCAGGTTGCCTTGGAAAAATTATCACTTTATTATTGCTCTGGATATTAACTGCTGGATTTACTATTTCTGCACAGTATGCCAGCTGGACTAATTCAGAACTTACCCTGAACAATGGTATTGTTCAACGGATCATTAAATTACCTTCAGCTAATGGCACTTTTCTTACAACATCTTATAAACCGGTTGCAGGTGAATTCAGATATTTTCAGCCTTCAAATACGGATTTTCAGTTTGAAGTTAACAGTATTGTTTATTCGGGCAAAAGTGGCTGGAGTTTGGCAGGTATTAAGTCCATTAAAGATTCACGGCAGGGTGATGGTACTGCAGTAACACTTATCAGCAGCGATAAGAAAGTCGAACTCACTTTGAAGTTTTTAATGTACCCCGATTTACCTGTTATCCGCAAAAACCTGGTTGTAAAAAACCTTACAGATGAAGAGGTCTCCCTCGAGTCGGTTGATATTGAAAAATTCGATGTAACAAGTTATTGGACTACCACGTTCAGCTGGATTTGCAGCGATTACGGGCGCCGGCGCTCAATTGGTCCTTATGAGGGAAATATGCAGGATGCCATGGTGATCGTGCATAATATGGACTGGGAGTCGGGCATTGTGATTGGTAATGAAGCTTCGGGAGTGATGAAACATACTTCAGTATTTTGGGAAGCTCCGGAGATATGCAGCGGATTAACTCACAAGAATGCTAATTTCCCGTTCAGAAAATGGATAAGACCAGGGGAGTCGTTTGAAACGCCTCAGGTTTTTACGATGGTTTACAACAATCATAAAGACCCGGATGAGATTCTGAATACTTCCGTCCCTGATTTTATCCGCAAACATATGGGCATCCGTCTTTCGGAATTGAAAGAAAAACCGACATTTGTTTATAATACATGGCATCCATTTGGGAAAAAAATTGATGAGAAACTTTTAATGGAACTTGCAAGGGCAGCTGCTGCAGCCGGGATGAAAGAGTTTATCATTGACGATGGATGGCAGGATAGCTACGGTGACTGGGGCATCGATAAAACAAAATTTCCAAATGGACTAAAACCGGTAATCGATTACATCAAATTGCTGGGTATGAAACCCGGGTTGTGGGTAAGCATTGGTACCGCATCACCTGGCAGTAAAGTTTATCAGCAACATCCTGAGTGGTTTGTAAAAGATAAAAACGGAAAACCGACTTCACTGCTTATTAACGATGCGGATAAATACACCGCCTGTTTCGGCACTGGCTGGTATGGGTATATAAAAGGGGTACTGACCAGGCTTGTTGAGGATTACGGACTGGAATACCTGAAACTTGATTTTTCAGTAGTAACTAGTCCTTACCGATTTGATCCCAAAGAGACAGGTTGTTATGCAACAGATCATGAGGGGCATAAAGATCATTCTGAATCGTTGTATACAAACTATGAGCCAATGTGGAGGCTTTTTGATGAACTTCATTCCCTTAGTCCCGATCTTTTTATCGATTGCACATTCGAAACCATGGGCGGACTGCAACTGATCGATTACGCTATGCTGAAACATGCTGAGGGTAACTGGCTTTCAAACTTTGAGGCGCCGGATGAAAAAGATGACCTGCGGATCAGGAATATGGCATGGTGGCGTTCACCTGCCATTTCGGCTGCCGCATTGGTGATAGGGAATCCGAGAATGGACGACAAAGGCTGGGCAACTCATATTAAATCGCTGGCAGGAGCATTACCTATAATGCTGGGCGATCCGCGTATTTTATCGGAAAGCGATCTGAAAACTTACCGGGGTTATGCCGATTGGCTGCAAAAAATGCAATCTAAATATGATTTCATGAGTTTCCGGCAGGATTTACCCGGATTTGGTGAACCGATGGAAGGAATGTGGGACGGATTTCAGCGTATCAATACCGATACCAAAACCGGCGGTATCATCGGTATTTTTCGTCATGGCTCACATGAGTCAAAACGGAAAGTCACTGTTAATTATCTCGATCCGTCAAAAAATTATGAAGTAAGGTCAATGGACGGGAAAGTGGTAACAATTGCATCAGGGGATAAATTGAGGAGCAACGGGTTTGAAGTAAGTGAGGGATTATTATATTCTGGCGAACTTTTTGAAATCTGTTTGAAATAAAGTAAGTGAAATACTTTATCTTGCTACTCTTTTTATCAGGTTGAAGAAGTTTTCTTTATAAGTATTACTTACCGGGATTCGCTGGTCAGCAATTATTATTACACCTCTTTCAACCGATTTGATCTTATCAATGGCAACGATGAATGATTTATGTACCCTGCAGAATTTTTTAGAAGGAAGGCTCTCTTCGAGTCTTGCAAAACTTTGTAATGTCATGATCTTTTTGTCGGTACAGATGATGCGGAGATAATCCTTCATACCTTCAATGTAAAGAATATCATCAAAATCAATTCTTTCGAGCCGGTATTCTGTTTTAACAAAAATGAAGCTGTTACTATCCGATGATTCCTTCTGTCCTTTGTATTTGCCTGAATAAAAGTCAAATACTTTATTTACTGCTTGTACAAAACGATGAAAGGAGTAAGGTTTTACCAGGTAATCGGTGACGTTTAGTTCGAATCCTTTTAATGCATACTGGTCGAAAGCAGTCGTCATAATTACCCTTGCTTCAGTTGAAATAGCCTCAAGGAACTGAATTCCTGTCAGCATTTCCATCTGGATATCAAGAAAAATAAGTTCAGTTCTGTTTTCTTTCAGCCATCCAATTGCCTCGATTGCATTATCAAATTTCCTGATGAGTTTAAGTTCAGGTATTTTACCGATAAATCCTTCCAGCTTTGACAAAGCAAGAGGTTCATCATCAATAGCGATGCAGCTGATCAGCATTTGTGTCGATAGTTAATTTTATATGGTAGACAGATTCACCTTCTTCAATAAGCAACTTATATTTAGCAGGATATGTCAGTTCAAGTCTTGTTTTCAGATCATTTATTCCTGATCCTGAGTGTTTTTCCCTCGATACGACTGATCCCTTTTCATAGCAGTTTGATGTTTCAAAAACAATAATGCCATTTTCCGATAAGAGATGGACAGATAAACCTGGTTTCCTGTTTCTGAAAGTTGCAAATTTGAAACCATTTTCGATCAGAGGAATGAAGAGAGCCGGTGCAATCTTTGTTGTAAGGTCACCATTGGTAATAAACTCAATGTCTTCAGGCGATTTAATTCTAATGCGGTGAAGCTCAATAATGTTTTTGATATACTCCACCTCCTTGTTAAGTTCAACAAATTCCAATGTCGTCTCATAAGTGAGATAACGCATTATATCGGATAACCTGATAAGGGCTTCGGAGGCCTCTTCAGGATCGCGATGAATCAGAGAGTCAATATTGTTAAGAGTGTTGAAAAGGAAATGAGGATTAAGTTTGCCTTTAAGCAGGCCAAGTTCAGCTGCCAGTTTCTGTTTGTCAAGTTCAGCTTTCTGATTCATCGTGCTGAACCAGTTAATTATTACTCTGAAAAATGAACCGAAGACTGCTGCCGTTAAAACAGGATAATATCCGCTCATATGCATTTTAATAGAATATCCCCTGAAGAAATTTTCAAATGTGTCATCAAAAAAAGCTCTTGATAAGAATAGAATAGTATAACCGAAAAATGGCATTATGAGTACAATCAGAAAGGAGAAGCCAAAGAATTCAATAAGCTTCTTTTTGTTGAGAAAAATTGGTACAAGCACTGAATAGAAAAGGTAAAACACCAACATCAGGTAAAGGAACCCGATTAAATTCGAAACTATTGTCTGAGGGGACATTTTATGCCCTAAAACTGAATATGGGAGGTTTGCAAAAATTGCAAACAGCCAGATAAAAATATGGATATATATGATTCTCTTCCTGCTCATTTTTTCTTAACGTATTCAGCACTTACAAACTTACCAAAAAAATTATCGGTTCCGGTCTAAAATCAGTCTGAAAAATGAACCGTATACGCCTGCCAGAGCCATCGCTTTAAACCCGCTCAGATGCATTGGAACCGAGTAACCCTGGTAAAAATCTGTAAAGGAAGCTCTGAAGAGTGCTCTTGAAAGAAATAAAAGTGAGTAGCCTATAAACGGCAGGATAGCGACCAGAAATACAGATATCACAAAAAATTCCACAAGCTTTTTTGGAAGGAGCAGGGCAGGGGTCATGTAAAGAAAGAAAAAGTAATAGACAGCCATCCAGAAAAGTGTGGCAATAACTGTACCGGTAAATTGTTCAGCCGGCCGGCCATTAAATAGTGGTACTAATGTTAAAATACATGCAACAATCCATGTTGCAATGTGAAACCTGGTTGATAGAGTTGTTTTCATCTTAATAAATATTTAAGTGTTACAACTCAAAGGTATTTGCAGGTGATTGAATTGACAAATACAATATACAAGTGAGTAATATTTATCTGCCAACGGGGCACTTGAATCTTTGAAATTTCCAGCAGGCGTTTTGTTGTTCAACCTTTAAGAAACCTGTCAATTTCTTTTGCAGCTTTTCTCCCTGAGGCAATAGCATTTACTACCAGACTTGCCCCTGTGACTGAATCGCCTGCAGCAAATATTTTATTAAAACTTGTATGCTGGGTATTATTAACTTTAATATTTTTCCTCTGGTCAAGCTCCAGTTTTAAATCGGCGAGCAGACCATCTATAACAGGATGAACAAAACCCATTGCGAGTAATGCTATATCTGCTTCGATAATTCTTCGTATACCGGGAATTGCTTTCATCGTAAAGTTTCCATTTATCTTTTCCCATTCAACTTCTTCCACTTCAATACCTTTTAAATGGCCGTCATTACCAATAAATCTTACTGTGGAAAGATTCCAGAACCTTTCACAACCTTCTTCATGCGATGTGGAAGTCTTTAATACTTTAGCAAAATAGGGCCAGGGATTATCGGCAGTGCGCTTTTCGGACGGCTTTGGAAGAATTTCGATCTGAGTAACACTTAAAGCTTTTTGACGGATGGAGGTACCGACACAATCCGATCCGGTATCTCCGCCGCCGATAACCACAACTTTCTTGTTTTCGGCGCTGAGATGATTTTCCGAAGTTGAGATCTGTCCGGCATTAATACGGTTCTGTAAGGCCAGAAAATCCATTGCAAAGAGTACACCGCTTAGTTCTCTTCCCTCAACCTGCAGATTACGTGCCTGCTGTGAACCTATTGCAATGCAGATTGCATCAAATTGATTTATAAGGTCACTCACCGGAAGATCTTTCCCGATTGTTACACCAGTCCTGATTATGAGTCCCTCTTTGACCATCAGGTCTAACCGTCTGTCAATAACTGTTTTACTTAGTTTAAAATCGGGTATTCCATATCGCAACAAGCCTCCGGCTTTCTCATCTTTTTCGAAAAGTGTTACAAGGTGGCCTGCTTTATTAAGCAGATCAGCAGATGCCATTCCGGCTGGTCCGCTGCCAATTACCGCAACTTTCTTTCCGGTTCTGACCTTAGGCGGACGAGGTTTTATATAACCTTCTGTAAATGCTTTTTCAACGATAGCAACTTCATTCTCACGAATTGTAACAGGTTCCTGATTAATGTTCAGAACACAGGCATGTTCGCAGGTTGCAGGACAAATCCTTCCGGTAAATTCCGGGAAGTTATTTGTTGCAATCAACCTGTCATAAGCAGCTTTCCATTCTCCTTTGTATAATAGGTCATTCCATTCAGGAATTAAATTATCAACCTGGCAGCCCCAATGACAAAACGGAATACCGCAATCCATGCATCGTGATGCCTGGAGCATACGGTCTTCACTGTTCAGCACCTGTTCTACTTCACTGAAATCGCATACCCTTTCATTTAAAGGCCGGTTTCCTGCCTCTTTTCTTTTTATCTTTAAAAATCCTGTTATATCTGCCATAATATTCCTTAATAATTCTGTTTGTACATTTTTCTGATCAGCTCGCGCTTATCTCAACATCAAGTTCCACATCAGCAATCTTTCTGTTTATTTCTTCGAGCTTTTGTTCCTGCAGTACTTTTTTATAATCGTAGGGTATGACTTTAATAAACATCGGCAAGTACTTCCTAAGATCGTCGAGGATCATTTTTGCCTTTTTACTATTTGTGAATTCATAATGTCGCGAAATGAGTGATGTAAGCTCATTTATATCCCCATAATCTTCAACCAGTGAAAGTTCTACCATACCCATGTTACAATAATAGTCGAAGTTGCCGTTTTCGTCAAATACGTAAGCTATGCCTCCGCTCATTCCTGCTGCAAAATTACTTCCGGTAGCTCCAAGAACTACAATCCTGCCACCGGTCATATATTCGCAACAATGATTGCCAACTCCTTCAACCACAGCATTTGCTCCGCTGTTGCGGACTCCAAACCGTTCGCCGGCTACTCCTGATATATAAATCTCACCTCGTGTTGCTCCGTAAAGCACTGTATTACCGATAATTATATTTTTATCAGCTTCAAAGGTCGAACCGTCAGGAGGAACAACAATGATCCTGCCTCCTGAAAGCCCTTTCCCGAGATAGTCATTTGAATCACCTTCAAGATGCAGCTCAACGCCAGGAACCAGAAAAGCGCCAAAACTTTGACCCGCTGATCCTGAAAACCTGCACTTTATTGTTCCATCCGGAAGACCATCTGCCCCGTATTTCAAAACAATCCTGCCCGATAGCATAGCTCCTGTTGTTCTGTCGGTATTACGTATTGACCTCTTTATCTCAACAGGTTGTTTTTCAGAAAGCGATTTCTCAGCCTCATTAATTAATTCTATGTCAAGCACATGATCAATCTTGCGATCATCGCTTGCTACAAAATGCATTGCATTGACTTTTGATTCAAGAGGAGGTTCGAGTAACCCCGACAGATCGAGATTTCTTATTTTCCAGTGGTCAACTTCAGGATTTCTCTCGAGCAGGTCAAAACGCCCTATAACATCATCGAGTTTCGTATAACCAAGTTCCGCAAGATATTCTCTTATCTCTTCTGCAAGGAAGCGGAAGAAAGTTACCAGGTAATCTGCTTTACCGTGGAATCTTTTTCGCAGTTCAGGGTTTTGCGTTGCCACGCCAACCGGACAGGTGTTCAGGTGGCATTTGCGCATCATAACACAGCCAAGAACTATGAGCGCACTTGTTGAAAATCCGAACTCTTCAGCTCCCAGTAACGCTGCAATTATCACATCTTTACCTGTTTTTAATTGCCCGTCGGCTTGCAGAATAACCTTACCGCGGAGGTTATTCATCACAAGGGTCTGTTGTGTCTCTGCCAGGCCTAGTTCAAGAGGAAGTCCGGCATGTTTGATGGATGATGACGGACTCGCCCCGGTTCCACCTTCATAACCACTTATTGTTATAAGATCAGAGCCTGCTTTGGTTACACCAGCAGCTATTGTACCGACTCCGCTCTCCGAAACCAGCTTTACACTGATCTTTGCCCTGGGATTTACATTCCTCAGGTCGAATATTAGCTGGGCGAGATCCTCGATAGAATAAATATCGTGGTGAGGAGGAGGGGAAATCAGAGTGATTCCAGGTATTGAATATCTTGTTTTTGCAATGATCTTGTCAACTTTATGTCCGGGAAGTTGTCCTCCTTCGCCAGGCTTAGCTCCCTGGGCGACTTTTATCTGTATCTCATCGGCATTCATAAGGTATTCGGTTGTTACTCCGAACCGTCCGCTGGCAACCTGTTTGATAGCGCTCCTCACTATATCACCATTTTCAAGGGGTTTGAAACGTACCGGATCTTCCCCACCCTCTCCTGTATTGCTTCGTCCTCCGATACGGTTCATTGCAATTGCAAGTGTCTCATGTGCCTCACGGCTGATCGATCCATATGACATNGCGCCTGTAACAAATCTTTTCATTATCTTTTCAACAGGTTCAACTTCATCTATTGGAATGGGATTGTGCTTTATTCTTAACAAACCCCTGATGAATCCCGGACTTGCAGTGTCTGCATCGACCCGGTGGCTATATTCCTTAAATTTCTTATAATCACCTGATCTTGTGCTCCATTGAAGCAATGCAATTGTTTCCGGATTCCATGCATGATGTTCCCCGTTTTTTCTGTAAGAATATACACCTTCTGTAAGGATCCCTGGTTGCTGCTCTTCAACAAATGCTTTTCTGTGCGGGATCAAAACTTCTTCGGCAATTTCACTAATTCCTATTCCTCCGATACGTGAAACAGTGCCTGCAAAATATTTATTTATTACATCGTTATGTATTCCGACAGCTTCAAATATCTGGGATGAACGATAACTTCTCAAAGTGCTGATCCCCATTTTTGACATTATTTTCAGGATGCCTTTATTGATTGCATTAACATAGTTTTCTTCAGCTTTCTGATAATCAAGCTGTATAGCCTTATCCTTCACCAGCTTATCAATAACAGCAAAGCTCATATAAGGATTAATGATGCTGGCACCATATCCGAATAAAAGAGCAAAATGCATTACTTCCCTCGGTTCAGCTGATTCTACAACGATATCAATCTGCATGCGTTTACGCTTCTCAATCAGATGATGATGTACTGCAGAAACAGCTAAAAGAGATGGCATTGGAGCAAGTTTTTCGTTAATTCCCCTGTCAGAAAGAATCATATAGTTTTTCCCTTCATCAACTGCTCTTTCAGCATCGTTGCATAATTGTTCAACTGCATTCTTTAGCCCTTCGGCCCCTTTGTCTGCTTCAAAAAGGAGGGATAGATTTGCTGCAGAAAAACCTTTGTACCGAAGGTTTTTTACTACCTGGAAATAAGTGTTGTTTATTACCGGATTACGGAATTTTACCATCTTGACATGGTCGGGTGTTTCGTCAAGTATGTTTTGCTGAAGTGAACCCAGATATCCTGAAAGAGTCATTACCAATTCTTCCCTTATAGGGTCGATTGGCGGATTTGTCACCTGGGCAAAAAGTTGTTTGAAATAGTTGAATAACCTGTATGGTTTTTTTGAGAGAACAGCTACCGGCACGTCATTTCCCATTGATCCTATGGGTTCTTTTCCTGTCGCAGCCATCTCCTTAATAATCTTCTCAATATCTTCTCCCGAATAATTAAAAGAGGTTAAGTACCTGTTATATTGATCACCCATTTCCGGAGTTTCAGTATGGGCAGTTACAATTTCTTCAAGGTTGACCATATTCTGTCTTATCCATTCCCCATAGGGGTACTCATCGGCAAGCTTGGCTTTCAGCTCGTTATCATAATAGATCTTACCCGCTTCAGTGTCAACAAGCAACATTTTTCCGGGTTTTAACCTCCCTTTTTCCTTTATCTCTTCTGGTTTAAAGGTCTCGACACCAGCCTCAGAGCCCATAACAATCAGGTCGTTGCTGGTAATAACATATCTTGAAGGACGAAGACCGTTTCTGTCGAGCATTCCGCCAATATATCTGCCATCAGAAAATATCAGAGATGCAGGACCATCCCATGGCTCCATTGAGGGAGCATGATAATGATAAAATGCTCTTAGTTCAGTGGAGATAGGATTTTTTGCATTGATTGACTCTGGGATAAGTATTGACATGGCATATGGAAGTGATTTTCCACTCATCAACAGGAACTCAAGAACATTATCGAGTGACGCCGAATCACTTTTATTTGGCTCAATTATTGGATATATCCGTGAAAGATCACCGAGCTTTTCAGATTTAAGGATCGATTCCCTTGCTTCCATCCAGAAACGGTTCCCCTTAATTGTATTAATTTCACCATTATGTCCAAGAATTCTGAAAGGTTGAGCAAGATCCCAGCTTGGAAAAGTATTGGTGCTGAATCGCGAGTGAACAAGCGCAATAGCGCTCTGTAACCGCTCATCATTCAGGTCGAGGAAGTACTCTCCTAACTGAATTGATGTCAACATGCCTTTGTATACCAGAACCTTGGTTGAAAGACTCGGGATATAGAAAAAACTCTTGTGTTTCAGATCGGAATCACGGATAACTTTCTCTGCTCTTTTTCGAATTATATATAGTTTACGTTCAAGATCTTCCTGAGGAATATCAGCCCCTAAAAGAATTTGCAGAATATAAGGTTCGGCTGCCAGAGAAATCTCGCCAATAACAGAGCTATCGCGTGGAACTTCTCTGTATCCGATAAGATTGACACCTTCTTCTTGTACAATATCAACCAGAATCTGCTGGCACTTAGAGGCATCAGAGCTATCCCTGGGTAAGAATATAAGGCCGGTGCCAAACTGTCCCTCAGGAGGAAGTGAATATCCCTGNATGAGATAAAAATCGCGGGGTACCTGAATTAATACCCCGGCGCCATCGCCTGTTTTTTTGTCAGCTCCCTCAGCACCACGATGAGTCATGTTTCTGAGAATGTCGAGTCCCTGGTTAATTATGGAATGAGATTTTTTCCCCTTTATATGAGCTACAAAACCAATTCCGCAGTTATCGCGCTCAAACTCATTTCTGTATAAACCTTGTTGCAGTGGTCTTTCTGTTTTCATTTAATAAATTAATTTCTTCCAAATCATCAAAAAAAAGACCGTTCTCTGTATCCTACGAGAACGGTCTTTCCTGATTTTATACAAATTACCATTCTCAAAGATTTATGATAAACCTTTTAATGAGAATTAATGATAATATAGATTTTCTTTCAGCCATCATGTTAATAATCGGAGACAAATATACTATGTTTCTTACAAATTCGCACAAATATTAATAAATAAATTAATAAAATACAAAAAACGAACAAAAATTATAAACATAATAATTAACAACCTTCGACTTTATTTCTGAAAATACTAAAGGTTTATAGGTTATAAACAGATATTATTTTTATTATTTCTTATTTTGTAGGTTTATATACGCAAGAAATAACTTGGAGATAAAATAAAAATGTTTTATTGTTATTAGTTATAAATTTTGAACCATGCAAATATGGAAAATCCTAAAAATCTGATTCTTATCATTTTCGGAGCAACGGGCGATCTTACATCAAGAAAACTGATGCCTGCTGTTTTTTCTTTGAAAATACAGAACCTGATTCCGGAAAATTTTGCAATTATCGGTATTGGAAGAAGAGAATTATCCATAGATGAGTTCAGGGACAAAATGAGGGAGAGCATTTTGACTTTCTCGGAGGAGAAGAATCTGAACAAAAATCAGATAGAAACCTTTCTGAAAAATCTCTGTTATTGTTCCATAGATAATACATCTGCTGAAGGATTCGAAAAACTTAAAAGGGTTATTTCTGAAAAAAACAGAGAATATGGTTATGATGGGAATTACATTTTTTACATGGCGACGCCCCCAAGTACCTATGAGATAATTGCAGTTAACCTGTCAAAAGCGGGACTTGCCGATCAGTCAACAGGATTCAGGCGTTTTATCATTGAAAAGCCTTTCGGATATGATCTTGAATCGGGTAGGAAGCTGAATCGCAAATTACATGAGCTTATTGCCGAAGAGCAGATTTACAGGATCGATCATTACCTTGGTAAGGAGACAGTTCAGAATCTGCTTGTTACACGTTTTGCCAATGGTATGTTTGAACCGCTCTGGAACAGGAATTATGTTGACCGGATAGAGATAACCTCCGCAGAAAGCATAGGTGTGGAAGACCGGGGTGCTTATTATGATTCATCAGGCGCATTAAGAGATATGGTTCAGAACCACCTGCTTCAGATGGTAGGTCTCACCGCAATGGAATCCCCTTCAACGCTGGATGCCGATGCAATACGGAATGAAGTCCTGAAAGTATTTCAGTCGCTTAAGCCAATAAAGGAAGAAGATGTGGAAAAACAGGTAATACGGGGTCAGTATACTCCTTCAAAAATAAGAGGGGAGTGTGTAACCGGTTACAGGTATGAGAAAGATGTGGATGTCCACTCGCGTACAGAGACTTTTGTAGCGATAAAATTTTTTATTGACAATTGGCGTTGGGGTGGAGTACCCTTCTATATCCGTACCGGGAAGAGGATGCCAACACGTGTTACAGAAATTGTTATTCACTTCAAGCCAACCCCTCATCACCTTTTCAGGAGGGAAATGGGCAAGATGTCAGGCAATCACCTTATTTTACGTATTCAACCCGATGAGGGGATATTGCTTAAATTTGATATGAAAGAACCCGGAGCCGGGTTCAATGTCAAAAATGTAAACATGGATTTCCATTATAAAGATCTTGCAAATGTCAGATTACCATCAGCATACGAAAGGCTTTTATCTGATGTAATGATTGGTGACTCAACACTGTTTTCACGGGATGATGAAGTCGAAACAGCCTGGAAATTCATTGAACCTATCCAAAAGGCCTGGGCTAATAATCCATCTATTAAGGTTTTTGGCTATCCTGCCGGGACATGGGGTCCGGAACATTCTAATGATCTGATTGAAGGAGAAGGTCTTACATGGCGATATCCATGCAAGAATATGGCTGACGATGAATTGTATTGTGAGTTGTAGTAAGTTGGGAGTTATTGAATAGGTTCCCCTCATGGGAGGAGTGGGTTAAAAATAAGAACTAACTGATTTACAGATAATATACATATTCTAAATTGGATAAAATACTTAAAATATTTCCAACTCCGCAATTACTTGCGGAAGCATTTGCAATGGAACTGGTGACACAGATAAAAAAAGATAGGGGAATGAGTAAAAATTATACCTTATCCCTTTCAGGGGGTAATACTCCCAAAATATTGTTCTCGGTTTTAGCGGAAAAGTATTCTGAATCAGTTGACTGGAACTTTGTTCATTTTTTCTGGGGTGATGAACGGTGTGTTCCTTCTGATAATCCGGAAAGCAACTATGGAACGGCTTATCAAATACTTCTGGAAAAGATCAATATTTCAGATTCCAATATTCATAGAATAACAGGGGATGCAGATCCTGAAAAAGAAGCAGCCAGATATTCTCAGGAGATTTTTAATTTCACCCGATCATATAATAATCTGCCTCTCTTTGATCACATAATTCTCGGGATGGGTGATGATGGTCATACTGCGTCGATATTTCCCCGTAATATTGAGTTGTTGTATTCAAAAAAAATCTGTGATGTTGCGATTCATCCTTCGACAGGGCAAAAGAGAATTACAATAACAGGTGGCGTAATAAATAATGCTGACAATATAACATTTCTTGTTTCAGGACAAAGTAAGGCAGTAGTTATTGAAAATATATTTAATAAGAATCCACTTGCTGAAAACTATCCTGCTGCTCATGTTGTTCCTGATCATGGAACAATTACCTGGTTTATTGATGAAAAAGCCGGAAGTTCATTATGAAAAAAGTGCAAGTTGATAAGTAAGAAATTTTTATTGAATGTTTTTTTTTATATTTGAATACGTAAAAACATAAAATCTTATCGCCATGTCACACGAAAAAGCTAAAGAACAAACTAAAAACAAGAAAGAAGCAACTAAGACTCTGAAAGAAAAAAGAGCTGCAAAAAAAGCAAAAAAAGCCGATAAGAATAAATAGAATAGTGGCAATTGAAAGAGAATAATCGACTTTTTACCAATTGACCAGCAAGTCTGTTAACCTTGCAGGTTTTTTTAATCAGAAAAAATAAAAAGGCCGTCAGATTATGACGGCCTTGATAATAAACTTTTTATAGTTAGTTAAGCAAGTCTTACATCGACTGCATTAACTCCTTTTTTCCCTTCGGCAAGTTCAAATGTAACTTCATCATTTTCTTTAATCTGATCTTTCAGACCTGATACATGTACAAAATATTCATTATCTGAATCTGCGTCTTTAATGAATCCGAATCCTTTTGATACATTAAAAAATTTTACTGTTCCTTTGTTCATTTTATTCTGTTTTTAAAAATTTAGGAAACAAAATTACGTAATATAATTTACATTTTACAATTTTTTAATAATAATATGATATTATTAATTAAGAAATGATGAAAATGGTCGTTTTTACTCTCTTGTTTTGAAAATAAAAGGTTGAGCTAAAAGATTTTCGACTATTTCTCTTTTTCATTCGGTAAGGTCAGGGGGAGTTGTGACCCTTATTTATATATCCCTATAGATAAATTATTTCTACATTTATGCCCTGAATAAAAAATAAAATTTAATGAAAAGGTACTTTCTTCTTTCTCTTACTCTCTTATCTATTGTACTGCCTGCATTCACCCAGGTAAAATTTCAGACTAAAGCAGAACTGTCGGAATTTAAATCAACATCTGACTACAAAGATGTGACTGCATTTATTAACCAGCTAAGTAAATCATCCCCTTTTATTAAAGTGGAAAATATTGCAAAGTCAACGGAAGGAAGAAATGTTCAGCTTTTAATAATTGGAAATCCTTTGCCTGAATCACCTGAGCAACTTGAAGTTGACAGCAGAATAGTGATATACATTCAGGCAAACATCCATGCGGGTGAGGTTGAAGGGAAAGAAGCAACTTTAATGTTTGCCCGCGACCTGCTCTCAGGAAAGAATCCTGAAATCCTGAAAAATGTTGTTCTTCTTATCTGTCCATTATTTAATCCCGATGGTAATGAAAAGATAACCCCGCTGAACCGGACATACCAGAACGGACCCATAAATGGAGTGGGCGTGAGACATAACGGTCAGTTCCTTGATCTTAACCGCGATGCCATGAAAGCTGAATCGCCCGAAGTACAGGGAGTGATTAAGAATATCTTTAAACGCTGGGATCCTTCAGTGTTTATGGATTGCCATACAACTGACGGATCATATCATGTTGAACCTGTCACTTTTACATGGATGGTTAATCCTAATGGAGATAGCTCACTGATATCCTATATGCGCAGTAAAATGATGCCTGAAATGTCCAAAACATTGTTTGAGACCTATAAAGTCGAAAACTGTTTCTATGGTGAATTTTACGATATGATGGATCCGGAAAAAGGATGGGTCCTTGATGCTTCGGAACCAAGGTATATGAGCAACTATTTCGGAGTCAGGAACAGGCTTGGAATTCTAAATGAAAACTACGTATATGCCGACTTTAAATCNCGCGTATATGGTTGTTATTATTTGATAAATTCACTTGTTGACTACTCATCGGCCCATAAGTCAGAAATTAAAAATCTTATTAAGAATGTTGATGCCAAAACAATTGCAAGAGGAAATAATCCTTCTGTAACAGATTCAATTGCAATTGAATATGATGTAAGACCCGCTCCTGATAAGGTTTTGGTAAAAACTTATGAGGCTGAACTTCTGGCTGATATTGATGGAAGAAAAACCTATAAGAGAAGCGATCGGCAGAAGAATGTCATTATCCCGTACTTTATAGACTATTATCCGGTAAAAAGTGTCAGGTTTCCTTTTGCATACTTTATTACAATTAATGATCCTCATATAATCGGATTGTTAAAATTACACGGGATAAAAACAGAAAAGCTGACTACCGGGATAAAAACTGAAGTTGAGCAGTTTGAGATCAGTGAAATTGCTCCAGTCCCAAGATTAAATCAGGGGCATTATACAAATACAATTAAAGGCAATTTTATAAAGAAAACAGTTGAGGTTCCGGCCGGTACAATTGTTGTGAAGATGTCACAACCACTTGCTAATCTGGCTGCATATCTGCTTGAACCGCAGTCGAATGACGGATTAGTTACATGGAATTTTTTCGATCGGTACCTGGTTCCGCAATGGGGAATGGATTATTATACTTATCCTGTGTACAGATTAATGAGTAAGACTGATTTGAAAACCACGGGAATGTAGGTGCCTTGCCTCTTTATAAATATAATTAAGCCAATTATTTATCTTTTCTGATGTTTGTTTAATGTAATATTAATAAAATTGCAGGAAAACAAATTTTATCAGAACTTTAGAAATTAAGAAACAAGAAAAATACTGATCATGAGAAAATGGAGAGTTGAAGATTCTGCTGAACTTTACAACATTAATGGCTGGGGAGTAGACTATTTTTCCATAAACGAAAAGGGAAATATTAATGTAACGCCGAAAAAGAACGGAGTATCTGTGGATCTGAAAGAACTTCTTGATGAATTGATGCTTTCAGATGTATCGACACCAGTACTGATAAGATTTCCGGATATTCTGGATGACCGTATTAAAAGCATATCCAAATGTTTCAAGTCAGCTTCAGAAGAGTATGATTACAAAGCTCAGAACTTTATTATTTACCCGATAAAGGTTAATCAGATGAGGCCTGTAGTTGAAGAGATAGTGAGCCATGGAAAAAAATTCAATATAGGTCTTGAAGCCGGATCAAAACCCGAACTCCATGCTGTTATCGCTATTAATACTGATCCTGAATCGCTTATAATCTGTAACGGGTATAAAGATGAAGATTATATTGAGTTGGCACTTCTTGCTCAAAAGATGGGGAAACGGATATTTCTTGTGGTAGAAAAGCTAAATGAACTTAAACTGATAGCCTCAATCGCAAAACGGTTGAAAGTCAAACCTAACCTTGGTATTCGTATTAAACTGGCAAGTGTGGGGAGCGGAAAATGGGAAGATTCAGGAGGTGATATAAGCAAATTTGGTCTGACGTCAAGTGAATTGCTCGAAGCAATAGATTTCATCGAGAAAAACAAGATGAGAGATTGTGTACGTCTTATCCATTTTCACATCGGCAGCCAGGTAACTAAAATACGTCGTATAAAAATTGCACTGCGTGAAGCTTCGCAATTTTATGTCGAATTGAGAAAACTGGGCTTTAATGTCGAATTTGTCGATATAGGAGGCGGTCTTGGAGTTGATTACGACGGTACCGGATCAGCAAACAGCGAAAGTAGTGTAAACTATACCCTACAGGAGTATGTAAATGATTCAGTCAGCACATTTGTTGACGCAAGCAATAAAAACAATATTCCTCATCCCAACGTAATCACCGAATCGGGCAGGTCACTTACTGCGCATCATTCGGTTTTGATTATTGAGGTTCTTGAAACAACGACTCTGTCTACGTGGGATCCGGAGGATGTGATTAATGAAAATGATCATGAGCTTGTAAAGGAACTATTTTTACTATGGGATTCCTTCAATCAGTCCAGAATGGTCGAAACATGGCACGATGCGCAGCAGATCAGGGAGGAAGCTCTTGACAGATTCAGCTTCGGGCTCATAGATCTGAAAACCAGGGCTCAGATTGAACGGCTATTCTGGTCAATAGCAAGAAAAGTATACCAGATGGCTAATGTGACAAAACATGTTCCCGAAGAGCTCAGGCAGATATCGAGGTTACTTTCTGATAAATATTTCTGTAATTTTTCACTTTTTCAATCATTACCTGATGCATGGGCTATCGATCAGATTTTTCCAATAATGCCCATTCACAGACTTAATGAGGAGCCTTTACAGACTGCCACAATTCAGGATATGACCTGCGATTCAGATGGTAAGATCGATAACTTTATTTCAACACGTAATTCATCCCACCACCTGCCTCTTCATTCTTTAAAAGGTAAAGAACGATATTATCTGGGTGTATTCCTCGTTGGCGCATACCAGGAGATACTTGGTGATCTCCATAACTTATTTGGCGATACCAATGCGGTACATGTATCTGTGGATGAAAACGGATATAAGATTGATCAGATAATTGATGGAGAGACTGTTGCTGAAGTACTTGATTATGTACAGTATAACTCAAAGAAGATGGTCCGTACTGTAGAAACATGGGTCACCTCATCTGTCAAAGCGGGTATCATAACTCTGGAAGAGGGTAAAGAGTTTCTGTCGAACTACAGGTCAGGCCTTTATGGTTATACATATCTTGAATAAAAGTTGAATTTTAAGTTTATGAAAAGGAATTTTTCTGACTTGAGAATTCATAAATTTTTTATCATCCTGCAATAGAAACAGAAAGTACAATTCTTAATTGTGAAGGTTAATGACCGTAAATTAATTTTATGAGAAACTGGTTTTTTTCCAGAAATATCTTCGTAGTTCTGGCTTACAGGATTTTATTGGTATTATTTCTCTTCTCCCTATGCCGGGTCGGTTTCTATATCTTTAACTATAAGATGTTTCCCGGAATAGCTTTCGTCCAGTTTATAAATATTTTACGGGGAGGTTTATTGTTCGACATCTCAGCCGCAGTCTATATCAATATGCTTTTGATCCTTTTGCATATTATCCCGCTTGAATTCAGATACAATAATATTTACCAGCAGGTCATTAAGTATATCTTCTTCATCACAAACGGAATAGCTATTGCTGCTAACTGTGCTGACTTTGTTTACTACAAATTTGTCTTTAAAAGAGCTACTTCAGATGTATTTGCAACTTTTAAGAATGAATCAAATCTAGCGAAAATAACTTTCAGGTTCTTAATAGACTACTGGCCTGCAACAATCTTTGGGTTTTTTATTTTGTTCCTGATGATCTGGCTTTATAATAAAGTTAAGGTTGAAAAACCCGCACCTTCCAGTAAAATAAGCTATTTTATAATCAATGTATTGATGATACCATTGGTACTTGCACTTGTAGTTGGAGGTGCACGTGGTGGTTATAAACATTCAACCCGTCCCATAACAATAAGTAATGCCGCGCGGTTTGTTGAAAATCCACAAGATGTTGCGATTGTTCTCAACACACCATTCAGTATTTTCAGGACGTACGGAAAAAAACCATTGATCAGGTATAATTTTTATGATAATGAAAAACTTACGAAGCTTTACAATCCACATTATATTCCATCTTCCAACAAGCCTTTTATAAAAGATAATGTTGTTGTAATAATCCTTGAAAGCTTTGCAAGGGAGTATATTGGAGCTCTTAACAGTGACCTGGAAGGAGGTACTTATAAGGGCTATACTCCGTTTCTCGATTCCCTTATAAATGTTAGTCTCACTTTTGATGTTTCATTAGCTAACGGAAAGAAATCAATTGATGCTATGCCCTCAATACTTGCCTCAGTGCCATCGCTTGAAACACCATATATCATTTCGCATTATGCGAATAACAGGGTTGATGGGTTGGCCTTTCTGCTCAAAAAGAAAGGGTACTATACCTCTTTTTTCCATGGCGCTCCAAACGGATCAATGGGATTCGATTCGTTTGCGAAAATGGCCGGATTCGATGATTATTTTGGTCTGGATCAATATCCGGAAAAGAGCGATTTTGATGGTATGTGGGGAGTCTGGGACGAACCATTCTTTAAGTTCTTTGCATCAAAACTAAATAGTTTTCCGCAACCCTTTATGGCTTCTATATTTTCAATTTCATCTCATCACCCCTTCAAAGTGCCTGAAAAGTATAAGGATAAATTCAGAAAGGGACCTGCCCCTATAGTTGAGGTGGTTGGATACACAGATTTTGCATTGAGAGAATTTTTTAATGAGGTATCAACTGCTCCCTGGTTTAAAAACACTTTATTTATTATTACTGCTGACCATACAAATGAGTCGATACATAAAGAATTTCAAAACAATTTCGGATCATATAGCATTCCTGTATTATTTTACAAACCAGACGGAGAACTTAAAGGAATAAAGAAACGAATTGCCCAGCAGATTGATATAATGCCGACGATTTTGACCTATCTTAATTATGATGAAGAGTACATTGCATTTGGCAATAATCTACTAGATGATTCATATGAATCTTTTGCTTTTAATACAAACGGCAGTACTTATCATTTGTATATGAATGATCATATTCTAGAGATGATCGAAAATAAACCTGTCGGTTTATATAACTATAAAAATGACAGATTGCTGGAAAAGAATCTCTTGGGAGAGAAGTCTGATCTGCAGAACAAGATGGAAGAAAAAATGAAAGCAATAATTCAATCTTATAACAGCAGATTACTCGACAATAATATGGTAATAAGTAAACAGGAATGATTTACATAAAAGGCTGGAAACATTTATTATCTTTGATTTAGTTATTATGAAGTATGGTCCGATTCTCAGATTTTTAACTAATCAGCGGAACATTAAATTATAGAATTGAATGGGAACTCATTTTTTAATTAATAATAATATCAATAAATTATGAACTCACGTCGGCAGTTTTTAAAATTAACTGGTACCGGTATCCTCGCGGCAGGCGTCACTTCCGTTTATGGCTCAGCAAATAACATGGTATCNNNNAAGAAAAAGGTATCCGTCAGTAAGGGACCGGATGCTTTCACCATTGGAATGGCAGGTTATACTTTCAGGGAATTCAATGTTGAGAAGACAATTGAAATGATGAAGAGGGTAGGGATGGTAACCCTTTCTCTGAAAGATTTTCACATGCCTATGAACAGTTCACAGGAACAAATTAATTCCGTTATTGATAAGTTCAAAGCGGCAGGTATAAATGTTTATACTGTTGGTGTTGTCTACATGAAGACCCAGGCATCAGTGGACCAGGCTTTTGAATATGCAAAAATGGCCGGGGTTAAAATGATCGTGGGAGCACCCGAGTATGAACTTTTGCCTTATGTTGAGAAAAAAATCAAGACATATGATTTTAAACTTGCTATTCACAATCATGGACCGGATAATCCCCTTTATCCGAATGCTACCGACATCTGGAATCATGTGAGAGATCTTGACCCGCGGATGGGAATATGTATTGATATAGGGCATACCATGCGCGACGGGCAGGATCCCTCAGTTGATATCGAGAGATACGGAAAACGTATATATGATATTCATATTAAGGATGTTGACAAAGCTGCCAAGGAAGGCAAAACTGTCGAGATGGGCCGCGGTATTATTAATATTCCGGCAGTAATCGCATCACTTCGCAAAATTAAGTACAACGGCAAATGCAGTCTGGAATTTGAAAAAGATATGAAAGATCCGTTGCCAGGCATTGCTGAATCAATAGGATACTTTAAAGGTGTGATGGCTTGTTAATATTTTTTCAGGAGTTCAAGAAGTTTGCTGTCGAGTTTGTGGCCATACCAGTCGGTATAATTTACATCTGCACGCCCTGAATCCATAATCCCAAAATCACCCCTGAAATTCCAGAGGGCATAGCCAATACCATTTTTTGTCAGGATATCAATGACATCCTCAAACCACGACAGAAATATTTGGTGAGGGGTATTTCTCCAGCATCCGCACTCTCCGCAATGTACTCCGATCCCTTTTTCTATAAGACCGGTCCATGGTTTATAGTACTCTTCGAGTTGTTCCCTTCCATAATATTTCCCTTCGATGGTACCCGGCCAAACCGGAGTTGGTGCTTTGGAAGGATCTTTCCAGACCCAGCTTGCCTGATAATGTGATATATAATGAGGGTAATATCCCCTGCAACTCTGACCCATATTCAGGTCGAACAATTCCGGAATAATACTATTTCCACCGCTATTGCCATCGGCAACAATAATGTGTTTCGGACATGAGGATCTGATGGCTTTTGATGCCCCCAACGCGATCATCCGGTAAAGCTCTCCCGGCACAGGTCCGCTTTTTGAGAACTGGTCATTCATGTCCTCTTTAAACGAAGGCTCATTGAGAAGGTCAAAGCTTATTTTTTCAGGGGAGATATTTTTGAATCGTTCTGCCCACATTCCCCAATGAAAAAAGAATGCTTCCTGTGCCTCCTTGTCTTTCCATAAGTTGAATGGCTCTTTAAAACCTGCATTTATACAATAGCCGGGTGCCCGGTGTAAGTTCAGGCTGACATGTAAACCATGTTTATTGGCAAGAGCAACCAGGTTATCTATCTCATCTATCACCTGAGAGTCGAACTTATACATATCATCATTTGTGATATCTTTTGAACGATCAAATGAGAGATATCGAGGATAAGCCATCGGAAGCCGTACAAAATCAAATCCCCAGTCTGACATCCACCTGAAATCATCCCCGGTAGTTTTATTTCCACCCGATGTTCTGGGAGGGTTTGGCGAAAAGTAATCAAGAAGATTAAATCCTTTCCATCTCGGTAAAAGATTCCTGGCTGGTGTTTTTGCTGAGGAAAAAACTCTAGTGCCAGGTAAAGTAAGGCATGCAGCTGCAAGAGTTGTGTTTTTTATAAATGTCCGGCGATGAATCTTCAATTGTCTCATATTTAGATATTTTAATTTATAATATGATATGGTATCTGTCAAATTATATCTAATCCCAGAATAATACTTAAGTTATTAAGGTCATTATTTGCAGATTGGTAAGAATCAAATTTTTTGATATATCCTTTTAATAAATTTTTTCTCTACTAAAAAGTAAAATGAAAAAATCAAAAGTTGGTTTAAAAGAGCAGCCATTAAACCATATTTTGATCCGTACCATATTGCAATTGCATATGCCTGAAGCTGACCAACTCCATACATAGGATTATTAATATATTTATAGGGTCCGCTAATAACGAAGTCCGAGATTTTTCTACCGAGAAACATATCTTTCCAATAATAAATTTCTATTGTTACCGCTTTTGCAGCAAGTATTTTTATTGTAAATCCGCTGATAAACAGTATTGTTACTATAATTAATAAAAGGTCCTTATTCATAAAGTCAAATAAACTGTCTGGAGTAGCGCTTGCAATATATCCTATACTTAAACCATTATGAAAAAACAGAAAACCAAGGATTGCTTCAAAAGCTAAATATCCATCTTTTTCTCCATTCCATTTACTTATAAACCATCGACGCAGGCCATTTTTTGAAAGAACAATAGTAATAAAACCCAGATAAAAGATTTCGCAAAGCAAGAAGTACGAAATTGCTAACATAGAATTGTCTGGCTGATAACTATTTAGATATACGCCAAAAACAAGAGATGTAAGAATTGCAATTGTTCTGTTTATTGTAGCATTTTTTGGTACAAATCCAGCCATTGAAATTAATAGTATCAGAAAATGGTAAACATTTTTCAGAAAATTAGTTTTAGTATTATTCTCAGTCATTATTTAAATTTTTAACTTGAATATTTCAACCTCAAACATAAGTTATTTAAATACATTGCAATCGTTTTTAATTAATTTTTTATTTATAAAAGTTCTATTAACTTTCAAATTCGAAACGGGATTTCGAAGGTTTATTATTAAATTAATTTTGCCGGAATGGGTATTAAGATCTACAAAACTCAAATCCTGAATGCCACAAAAGATACAATTCTGATGGCCATAGGTGTTTTTAGCGCGAGTATTGGACTGGAGTGTTTCCTGGTCCCAAATAACATGTTAGATGGGGGTGTAACCGGAATTTCATTGCTATTGTCCAGAATCTTTAGCTGGAATTTATCTGTGTTAATTTTCGCTATCAATTTCCCATTTATCTTAATGGGAATAAAACAAATATCATGGAAATT
>JGI24132J36420_10000087_pt1 | contig 42011 bp, 67 predicted proteins | sample BarGraNGADG00212_3_FD_36420 | JGI IMG/M metagenome (IMG submission 36420) | reverse complement strand
AGAGGACATTAACTCTAGTATTGTTGACACGGTAAACAAATCAAGCCAAATTATGAAGAGGATTGTGGCTAATCCTAAACCTTGGAATGGTCGTGTATTCCGAAGTCCTATCTTCACTAACAACTCAAGCCTAGGCAAGAGTTTTAAGGGTGCAGAGACTTTCGATACTACTATCGATTTCAATACACAGCAAATGAGTTGGTATCCAACCGGATATGCACAACCAGTCGGTGTCAGTTTAGTAGAGCAATCTATTAACAAAACTCCAGCCGGTGTTATCAGCCTAACCGATGGTTCATACCAATACTCACAAAACTCGATGATTACAGCCCTTGGCTCAATCTTCTACGGTTTTGGTGTTGGCAATGACTTTGACGGTCTTGGTAACATTGTTGATGATGGTACAAGCACATCAACATACGCAGGTTTAACCCGAGCAAGTTTCCCAACCATCAATGCTTTCTTAGTAAACGCTACTGCCAACACGCTTGACTTAGCTACTATGTACGCAGCTGATGACGGTTCAACAATCTCTGGTGACCAGAGCGAAACGACAAACCTATTACTATCAGACCCTACAGTATGGAGCTACTACTCAAGCCTATTGCAATCTGCACAGTTTGCAACTTACAACGCTATGGGTGGTTCATTCACTACTGCAGATAACGCTGTTAAACAAGCTGGCACTGGTCTTAACCTTGCTGGTGGTTCTACAAGTGTTACATTCCGTGGTAAAGACTTTGTTCGCGACCAAAAAGCTCCATCAGGTACGATCAACTTCATCAACGAGAAATGGTTCCAATTCCGTAGCCTACCTATTAACACGCTTAATATGGTTGCTACAACTGAAACCGTTACAAATGGTGCATACGATAACTACAAAGTTAGTGCCTTCCAATTCCGTAAGTATATCCAACCAGTTGGTCAACTTGCAGAAGTCGGTATCTTCGTTATGTACGGTAACTTAATCTGCTTAAACCCAAATCGTTGCGCTAAAATTAGCGGCATCACTGGCGTTTAATAATAAATAAAGTATAAAGGAGAAAATAATATGTCATTAGCAGCAACAATTCAGATAACAGACCAAGACATCCAAAGTACTTCTGCCTCACAAGGTTGTGAAGCTCTTGGACAAATCGCAGGCACATCAGATGGTCGTACATTCGCTTACGCATTGAACGGTGCAGCTATTCTAGCCGGTGGTAAGATTACTCAAGCCCCAGCAGTTGTAGCAAATAGCGTTTCACAGACAATCGGCACAGCACAGACAATCGGTTCAACAACCATTAGTTACACAATCGGTGCAACTGCAATCGCTCAAGATCAATACAAAGGTGGCTACTTCGTAGTTGTCTCTGGCACTGGTCTTGGTCAAATGATGAGAGTTACTGGTAACACAGCAGCAACAGCAGCTGGTAGTTATGCAATCATTGTTAAATTAGACCGCCCACTAGCAGTCGGTTTGGCAACGACAAGTGTTGTTTCCCTAGTTCCTAACCAGTTCGCTGGCTCAGTAATTATGGCTAGCAACGCCGCTCCAGCAATGCCCGTAACAGGCGCTCCAGTTGCAGCAATCCCAGCAAATGCTTACTACTGGTCACAAATCGGTGGTATGGCATCTATCTTAAGTGATGGTGCTATTACAAAGAATGCAGGTGCTATTCCTTCAAACGGTGTAGACGGTGCAGTCGAAATACTAGTAGATGCAACTGTTACTAAAATCATTGGATATGCTCCAGAACTAACAGTTACTGCAACTTACAGTCCATTAATACTAACTATCTAAGGAGAATTATATGACACAATATATTGAAGACTCCGTAGTTGGACAGTTTGTAAAGCAGAATGGTTTGAACACAAAAGAACCAGTTAAGTTTACAAGCACACTAGCAGTTACAGGAGCATCTACCCTCACAGGTGTTGCTACTTTTACGGCTGCCCCAGTATTTACAGCAGGAGTTCCATCAGGATCTGTTCTTAGAACTATTACCGATAGTGCTGCAGCAGGAGCAACAGTTGTTCTAACCGCAGCAAAATCAGGTCAGACGTTTAATAACGCTTCAACGAGTGGTAGCCCATCATGGACATTACCAACAGCAGCAAATGGTTTGTGGTACACTTTCACAACATCAAATGTTACTGCAGGGTTTACGGTTACAGGCGGAACAATGAAAGTTAAGACCAGTGCGACTGGTACAACTCTATCTGGTACGACTTTGACGAATACTCAAGGTACAGCCGTAGTCAATGACACTATCACATTAGTTTGTGATGGAACTGTCTGGCGCATGGTTGCTCAATCAGGTATCTTTGCCTGCGCTTAATAAAACCAAAACTATAACTCAGACCCTTGAAACTCAGGGGTCTGTTTTGTTTTTACAATGTTTATGCTATATTTAATTCATGAATATGCAATCCCTATCAGAAAGGCGCACAGCAGTCGAAACCAAGTTTTCAGAACTGCAAAAACAGCAACAACAAACTAGTGAAGAGATGCTACGGTTACAAGGAGAATACCGTACTATTTTAGACCTTATTAAATTAGAAGATGCCCCAATGGAGGCAAACGAAATTAAAACGCAGGATACAAAGGAGAAAAAATAATGTCGATTAATCCAAAGTACGCAGGCGTAACGTCAGTCGGTGTTGGTACAATTAGCGAAGACCAGACTAACCCAGAAGCTACCCTTAATGGAGCTAGTGAGTACGAATATATAACTCTAGTAAATCCTTTACCTTTTGACTTTAAGGGTAAAGTAGCCCAGAGTCGACCAGTTAGCGCACCTATTAGAATTGTAAATGGCAGAGAGAAGGGCGTTGATGAGGCTTCGCTTCGCGCGGCTGGACTAGATTTACGAAACGCCGATCACCCAAGCAATGCCCATGTTACTAATATTATAGTGATTAAATCGGGTCAAACGATTAATCTAAGAGGTGATGAAGCCCAAGTTATCGTTCGACAGTTAGTCAATGAAATTATGGGTTATGAGAATAAGACCCTGCAAATCGGCGCACCTACCTATCGTAAAGAAGTTGAGGATAGGGTCATTGTGGGACGTAAAAGCATTGATGACTTATTAGGTGGTTATAAGACACAAACCGAGTTAGTCGATGAAGCTTTAGCACATAAAAATGAAGAAGTAGCGTTTCCTGATGCCCAACCTGAAGTTAAACCAGTAAAGAAATAATATGGTCGATAAATATAGGTCGATAATTGAAGATTTAGACAATATAATCGACGGCAAAAACTCCGAGATTGATACACTAACTCGTTCGATTAATGCCCTATCACAACAACACAAGTCGATGAAACTTGACTTTGACAAAGAATTAGTCACCAAATCAGCCAAGACTGAGGCAGAATTAGACGACAGACTTAAAAATAGGCGTAAAGACTTGTCTGATATAGAGAATGATATTTTACGACATAAGGAAATAATCGCTAACCTGACCAAACAATCAATTAGTGAACAGAATAATCTAAAACTAGCCCAAGAGTGTGGTAAAACGCAGAAAAATGCTATCGATAAAGAGATTACTGGGCTATCAACCACTAAGGATTCCCTAAACTTACAAATATCATCTGCGAAATCAGAAGTCATAGCTCTGCAAACCGAAAAGACCACAATACAGACTGAAATAGCTAATCTAAACAATAGTATTAATGTAGTAAGCGAGAAATTAGCGTTTGAAACTGAGGAAATCAACCAGGTAGACTTCAAACTAGAAGAGTTAAAGCGAACGTACGACTTTGAGAGTGCCAACAACGAAAATAACGAAAAACTAGCGCAGTCTAGGTTAAATGATATAAATAGACAACTGCAGAACGCTACTCAATCATTGCAGGTATTAAAGTCAGAAGAAGATACGTTAAGGCAAGACTTCGCCGATTGGTCAATGAAACTGACCGAGAAGGAATCACAACTACGTATGCGCGAGGAAAGAGTCAATGCGCAAGAAAAGCGCGTATTCAACTATGCTAAGTTTACTGGTTTGTGATATGATTTAAATAAAGGATTGCCCTACGGGGCTTTTATTTATAAGGAGAATTATGGTAGACCCAATTAGTCCAAACAGTCGTGAGTCAATCGGAGCGATAGATTCCATATCTAGGGACTTCTTTTATTTAGAAGGCACATCACCAACTGGCGCATTAAATGTTAATGCTAGTGTACAATTCCCTGGTCTTATAGAGGAACAGTATGATTATGTCTCTGTTGCTTACCCTATTGATACGACTGAGGTCTATACATTTAAGTCAGGTGGCGCAGGTGGTACAACAGTAGCTACTATCACCATAGTTTACTTGGATAATACGAAAGCCAACTTAAGCACAGTAACGAGGTCTTAAATGCCGTATAAATACAACGTCTTCAGCAATAATCTAGATCTTGTCAATTCATCATCGGCTGGTAGTGGAAATGTAGTCGGACCCGCAACCAATACAGATAACTATATCCCCCAATGGAACGGTGCAGATAGTAAAACCCTAAAAAATGGCCTAGCTGTACCTGCTGGTGGGTTAGCTGGATTAACGGCACTAGGGTTAAAAGCTGATTTAATCTCCCCAACCTTTACTACCCCGAATATCGGTACAGCCACAGGGTCAGCCTCGCTGAATGTTCTCAAGACTGGGGATACGATGAGCGGAACGCTGAATACCTTTACCCTCACGCCTGTTACCAACGCTACCTACACGCTAGGCGATTCAACCCACTATAATCTAAACACCTTCACCGACACCCTGACCCTAAACGCCACGGCTTCTTTGAGTGGTGCTAGTGCAGGGGCAGCGAGTTTAACTGGTAAATTAAATGTTACTGGTGTACAAACTATTTATGTACCGAACCAGACGAATTTCGATGGCAGTATGTTCTTAGGTGATGGTGGGGCAAACCTATCTCATTCTGCTGGTAATGACGGTCAATTTAACCTAGGGTTTGGTATAGGAACATTGAATGCACTTACAACTGGGCAAAACAACGTGGCGGTTGGTTCAAGGGCTTTGACTCGTGTAACCACTGGTGTTGAGAATACAGCCATAGGTGGTGGTGCACTATTCCAGATTACTACTGGTAATAGCAAGCGTAGTAGTAGAGGCAGACTTATAATGCAAATTGAAGGTATTAAAAGGGGGTAATATGGTAACATTTTTATTCTGTTTATTATGCCTAGCTGTAGTAGCTATGTTTGCATTGATTATATGGTGGATAATAATGGTTTTTAATATTTATAAGAGGAGATACAGTATATGGAATTAAGCGATATTAAAACAGTAGAACAAGCTAAAGACCAAGCCAAAGAATTAAAATCAAAAGAATAATACTATTTATTGAAACGTGTTATAATTTAATTAAAGGTAGCCCTAGCAATAGGGCTTTTAATTTTTATAAGGAGAATGTACATGGCGTCAAATGCATATATTTCAACTGGTGCAACTACACAAGTTTATACAGGTAGAGTATATTCTTGTTTTATCCAAGTTAATGCCGTTTTAACAGGAACTATAACGATTATAGATGGTATTGCAGGTACGACAGGAAATGTAGCAGTTATAACAAACCCAACAGTTGGTTCTTCTTTCCGTTACTGGGGTCTACAAAATGGTCTTAGAATAGTAACATCTACGACTTGCGACATTACTGTAAGTTTTCAATCTAATCAACAACCGAGGTAGTCATGATAAAATTAGCCTCTACTATTTGGTCAGAGACTAACGCTGACGAAACAATCGTCAAGCCTATTTGGAGTGAAACAAATCCAGATGAAACTATTGTCAACCCGATATATAGACCTACAAGTGGTAATGGCGAGGCTACGCAATCTACGTTAGCCTTAATTACTACACAGAGTGGTTCAATATTGACGACACAATCTGGTATATCGTTGATGATTCAAAGTGGTTCATACAATAGATTAGCGTCTACATTATGGTCAGAAAGTGAGGGAGAATAATATGACACCTACTGAAATGATTACGGATTTACCTACAGCTACTACTATAGATGGTACGACTGATACATTCCCTATCGTTAATAGTGCGCTGGATGAAACTCAACAAATTAGTCGTAATGTATTTTTAGGGATTACAGGTAGCCCAGTTGGCACGACAGATCCACAGACAATCACTACTAAAACATTAGATAATACCAATACCATAACTATTAAAGATAATCTATTTACCCTACAAGACGGTGGTGGAGTTACTCGTCAGGCTCAATTCCAATTATCTGGTATAACAGCAGGACAAACTAGAACTTATACTTTACCAGATGCTTCAAGTACATTGATGGATATAGCGACTGCACAATCTGCATCCAATAAGACTTTTATTACGCCAACAATAACTAGTGGCATGAACATTACAAGTGGCACTCTAGCAGTTACAGGCAACGAAACAGTTGGTGGCACTCTAGCAGTTACAGGCGTTACTACGTTTACTGCGAACCCAGTCTTACCAGTTGGCTCAACTTCATCTGCCATTTCTAATGCTAATCTTAATACTACATCTGGAAACATAGGTGGAGCAAGATTAGCGTGGACACCTACAGTTACATCTGAGACTGGTACATTTACAGCGGCGTCTGGTTCGGGTCATTACACCATTATTGGTAAAAACTTTATATATGATGCCTCCATTGTTATAACAACTGTTGGTTCTGGTGGTGGGGGAATCAAGTTTACATTTCCTTTTACAACAACAGCTAAAGGGTTAGCTGGAGTTGGGAGCGAAGACCAGGCAACGGCATATATGGTTAAAGCAGCATTTCTTTCAACTATAGTCGGTATTATATTCAAATATGATGGTACTTCTATGGCTGCTTCTGGACGTACATTTAATATTAGTGGGTGTATTGAACTGGCATAAGAGATTAACTAATTATGACTAAAGGAGAATAAAATGGCAACCACATGGACAGATGCAAAACTATCAACACAAAGAATAGCTGGAGATAATGACACTGGCACTATTGGATTGCTCAATCAAGGTTATAATACTGGTTATCACTTATTTAACGCTAAATTAGCTCGTTATTATACTCGTAAACAACAATTTACGGACATTATCACTCAAGAGTCTATTTATCAGACACCAGTTGACTGTATACGTATTACAGGAATTACCTCACTAGTCGGTGGTAGTAGTACGACATCATATTCATGGCCATTAAAACCTATCCATAGCGAGACAGAATGGCGTCAGATTACATCATATAAAGTTGCTAATAACTGGCCAACATGGTTTATGCCGCTAGGAAACGATAAGTTCCAAGTCTGGCCTATTCCATCACAGACAGTTACTAACGGTTTTAGGCTTTATTACCAACCTAGAGACCACGATTTAACCATAGACGACATCACAAGTACGTCTACAGTTGCAACAGTTACCGTAACTAACGGTTCAACTCTAGTAACTGCTACCAGTGGCGTATTTACACCAGATATGCGCGGATTATCGTTTCAGCTTACTGGTGTGTCAGACGATACCTTTTACACAATTACAGATGTACCAACTAACGCAACCTTAACCCTAAAATCGGCTTTTGTTGGTTATAGTGGTAATTTACAGGCATGGAGAATTGGTCAACTTTCGATTATTCCACCTGAATATGTTGATGCGCCTATGCACTATGCACTAGGAAACTACTTTATGTCTAAAGGGAATACAGCGCGCGCGCAATTCCACTTAGGTACACCAGACAACCCAGGGATGTTCTATAGTATGCAAAAAGACTGCAAACAAGAATACGCAAGTTCACAGACTGGTTCGGTTATCACGACAGAGCAGGCAGTAACAAATCCTTGGGTGTATCCGCCCAATCCAGCACCATAATGAGGAGTAAAAATGACTAAAATACCATTTGCAAATAGTTCATTCGTCGGAGGGCAAGCCACTGATCTAAAGTTGGGAATTGCTAATTCTTTTGCTGCTTCTCAGTCGATTGATTTTCGCAAGTCTCCATCACAATTTACTTTGTTAGGTAGACCAGTTAGTGAGACTGCAAGTACAATAGTAGACTTGGTCCAGAATGAAGTGATGACTGACGCTGGTGTTATTTATGCTATGGGCGATACTGGTTATATTTATTCAAGAACTGGCACTACGTGGACCAATTTCGGCAAGATTCGCAATGGTAGGTTCGGTATAACTTACAGACAAGACCAACAGACTATTTATCTAGCGAGCGATACTACTGTTTCATCAATCACTACCGTCAACGCTACTCCTACTTTAAACGTAGATTTCTACGGTATTTCACAATCTACTTATAATAATACAGATACAATGGGCTTCAATGTCAATGCTAATCAATCGACTGGAACTTTAACCACTGCCCTCGGTACTTCAATAAGCGAGACAGTAACTGCACTTCGCTATTTTCAGACTGACATCGAACCATTAAATAAGTTATGCGTATGGGTAGTCGCAAAAGGTACTGGCAACTGGACTTTAACTATTCATGATGGGTTAAATAACGTCATCGGTAGCCAAACTATTACAAATGCTAGTTTAAATAATGGTGCATTCAATTGTTTCATATTCTCTAGCCCTCTACGAGCCTCTGTAGCGCCTGCTGCGCAAACTTACCACTTCCATCTCACTTCATCGGTAAACAATGGCACAACGTGTTCTGTGACAGCTAACGATATGCGAACAGCCGATATGCAGTTATGGGCTGACCGTTTAATCACTACGGCAAACGGAATACATCCGATTGAGCAAATCCAACAATTCGTAGCAATCGGAAACGGACGTTATTTAAGCGTCTGGGAGCCTCTAGGAAACGCCGCGCCTGATAATACTGAGTGGCAACGCCATAAACTACAATTTCCTCCTGAGTGGGAAGTATGTGGAATAGCAAAAATGAACGAATATATCGCAATCGCTTGTGAGAATAAGCAACATGGTGGCATTATATTCTGGTGGGACGGTCTAAGCTCGACTTATAACTCTTTTACTGAAATACCAGAGGGCGCACCTTATGCAATTCACTCTTACAATAACGCTGTTTATTATGAGGCTGGTGGTGCATGGTACGCCATAAGCACGGTAGATTCAATGCCTCAGAAAATTAGAACTTTACCTTTTGGCGAGAACTCTTACGGAAATAGTAATAATTCAACTGTCGTTTATCCTTACGCTGCAACTACTCGTAATGGTATACAGTTAATGGCGTGGCCATCAATTACGACTAACGTAAATATCCCTTACGGCGTTTATTCATGGGGTCGTGTCGATACTAACTTCTCTAACTCATTTGGATATTCTTACTTACTATCGACAGGTTCAACAAAATGGTCAAATACTAACAATCTAACTATTGGAATGATTAAAAACTTCGGCGATACACTTCATATATCTTGGAGAGATGATAGCAAAACACCTGCCTATGGCATAGACGTAGTTAATTCAAGTTCACCGATGCCACGATTTGCTAAGTGGGAAAGTGTCATTATAGATAACGGGTTTATGGGTAAAGACAAACAAGCTAATTATATGAATGCGACTTGGTTAGATTTACCAGATGGTGTACAATGCCAACTTAAATACTCCATTAATCGAGGTACTTGGATATATTCGCCCCTATTCAGTAATACGAATACTTGGTTAGGGAATAGTCAGGCTACCTATGCTAAATTATCTTGTGGTCAATCGATTGCACAATCTAGGTATACCGAGGTACAAATCGGACTAGATGTTTATTGTGATGATAATATTTACCTATCTCCTACTATTACGAGTGTTAATCTGATATTTGATGACTTAGGTAATGAGGTACTTCAGTAATGGTGTATAAAACTGCATCTATTCCGTCAGTAAGACCATCAGACATCAATGGTGGTAGTTTAGGGCGTGTATTGCCACGTCAGACATCTACAGGAGTTACGCGCGGTGTACAACAATTAGGAAGTCCAAATGTATATTCAGATGGTGGTAGTAGTCAGATAATTGTTAAAGATACAGTACCACGAGTATTAATGGGAAACCAAAAAACATTTGGCGAAGGATTTTATGTTTCAAAGCCCACAATAGATGTATTAACTAATATTGATCCTAATCAATTAATATTTAATAGCAACCAGAATGTATTTAAGATTGTTTCATCTGGTACTACTACTACGCCAGTATATAATGTGACTGGGACAACTGGCCAATGGAATAACTCGGTCGGTGGTGGTCCAGGTATAGTAACCCATAATTTAGGATATATACCGGGAGTTATCGCCTACGTCGATTACGGTGGACAATATGTCCTATTGCCTACGACTTTTCAATCAATCAGTGGATTTTCAGCAGCAATTTTTAACCGAGTGTCGATTAATGTCACATCTACGAGTTTGTATATATTGGATACGACTATTACCAATGGTGCTGTTGCTACATACGCCTCAGGCGGATTAAATATTAGATATTATTTATTACAGGAAACAGCTAGTTAGTTGATTATTTAATAATTTAACTGTATTATTTAATTATAGGTTTCCCTCAACAGGGATTAATTTTATTTTATGGAGATATACTAATGCAAAACCCATCCACATCAGCAGAGGCATTGACGCAATTACAACAAGCACAACAGGCATCTAAAAATCCTAATGATTATCTCGCAGGTCAAGAGGCTACTTTAGGTGTTGGCACTGCTCGTAATACCGTAACTGGTCTACAGGGTGCGATAGATAGTACTACTCGTCTTTTATCCCAAGTAGCACCATCTGTTATGGGTCGGACTGCTAATTCTCTCGTAACGTCTGCACAAGCTACCCGACAAATTGGTAATGAACAGGCTCCACTAAATGAAACTCTTACAAAGCAGGGTGGTGAATATAATAAAGCTGCTACTAATCTTACCAACTTACAAAATCAGGCACAGACTGCTGCATCTGGTCAATATACTGGTGAACAAAATAAACTTAGTTATATGCAAAATCTTTACAACACGATGTACACTAAGGAACAAAATGCCGCTCAAGCTGCTGCTCAAATTGCTGCTGACGCTGAAAATAAGAGACGATTCGAGATACAGCAAGCTGAAAGTACCCGACAATTTGCTGAAAGTACCCGACAATTTAATGTCCAACAAGCACAAAGTAGCGCAAAAGCAAGTACTCCATCTGCATCTGATACAAAGAGCGCTGACCAAAAAGCTATCGCTCAAGCTCTTAACGATGCATCTGGTAAAGATAATTACGTCTCTCCATACAGTTATAAGATGGCTAAAGATGACTGGGTAAGTTCAGGTTATAGTTCAGATGAGTTCGATAAGATATTCAGCAATAAACGAAATCCATATAGCGGAGACAGTGAAAACGGAGCAAAAAGAAGTAAAGCAGACTACGGGATAGCTTAATATGCCCGAATATATTAGTATCTTTGCTAAGAAAGATAAAAAAACTACCTCATCAGGTGGATATGTTAGTCCTCTTGCTGGTCGCGATTATAAAGAACCTAAAATCGAGACAGCACCAGTTGTTAAACCAGTTAGCAACGCCTCTACTGGTCCAATTGATGCAGTCAGTAAGACTATGCCAAAAGCACCATATCCAGTACAACCGAATACAGTTCCTAAAATACCAGTTGTAGATAATAGACCATTCCCAATGCGAGTACCTGGAACTACTCCGACTAAAGAGGAACAGATTAAATATGCGCCAAAACCTATTTCTAACTTAAAAGTCCCAGGAATTGATTTATCACTTACAACTGGCACTGGACTTACTCAAGAGAAACGAATACAACAAAATCAGGTTAATGCTAAATTAGCGGCAGACACTAAAGCAAAGCAACTTGCCGAGGCTAATAAGTTTTATGATACCGAATACGAAACGGCAACTGGTAAGGTTAAAGGTAAAGATATACCAGTACAATCTAAAATATTTGAGCCAGTTGATACTAGTAAAAATAAACCAGGAGTTATTACCTTTCAAAGTCCATTAGCTAAAGGGTCTAAAACTTATGGTGAAATTGTAGACAAATATAATGGCATGTCGGCTGCCGATCAACACGCATTTCTATCGTCATTATCAAAGGTCGCATCAAGTAATCCATTGAACTCACCAGAATTACAGAATAACGTAAATGATGCCTCTATCGCGTTATCTTTATTAGATGAAAAAGGTAAGAATAAAACAAGTACAATAGGGTCATTCTTAAAAGATTTAGTTAGTGGCACTGTTGATTCTGCATTAAAGGGTAGTTCAGCCATCAGTGCGCTCGCAGAAGCTGGTATGAACACTGTTGCAGGCAAAGAAGCTGGAACAACCTATTCAGAACAAAAAGCTGAACAAGATTTTAAAGATGGCAAGATAAGCGCATCTGAATTAGCTTCTGCAAGAAATCAAGGTCAATTGACTAGACAAGAATTAATCGGCACTAAACCTAAAAGTGGTTTTGAGGGTGTGATAGATAAAGCCCTTAGATTAGGTGGCGCAGTTGCTAATACAGCAGGGTTAGTAATGCCACTTGAATCATTCTGGTCAGCCTCCACTAAGACTATTGCTGGCATGACTGCTAAAGAAATTGCTATTACCTATTTTAAAGAAGGACTCAATAACGCTATTACAAATGCGCTAAGTGCCTTTCAGAGTACTGGAACTGATACCAAGTGGGAAGATGTGTTAACACAAGGTGCAATGGGCGCTGGCTTTGGTCTAGGCGGTAGAGCGTTAGGTGATGTCGTACAGTATCTGACAAGAGCAAAGATGACACCTAAGATGTTCTCGGAACTACCGCCTGAAATACAATTAGATTATATTAAAAAAGCTACTGAAGGTTTGCCAATCGCTGATGTTAAAGAAGTGGCTGATGCTGTTAAGACTGGGACTAAAAATATTGAGGAAGCGCCAACTCCACAGGCTAAAGTTATCTCTAATCTTGAAGAGTCCACTGGCACTAAAATACCAGAACGTCAGGCTGCTAATTTGGCTGAGAACGCACCTGAAGCCCCACAAGCGCCTGTAGTAGGAAAAACTCCATTGCATGATGAAGCATTAAAATATAATAACCCAGACGAGTTTATAAAATCACAAGGACAACCACTTTATCACGGCACTAACGCTAATTTTGACACACTAGATAGTAAAATGGCAGGCACTAGTAATGATTACGGAGTTTGGGGTGAGGGAACTTATGTTACACCACATAAAGACACTGCTGTAAATTATGGTAAAAATATACATGAAGTATATGGCACTCCCAAAAATCCACTTGATGTAAATAGTTTTAAATCTGTTGATGAAGCAGCCGACTATTTAGATATGTCACCTGACGCACTGAGGATGGATGAAGATGGTTCAATACGACCAGTCGGTAATCAGGCATCACAATTTAGTAGCCATGTAAAAGAAAAAGGTTATGATGGGATAATTAAAAATCGTGGCGATAAAAGTACTGAAATTGTATTATTCGATACTAATAACATTAAAACTAAACAACAACTCACTGACATTTACAATGAAGCTCACTCTCTCGCCCCACAAGTAAGTAAGACACCAGAAATCAGCACTCCAAAAGTTGAGACGCCAGTTATTGAAGCGCCTAAAGTTGAAGTCAAAAAGCCCAAAGTTACTACAACGTCAACAGTCGGTACTTCTAAGTTGGCTACACGAGTTAAAAAAGCCGCCATGCGTAAAAAAATGATATATGGTTTTGATAAGACTTTTAATGACTTACCAGAATATGATAGAGTAACCCGTAAAGAACAGATGACAAAGGCCACAGATTTTATATTGAATGACCGAGAGAATGCTATTAAGGTCGCTATGGGTAAACAGGCAGCACCTGATGGAATATTAAATAATAGTGTATGGATGGCCGTTAAGGAATACGCCGAAAACACTGGGGACGTCGAGTTAATGAGACAACTAGCACAATCTGAAATTGTTACTCGCGCTACTGGAATGGGTCAAGAAATCAGTATGTTAGCGGAGAAGAATCCTCATTCTGCAGTTGAAAATATTAGACAAGTTCGCGAAACTCGTGCAAAAGCGATGGAAAAGAAATATAGGACTACAATAGACAAAGAGGTTAAAAAGGCTAAGGTGTCAGTTGACAAGGTAACCCCTAAAGCTTCTAAGGAGACGTGGGCATCATTTATATCGGGGCTAGAATGCTAGTTTATTCATACAATGAAGTGTATAATATGTTCATGATTAAAAAACGTATTGTATCTCCAGAAACTAGAATTAAAATGCGTCTTGCACAAAAAAAACGTATGGACGAAGGCAGGCATAATTTTTATAAAGGTCATATATTATTTGGTGGTGGTATAGTTAATAATACAAAGGGTTTATTGCCAAATCGTATAGGTATACCACACACAGAAGAATCTAAACAAAAAATTAGAGATTTTAATTTGAATATGTCAGTTGATGAGAGAAATATTAGGTCTGCTATTATTAGGAAATCTCTACTCGGTAAAAAGCAATCACCAGAAACAATAACTAAAAGAGTTGCTTCCAGAAAAGGATACAGACATTCAGAAGAGACAAGAAAAAAAATATCTCAATCTCAAATGGGCGAAAAAAGTCATTTGTGGGTGGGTGGTAAAACTAATATAAATAAACAAATAAGGAAATCTGTTGATTTTAAATTATGGCGTGAATCAGTGTTTAGACGTGATAACTACACATGTAAATTATGCGGTACAAGAGGTTGTGAACTACATCCTCACCACATTAAATCTTTTTGTGATTACCCCGAATTAAGATTTGAGATAGATAATGGTATGACTCTATGTAGAGAATGCCATTTAAAAACTGATTCATGGGGTCATAAACCATTAAAGATACTGGAGTGTAAATAATGGCTAATTTCTGTCTTATAAAGAAAAAGGTTAATGACTTTAAAAAAGGTTTAATGTCTGGCGAGTTAGACCCTGTTAAGATGTCAACTATGGCATCTGCTGATAGACGCACCTTATTAGAGAAATATGTCGGAGTTGACCAAGCTAAAAACGTCAATGCCGAGTTCGAGTCTAAACTTTTACTTAAGAATCAACAGCAAGGTATGCTTACTTGGGCAAAACAAGTTACAGGTATTAAACCTAACGTCAGACGAGACATCATTACCAGAATAAGTAAAATGACGGAAGTATTAGACCCTGCCGATAAGGATATGTTCTTGCAGGATTTAGTTGAACGTAGGTTAGAAGTATCTGTAACAGTTGATGAAGCGTCAAATATAGCAAGAATGTCAAAAGATATTACTGACACAGGTGATGTTTGGACCAAAAAATTAGATGAAAACAAAACTTGGTCAGATAATTCTACAAAGACTCGTACGGAATGGATAAAAGATACTGATAGATTAGAATATGGTCTGAAACAAGTTCAACTCAAAAATTATGTAGAAGATTTAAAACTACAAGCCAAAAAGATAACATGGAAACAACCAGTTAGAAAGATTATTAGTATTCCAAATGCCACGATGGGTGTTATGAAATCAGTGATAGCTTCACTTGATGATAGCTTTTTTGGACGGCAAGGTATTAAAACCATTCTTACTGGTTTAAACAATAGAGGCAATTATAAAATATGGGGTAGCGCGTTTATAAAATCTTTTGTAGATATTAAAAGACAACTACTGGCTAGCGGTAAGTGGTACAAATCAGGAGATGATGCAGTAATGGATATGATAAAAGCTGACATATTATCACGACCAAATGCTATGAGTGGTAAATATAAAGTAGGTGGTTATGGACTTGATATTTTATCAGAAGAAGCGTTTCCATCATCATTTCCAGAAAAGATTCCTTTATTTGGTAGAGTATTTAAAGCGTCAGAAGTGGCATATAATGCCGGGGCATTGCGTATGCGCGCTGACTTGGCTGATAACCTGATAACAAGAGCTGAAAAGAATGGCGTTAATACGTTGAATAAGGCTGAGGCCGAAGGATTAGGGCATCTAGTTGGTTCAATGACTGGACGTGGTAGTTTAGGAAAAGGTGAAGTATTAGGAAAAGAAGTCAATGTATTACTATTCTCTGGTAAGTTTTTAAAAGGCAATATAGACTCTTTGACTGCTCATATATTTGATAAAGCAGTACGGGAGAATCCTGTCGCGCGCAAAGAAGCCGCAAAAAACCTTTTAAGTATCATCACTACGATGGCTGGTGTTATGACTATCTCCAATATATTAAGTCCTGGTAGTGCAGAAACAGACCCACAGGGTACAAACTTTGGAAAAATTAAAATATTTGGTCATCCGACAGATATAAGTGGTGGCATGGGAGCAATTGTAGTTCTTGCATCAAGGTTAGTACCAACCTTCCATGATGGTAAATGGAGTAACTGGTCAAAGAATACAAATGGTAAGTGGACAGATTTAAATGCGAAAACATCAACTGGAAAACCAGTTTATGGCGCTCAGACTGCAATGGATGTTTTTGATAGTTTTTGGCAAGGAAAATTATCTCCTGGTGCTGGTGTTGTAAGAGATTTGTGGAAAGGTCAAAATTATAACGGTCAACCAGTCACACCTAGTAGTGTAATCGCTGGACAGATACCATTACCTATGCAAAATGTCGTACAATTTAGCAAAGACCCTAACTCATCGTTTGTATTAGGATCATGGATTCTTGATGCGTTAGGATTCTCGGTAAGTAGTACAGTACCAAGCAACGAAAAGTCCGGCTATATTCCAGTCGGTCAGAAGATGAGCAATGATAACTTCATTGATGCAGTATCGATTTATGCTAATGCAATGGGTACAGACCCAGTAACAGCGTTCAATAGAATATTTACAGGCCAAAAGATTACTAAGGTAACTAATGGAACAGTGATAGTCGAGAGAATGCCACTTGACGCATCCCAGGATATAAAGAAAAAAGCCAATGCAGATAATCCGACTATGAAACTAGAACACCTTGTACCACTTGAGATAGGTGGTTCTAATGATAAAAGTAACTTAAGGGTCGTTACAACTTCTCAGTGGACTCAGTACACAAAGGTCGACAATACCCTTGGTAAGGCATTAAAAGCTGGCACTATTAATAAATCAACCGCCCAAAAATTGGCATTAGACGTTAAAAATGGTAAAATATCAGCACAAAGTGTTATAGATAAGTATAAATAAAAGGAGATAATATGGACAAAGGTATCAAAGGCGTAATCGCAAAAAATATGTTCGGTAAAAAGAGAATGCTAAAAAAAGCTGTCAAGAAAGACAACGAAAAAGATAATGGCAAAAAAGAGACTAAGGGTCACGAAAAAGCAGAGTCTAAAAGTTTTGAAGTCGCAGAATAGTTAGATACTATTTTTGCGAGTAAAATCATCGCCATATCGTTTACGAGCATCCTCAGGATAGGCTTTTATGTATTCTCTAGGCTCAAATGGTTGGGTTATCTCGCGTTTAAATTGTCTCTGTTGTTCTTGACGGTAGTATTTACTGCTCCTATCAGAACCTTTTTGTAGATTACTTAAACACCTATTGCAACCAGTAATAATCTCGCCCTTAGAGATGATACTTTTAATCGAGTCTGCCTCTCTGCCACAATTAGGACATAGTCTTTTCATTTTAGCCATCCCCATCTATCACCAGATACAATATGCATAATAGCGCTACGGCTAACGTCATATTCTAAAGCTAGTTTATATTGTGAATATACAAATTGTTTGTATTTATCTCTTATTTCTAATACTTGTATTTCACTAAGTTTTGATAAACCATGTCTTTCGCCTTTATTATTAGGCCACTTATGTAGTGTGTTTAATGAATGCAACGAATTTTCAGATTGAGTACACCACTCAAGATTTTCAACTCGATTATCGCATCTAATCCCATTTTTATGGTTTACTTCCAACTTATTATCATCATTTGGTATAAACTCTTGCGCGATAAGACGATGAACAAGGACATATTTATGTTTGTTATTAGATAGATAATGCAGTGTACAATAAACATCTTTATCTCTACGATTGCATAATATATGTTTATTTTCCCTATTTCTTATAAGGCCGACATTGCTTACCTCATAACGACCATCTATAACTGACCTCCATATTGCATCATCTATTTTCATATGACCCTGGATTTAATCTTTCCATCATCTCATTATGCTCTTCTTGGGCCTTATGGATTGGGTCGTAAGGGTCTATAAGTTCGCTCTTTTTTTCGTCTGGTTTTTCTTTATCTAATTTATCTTTCATATCGACAGTAATTTTAGATATAGAGTCTCGCAGTACCCTATATCTAAGCCCTGCATAGAATGAGGCAATGATTGCTATAACCAAAGCCAAGATTTCCATTATTTCTTTTCGTCCTCTAATAAGATGCCATAACCAGTTGTTATAAGATTAGCTACTGTTGATGTCGAGTTAATAATTACCTGTTCGGCTGATAACCTAGCATCCACAATTCCATCTTTGATTATATCGACTATTTTATCGCTTTTTCGCAGATTGTAACCAAATCCAATCGGAGCATCTAGGGCTTCTTGCAGTTTTAATTCTGACTGTAAATCGGCATTTATCAATAGTTTTTTGAATGTATCTCGCAATGATTTTCTGCTTATATCACTAATATCTGGAAGTTTACTTAGTTCTAATAATGTGATACCACCACCTGCTACGATACCACTACGACTAGCGTTTCTAGTTGAGTTAATTGTATCCTCAACCCTAAACTCTAATTCCTCTCTAGCTGAATCTGTTGGCGAACCAATACGGAATAAGGCAATCTTACCTTCAAGTTTAGCTACTCGGTCTTTTAGTCTCTCAACTACCAAGTCGGAGACTTCTAGTTTAATAGCCTCTTTGATGTCTTTAATGCGCATTTCTAGGTGTTCCGATTGCACATCGCCAAATATAGTAGATTCACTTTTAGTAGTAACGACGCGAGCAACTGAACCTAAGTAACTAGCGTCAAATTGACGCATATTTGTTACATCGGTAATCGGTTTACAATTAGTGTAAATTGCAATATCTTCAAGTAATTCTTTAGCCATTGAACCAAATGATGGTGGAGGCGTGATAACTATAGCGTCGATAGCACCCGAATTAATAGCGCTGACGATTGAGACATAAGCTCCCTCTTCAATATTTCCTACAAGTAGTAGTCGAGGTATAACGCTTCCATCATTAGGTATTTGCATAGTCTTAGCTATGGTTGTTAGAAGTTCAAAGGCATCTGTCTTAGAGCGAACTGGGCGAATACATACTACAACCGTAGGACTAATTATTTCTTTTTTACCAGATTGTAGGGCCGTAAAACCAGATTGCAAGTAATATCCATCAACATATTCACGTTCAATACTATTAACGGGGGCTTTTTCAGCGATGATTCCGCCGTCATCTCCAACGTATTCAATAGCTTCAGATATTAACTTTCCGATTAAAGGATCTCCACAAGATACACTAGCTACTTGTTCGAGTTGCCCCTTGACTACTGGTTTAGATAATTCATTAATTCTAGCGGTTAATACGTCGCTGTCTTTTTTTAGTGAATCACTAATATCCATGCAATGAATACCTGATGCCATAGCTTGGACACTATATTCAAATAACTTATAACTAACACCTATAGTAGCAGAGGTTGCATCACCAGCATTACGATTTGTAGTTTCGGCAGCTTCGATCATGGCTTGAGCGCCCATATTTTTAGCCCTATCTGAAAAGAATATAGCCCTGGCTGCCGTAATACCATCCCTCGTGATGACTGGTCTACCGAATGGTTGCTCAATGATGACATTTTTACCTTTTGGGCCATAAGTGCTAGATACTACATCATAAACAGCTTTTGCACCTTCAAGCATCTTTGCTAAGATTTCTTTTTCTTGTAATATAACCTTATTTTCTTTGACATTTGCCATGTTATTCTCCTTTATTTACCAACATTAAATCCGCCTGAGCGAATATCATCTATTAAATAAGCTTGTGTTTCATCGTTTTCTTCATAGGCGATAATATCTGACATATTCAAAAATACATATTCATCTTCGCCATCTTGAAACCTACGACCTCGGTCTTGTAGGGCTTCCCAAAATACAATCTTACCCATAAACTTGTTGAAATGATTATAAAGCTTCTCAGCTAACTCTTCATTACATAGTGAATTATCAAAAGCGAATGAGTGATAACCAAAGAATATAATATCCTCTTTAGATGGTACGGAAACTACTACGCCATGTTCTGAACCACTACCGGCATTTAAACCGAACTGGTCTTTACTTACATGAATCTTTATTTTGTCAGCTGTGGGTAATAACATATTTACTCCTTTAAAAAATATAAAAGGCTACACCAGCCGCAGCGCTGAATGTAGCCATTAATGTTTTGTAAGCTGCGGTTATCATGGTTATACTATAATTTATTTGTTATTTAATTGTCAATGGTTTATAATTCAAACAAAGGCATCCCTCGAGATGCTATTTTTATTAATTAATAATTTTAGAAAGTTGAACAAGATGCCTAAAATCAGTACTGAATGGACAGTAGCAACACTTCACGAATACGACGAGGCTATCAGGAAAGTCGAGAATGAATTTCAGACCGAACGTGATAGGCGATATACCGAAGTAGCCATTGAACGAGAGAAAGCACTCCGTATTAAAGAAACAGCCGACCTTGCTGCTCTATCACTAGCTCGTGAATCTCAAACCTACAAAGAGCAACAAAATGACGCTCTCCGAGATAAGAATCTTAGTGAATCTGGTATTTACGCCACGAACGCTAGTGTCGCTCAAGCAATTGGTAACCTAGAGAATAAACTTGACTCTGCTTTGCAACCTCTTATCAATTTTGTTGCTAACCAAAAAGGTGCTGCTCAAGGTTCACATTCAACCAAGTTCGGTATGTATGCTGCTATTGGTGCTACTGCGACTATTGTGGGATTACTTAGTGTATTATTAAACGCTTTAGCTAAATAAAGGAGTAAGTATGATTTCTATCGATGAATTCGTGGATAAGTGGAACGAAGAGTCGATAGATGTTGACGGGTTTCCACCCGATCAACCATACCAGTGCTATGATACTTTTATCCAATATAACCGAGAGTGCATCGGTTGCCAACCAGTTATTATTTGTAATTGGTCTGGCTATGTAAAAGATTTTTGGGAACATTTTAATGAGACAATTTTACCCCTATATTATACTCAAGTCGGTCCACTAGAAAAAGGCCAGAAAGGTGATGTCTGCATTTGGGGAAACGCCCCAGCTACACCATATTCACACATTGCTATTCTATTAGCAGATAACGGTATCACTCAGCATATATTTGGACAAAATCAACCAAGTCCATATTGTACTATAATAGATTTTACGAGTAACGGTCTTCTCGGTTATTTAAGACCAAAAGGAGTAGACATGATAGTAGACATTGACAAACTAAAATATTTATATATGGGGATATATGCTCAGATGACGCCACCATTGCCAACTGACCCTAGCATTGGCAAGGATTATGCAACCATCGCCGAAGGTTTACTAGATTACGCAAATAGAAATAACGTAGCCTACTGGCAGTACAAACCTCAAGCTGAAGCTAAAATTGCTAGTCTAACTAAACGAGTTTCTGATTTACAAACTGAACTAGCCAAGAAATTAGAACCAGTCGCTACTCCTACACCACCAGTTACACCCCCAATTACGCCACCAGTAGTCATATCTCCAGTCGAAACAACTTGGCAGAGGATATGGACTTGGATAACAAAACTAATAAGGAGATAAGAAATGCTTTCAAGAATAATATTATCAGTAATCGTAGCAGTCGTAGTAACACTAGGTTGCTACTTAGTCGGTACAATTTTAGTAACTTTAAGAGTGGACATCGCCATTGCTGTCGGAGGCTTTTTACAGTCTTGGGGTAGCGTTATAGGAATCCTATCAGGTCTCTGGTATTTCTTTAGCGGCTCAACCCTCTTTAGGAGATAATTATGGACAAAAAAGCACTAATTGAATTAGCAAAGTCATTTGGTAGGTTTATCTGGTTTGGAGTTCTAGGACTTATCGTAGCGTTTCTGACTGCTTTAGTAGCAGGTAGTACGTTTACAAATATAGCGGTAGATATACTAGGACAAACTGTCAATGTCGGGTTTATTATCGTAGCCGTAGTTGCTTTTGTAACTAAGGGCATTGATAGGTACATCCACGAGAACGAAAGTATTAGAGTCGAGGGCATAGCCCCTAACGTACTCCAGAAGTAATATGGTGGTACTCTGTATTTTGTTCATAATCTTTATGGGCTGGTGCAGTTATAATAATTTAACTCGTGAGGAATAGTGGTCATGGAATACAACCCAGAAAAAATCGCACAAGAAGTCGAAGCACTAGAAGAAGATTTTGGTGAACTAGACACTCTTAGTAATACCGAGATAGTTCAGTTTATTGTGGACGCTTCTAATAATGTTGGTGAAACGTCAGGTTCGATTCAGATGGCTCTACGACTACTTACTAAACGTGGTATTTATATCGACGAGCAAGGTAATGATTGAACACTACCCGACAACCTTACACGGTATTCCAGTCAATCCGTTAGACATCTGGCTTCCAGAGACCAACTTAAACCCCGAAAAAGACAAAAATTACAATAATCACCATAGCTCTTACTACGCAAGAATGTATGGTGGTTTTTTGTTATATCAAGTCTTTCACGACCTAGCATCTAATCAACAATACCTTTTAAGAGACGTGCATTCGTGGATTCACGAGCATTACGGTCCGCCTGAGATGCCTAAACCACTAGAAGCCCTAGTTGCGATTGAGCAGGCGTGGGACGCTCATGAAGTCTTACAAATCAGAAGAGAGGGCGAGTATATTCGCCGACCAGTTACTACCACTATTTTACAGTGCTGCATAGATGATTACGACAATAACAGAGGTAAGATGTAATGGAACGAGAGAAGATGGAACGAACTCCGACACTTTGTCAGGCAGAAAATATGTCAAGAAACTCTGGTATTGAACTGACTGATGAAGAATTAAACCTTTACATTTACGCCCGCCAATCCAGAGAACCTGACTATTTTAACAGGAGCGACCAATATCTACTCCATATGTGTATCTCGCCAGAAAAACAAGTTGTATTTGAACAGTTCTTCAATAATATATTTTTATAGTATAATCATTTAGACGGCGTCTATCCCACTAGGCGCTGTTTTATGTATAAGACGGTAACTTATGCCACTTTGTAGGTTTCGTTGATTCTGGGGCTTGTGGATAGCCACAGACCCTATTTAAACCTATTAACTATCGCACTCAACGACTCGTTTGCTTTATTATTCCACGCCCTGCGACTAGAATAGAATTCTCGCTTATTTTCAGCAAATAGTTGATTACGAGTAAGTGGTTTCTCTGGTGGGGTATTATCAAAGCATTTGTCACAGTAATATTCGCCTGATTCGCCATAAACTAAATCACCAGTTGGTATAAGTTTATTGCAGATTAGGCAGGTTATTTTATCCATAAGGTTTATTATAAACTACTCAGAAACTTTTGTTTCATATCTCGTATTCTTTCTACGTTTTTATGTCTCTGTTCGTCAGTTAATGAACTAGTCGGTAAACACAATGGTTGCATATTAGTAAAAGAATATCTTGATGGCGGAGACTTTTCAACACTCATTATTGAACTTGCTTTGAGTAAAATATCATCAATCTCAACATATTCAGCGCCACTTAAAAGTGCTTTTTTAACTGCTTCAGCTCGCTCTTTTGATACTTCTAGGATAAGGTTTCCAGATGTTTTAATTATCATACCTTAACCACCTTTTTAGTACTTCCTGACGATTGACGTTTCCCCCAAGCAATAAGTTCATTAACTTTTGATTGTAACGATACGAAGTCTGATATACGAGGGGCAAACTGATCACTTTGAGATACTGCAACGCCACGCATAAGAGCCGACAATTTATCTTTACCGTGTTTCTTAAGTAAATTACTACAAGCATAACGGTTTTTTTGTTTATTACTTTCAATTTGATAACCGACTATTTCCTCCCATAATGAGAAAATATCATTTATGTCAGTATTACCTTTACTATTACTTGTACATATACTTATACTATTACCTATACCTATACACTCATGAACCGTTCCTGAGCCACTCATGAGCGACTCTTGAACAGTTCTAGGTAATATACTAAAGTCTTTTTCATATAATTTAGCAGTCAATTTTCCTTTAGTCGGTTGTATATAATCCTGATTATTAAAAATATAATACCCGTCAATAACTTTTATGAAGTCCTTTTTTATAAGTTCCTTTTTGCATAGTTGTATAGTTTCGCTGTTATACCCGGTATATGCTGACATTAGGCGATCACTACATTTTAATGCTTGCGTGCCATTTCTATCGGGATTAGTTAATAGGCAGATATAAAAATATCTAGCATCTGGTAATAACTCGAATATCCTATCTTGTTTCCAAAAATCTGTTTTTATTATTGCCGTTTTCACAAAAAAGTGCCCTCACTTTCATGAGGGCTTGCTCTTGTAACCAATGCTATTGTATCACAAAGAGTACTAACCCTCAATACTTAAATTGTTAATGAGTAGCGCTGATAGTTACAAGAGCGATACTATCTCTAGTATACGCCAATCTACTTTTTATTTCAACCCGATTATGCCTATGTTCATAAACTGTGTACAAATATAAGAAGCCCTAGGTGTAGAGCTTCTTGAGAGCTAATTCGGAGGAATTAACTTTAGAATTGGAAACGGAAAGTACAATCGTCTCGTCGCTACAATCAGTTTAGTAAACGATGTTCGATACTGACTGTATTATAACATTTATGGTTACAAATAAAAATGAGACTTCCTGTGTACTCCTCAGAAGTCTCATATACCGTTTGATTTGGTAGCTATCTCCATTTCTATCGGTTAGCTATTTTATTGTAACATAAGTTGGCTAAAAACAAAACAAGCCAGAGCGAAAGGGTAAACCGAAGTTTAAGATTCTCTGACTTGTTTAAGCGTATTATAGCATTTTAACCGAGTATAATCAATCAGTAATATGGTTGCAAAACGTAAGCGACTGTGATAAACTAGTTACATAATCTTAAACGAAAGGGATTTACATGAAATATAAAACCGATAGTGAATTATTAACAGAATTAAAAGAACCATTTACCTCCAATGAACTAGATTGGAGAGTCCAATTTGCAGATAACGGTAAGGATAATAAACCATATGCCTCATTAGTAGCTTATATAGACGCACGAGCTATACAGAATCGTCTTGATAATGTCTGTGGTACTGGTGGATGGTGGAATCAACCACCACAGTATTCTAGTTCTGGAAAAGGAGTTAATCAGGGTATAACCATCAAATTGCCAGAAGCTGGCGAAATAACTAAATGGGATGGTGCTGATGAAACTGCTATTGAAGCCGTAAAAGGTGGACTATCTAGCGCCTTCAAACGGTCAGCCGTACTTTGGGGTATAGGCAGATATTTATATGATATTGAGATCGCTTATGTGAATTTGCAAAAAGACAAACCACAATCAACCGAGGGTTGGGTTAGAACAAAAGTCAAAATTGGTGGCCGTGCTGAAATGTATTACTTCAAAAAGCCTACATTACCAAAAGAGTTTTTGCCAAAGGAAAATATAAATGTCGCTGCCTGACGGTTTATCACCAGTAGTTATAAATGAGACTAATTTAACCACTGATGAAATTAAACAACTTCGTTCTATGGGTTTTGAAGTGGCCGAGCAGGGAACAGAAGAATGGTTAGAGGAAAGACTCGGTATGGCTACGGCTAGTAGATTCTACGATATATACAACTGGACTCAAGGTACTCAGCCTACTAAGAATAATCCAATGGGTACTCCGCCAAAACCACAAATGACATATTATAAATATAGGAATGAATTAGTAGCTGAACGTCTTAATGGAAAATGCAAACGGTTTAGTTCAAAACCCATGGAATGGGGTAAAACTCACGAACAAGACGCTGCATTAGAATATGAACGCATAACTGGGAACGAAGTCAGTACATTAGGTTTTATAAAACATCCCGAATTAGATGCTGGTGCTTCATTAGATAGGACTGTTGGAGAAGAAGGATTATTAGAGATAAAATGTCCTAATACCGACACTATGGTAGATTATATTATTTCAGACGGTCCGCCACCGCAATATTATTGTCAAATGCAAGGTCAAATGTGGATTGCTAATAAACAATGGGGTGATTTTGTAGTATTTGACCCTACACTAGGACAGATATTTATTAAAAGAATCTCAAGAGACGAGGAATATATAACAACTTTGATTTACCGAATAGAGAGACTATTATTAGATGTTGATAAATGGGAATTAAAACTTAGAGAAGATGGATATGGCACGATATGAGTGAACTAAATCCTAAAGACTATCCACAACGCACCTTACAACAAAATAAAGCCTTGCATGTTCTATTCCAGTTACTGGCGAATACCCTTAACGATAACGGATTAGATATGCGTAAAACCCTTAAGCCTGGTGTAGAAATACCCTGGAGTGGCAGGTCGGTAAAAGAGTGGTTATGGAAGCCTATACAAAAGGCTCAACTTAATAAGGACAGCACCACTAAATTAACCACAGTAGAGATTGACCAAGTGTTTGATACATTAGTCAGACATCTAGGACATCAGTTCGGAATACAGTTGAACTTTCCGTCAATCGAGCAAACACTAATTGAAATTGAGGCTGAACGATTGGCAATAAAAGAACGAGAAAAAATATTTAACGACGATTACAAAAAAGATAAATTAGAGGAGACTAAATAAATGAGCAACTATGAGGTACACGCATCACCATTTTTTGTAAATGTTTCTTGCCCAAGACATAAAAACTACATGGTTGAGTTAAAAAATGGATTTATTGGCGAAAAACTGTGGTGGTGTAAAGATTGCGAAAGGCCATACCATCTTAAGCCAACCGCAATGAAAGTAGGCACATTTGATATAGAAGAAATCAATAGACAACTTAATGGTGGATTGGATAAGGAATAATATGAACGAAGAACATAAATTAGTCAAAGCATATAAGAAAGCAGAATTATGAACTCAGTTATTTGTGGTGATTGTTTAGAAGTGATGAAATATATACCAGATAAAAGCATTGATATGATACTTTGTGATTTACCCTATGGAACGACTGCCTGCAAGTGGGATACGATAATTCCTTTTGAGCCACTATGGGAGCAGTATAAGCGGATTATTAAGGATAATGGGGCGATTGTTTTAACCGCCAGCCAACCTTTTACGAGTGCTTTAGTGATGAGTAATCCTAAGATGTTTAAGTATGAGTGGATATGGGATAAGAGGCTGCCTAGTGGATTCCAGATAGCAAAATATAGACCGATGCAAAGGCACGAAAATATCGTGGTCTTTTCTAACGGAACGCCAAAGTATTATCCTATAATGACAGAACAAAAACCACGCAAGGGCGGTGGGTTTAAGGTTTCCAGTAGTTCATCACCTATAAAGAATGTAGACGGGAAATTGAGAGATTACACAGAGAAATACCCTCAATCTATTTTAGAGTTTTATAAAAGAGATAGAGGGGTAACTCACCCCACCCAAAAACCAGTAGCCCTATTTGAATACCTAATCAAAACCTATACAAACGAGGGCGATACAGTTTTAGATAATTGTGCTGGCTCAGGTACTACTGCTATTGCTTGCCTAAACACTAACCGAAACTACATCTTAATAGAGAAAGAACCAGAATATATTGAAGTAATAGATAAAAGAATTATGGCAAATAAAACAACAGGGGTGGATAAGGAATAATATGAACCATAAACACATAGAAGTTATTATGGAAGACCACGATTTTTGTGGTAAGTATGATACTTGGGACGTTATAAATGATTTAATAGACTACGTTGAATGTGTGGAAAAAGGCAATATAGAAGACCACTATAAAAAATGTATATCCAACAAAGACATCGAGGGGGATAAGGAATAATATGACAAACCAGATAGAAAAGATAGTTGATGACCATAATAAAGCAATGCGTGAGGATATGGCATCAGAAATTGTTGGCGGTTCAAGAAGTAAAGCTATCACAGACGTTATTACAGTAAAAGCAATCGTTAAAGTTATTCGAGAAACACTACTAGAATATAATCAGTTCTTACAGAAAAATGGTTATACCGACAGCGACATAGACCTAGAAACACCAACAGCTATTGAACGATTTTTAAGTGGGGATAAGGAATAATATGAAAGCATATTTTAAACTAGGTTTTTTATCTGGTTATCAAGATATTCCAAGTGCAAATGAGTTTATAAAGTTACCGTTACCTTGTCCAATAAATATACGCCAACAGGATTACAGTACCGACAAAGAATATACAGTCAGAAATAACAGTTATTATGATGACGATGGCGAATATAAATCAATGCCAGATTATACTGTTAAGCCGGTTGGAATTGATGTTATAAAAACGGTTACCTTTAAATTATATAGAATAACTAAGTTTGAGGGAGAAGATATAGCGATTTATGATAGGTGGGAGATTAAGTAGTGATAAAATCTAATCCTTGCAAACTCTGTGGCAGTATTTATCATACTGCTGCATTTTGTCGAGACCGTAAAACATTGGCCGTTAAAAAAGCCACGTTACAAGGATTTGGCCAAGGGCTAGACGGCATGACTGTTAACGTAGTCTACAACAATTATTCGCCTATCAAAAAGACCACTAAACCCAAGAAACCAAGCCGATCTAAAATTAAAAAAGAACTTGATAAGTTAATTAAAGATTACGTTAAAGAGCGAGACAATTTTGTGTGTCAAAAATGTGGCAAGAAAGTATCCGGCACTAACTGTCATGGCTCACATATATTACCAGTTGGAAGTCACGCCAATATGCAATTCGACCCACGCAATATAAAAGTACTATGTTTTCACGACCATAGGCATTTTTGGCATAATAATCCACTCGAAGCTGGTGAATGGTACAGGCGAACATTCCCAGAGAATTGGGCATACTTAGAAGAGCGAGCAAAGGTCGCGCCAAAACTCATGACTTATCAATTACAAGAGATGATTATCGAATATAAAGCCAAGTTATCCACAGTTAAACATTAGCGTATGTTGACAAGCGTAAGCGACTGTGATAAGATGGTTGCATCACCAACAAACGAAGGGGTGAAAAACGGACGATAGGATAGAGATAGACCAACGCCATGACTCTGACAAGGCAATCGCCCACCAAACAAAACAAAAAATAACTAAAAAGGAGTCAATATGGTTATAACAATAACTGACAACACTCAAACATTAAACGGTAAAAAGTTTACAATTACACGAAAGGAAGAAATCTAATGAGTAAAATAACAGACGAAATGAACGCAGAAATCAAAGCCGAAAAAAAGGCTAGTAAAGTAGTCAAAAGTTACACCAGTTTCCAAATTGCCAAAGCGGTTTTAGTAATCGTATGGTTACTTGCAACCGGAGCATTTGCCGGTATAGTAGCTGATCGTTCCATTACAAGTACGATTGACAGCCAAGTCCAAAGCAAGACTGCTGAACAAGTTAAAAGTTTTTTAGCCGACGAAAAATAGTTGCAACAGTCGCAATTATTATTGAAGTGGCATTAGTTTACCAAGCGGAAGCTATCACGCCACAGGAAGCCCTAGAAACAGTCACAGCACCTATTGTCAGTGAACAAGAAGCCAAACAATATATTTATTACAAGGAAAGTACGAATCGGCTTGACGCGATCAATCCATCATCAGGAAGTTGCGGAATCGGTCAGTCGCTTCCATGCAGTAAGCTAGAAAGTGTATGCCCTGACTGGCGCACAAATTATGAGTGCAGCGACCAGTTCTTCACAGCCTATGTAACAGCGAGGTATGGCGGCTGGGTAGGGGCATACGATTTTTGGGTTAACCAAGGACATAATTGGTATTAAAGGAGAGAACATGAACACATACGACCTAACAGAACGAATAATGGCAGCCGAAACTCCAGCCGATGGTGAGGCTATCTTAATAGAGTATATTAAACAGGCTAAACCAAAAAAGATTTCACAAAGTGATAGTTTTGGAAATGTTTACGGACCTAGTTATTATGGAGCGAACGCAATCGACCAATACGAACAAAACCTATTAAAAGAGAGTGAGAAGAAATAATTATGACAACTACATCTACAATTACTATCACGATGGATGACTGTATAAACAACTGTATATTAGCTCAACTAGCCCAATATCCATGTAGTAAGATAGAACTTGGCGACATAGGTAGGTTTATCTATGTAAAGTTCAACAAGGAGGACAATTAAAATGAGTAAAAAGCAAGACATAACAAGAATAGTCTATCGTGATTTTCCATTTGCTACTGTAACTGGCTATTTTAATGGCGATATGTTTGAGGATTGGCTAAACTGTTCAGACAAGAACGACCCATATAGGGAACTAAAAAAATTCTTCATCATTAGAGACGAGCAGATTTATCAGCAAGCATTAGATAAAATAAAGGAACAATTAAATAGTAGTGTAGATAAAAAATGGACTCAAGAGCAGGCGGATAGGTCGTATAACTGGAATGAAGACGTTGGAGATAAATAACATGACTTTAGTTAATACAGACGAAAGAATAGTTGTAAATAAAAATAATAGTATATTTAAAAAAATAAAACGCATATTATGCAATCATAGTTTTTTCCCAGAATTAAATTATGATTTACGAAAGAAAAAGTTTGTATGCAAAAAATGTGGCAAAGTTGTTTACATAAGGAGCTACTAAATGACCAATACACCCCAAACCAGTAACCCTACACTAGATAAACTAAAGGACAGAATATACTTAGCATTAGAAACAATGCATAAAAGCAAACATCTTAAATCTGGCTGCTTTTGCACTACCGAAGTATCTGGTGCTTTTAGATTTTCACTTGAGGCAATAGATTCCTATATTGAAAGCAAGATAGAACTAGCAAAGATAGAGGCGAAGATTGAAGAATTGAGGGACACTACCAATATGTATTTTGATGATTCAACAGCCACAAATGGAATTATTAAATTAAAATCTCATAATGTTAACCTATCTTTTAGCAATCGTTTATCAACCCTAATAACTAATAAGGACAAGTTAAATGATATTACATAACTGTATAGAGTGTGATTATTTTGAGATGATACCCATTGCAGATAAATGTCCTGCTTTTCAAAAATATACTTGTCCTGAGTGCAAAACCGTTCAATGGATAAAACACTCACGAATTGACCCTACGACATATTCAGAAGATATGGTTGAAGTCGATGAAGAAAATCATAATATTAAATTAAAGGAGCAACTATGACCCCTACACTAGATAAGAAAACACTTAGAAAGAAAATACGCAATATCTTAATAGATTGGCGAGATACTAACTTTACTGAAAGAGTATCATACCCACTAGACGACATAATGGACTTATTAAAAGCAAAGGAGAAATAGGAAATGATATATAAAGACCCATTCGCAAATGCAGAAGCAAAAGAGGGAAAATGGTTTGCTTGGTATCCTGTGCAACTTGACGGAGAAAATAGGACAGCTTGGTTGTGTTATGTTAAGCGTGAATATATAGAGGCAGGCGGTTATGGTATGTATATTTATAGGAGAATTGTATGACAACCAAGAATATAGATGAGATACTTGATGTTATACCAATTCATGAACATACGGCGAGTGACGGAATTACAGATACATATTGGGACTCAATAAATGCCAGGACATACCTAAAGCAAGCCATTAAATCTCTTATCTTAGAAGAACGGATTGATGAACTACAACTTGCAGATAAAAGATATTTCATAAAAAATATAGGTTGGGTTAGCTATTTTATAGACCGTATTGACCAATTAAATAAAGCAAAGGAGAAATAGGAAATGAGAAAGAAAGCAAAAGATGTTATTGAAATAACTAGACAAGTAACGAGGTTTTTATGAATAAAGTAAGAGACCCATTAGCTGGCGACCCATATCGACAGTACACACCTCTAACAATGCAAGAGTTGCTCTGGGACCAGAATGATAATAACCCAACAACTGAACCTAAGACTGTAGTAGATAAAGAATATTTTTTTGAACCACAAGAGAATCCACTAAACCAAGTTAAGCGTGAATCAGAGTTAATGGGTAGGAAAATGTTACTTTTGGAATTAATAGCATCAGCTAATCGTGTTGGAGCAACTGTTGTCACTATTGAATCACTAATAAAATTAAGCGAGCAGTTATGAATAATACACCCCAAACCAGTAACCATACACTAGATAATGAGATAGATAAGGCTTTTGCTATTTTAACAGGTGAAACTGGTGAATACGCAAAACTTTACCCAGGATATGACAAAGCCAAGCAATCACTTCACCAACTAATTTTAAAAGAAAGAATAGATACAGTTAATTCATTATTTAAAGGTTGGGTAGATTTAGAAACTGACGAACACTGGAAATATATGACCATAAAACATAGAGACCAGATTTTATCTGAATTGGAGAGTAATTTATGAATAATACAGACGATAAGAAAGGTAACTAATATGAGTAAAATTAAATACCCAAATGATTGGTTAGGCGAAAGTAGTTTAGGACAGATTGTTAACTTTGCCGAATTAACAAAATTATGTAAGGTAAACGGATTAAACTCTGGTAATATATCTTATATTGTTGACGTAATCAACACTGCTACTCTGCGAATTATAGATGAAATCACTACCGAAAGCGAACAGTTATGACCATACGTCAATTTAGAAAATATATTAGAGACACTATTAAAGAATATAGGGAGAAGAAATAATGCAATCACCATTAGACAATCCAGATACAAAGATAATTAAACCTAATCCCAGGGTCGTTCTGGACGATCAACCGGAAACAGTCCTAGTCGATATTCTAAACGAGAAACACAAGCTATTGATAAACGTAAGCGACTGTGATAAAATAGAGACATAACAAACCAAGAAGGGGTAAAAAGTTATGGAAATTACAGACCAAGCAGACCAGTACGAATATATAGACTCACTATTCTTAGGCGCATTTACGCCTGACTATGGGGATTGGAGTGAGACTAGCGATGAAAACTAGAAAATATGGCCGCCATTTTAACGCTGGTGTTGATAACCAAATCAAGGTTACTAACTTCATGGACGAAATATATAACGATTCGATGTGTGGTCTACAAAAGTTAACTATCCGACCAATTAAACATCTAAACATTATCGACCAGTCAATCGAATATACAGCCGAGTTCTTAACAGCTAGAGATACACCACATCACGCTACACTAGCTAATTGGATTGAGGCGTAAGATGGCACATATTGAAGGTAGAAAACTAGAGGTAACATTACCAGGTGGGCGTATCGTTAGCCACCAAAGAGCTGCACAGATTATCAATAAAGACAATAAATATTATCTACAAAAAAGAAAATATCTGACATCTGACGAAGGTAGGAAAATACATAATGCTATTGCAATGAAGTCATGGAATAAGATGAAATTATTAAGGAATAGAGAGGTTTAAGATGATTCAATCAACCTCACAAGAAGCCTACGACCTAATTGTTGATAAGCTAGGCGACAGACAGATGCAAGTCTTTCACGCCCTAAGACGTATCGAACCAGCCTGTAACAAAGCTATCGCTGCTGAACTTGAATTACCAATTAACGAAGTAACACCACGAATAAACGAATTACGTTATAAAGGTGTCGTTGAGCAAGCGTTTAAGGCTGAATACGATGGCCGAACAGTAATCTTTTGGCAAATCAAACACCCTGAAATTAACTGGATACAAAAGGAACTAATTTAATGTTTCACCTAGCAGTTGCACCTGACTACCTAGATGATAAAGAAATGGAGAAATATCGCAGAGCATTAAAGGTATGGGATAAAAAGCTAGATCGTTGTGATGACGAAGTTTTAATTTACATTAGGGAACGGATAAATTATTTATTAGAAGTAAGAAGCCAGAATTATCTGGCAGAAATGGAAAGCGATGAAAATAAAACTACAAATTAATAACCGATATACTGGCAAGGTTATTTTCGAGTTAGAAACAGCAAACAATACCATTAAGAAAACCCTATTAGAAGCTATTAAGCAAGACGCAAACCTACAAGACGCAAACCTACAAGGCGCATACCTACAAGACGCAAACCTACGAGGCGCATACCTACAAGGCGCAAACCTACAAGGCGCAAACCTACAAGGCGCAAACCTACAAGACGCAAACCTACAAGGCGCAAACCTACAAGACGCATACCTACAAGGCGCATACCTACAAGGCGCAAACCTACGAGGCGCATACCTACAAGGCGCATACCTACAAGGCGCAAACCTACAAGACGCATACCTACAAGGCGCAAACCTACAAGGCGCAAACCTACAAGACGCATACCTACAAGGCGCAAACCTACAAGGCGCAAACCTACAAGACGCATACCTACAAGGCGCATACCTACGAGACGCAAAAGATGCCGACTATGCAATAGCAATGACTCGTATATTGCCAGATGGTGACATAATCGGTTACAAAAAATGTGTTGATAATAAAATAGTTAAACTCTTAATCCCTAAAGAGGCTAAACGCTCACATGCTTTTGGTCGCAAGTGTCGGGCTGAATATGCACAAGTAATGGAGATAACTAAAAGCGGTAAAAACTATAAGAAAGCCATCAGTAATCATAGCGATAGTTTTATATATAAAGTCGGTGAGACAATCTACCCAGATAGTTTTGATGAAAATTGGATGGAAGAATGTTCAAATGGGGTGCATTTCTTTATAACTAAAATAGAAGCTGAAAAATATTTATGATTACTGAATTAAAAGATAACGAGATATTTGTTTTTGGTAGTAATTTACAAGGTTTCCATACTGGCGGTGCAGCCAAGCAAGCTATAGAACATTTTGGTGCAATCCTAGGCAAAGGGGTTGGTATACAAGGCCAGTCATATGCGATACCTACTATGGGTGGATTACAAGAACTACAACAGTACTCATTAGATTTTATAGAATACGCAATATTACGACCAGATTTAACGTTCTTATTGACACCTATAGGTACTGGAATCGCCGGATATGATGTTGAAAGCATTAGACTGATATTTGCAAAAACACCTGAAAATATAATATTTACCGAGGAGTGGAATAAATAACATGAGCAACACATCAAAGGGTGGTCAGACACTACGAGAAAGCAATATTAAAAAGTATGGTACTTACGAGAAGTATGTCGAGTACATGCACGCTATTTCTTCAAGGGGTGGGTCTAAGCTAGGAGTGGAAAAGGGATTCGCTGCAAGACCTGACTTGGCCGCTGCCTGTGGAAAAATTGGGGGCCGTATATCACGCCGTCGCCCAAAGGCTGTATAATATGATAGTCAACACCAACAGCCACAAAGACATCACCGAGATAGTAATAATCTGGTCATTAACAGTTGCAGCAGCAATTACCTTAGCTATATTATTTGAACTGTACATTGAATCAAGAATCATATGAACGGTTGCCCTTTGCGCTGAGTTTAGAGTAGCACAACGGCCATAGCATTCACCTGCTGGCAACCTGTGATAAGAACTTTGAAAATTATGCAGAGCAGTTAGGGTAAAAGAGCTAACACGGTTAAACGCATAGTAATGTTTAACAGCCTCGCTTGAGCTGGTCAAGCGCTCGGTAGAACGCTATGGTTGAAAACCAACCACCCTATCTCATCTGCATAACTACACTTTAACTTAACCTAGGAGGTTACATTAGTAAACTAAGTACATTCAAACTAGACTACGAGGCAGATAAAAGTTACAGAGAAATAAAACTGGAATTGAAAGCGAGAACTGTAAAATGATGACTAGATTTTTATGTTTTATTGGACTACATTATTGTCCAACTAAACAATTTAAGTTCTATCAACCTAAAGCTTACAACGGTAATGCATGGTTATATGGAAGTTGTAGATTTATGAGACTTAAGAAGTCTAGATCATATTGCATATATTGTGGGCGTAAAGGTTATTTAAGATAAAATAAATGATATTACTTATAATCACAATTTTATATATTTTATATGGTATCTATGCAGTTTGCTCTGATATAGAATAGTGGTATAGTATAGAGATTATGGCTACTATCAAACAGAAAAAAGCAATAGAGAACATCGTGGAAAATCATGGAAACGTTTCTAGAGCTATGTTAGATGCTGGTTATGACCCTACAACTGCTAAGAATCCTAAGAATTTAACTGAGTCCAAAGGGTATACAGAGTTACTGGATGAGCTAGGTCTAACAGATGGATTTATAATATCTAATTTAGTTACAGATATTAAAGATAAACCAGGTAATCGTATACAAGAACTAAATCTAGCTGCTAAACTGCGTGGTCGTATGACTGAGAAAATAGACTTGAATGGTAAATTAGATGTAGCTTCTGGTACTGCTGATCCTATAGTTGCTGCTCAATTTGCCGAATTTCTTAAGAATAAATAGCATAGATGATATATTCTAATGGATATATTGAACAATGGTGCAAAAATTATCGAAGTTATATAAAATAGGTATATCATGGATAATATAAACAACGAAAACCTCATGGCATCTACCCCACTAGCCTGGATATTAATCAATCACCTAGTAAATGAAAATCAGGAAATACTAGAGTTTGATAACCATAGATTTCTCATTGATATTTATGCTGATGATTCTGATGATATAGTTTGTCGTAAGTCAGCCCAAATTGGCTACTCAGTCTTGGCTATTTTAAAGACATTGTGGACATTGAAGTATAAGAAGCTGAATGTTATTTACGCTTTACCTACAAAGAATGTTGTTAATGACTTTGTAAAGCCAAAGGTTAATCCATTAATAGCGAGTAACCCAGTGATAGCCTCGTCAGTATCAGATGATTCAGTATCGCTTAAAAAGGTAGGGGATAGATTCGTATATTTTAAAGGTGGCTTCTCAGACCGAGAGGCTATTTCTATTTCAGGTGATTTGCTTGTAATTGATGAATATGACCGCATGCCGGACATGGGAGTTGTTAATACCTTTGATTCACGCCTGCAAGCTTCTAAACATCCTATGCGCTGGCGATTCTCTAACCCTAGTCAAGTAGGCTTTGGGGTTGACCAACTTTATAACGAGTCAGACATGAGGCATTGGTTTATTAAATGTGAGCATTGTGGACATGACTGGTTTATCGATTGGGAAACAGATGGCAAGTGTCATTATGTTAATCGCGAGTTAAAGATGTTTGCTTGTGGCAAGTGTGGCAAAGAAATCAGTGATGAATCAAGGCGCATGGGTAGATGGGTTGCTAAGTACCCTAATCGTAAAAGGCATGGCTATTGGATTAGTCAGATGATGGCACCTTGGGTTACAGCCGAACGAATTATTGAGCAATACGAGGAATCGGGTATTGAGTTCTTTTACAACTTCGTTTTAGGCAAGGCCTACACTCCAAGTGACATGATTGTGGACCGTACAGCTATTCTAAGAGCTTGTGCGCCATCTAACATATCTAAGAGGGCTGTTGTTATTGGTGTAGACCAGAATGTAAACAATCAGATATGGGTTGCTGGTACGGTTGATGGTATCTTTGCTTATGGAAAGTATGAGAGTTGGGAAGAGGTTGAGCGCATGAAACTTATGTACAATAGCTGTATCGTAGTTTGTGACCCTAATCCCTATCCTACTAAACCTAAACAAATGGCCGAGAAATACTCTAACTGGTATATGTGCTACTTTAGACCACAAGACGGTATGCACATTGTCAAATGGAACGGTCAGGTTGTCTATGCAGATAGGACTAGATTACTTGATATGGTGGCTAGTGAGATTAACGAGGCTAAGCTTCTATTTAGACAGCGCCCGAGCGAGCTGGAGGCTTACATTGAGGACTGGGGTAATATCTATCGAACTACCACAGAAGATGACAAGGGTCATACTAGAAGTGAATGGATTAAAAAAGAGGGTAAGAACTCTGACTATTCATTTGCTACAGCTTATTACCGGATAGGGCTATCTAAGTTACTCGGAGGCGAAAGTATGTTCTTGGAACCAGGGCAAGAGAAGTCTACAATTATAGGCGATACTGGCATCGGGAACGCTGTGGCTGATACATTTAATGAAATGAATTAATACCTGACCTCTGGTATAAAAGCTTTGCATAAACATTATAAGTCGTGTAAAATAATAATGTAATAACTACTCTTGACCGCAGCCTAGAGATTTAACGAGGCTAATATGGAACAAGAAGTAGATGACTTTCGATACAGAATCCTAGTAATGCTAAGGAAATCAGACAGACTTAAATACTACGACTTTTATTGTCCTATTTGCACTTGTAAGGTATGTGAATTAAACGGTACTGAAATTAAAGCTATTGATGACGCCACTGACGTGTCTAATAAAAGGACTGTTGGCGTACGTTGCCCTGGGCGTTATCGTGGTGGACATTGTAATGCTTGGTTTTATTTTGAAGATATGAAAGAAGGGAAATAAGATGCAACCCCAGTCAGGAGAACAAAATGCATATACTGAACAGTTTGGTAGTTTATATCTAGCACCAGAGGACTTTGAGGCTTTTGATATAGCGTTGCCTGATGATAAATTGAGACAAATGTTAGTTAAGTCTCTTGAAGAAGATAGAAGCTACTGGAATCAAGCACCTTGGAAACTAGAAGAGACCGACAAAGAGTCAGTAGCCTATTTCTTTGGCGATCAACTCAATGCCTCCGAATTCGTTAAGGGCGATATTAAATATCAAGACAACCGACTATTCACAAGCGTTAGGGCTATCCTATCCTATGTAACAGCTCAACTAGCCAAGCCATCACTAACTCCGAGTAAAGGTGACCAAATCTATTTAAAGGCGGCTAGAGACTTACAACTTGCACTCTACCAACACTCAATCGACGAGAAAGCTGATAGGAAAGTACGTTCGGCTGTACTTAATCTAATTATTCGTAAACGTGGTTATCTTAAACTTCGTTGGTGTCCTAATGCTGGCGTAAATGGGGATGTGGTAACAGATATATGCGACCCAGAAGATATTATTATTAGCCGTAATGCGCGCTACCTAGATAATCCAGATAGAATCCATCACAGAATTAGATGTTCAGTTGATGAACTTATTGCACACTTTCCTAAGAAAGAAGAAGAGATTAAGACAACCTTTGGTATTATTCAAGGTCGTTATAGCCAGATGTCTAGGTTTATAACTTACTTTGAGACATGGTTTACATATATTGAAAAAGGCAAGCCAAAAGAGGGTATTTGTTGGTTTATCCCTGAACAAGGTGTAATTCTAGATAAAGCCCCAAACCCAAACTGGATTTATACAGGTGATGAGACAAAAGATAAGAAAGAAAATCTATTGCCATTTCCACCTAAACCATTTGTTGCGTTCAACTACATCAATATGGGTAAATCATTTATCGATGAGACTTCATTGTTTGAGCAGGCTAAACCCCAACAAGACATAGTTAATAAGCGTGGACGTCAAGTCATGGAAAATGCTGACTATGTCAATGGGCGTTGGGTTGCGCGTAAAGACGCCTTTAATGAAGAAGATGCCCAAAAGCTTATCAACAAAGGCCCTAAGACGGTTGCAATGGTATCGGGCGAGACAGCAGTTGGTGCATTAGTCAACGTGGCTTCACAAGAAATGTCTCAATATGCTGTTAATACAATTTATGATGCTCGTAATGAAATTGATGCAATCATGGGTACACCATCACAGTTTAAGGGTGCTGACCCTACATCTAAACAAACAGCTACGCGCGATTTAATGGTCAAGCAGTCAGCTGGTGCATTACAAGATGACATTGTTTCATCAGTTACAGATGCAATGGAAACTTACTATAAGATTAAACTTCAACTCATGCTCGTAAATTATGATGAAGACCACTGGTTTACCTGTAAGGGTGCAGACGGAAAGTATATCTTTATCCTACTCAATAGTGATGCAATCGATGCAAACGTTAAGATAGGTGTACAAGCCGAATCTAACTTACCACTCGATAAAGCCCAAATCCGTAATACTTCAATGGACTTATGGAAAGCTGGCAATGCCATTGATTATCGTACATTAATGGAAGACTTAGGCTTACCTGACCCTGAACAACGTGCAGAACGCTACCTCAAAGAAAAGACAGACCCTATCAACTTCTTGCGCTCACTTGAAGTTAGTCAGATTAACTCAGATGCCGAAGCTGATATTCAGTTACTGCTTGCTAAAAAGAAACCAGAGGAAAAAGATGATTACGATGCTGAATACCTAAACTACTACAATAAAGTAGTGGCAAGTAATCGATTCCAAAAGATGAAGCCAGACGCACAACAAAGAGTTATGGCTTACTTGATGATCGTTCAGCACGTTGCCCAACAATCTGCTAACTTACAAGCTTTATCGCTTGATGCTGCTGATTTATTAAGCCCACTACCTCAACCAATGGCACAACCCGGCGCACCTAGTCCAGCACCCAACGAAGCACCAACTCAACCAATGACAGGTCAACAAGCCACAGGTAACTTACCTACGCCACCAGTTCAAGCACAAACACCATCACCCGTGTTATAATGTAAACATAATTAAGGAGAAGTCTATGCCCGATATACAGGATGACAAAACTAATGAACGTGAAGTTAAACTTGACCCAAGCCAACAACTTGATTGGGGCGATGTCGATATTCGTATTGACGGTAAAGAACCAATCGTTGAAGATAAAAAAGAAGATGACAAATCAGCAGATGGGGATGATTCCCAAGATGATGGCGAAGAAATCGAACAGTTTAACGAACCTGATCCTATCGTCCTACCAGCCGACCCAGGAACTTATGCCCCAAGTGATTATTCATTTGAAGTTGAAACACTAGATGGCGTAAAGACTAAGATTAATACACCTGATGAAGCCGAGGCATTTATTAATAAAGAATCTGACAACTTATCCGTTGCCCAACAACTATCTTTGATGCGTAAGACTACAGCAATGGAGTCTAAGTTAGAAAAAGACAAGTCTGATTATGATAAGAAAAAGACTGACTTTGATTCAAAGAAAACCGAATTAGATGGACGCATAGAAACGATTAATAGTATTGCCTCTGAAATAAACTACCTTATATCTAAAGGTAAACTTCCAGCAGTCGATGAAAAGTATATGAATACCGATTGGACCGACCCACTTGTTTCTAAACAAACAGGTGTTAAAGAACAACTAGCTTTACTTACTTATATGCGCGATGAAAATGATGCTAGGGCTAAAGCTGGTATTAAACCATTTAGTTCAGTCATGGATGCCTATAACCAGATGGAACTTGAGAAGCGAGACAATACAGAGGTTGATGTTAAAAAGCAACAGGCCCAAGCTCGTAAAGATGCCAGTGCTAGAGTTGCAGGTAGTTCACCAAACCCAGTAAACATGGCACCAAAAGGTATTGCAGTTGGACGCGCGCTATCACTAGATAGTCTTGAAAGTTTCTAACCTATTGCATAAATAAAACATATATAATATTATGTTAGTAATGGCCTCCCTAGACGGAGGCTTTTTATTTTTATAAGCTACCGAGCAACTAACTAATAATAAAAGGAGTCATTATGACAGCAACAGCCCAAAATGACCGAGTCAATAACATTACCTTAGAGGACATTAACTCTAGTATTGTTGACACGGTAAACAAATCAAGCCAAATTATGAAGAGGATTGTGGCTAATCCTAAACCTTGGAATGGTCGAGTATTCCGAAGTCCTATCTTCACTAACAACTCAAGCCTAGGCAAGAGTTTTAAGGGTGCAGAGACTTTCGATACTACAATCGATTTCAACACACAGCAAATGAGTTGGTATCCAACCGGATATGCACAACCAGTAGGTGTCAGCTTAGTAGAGCAATCTATTAACAAAACCCCAGCCGGTGTTATCAGCCTAACCGATGGTTCATACCAGTACGCACAAAACTCAATGATTACAGCCCTCGGCTCAATCTTCTACGGTTTTGGTGTTGGCAATGACTTTGACGGTCTTGGTAACATTGTTGATGATGGTACGAGTACATCAACATACGCAGGTTTAATCCGAGCAAGTTTCCCAACTATCAACGCTTTCTTAGTAAACGCTACT
>JGI24132J36420_10000071_pt1 | contig 46286 bp, 42 predicted proteins | sample BarGraNGADG00212_3_FD_36420 | JGI IMG/M metagenome (IMG submission 36420) | reverse complement strand
TTATTCCGGTTGATTCGAAAAAATATCTAAATTTATTTCTTCCATAAATTCAGGGAAATGGGGAAAAAATTTAAAAATAAAGATTTAGCCACTCGCTTGGGGGTATCCGGTACATTGGTTTCACTTGTACTTAATAACAAAGCCGATCAGCAAGGCATAAAGAAAGAGACTCAGGAAAGGGTTCTTAATATGGCCCGGCAAATGGGTTATTTTGACTCGCTGAAAGAAAAAAATGAAATATCACCTGTTGAAGAAAAACCGGGAGTTTTAGGAATGATTGTTCCTTCGATCAATAGTCCTTTTGTTATTGGAATATCGCCGTTCCTGCAAAAAGCTTTTTCAAGCATTGGAGTCGGGTTCTCAGTTGTGACAAAAGATCCTGATGATCAGCGATATGATCGTCTGGTTGGTGCATTTAAAAAATTCTATAGTGGAATGATTCTGGTTGGCGACGCTGCAGATGAACACACTATAAGAGTTCTGAGTGCCACAGATTATCCTTTTGTTTTGCTCGAGAAAGGGATGAAGACATTACGGGTGAATAAAGTGTGCACTGACACATCTGCCGGCGCTGTAATTATTGCAGACCACATTGGGAAACTTGGATATAAAAATATTATTATAGTTGCTGACAGAAAATCTGTTAATGAAGATATAGATCTTATCCGGGAGATTAATTTTGCTTTGAGTCAGAAACCCGGTATAAATAATCCTTTAACCATTGAAATTGAAAATCCGGCTTCAAATGATGATGCTGACTTTTTCGCAACTTGAGAATTTTTTACGCCCTCCTTATCGTGCTGATATTTTGAATAGTATTACATTCGCATCTGGTTTACCCGTTAATGGCTTTTTTTAGAAATAAGAAATTACGTGTTCCACAGGATATTGCATTGATCTCAATGGAAGAAGGGCCGGGCTTTGATCTGATGTTTTCTCCTGTTACATGCCTGAGGAAACCGTTCCCCGGAATGGCTATTAAAGTCGCCAATATGATATGGTCAGAAGTCAGGAATGCTGGTAAAGGAAAATATAAAAGACAGGTAACCCTTCCTCCTGAACTGGTTATCAGAAAATCTTGCGGTTCACTTTAGTTAAATACTATAATGAATAGTTCCGGGAAGCTCCTATTTCTACTTGCAACAGTGTTTATTACTGCTTGTTCAGAGAAACATCTTATCAGTAATAAGGAGTATTTTGGTGATGTGGAAAAAGCATTTTCCGGGAAAGAATTGCTGGCTGAAAACAGGAGCGAAGCTTTATTTGATGTATTCAAAAAAGACCTTTCAACACAGCAGAGAGAGGCTCTTAAATTTATGTTTGCCTTCATGCCGCTTAATGATCTGGCTGATTACGATGGTGAATTTTTTCTTGATAATATCAACATAGCCCTCTCTTCAAAAAATAGTTCTCCCTGGAGAAAGAGAATCCCTGAAGACATTTTTCTTCATTATGTACTTCCTGTCAGGGTAAATAATGAAAACCTTGACTCATTCCGGATAAAATATTATGATGAAATTTTTGAAAGGATCAGGAACATGAATTTGATGGAATCAGCTCTGGAGATAAACCACTGGTGCCACGAAAAAGTAACTTATCAGCTTTCCGATATCAGGACATCAGCCCCCTTAAGCACAATTTTATCTGCCCGTGGAAGATGCGGAGAAGAATCAACTTTTACAGTCGCAGCCCTGCGGACTGCAGGAATACCTGCACGTCAGGTATATACCCCACGTTGGGCTCATAGTGATGACAATCATGCCTGGGTCGAGTTCTGGGTTGATGGAAAATGGTATTATATGGGTGCCTGTGAGCCCGAGCCGGTTCCTGACAGAGGCTGGTTTACAGAACCGGCAAGAAGAGCAATGCTCGTACATACCAAATCATTCGGCACTTACCTTGGGAACGAAAACGCTATTAACAGGTATAAGAATTTCACTGAAGTAAATAACCTTTCAAAATATGCTGTCACAAAAAAGATATTTGTTAAGGTACTTGACAGAATGGGGAATCCGGTAAAAGATGCAATGGTCGAATATATGTTATATAACTATGCTGAGTTTTTTCCGCTTTCTGTTGTACCTGCAAATGAGAAGGGGATAAGCAGTTTTGAGACCGGACTTGGCGATCTTTTGATCTGGGCAAGAAAAGAGAATGATTTCAATTATAAAAAAATATCTGTTAATGAAACAGATACTTTGATTTTAACCCTTGACAAAAACGGGGAGAGTAACTATAGCTTAGATATTGACCTTTCTGTACCGGTCGCAAATGCTCCATTTGATGGGCCTTCCGCTGAATTATTACTCAAAAACTCAGAAAGGATCAATAAAGAAAATAATATACGTCAGAAATATATCGATTCCTGGATGGACCAGGATGACGTAAAAACTTTTGCAATTCAGATAAAAGAGGATACCACCCCCATAAAAGAAATTATTGCTGAAAGCATGGGTAATTATCTTGAAATCAAATCATTTCTTTTAAGTACGACTGATTCATTGAGACCTCTGGCAATTTCTCTTCTAAAAGTACTGACCGATAAAGATTTACGGGATACAAAAGCATTTATTCTCTCCGATCATCTGAAAAACTCTATTGGATTTGAAAAACAGTATAATGTAAAGGATACCGGAATATTTTTCAACTATGTTCTGAATCCACGGATCGCAAATGAAATGTTGGTTGGTTACCGCAGCTATTTCGTTCAAAATCTTCCTGCTGATCTATACGGAAATGCTACAAAAGATCCTTACATGATTGTCAGGTATTTAAACGATAATATTCGAATAGTTGATGGTGAAAACTATTACAAAACACCTCTTACCCCAAAAGGGGTGAACGAATTGAAAGTTTCTGACACCTGGTCACGGGCAATCTGTTTTGTTGCAATATGCCGGACAATGGGTATTCCGGCACGGCTGGAACCGGGGAGTAATGTTCCTCAGTATTTTTTTGATTCGGTCTGGAATGATGTATATTTTGCTGATCAGGAGAAACCAATGAAAAAAAGAGGATACCTGAAGCTTATCTCGAAAGGTACAGATCCTGTGCCTGAATATTATATCCATTTTACACTGGCAAAATTGGAAAATGGACGTTATAATACTCTTGAATATGATTATAATAAAAGAATTAATGATTTTAGCAATGAGTTAATGCTGACTCCCGGAAAATATATGCTTGTAACGGGAAACAGAATTAATGACAGTAAGATATTATCTTCTTTATTCTTTTTTGATCTTTCTGAAAATCAGCATAAAACTTTAGATATTAAATTAAGGAAAGATACTTCCTCTCAATGAGATTTTGGGTTCTGTTGACCTCACTAACCCACTAACATTATTAACACCTGTTAATATCTCAATCATTTCTTTTAAGTATCACTTCAAATATTTCATATATCTTTAACCTGTTTTGGTATTGCAATGAAATAAAATCATTGTGATGAAGAGGGAATGCGGTTAGAATCCGCAACAGTACCCGCTGCTGTGACGCCCAATCGTTCTAACGATTATGGTTTATGAAATACCTGCCACTGTTCCGCTTTGCGGTATGGGAAGGCTTCATAAACCGGGATAAGTCAGAAGACCTGCCATAACGGACCCATATTCAAAGCTTTCGGGAAGAAAAGCGCCGAATCATCGAATGATTCCTGACTTAATCTCCTGTGAGCTCCGGATAATGGTTATCAAAACCGATCATAGGTATTATTATGGAGAAAATAATTATGCAGGTAATCATTAAAATTGTTTCAGGAGTGAGCCTCCTTTTTCCTCTTGGTCTCTTGTCCTTGCCGTTAAACGGACAATTATCTTTTCAGGGCGATACCGTAAAAATTCAGGAAGTAATAATAACACGAAAACAGATCAGTTCAGAGCAGCCAGGTTTCAAGTTTTACAGTATAGATTCCCTGCAATTAAAAGAGTTTTCACTTTTTTCACTTACCGAGGTGCTTAATGAAACTACTCCTTTGTTCATGAAGTATTATGGTTCAGGAGGATCTGCAACATCTTCATTCAGAGGAACCTCTGCCGGTCATACACAGGTAACATGGAACGGCATCAATATAAACGATCCAATGCTCGGGCAGACCGACTTTTCATTGATTCCATCAGGGCTCGCAGATAATATTATGATAAGCTTCGGGGGTGCTTCAATGGATCATGGGAACGGAGCCATAGGGGGAATTATAAACCTGGAAAATGAACCATCGTGGAAGAAGCAGACAATAACTGATGTATCTGCTGGTGCAGGAAGTTTCGGAAGATATACAGGACTGGTAAAAGTGAACACAGGAAGCGATCATTTCCAGTCTGTTACAAAAGCTTACCTGAATTCGTCTCAAAATAATTTTCCCTATTTTGATACTGAAGCTTTACCCGAACCGCTGTGGAAAAAAAGAGAAAATAACAAGGTACTTCAGAAGGGTTTCATGCAGGAGCTTTACCTCAGGAAATCAGAGAATGTACTCTCAGCACGATTTTGGTATCAATCGGGATTACGTGATCTTCCTGGTTCAACTCAATACGGATACTCTGGAGAAAAGCAAAAAGATGAATCATTCAGGGGCCTTTTGAACTATGATTATGCTAAGGGAAAAAAAGAGTACTTCACTACAGCTGCCTGGATGTACACAAATCTTGACTATACAAGCGAGCTCTATTCAATTGATTCAAAGAATAATTCCAACACCATTGTGCTTAAGGGTGGAATGACAACTCCGATTGGTGAGTACTCCCGCCTTAAGATTGTCCTTAGTGACGAATTAAATGCTATCAAATCAAATAATTATAATGATACTATAAGGCACAATAATGCATCTGTCACCATTTCAGCCGAAAGGAAGAAAGGTAAAAGGTTTGGAGCAGTGATCCTGCTCAGAGAAACTCTTGATGATAAATCATTCCTTATACCTGATTATTCTGCAGGGTTTGAATTCAGGGTCATAAGTGGAGAAGAACATTATCTTAAATTAAACTTATCGAGAAATTCCAGGATACCGTCATTAAATGACCGTTTTTGGAATCCAGGAGGAAACCCTGGCCTTAAGAATGAATATGCTTATTCTTATGAAATCGGCTATAAACTTGACCATCAGATGTCACCCGAAATATCAGTCAGCTCTGAATTGAACTATTTCAATAATTACATCAGGGATATGATACAGTGGCATCCCGGGGAATCGTACTTCTGGATCGCTGATAATATAGGGAGTGTCAACTCATCTGGATTGGAATCATCAGTTTCGGTGAAATATGCAGTAAAAAACCTTACAGTTAACCTCAATGCCGGGTACTCCTACACCAGGGCCAGCGAAACAAGCGGAGGAGCAGCTGAAACCACCGGAAAACAATTAATTTATGTTCCTGAACATCAGGCAAATGGTTTACTTCATGTTACTTATAAAAATTTTTATACAACGTGGGTGACCAATATTACCGGACGTACATATACAACGGCTGATAACTCCGGTTTCCTTCAAGGTTATACAATTAATAATTTTACAAACGGTGTAAAATTCAACATAAAAGAGAATGTTATCGATCTAAGGTTTAAGATTGAAAATATTTTTAATGTATCGTATAAGACAATAGCTTATTATCCTCAACCCGGCAGATCATATTTTCTGACGCTTTCTTTCCGGTTTAAAAAATAAAATATGAAGTATCCGGTAATCTTTTCCCTTGCCATATTGTTAATTCTTACTGAATCGTGCAGTGGAAGAAAGAAGAGCCATCGCGGTACCGGAATCATTGATAAAGGGGCAATAATTAAAAAAGCAGAGCGATTCACTCTCCGGAAAAATGACAGCTGCACTGTATTGACAATCATAAACCCATGGCAGGGGGCCGAAGGGATTAATCAAATATATTACCTTGTAAAAAATGGAATCTCACTACCCTCAGGTATTGATTCAGCACAAATCATTTTCGTTCCCTTGAATAAAATAATTTGTATGTCTACCACACATCTTGCCATGATATCGGCTCTTCATGAGGAGAATACAATTGCTGGTGTTTCAGGTACCGGTTTTATTTATGAAAAAACTCTTTCTGAAAAAGTTAATCTTGGTGAGATAAAGGATATTGGCTATGAGGCCGATTTAAATAAGGAATTGATAATCAGAATTTCTCCTGATCTTATCATGATGTACGGAATTGGTAATGAATCACTTGGATATGTAAATAAATTGAAAGAACTGGGATTGAAGACCCTTTTCAACGCTGACTATCTTGAGAATGATCCGCTCGGAAAAGCAGAATGGATAAAANTTTTTGGAGCTCTCTATTGTAAAGAGGAATTGGCTGACTCTATTTTCAAATCATTATCTGAAACCTATTCACAAACTAAAATATTTATAGAAAATAATATTGTCAGCCGTCCAAATGTAATGCTTGGGCTTCCATTCAGAGATACATGGTTTATTTCTCCCGGAAATTCATATATAAGTACAATTATAAATGATGCCGGAGGTAATTATATCTGGAACGAAACCAGATCGTCAGTATCTATTCCATCAGGCATTGAGAACGTTTTTCTGAAAGCAATGAATGCGGATTATTGGCTGAATATCGGAAATGTAAATTCTAAAGAGGAGATTTTTGCTATTGATGCCAGACTAGGTGATATCCCGTGCTTTAAGAATGGTAATCTGTTCAATAACAATAAAAGAATTAATAAAAATGGAGGAATTGATTACTGGGAAAGCGGAAGTCTTAATCCGCACCTTATACTTAAAGATATCGCTTCCATTCTCCATCCTGAACTATTCAGCCGGGATGAGCTGTTTTATTATAAGAAAATAAATTAGATCAGACTGGTGGTTAGTGAAAATAACATAGGAAATCACGTTGTGCAATCATCCGGCAGGGAGTACAGACTCCTTTTTACCGGTCTGTTTTTACTTTTAATGCTGCTTTTTATACTTGATATTTTTCTGGGATCAGTTACAATAAAACCTTCGGATGTAATTGCCGCTATTTTTAAAAATTCAGGAAGCAATATGGAAACCATTATCATGAGATTCAGGCTTCCAAAAGCAATTACAGCCCTTGTTGTGGGTATTGCTTTGTCATTAAGCGGTTTGCAGATGCAAACTGTTTTCAGAAACCCGATGGCAGGCCCTTATGTTCTTGGGATAAGCTCAGGTGCAAGTCTGGGAGTGGCTTTCATAATTCTTGGATCATCTTCTTCAATCTCTGCTGAAAGTTTAAAGGGATTAGGAAATTGGATGCTCGTAGGCGCTGCCTGGATCGGTGCCGGAGGAGTGATGCTGCTTATAATGATCATTTCTTCGAGGGTTAAAGATATTATGACTATTCTTATTCTTGGAATTATGCTATCAAGCGGAATATCTGCAATTGTAAGTATTATGCAATATTTCAGCAATGATACGTTACTTAAAGCATATGTGATCTGGACAATGGGTAGTCTTGGTAACCTTACAGCATCTCAGCTTCAGGTTTTGCTGCTCTCCGTCTCTGCAGGTTTACTATTGAGCATTTTATCAATTAAAATGCTCAATGCCTTACTGCTTGGTGAAAATTATGCCCGTAGCATTGGTCTGAACGTAAAACTTTCAAGGACTCTGATATTTGCATGTACAAGCATTCTTACGGGAAGCGTTACAGCCTTCTGCGGCCCAATTGGTTTTATTGGTATTGCAGTTCCTCATATTGCACGGATACTGTTTAAAACTTCTGATCATAAGTTACTGGTTCCGGGAACAATACTCACGGGTGGAGCAATTATGCTGGCAAGTGATATTATTTCCCAATTGCCGGGATCGGATAATATCCTTCCGGTAAACTCTGTGACATCACTTATAGGCATACCCGTTGTGATTTGGGTAATATTTAGAAACCGTAAATATTCGGGCTTATTTTAATGGAGGAAAGCAGGATTCAAATAGTGTCTCTCGATTCTTTAAGAATCGGATATTTATCCGGTAAGAAGAAAAATGTACTCCTTTCTCCTTTAAATGCATCCGCTAAAAAAGGTGAATTCATTGCTGTTATAGGAAAGAACGGGATTGGGAAAAGCACAATATTGAGGACAATAACCGGTCTTCAGCCATCTCTTGGAGGTAATGTCTTTATATCAGGTAGAGACTTAACGGAATATTCACGAATGGAACTGGCTCAAAAAGTTGGATTCATCTCCACGGAAATTGTAAAAGCTGCCAATATGAAGGTCTATGAACTTGTTTCCCTTGGCCGGTTTCCATATACTGATTGGCTGGGTAAAATAGATAACAGAGATCATGAAATAATCATGGATTCAATTGAAAAAACAGGAATGATTGATCTTTTTGACAGGAATATCTCTGAACTATCTGATGGTGAACGGCAGAGAGCAATGATAGCAAGGGTACTGGCTCAGGATACAGAGATTATGATTATGGATGAACCTACCGCTTTTCTTGATGTAAAGAGCAAATATGAAATTGTACAACTGATGCATGAGCTTACCCGTAAAAGGGATAAAACAATCATTTTCTCGACTCATGATCTTAATATTGCAATCAGTCAGGCTGACAAAATATGGCTTATCCTTGATGAAAAGCTAAGTGAAGGAGCTCCTGAAGACTTAATTATTGAAGGATCATTTAATAATCTCTTTGACTCTTCTGTGGTAGGATTTAATCCGGTAGACGGAAGTTTTTCATTCATAAGGAAGGATAGAGGCAGAATATATATTGAAGGGAATGGGAATATCCGATATTGGACCGAAAAAGCAATTATAAGGGCAGGCTTTTCTATATCCCGGTCACCAAACAATATAGTTGTTAAAATTCCAACGGCAGAATTTAATAAATGGCAGTTTATTACTCCTGAGCAATCAAAGGAGTTCCAGTCAATATATGAATTGGCAGAATGGTTAAATTTTTAAAATAAATCCCTTATCTGACGAATTTTCTATAATTATCGATAAAAGATGGAATATCTTCTACTGATAACTTTTTGGCAATAATCTTTTTATTCTTGTCAAGAATATATACCATAGGTGTTGATTGAACATTGTAATAAAAGTCGAAACGCGAACTTCTTTCAGGGTCCCAGCCGTTTATCCATGTCAGTTTATTATCTTCAATATATTTTGTCCATTTTTGTTTGTCTGAAGTAGTGCATATAGCAAACACTTCAATACCCTGGTCTTTGGCTTTTTCGTAATAAGCTTTAAGCTTTGGAGTAGCCTCTTTGCAATGCCCGCAATCAGGCTCCCAGAAATAAAGAATTATAAATTCCTTATTAATATCGTATAATGAAACAAAGATCCCTTTGTAGGAATTCATTACCAGGTCCTGGGCTTTTTTCCCTATAAGATTTGGCCTGATAAGAGCAATCTGTTTTCTAAGATCATCCTTGAACTCTTTGGAAACCCAGTCTGCTTTTCCTGAAAGATATAAGTCATCAGCAATCTTTACCATTACAGCATCATGACCCATTACCTGACTCTCCCTGAAATGATTGAACAGATAGACAGATATAAATTGAAAGACCTTGTAGTTACCGCTGCACTTTTTAATTATTTTATCTATTTCCTTATTAATAGAATCAGGTGACGGTATGACGACATTTGAGAAGAACGTATTGAGCATTGATTGTAAGATGGGAGTCCGTATCAAACGTTCATCTTTGAGGTCGACGTTATCAAAAAAATGATCTTTGTTATAATTGTACTTCAAAACCCGAAGCAATGAATCAGGATTAGTGCTTACTGACGGAACAGTAAATTCGGGAACTACAATGGGAAGTAATGATTTTACAAGGACTGATAAAAGATTTCCCTTATTTGCCGTAACAGTGCTTTGCAAATACGTTACCATTTTTTCTTCCCACGATTTTTGTAAAACATTGAGTATCTTAAGTGAATCGCTGTTATCTTTATTCGCCTGAATTCTTTTTAAAATACCGGAAGCTTTTATCTGCATTGCGCTCCATTTATTTTGGTAATCAACAAAGGCCGAATTCTCGATAGAGCCGGTAAATTTCAGGGTATTTTTATAATCACTATATGAACAATTTACTTCAAATTGCTGATCATCGGAAATAAGCATTTCAAAGTAATTTCTACGGGGCAACACTATCATATAAATGCCCTGTGGAAGAGGCTCCTTGCCTTGCAGAACTCCGTGTCCTTTATTATCAAGCTTTAATGTGTCTTTAAGATATTGTTTATCACCCATATGATATGCCAGGAATATTGTCGAATCCTGTAATCCTGTAATCGTAACCGAAATTTTATAACCACTTATAATCTGACCGTAAGAAGCTGCTGAAATTATTATCAGTATTACTCCAAAAATTATCTTTCTCATTTACTAATATGATTTAAAAGACGCTGTAAAAATAGTCAATGCAATTTCTTTGCCAAAGTTGTACAGCTATAATGTAAGAAATATATTGTATTTTTGGCTTATAAACCCTGAACAGATAATCTTTATTATGATTTCTTTACTTATTCCCGTATGTGATTATGATATTATTGCTCTGGTTCATAGTATGAAGAGCGGTATTGAAAAAGTTCCGGAGTTCTGTGAAATAATTATTGGAGATGATGGTTCATCAGCTGAATTCAAAAACAGATATAAAACGCTTGAGGGAGAATGTGTCAGAATAATCTATTCTGAAAAAAATATTGGAAGAGCCGCTATTAGGAACAGGCTTGCCCTGGAAGCAAAAGGTGATTATATTCTTTTTATTGATGCTGATACGATGGTTCCGGGTACTGCAGAGGCCTATTTACGAAAGTGGATACCGTTTATGAATAGGGCCAGGGTTATTTGTGGTGGTATTTTATATCGTGGAAGCAAACCGGGGGATCCTGACAAGCTTTTAAGATGGAAATATGGAAGAAAACGGGAACAGCGAAAAGCATCTGAACGGAATAAGCATCCTCACAACAGCTTTTCAACCTTTAATGTACTTTTTGATAAATCCATTTTTTCTAAAATCAGATTTAATGAGGAACTTAAACAGTATGGTCATGAAGATACACTCATGGGCTATCAACTGAAAAAAGCCGGAATAAATATTCTCCATATTGACAATGGACTTCTGCATGAAGGATTGGAATCTAACCATGAATTCCTTATTAAAACTAAGCTGGGAATAGAAAACCTTAGCAAACTTTATGATATTGTTACAGATAAGAAAACATTTTCTGCAACTGTCAGACTTCTTAGGATTTACAAACTGGTTCAAATTCTAAGATTAACACTAATCTTTGCAGGAATCTTTATAAGGTACAGGGAAAGAATGGAAATACGGCTCGACTCGTCCAAAATCTCTTTGAGACTCTTTCGCTTTTATAAAATATGCATGTTTTGCACCTACAGGGAAATTCACAGGAGAAAAAAAGTTCTTGCGTTTTTTTAATCGGAAGGAATATCTGCTCTTTGAGCTCCTTCAACAAATTCAAGAATCTCTATCTGCATAACTGTATAATTACCGGTGTGAAAATAGCAAATATTTTTATTCGTATATTTGATGCTAATACTTTAAGCTTAGCATTTATCACAGACCTTTAAAGAAATCCTTTTATGACAAATCCTGTATCATGGGCACTGAAACAGATTAAAAAATGGAATGATATTATCTGGCAAACACCCTTGTCCGAATTATCAAGGTTAAAGAGCTTTCTCATAAAGCAGTCACGGATTATTTATCTTGCTGCCCGCGGTTTTACAAATGATAAAGTCCAGCTTAGGGCTTCAGCCCTAACATTTTATACTCTTCTTTCTTTAATACCTGTGATTGCAATTGCATTTGCCATCGCCAAGGGTTTCGGGCTTGATCAGAATCTTGAGGAGGTGGTTACCAGGTCAAAAGAATTTCAGTCTCAACAGGCTGTTCTCAGTCCTTTACTTGAAAAAGCTAAGAATGCATTACAGGAAACCAGTGGAGGCTATATTGCCGGTGTGGGAATAATAATCTTGATTTGGTCAGTAATGTCATTGCTTGGTCAGATCGAAAGCTCTTTCAATCATATCTGGCAGATATCATCTGCCCGGCCATGGTTCAGGAAGTTTACAGACTATCTTACAATTATGCTTATAGCGCCAGTCTTTATTATTCTTTCAGGGAGCATAACCGTATTCATCAGTGCATATTTGACCGATTTTATGTCTAAAGCTCCAATTCTTGATTTTTTCAAACCTTTAATAAGCTTTCTGGTTAAGTTTGCACCTTATTTTCTAACCTGGGTTACTCTTACCTTATTATTCATCATAATTCCAAATGCAAAGGTCAAGTTCGTCCCTGCTGTAGTTTCAGGTATTGTGGCAGGTACTATCCTTCAGATCCTGCAATGGGTGTACCTGGACCTTCAGTACGGGATTACAAAATTGAACGCCTTCTATGGAGGTTTTGCTGCTGTGCCACTATTAATCATTTGGTTGCAGAGCAGCTGGATAGTAGTATTGCTTGGCGCCGAACTCTCTTTCGCCAACCAGAATGTATCACGTTATGAATTTGAGTCTGAGGCTCTTAATATAAGCAGTTTTCAGAAGCGGTTGCTGGTTATTATGATAATGCATATTATAATAAGAAATTTCGTCAGTGGTGAAAAACCTATCAGCGCTGAACATATTGCAAAATCGTTGAAGATCCCTGTCCGTCTTTCAAATGACATTCTTCAGGATCTCAATAATGTGGAACTGGTCTCCGTAATTCACGAAAATGAGCATAAAGAATGCTTATATCAACCCGCGCTGGATATAAATAAAATGAGTATAAGTTTTGTATTTTCACGGCTGGATAAGAAAGGAGTTGAGCAAAGGATGGTCGTAAAAAACAAAGAATATGACAAAATTTTTTCAACACTCGAAAGATTTGATAAACTAATTGCCAAATCAGATTATAATATTCTGATTAAAGACCTTTGATTATTTCAGAGCGTATTTTTTCTGACCTGATCTTTTTTTCCGTATTTCTCAACAAAACTGATGAAATCGGTATATGACTGCCACTCGTTAAAAATGTAATGTGGCAATGGTAATATAATATGTTTTGTATTATTCTCTTTTTCCCAGTAGCTGTTAACATTTTCTGCAGGGAAAACCCTGTCGATCTCACTTGTAACTGCATAATCCCATCTGAAACCAGGTTCCTTCTGTTCCATCATACGGTTATAGAGCCATCTCAGTTCATCATGCAGAGATTTAATTGTTCTGTGAGGTATTATTTCATTATTAAGCAGATAAGTTCTTTTATTACCAAACATCCTTAGATAAAACTTATCTATATTTTCTTCAGTAATATTATTCAGGGTTCCTTCAAAGACATGAAGAGGAATACCGTACTTATCATCAGCAGGAATCGGAGTTCCATTTACTGCAATGGTAACATTTGGTTTTATTCCGGTTTTTGGGGAAAGATATTCTGCTGCCCATACTCCGAGAGACCAACCGATCAGGGTAATTTTTTTATAAGGTTTCATTTCAGGGAGAACCAGGGCTTCATCAGAGGAGTAATTATAAAAAAGTATGAAGTCAAACTCATCATTACATAGAGGCGTGAAGACATTCTCATCAGTCCCCCAGCCACTATATAATACAACCAGCTGATCATTTTTCTCCCTTCGTCTGATATACGTCTTCATTATATACTTTATGGTTATTTACCATCAAATTAATTTCCGCTTCCCTTTGCAGAAACAAAGATAAGGTAAATATTATTAAAGATTTTTGTAAATTTTTTATTGAAGAGATAAGGAAACTTTACAGGGGTATCAAAAAAATAAGAGGAGAAGGGGTGGTTGCGAAAATCAGGGAGCGGGTTTTATTTATGAGATAATTCCCGAGTCTACTGTCTGATAAAAGGACGGAACCACGGTTAGCTGGCGCTAATCCTAAGGTTCCAGATGTGAAAGTCAATGTCTGCAATACAATCCTTTTGATTTTCACCCCCAACCCTTAATACTCTCCTCTTAAATCAATAGCATAAGCTACGTAACAAATATACATTAATAAAATTAAAAAAACAAATAATAATGGAAAAATATTATGAATAAGTTATTGACATTAAATGATAAAATATTGATTAAATTTGATAGCATCTCAGTTAAATTATTAATTTACATGCATGATTGCTGAACTTGAAAAAATAACCTTTGATGACAATGGCGGCTTCAGAGCTGCTTATATTAACGATACAGGAGGATTATGGCATTTCCATCCCGAATATGAAATTGTGCTTAATATTAAAAGTAATGGAACCAGAATTATTGGAGACAGTGTCGAATTATTCGATCAGTACGACATGGTTTTAATTGCCGGTAATATTCCTCATTGCTGGAATTACTATAAAAATAACAATGTTCTTCCTGAAAAACATGGAATTACAGTTCACTTCAAACTTGGATCATTTGGAGATAACCTGTTATCACAGCATGAGATGCACTGTGTTAAAGAATTGTTGGTAGAAGCTGAAAGGGGAATCATATTTCCTGTTGAAGATGCAAAAAAAGCTGAAAAGCACTTGATCCAAATGATTAATAACAAGGGCATCGATAAAGTAATTGATTTCTTTAGCTTATTAAAACTAATGTGTACATCTGAAAAGAAAGGCTATCTGTGTTCCGATAATTATAAACAGGCTTTTGACGAGAGAGGAAATAAAATAATGACAGATGTTTATACATTTATAAGGGAGAACTATTTCAAACCCATTTCTTTGGAAAAAATCTCAAAAATAGCTAAAATGAGGCCGTATTCTTTTAGCAGGTATTTTAAGGCTAATTGTGGCGCAGGCTTTGTTGAATACCTCACCAGGGTCAGAACCAATAAAGCTTGTTATCTTCTCCGCGAAACTGAATATCAGGTACATGATATTGCAATTGAGTGCGGATTCAATAGTATTTCAAATTTTAATAAGCAATTCCGGAAAACTGAAGGTTTATCACCAAGGGATTACAGAGCTCAGTTCAATTAATTTTTTGTTCCGGATTAATTAATTTTGTTCCCAATTAACAATAAGGATTATGGCAATGACCTTGCTTGAAAAAATACTCGCAAACCATTCAGATTATAATACACTCCATCCTGATGAAATAATCAATATAGAAATAGATTCAAGGGTTGCCAGGGATTTTGGTGGTGCAAATGTAATCAGGAACATAAGGGATTTTGGCCTTACAATTGATGATCCCGATAAAACCTTTTTCACATTTGACTGCAATCCTACAGGATCTGATCAGAAATATGCAGTGAATCAGCATATTTGCAGGCTGTTTGCACGCGATATCGGAATTAAAGTATTTGATATTGATGCCGGTATCGGAACCCATATTCTTATTGATGAGGGATATGTATATCCTGGCGCTACGGCTGTGTCAACCGATTCTCATGCAAATATACTCGGTGCCTTGGGAGCATTTGGACAGGGAATGGGCGATATGGATATTGCTGCTGCTTGGAACAAAGGTAAAGTCTGGTTTAAAGTATCTCCATCGGTTAAGATCATTTTTACAGGTGATATGCCAACAGCCATAAATTCGAAAGATATTGTTCTGAATCTTCTTAAGTTATTCGGAGCAAACTCATTACTTGGATATTCTATTGAGATTTATGGTACATCAGTAGAAAAACTTACTCTTGACGACCGCATAACCATCTCATCAATGGCAACTGAAATGGGAGCTATAATAATTTTATTTCCGCCTTCGCCTGAGATATTAGATTATTGCTCTGTGAGGGCAAAGAAGAAGTTCCTGCCTGTTTATGCTGATGAAGAGGCTCATTATGAAAAAACATTTGAAATCGATGTAACTAAATTCCAACCAATGGTTTCACTGCCAGGTAAGCCGCATGATACAGTTATTATTGACAAGGTAAAAGGACTGAAGATAGACTCGGCATTTATTGGAAGCTGCACAAACGGTCGCATATCCGACATGCAAAAAGCAGCTGATATTCTGAAAGACAGAAAAGTTGCTCCGGGAGTCATCCTTAAAATTGTACCAGCTACGGATAAAATATGGAAGCAGTGCCTGGATAAGGGTTTGATCACTATTTTTAAAGATGCTGGCGCTCTTGTTTCCAACGCAGGCTGTGCAGGTTGCGCAGCAGGCCAGGTTGGGCAAAATGGCACAGGAGAGATCACCATCAGCACCGGTAACAGGAACTTCCCGGGTAAACAGGGAAAAGGAAATGTTTATCTGGCTTCACCCGAAGTAGTAGCTGCCTCTTCAATAGCAGGGTTTATTACTACTCCGGAATCTATTCCCGATGAACCGGCAAAATTTGCACCTCGCTTAAAACAGACAAATTTGAAAAGTGAAAATCCTGAAAAGATATCTGATATAAAACCGGATGTTCTGGAAGGTAAGATCTGGCTTATCGCGATAGATAACATTGATACGGATATGATATTCCATAACCGTTATCTGGCGACTACCGAATTAAAGGAGATGGGTAAATATACTTTTGATAATCTTAAAGAGTTTGAAGATTTTTCAAAAAAAGCCATGCCCGGCGATATAATTGTAACCGGAAAAAACTTTGGCAGCGGAAGCTCCAGACAGCAAGCCGTTGATTGTTTTTTGGCTCTCGGAATCCAGACTATTATAGCTGAATCATTTGGAGCAATTTATGAAAGGAACGCAATAAATGCTGCTTTACCGGTAATGACCTGTAAAGATTTAACCCCGTTACTGCTCCAGGATGGTGATAAAATAAGTGTAAATCTGAAAACAGGGAAAATTATCAATCATAGAACCTCGAAGTCTGTTAATGCTGAACCATTTTCTGATGTGCAACTTGAGATATATAAAAGAGGAGGATTGCTGGTAAATTAATTTCGATGCTTAATTAATGAGTCGTTATGTTGTTAGGTTGTTAGGTCGTTACGTCTTCACGCCGTTAAGCCGTTANAACCATCTTTAACCAAATGTATTTTCTATAACCATGGAACCAAAAACATTCGCTGAAAAGATATTCAATTCTCCTGCAGGCGCAATTATTTTTGCCAGACCTGACATAATTCTCACTCACGATAATACGTCAAGCATTTATAAAACGTTCAAGATGATGGGTGGAAAAAATGTTGCATACCCTGAACAGATGCTTGTGGTACTTGATCATAATGCACCACCTGCTGATGCAAAACTTGCCACGCAATACCAGGAAATAAGGGATATTATTGACCAACAGGGAATTAAAAAATTTTACGATTCAGGGAAAGGTATTTGTCATCAGATAATGTCGTATCATGCCCGTCCGGGGATGATTATTGTCGGAAGTGACAGCCACACATCAACTGCCGGTGCTTTTAATTCATTTGCAGCCGGCATCGATCGTACTGAATCAGCAGGTATATGGAAACGCGGTGAGACATGGTTCAGGGTTCCCGAATCAATAAAAATTACTCTTACGGAAAAAATACATGAAGGCGTTTCAGCTAAGGACTTGTCTCTCTGGATAATAGGTATGATAGGATCGGACGGGGCAAATTATATGTCGATCGAATATCATGGCGATGGAGTCAGAAACCTGAATATTTCTGACAGGATGACGATTGCCAACCTTGCTTCTGAAATGGGCGCCAAAAATGCAGTTTTTCCGGCTGATGAAGTGCTTAATGATTTTTTTGGAGAAAAAATTAAAGGAATATGGGCTGATGTGGATGCAAAATACTTCAGAAAAATAGAGATTAACCTCGGGGATGTTTTCCCGGTTGTGGCAGCCCCGCATAATGTTGATAATGTGAAGTCAGTCAGTGAAGTTGCAGGAACAGTTGTTCACGAAGGTCTTATCGGGACATGCACAAACGGCAGAATTGAGGATTTAAGAATCGCATCCCTGATACTTGAAGGGAAAAAAATAAAAAAAGGATTCCAGCTTCACATAATACCGGCATCTCAAAAAATATTTCTTCAGGCTATTGAGGAAGGTATTATTTCAACCCTTATCAAATCTGGTGCAAACGTCCTCACCCCATCCTGCGGACCGTGTCTGGGAACAGGGCAGGGGATACCTGCCAACGGGCACACAGTGATTTCAACCGCAAACCGGAACTTCCTGGGAAGAATGGGAAACAAGGAGGCAAAAATATATCTTGCATCACCAGCCACAGTTGCAGCATCAGCGTTGACAGGGGTGATAACCGATCCGCGAAAAATTGCCGGAAAAGAAATATTTCAATATTCTGCAGGTCAGAGCAAGACTTTTGAGATCAGCCAGGGAGAAGATAGGAGGCAAAATCGTGTATGGAATTATGCGGATGTGGATAACCTGAACACTGACCAGATGTTTGCCGGGAAGTATACCTACACCATATTAAGCACAGATCCGGCATCAATAATGCCGCATCTTTTTGAAGATTTTGATTTGGACTTTAGTAAAAATGTAATACAGGGTGATATCATTATTGCAGGCGATAATTTTGGATGCGGGAGCTCAAGAGAGCATCCATCGGTAGGTCTTGCTTATGCAGGCATTAAAGCGATAATCGTAAAATCAGTAAACAGGATTTTTTACCGGTCTTCAATTAATCAGGGATTGGTACTTATTGTTCACAAAGAAGCAGTTGAAGCATATAACCCGGGAGATGATGTTGATATAAACTTTGACAGAGGTGAAATCAATATCGGGAGTGTTATATTTAAATTTGAACCACTTCCTGAAAAGTTAAAGCAGGTTATTGAAATGAAAGGTTTAGTAAATTATCTTAAAATGGTTTGATAATCAATAATATAATATAGTTTCCGCATTATTTCGTGGCACAATTCCGGTTTCAGATTGATCAGATAAAAAAAAAATGTATTTTTGCAGCTTGTTATTGGTTCCGTAGCTCATCCCGATAGCTATCGGGAGGATAGAGCAACAGGTTTTGATGATTTTATTGAATTTTATATATTGGTTCCGTAGCTCAGTTGGATAGAGCAACAGCCTTCTAAGCTGTGGGTCGTGCGTTCGAGTCGCACCGGAATCACAGGATGGGAGGCAGCCAATTAGCTGCCTCCCATTGTTTTAAGTGTAAAAATAGTTAATGGATTATTTGTTCCTTTCTCTCTTCAACAACAACTGCGGTACCATAGCATAAAACCTCGGTAACTCCCTGAAATATTTCAGTAGATTCGTACCTGATTCCAATAATTGCATTGGCTCCAAGAGTTTCGGCATGGTTTATCATTTTTTCAAATGACTCCAACCTGGTTTTTTCACAGAGCTCTGATAATATTGTAATATTTCCCCCTATGATTGTCTGAAGGCCTGCGCCAATACTACCGAATATTGACCTTGACCTGACAAGGATACCTCTTACAACACCCAGATTTCTGGTGATATTATAGCCTTTTATTTCAAAAGCGGTGGTCGTTTTGGTGTGATCCATAATTATTGTTTTCTTATTTAAAATAAATTAATTGATAGTTTTATTACGAAAACTGGATTTAAAATGTTTTACGAATGACCGGTTGCAGATGACTTTCGTATCTGATCCAGCTCGAGTTTCTGTGCAATAGTGAATTCTTCACCACATTGGGTACAGGCATAATTGATCAGAAAGGCTCCGGTATAAAAAACCTTTTCTAACTGCGGATGTTCACATGGTTTATTTTCCCATGAATCTTTAAGTTTTTGTACAGCATAGTATTCCATAATATTTCTGATTATAAATGGTCTTAATTTCTATAATCTTTTGAAAGGAACAAATCTTACAAATGTCAGACTTATTTTTTCAATCCTCCCCTTTTTTTTTGTTACTAACATAAGTTCCTGAATGGTAGATGGTTCACCTACTGGTACAACAAGTCTTCCGTTTTCCGCTAACTGATCGGTCAAAGGTTTTGGAATATTTTTTACGGCAGCCGTAACAATAATTATGTCAAATGGTGCATGTTCAGGCCATCCTTCATAGCCATCTCCATATTTGGCAATAATATTATGATAACCTAGTTTATTAAATCTTTCAGAAGCTTCTTTTGCAAGTTCAGGAATAATCTCAATAGTATAAACAGTGTCAACTATTTCAGCGATAATTGCAGCCTGGTAGCCCGAACCCGTTCCTATTTCCAATACCCTTTTTTTCGAAGTTGGTCTGGAAACTTCGGTCATGTACGCTACAATAAAGGGTTGTGAAATAGTTTGTCCGTATCCAATTGGCAAAGGAATGTCGTTATATGCTTCATCAATAATGTTTTCTGGTACGAATAAATGCCTGGGAACTTTTCTCATAGCATTCAGAGTCGCTCTGTCAGTTACCCCCCTGTCAATTATCTGGACTTTTACCATTCTTTCCCGCCGGGAAGAATATTTATCTGACTGCATTGACATCAGACTTACTGTAAGGATACTCAATATAATAAATGAGAATCTCACAACCTTCTTGTTTTATGCAATATAGTAAATAAAATTTTTTTCTCAAAATTTAAGTCGGTCCTATTCGAAAACTGAATAATCAGCATATCCGGATATTAAGGCATTCAGTACCTCGAACCTTCAGAAATCCAGGCCTTCTAATTATACCCTACAATAGATAGAAATCCCAGACCAAGAAATTGTATCACCGGCCAGATAGGCAATAAATTGATTTTAGTTATGGCTGATGCAATAAGTAGTCCAAAAAGAAGCATTGACCCATATTTATATAAACCATCATGAAGGAGAGGATACTTCTTAAAATATTGAAATGCCAGGTGAGATCCATCGAGCGGTGGGAGAGGAATGAGATTAAAAATGAATAACCCCCAGTTTATAAATATAGCATACATGAAGATTTCAAAAATTATCTGCAATGTATTACTCTGATATATAGGAATAATCGCATTAATAAGAGAAAAAATACACGATAATATCATTGCAGTTATGGCGTTCGAAAATGGTCCCGCCAATGCTATCTTTATCACATCTGTTTTTGGATTTCGCAGATTTTTTTCATTGAACTGGACAGGTTTTGCCCAACCGAATCCGGCAACCAATAGCATAATAAATCCAATAAGATCGATATGCTTTAAAGGATTCAAAGTAACCCTGCCCTGTTCTTTTGATGTGGAATCGCCGCACCTATGGGCCACATAAGCATGACTGAATTCATGAACAGTCAAACCGAGAATAATTCCTGGAAGAAATTTAAGGATTCTTACAAGATCAAAATTTTCCAAAGCGCAGGGAAATTATAATTATTGTTAGGTCTGATTACCGGTTCTTTTTGACAGGAACAAAAAAGTCATCTTGTGACAAGTTACATTCCTTTATCATTTTACGTGCATATTCAGCACCCGTAAAATTCTCATCGCCATTATTTGTTCCGACAGTAAACTTAGCACCGGCTTTTTTAGCTCTCTTAATAAAATCTGCGGAGGGGATCTTATACCTGTTATTTATTTCAATTGCAATATTATTATCTTTTGCAGCTTTAACAACCTTGTCCATTCTCGCCGGTGTCCAGAAAAAATCGTATCGGTCTGCCATCTGCGCAGGCAAAAAAGTCGAATTTACATATACATTGATTGGTTCCGTGCTTAATATTTTTACCAAAGTATTCACAAGGTAATCCATGAATTGTTCTTCATCATCGATCCAGGTCTCATTTTTCATCCAAATTCTGTTTCTTCTTCCTTTTTCATCAGTGAATGTCATGCAATCGGTGAAAACGTAATCGAATTTATCTCTTGATTCTTTTGAAAAAATATTTACCCATTCTCTTCCTTCAGCCTGCATAGCCACATAAAACTGCGGATAATCTTTAAAAATCTGTAATGCTGAATCAATCTGGTTATCGTTATGAATAGGGAACCCGAGTCCGCAATTCACTGCAATACCATACTTTATATTCTCATCTTTTGATTTTTTTACTGCATCCTGGATTGTAAACTTACCTTTAAGGTGAATATGCAGATCGGTGATTGGAAACTCCTTTGTATTCTGACAACTTACAGATATCAGGGATGATGCAAGAAAAATGACAAGTGATTTTTTCATTTTATAAATTTTTTAAGGAAGACAAAATTAAAATCATGCAAAATAATGTTTCAGAGCCGGCTTAAAACTAATAAAAAAGGCGGGAGATTCAAAATCATAGTTCGTTATTATTTTCCGGTAATCTCCTTAAGCAGCCTGAAAAATTGCTTTTTTCTGTCGGAGTTAATTCCCCAGTCAACAGGTACGCTCTGATATCCATTTTCAAATGATTCATCTTTCATACGGAAATCGAAATACCCCCAGGATGCATAACCTTTTAAAGCCGATACAAAATTATTCTGCTCTTTATCAAAATTAAAATGATCATCTTCATTGAACAGGATTGGCTTTGGAGTATAAGAATCAACCTCGCGGACTTTATTGACCATATTCAGGATTTTTTCGGGATCTGAGACACCGTTTCCATGAACCAGAATAAAATCGGACGTTCTGATAACATTAGGTAATGGGATAAATCCCCCTCCGTAACTTGTTCCTGCCAGATACCTGAATCCATTCTTTTTTGTGCTTTTTACCAACTCAATTAACTCATGAACTCTTTTTGGCTGGAGAATTTCGTGATCATAATTTATATTGCATTCATTATTTATCTCAATCAGAACATTTCTGAACTTTTTATCAAAAAGCCATTTAATGATGTTATTAACGCCATTGATAACAGCTTTTTCATCTTTTAACCTTTCATCCTGCCCAAAGTAAAACAATCCCAGAATCGGAACCATTCCAAGCTCGTCCGCTTTGTTCAGAATTTTTTCAAGCCGAAGAAGATAATCGGGTCTTAACGATCCATCTTCATAATATGCTGAATTATTCCAGGGCTGTGCCTGTGAGTATCCCTGGGGGCTGCCTCCCTGCATATTGATTGTAAAGGATAACAATCCATAACTATACCATTTTTCGATATTACTTACAAACTCATCGGTATTTCTTTCGGGATCCCATTTTTTAGTGTCGGGATAAATCCAGTTATTTCTGGTTTCAGAGTTCTGATCATCAAAAATACCCTGAACCATTCTGGAGTTTAAAAGCAATCCTTCAATTTTATTGCCATGCCAGTATCTTTTTTCATAAGTCGGCTTGCCATTTATGAAGAACTGATCGCCTTTGATTTCAACAAAAGTCTTTCTATGTTCCTGCGAAAACAGATTCAGACTTAAAAATAGGAAAATAGGATAAAAAATAATAGCTATTCTATTCATATTGTGAGGATTAATATTTAATTTAAAAAATGGATGTCTGAAAATGATATATTTGTGGGTATTATTAACTGAAAATATAATATTCAGTTTAAAAATAGTGAAAATATTTTTAAAATCCGGTCAATTTGATTTCGCATAATTCTGGTTATAATCAATCGGCTTATCTGGCACTTCCTTTTTTGACAAAAATGGCTTACGTTTACAAAAACGATTACCCAATGAAAAAAGTTTATATAATCCTGTCAATATTGTTATTTACTTCAGTGCCAAAACTATTCTCTCAGGAGAACTCAAGTGCCGAAGTATATCTGATAACCTGCAGTCCTGGAATGGAAACCTATTCAATTTACGGACATAGTGCTCTAAGGATCGTAATTCCTGAAAAAAAAAGCGACATGGTATATAACTGGGGAGTTTTCGATTTCAGTGCACCTAATTTTGCCTGGAAGTTTGCAAAAGGCAGGCTTGATTATTTATTGGATGTATATCCTTATAACAGCTTTTTAAAGGAATATATGTCAGAAAAAAGGTCAGTTTATATTCAGAAAATCAATTTGGAACCTGGAGAAATTGAAAAACTCTTTTCCTTAATAGCTGAGAATCTTAAACCTGAGAATATAAAATACAGATACGATTTTTTTTACGATGACTGTTGTACCAGGATAAGGGACCTGCTTGAAAAGTCTTTAGGTGAAAAACTTCTGTATTCTCCGGCTGAGACAAAAAAATTACCGACATTCAGAGATAAGGTTGGCGAGTATCAGCAATCTTTCTCCTGGTTGGATTTTGGAATCAATTTGATAATGGGTATACCGGCTGACAAAAAAGCCTCTCTTAGAGACCAGATGTTCCTGCCAATGGACTTGCAGAAAGGTTTGTCACAAGCAACTATCAACCGGGGGAACAAAATGATACCCTTACTTCAGAATGAGGAAACAGTTTTTGAGTTTGAAAGGCCTGAAATCAAACAGAATATACTTTTTTCACCACCTATGGTCTTCTGTGTTATTCTTATCCTGATCACTATTTTTTCAGCAAAGTGCAAAGGAACAGGCATTAATAAAATAGTTGATATTCTACTCTTTTCTCTGTTTTCTGTGCTGGCGCTGATGATGATATTCTTTAATTTCTTCACAGATCACCACCAGATGAAATGGAATCTGAACATTATCTGGCTTAATCCTTTACTTATATTATGTATTGTAAGTCTTATTTTTAATAAGAATTGGGAAGTCTGGTTTAAATGGGTTTTTTATTTAGCACTTATTTTTCTTCTTCCAATGATTTTTTTTCCCGGGATTTTCAATAATGCATTAATTCCATTGTCGCTCATCATCATTCTGAGGAGTTCTATAAGAGCCGGTTTTGAATGGAATCCGTTCTTAAAAAAAGTTATGGAACCTTGAATTCAGATTCTTTAACAAAACTTTAACACTCCTTAACTACTTTTTATAGAAAAGCGGAGTTCTTTTGTAAATGTTTTCCTGATAACATGCAGGAATAATTTTTAGCACCCAAATGACTATATTTGCCACTTAAATTTTTGAGCTATGGAGCAAACAACTGATATTAAGATTCTGAATGAGAAAATTGAAAAAGAGAGCGCTTTTGTCGATATCATAAGGATGGAAATGAATAAAGTGATTATCGGGCAGAAACATCTGATTGATAGTTTAATGATCGGGCTTCTCTCAAATGGTCACATTCTTCTTGAAGGTGTTCCGGGTCTTGCCAAAACGCTAGCCATTAAATCACTGGCATCGATAATAGATGCAAAATTCAGCAGGATTCAATTTACTCCTGATCTTCTTCCTGCTGATCTTATCGGAACCATGATTTACAGCCAGAAGAAAGAGGAGTTTATTGTAAAGAAAGGACCTGTTTTCGCTAATTTTATTCTGGCTGATGAAATAAACAGGTCACCAGCCAAAGTCCAGAGCGCTCTTCTGGAAGCAATGCAGGAGCGCCAGATAACAATCGGCGAAACAACTTTCCGTCTTGATGAACCATTCCTGGTTCTTGCAACACAAAACCCGATTGAACAGGAAGGAACTTATCCTCTCCCTGAGGCGCAGGTCGACAGGTTCATGATGAAAGTGTTAATTGACTATCCTTCAATGGATGAGGAAAAAATGATTGTCAGAGAAAACCTGGCTGCAGAATTTCCAAAAGCCAATAGTGTACTTAAAACTGATGATATAAAACGGGCCCGCAATGTGGTTCGTGAGGTATATATGGATGAAAAGATAGAAAACTATATTCTCAATATTGTTTTTGCAACCCGAAATCCTGAAAAATATGGATTGGCTTCATTTAAAAACATGATTTCATATGGCGCTTCTCCAAGAGCTTCAATCAACCTTTCTTTGGCTGCAAAAGCTTTCGCCTTTATAAAAAGAAGGGGTTATGTAATTCCAGAGGATGTCCGGACAATTTGCCCCGATGTAATGCGGCACAGAATTGGATTGACTTATGAAGCAGAAGCCGAAAATATCAACCAGGACAAGATCATTTCCGAAATTCTCAATGTTATTGAGGTTCCATAGGATTGATACCCTTGTATAGATTTGGTAAAGAGAAATTACAATAGTTTCTGATAAATAAGTTGTTGTGCGGTGGAGGCAAATGAATTAATAAAAAAAGTACGAAGGATCGAAATTAAAACCAGGGGGTTGAGCAGGCATATTTTTGCCGGCGAATATCACAGTGCTTTTAAAGGAAGGGGAATTGCTTTCAGCGAAGTAAGGGAATATCAGTATGGAGATGATATAAGAAGTATCGACTGGAATGTTACAGCCCGTTTTAACCATCCATATGTTAAAATATTTGAGGAGGAGAGGGAGCTGACCGTAATGCTTCTTATTGATGTTAGCGGTTCAGGTAATTTTGGAACAACATTGAATTTTAAAAGAGATATCATGACTGAAGTGGCTGCAGTTCTTTCATTCTCAGCTATTTTCAATAACGATAAAATAGGGGTCATTTTCTTTTCTGACAGGGTTGAGAAATTCATTCCTCCGTTGAAAGGGAGAAAACATATCCTCAGGATAATAAGGGAGCTGCTGGACTTTAAATCCGAAAGTAAAAAGACAAATCTGGATGAACCGCTTCGCTTTCTGACCAATGCAATAAAGAAAAGATGTACAGCTTTTATAATATCTGACTTTATTGTTCCTGACTTTGAGACAGCGTTACGTATTGCATCGAATAAACACGATATCGTTGCATTGAAAGTATCCGATCCGGTTGAAAAATCAATTCCTGATATTGGTCTGATCAAAGTCCTGGATTCGGAATCAGGTGAAGAAAAATGGATTGACACTTCATCTCTTACTGCAAGAAAAGCTTATGAACAATGGTGGATTGATCATATTGAACTTATAAAGAATATTTTTAAAAGATGCGGGGTGGATTCTGCAGATTTAAATACTGGAGAAGACTATGTTAAACCGCTAATTAAATTGTTTGAGAACAGATAAGAGTTATGATCCAAAAAGTAATTAACATATTACTTGCATTTTCACTGTTTATTTCTGTAGAAGCTCAGGATGTTAAAGTGACTGCTGCCTTTGATTCCTCAAAGATATTTATAGGAGATCAGATAGGTTTTAAAGTTATAATAGATCAGCCTGCAGACCTTAGACTTACCTTGCCATTTTTTAAAGACACTTTATGTAAAAATATTGAAATATTAAATGGTCCGGCTTTTGACACTGTTCAATCAAATGATAAAAGGTTAAGAATTGTAGAGGAATATCTTGTTACATCATTCGATTCAGGACTTTATCAACTCTCTCCGGTCTTCGCTGAGATAAAGAATGAAAATGGTCTTAAAAGGTTCTATTCTGATTACTCACAGCTTGAAGTAATGAGGGTAAAAATAGCGCCACAGGATACAACTGCAAAGATCTTTGATATTATTGAACCTTACAAAGCGCCGGTCACTCTGGGAGAAATACTTCCATGGATATTGATTGCAGCCATCATTGCTGTTGTGGTGTGGTTGTTAATAAGGATTTTACGTAAGTTTAAAAAAACCAAAACAGGTATGGAACCTCTTATTAATCCCGATCCGGCACATGTTATTGCATTCCGCGACCTTGAAAAGCTTAAGGGAGAGATGCTTTGGCAGAAAGGGGAAACAAAACAATATTATACCAGGCTTACAGATATTCTTCGGCAATATCTCGAAAACAGATATGGAATCTTTTCTCTTGAACTCACTACCTCAGAAACGTTGAAGGAATTAGTGAAAACAGGTTTCAAAAAAAATGAATCGTATAATAATCTGAAATCGATTCTTACAGGTGCTGATCTTGTAAAATTTGCGAAGCACAAACCTTTGCCGGAAGAGAATGAATTGCATTTTGATAATTCCTGGTCGTTTGTTCAGATTACAAAAGCAATTGAGGAGAATGGGGAGACAGTTTCAGGGAACGATAAAACAGGGGAGGTCGTCGCATGAGCGGAATAACATTTGCTGAACCATTATTTCTATGGCTACTGGTAATTGTTCCGGGAATGGTCGTTTTTTATGTTCTGAAGCAACATAAAAGTTCTGCAGCATTGAGTATGCCTGATCTTAAACAGTTTGCAAATGCAGGAACAACTTTCAGGCACTACCTGCGTTATGTTCTCTTTGCTCTGAGAGCAGCAGCAGTGGCCTTCCTTATCATCGCTCTCGCACGTCCTCAGTCTACTGAAAGTTACCAGGATGTTTCTACTGAAGGAATTGATATAATTCTGGCGCTTGACATATCAGGAAGTATGCTGGCCCGCGATTTCAGACCCAACAGGCTTGAAGCTTCAAAAAATGTCGCAACTGAATTTATATCAGGCCGTCCTTATGATAGAATGGGGCTTGTGGTTTTCAGCGGCGAAAGCTTTACACAATGCCCGATAACAACTGATCATGCTGTTCTTATTAACCTTCTCCGTGAAATACAGAGTGGAATGATTGAAGACGGCACTGCTTTAGGAATGGGACTGGCAACTGCAATTAACAGGATAAAAGATTCAGAGGCAAAAAGTAAGGTTATTATTATTCTGACCGATGGTATCAATAACCGGGGCGAAATTGCACCTTCTACTGCTGCCGATATTGCAAAAACATTTGGAATACGGGTATATACAATCGGGGTAGGCACTCAGGGAGTTGCCCCTTATCCTGTTCAGACACCTTTTGGAGTACAGTACCAGGATATGCCTGTTGAGATAGATGAAGGTATACTTACTGAGATAGCTCAGAAAACAGGTGGAAAATATTTCAGAGCTACTGATAACGATAAGCTTTTACAGGTTTATAAAGATATAGATAAGCTGGAAAAGTCAAAAATTGATGATGTCAGGCAATTCAGCAGGAAAGAAGAAAAATTTATGTTTCCTGCCTTGATAGCTTTCGTTATGCTGGCACTTGAACTGCTGACAAGGATTACACTGTTTCGTAACCTAACTTAAAAGATATAAAATGCAACTTTTCAGATTTGCAAATCCCGAATATTTATATCTGTTGCTCTTGCTTCCGGTAATGGTAATTTTATGGATTATCAATGAGATAAGAAAAAGAAGAGCCCTGCAACGGTTTGGTGATAAAAACCTTGTTTTGAAGCTGGTTCCCGAAATGTCAAAAATCAGACCTATCTTTAAGTTTATTTTACAACTTAGTGCAGTTCTGGCAGGTGTAATTATGCTTGCAAGACCTCAATTCGGTTCAAAAATTGAAGAAGTTAAAAAGCAGGGTGTAGAGGTCATNATCGCTCTTGATGTAAGTAATTCCATGCTGGCAGAAGATATTCAACCTACAAGACTTGTAAGGGCAAAACAGGCTATTTCACGGCTGGTCGATAACCTTGATAATGATAAAATCGGACTGGTAGTTTTTGCCGGAGATGCCTATACGCAAATACCGGTAACAACCGATTATGTATCAGCAAAAATGTTTCTCTCGACTATAAGCCCCGATATGGTTCCCAAACAAGGTACAGCTATCGGAGCTGCAATAGACCTGGGTATGAGATCATTCAGCCCCGGAGAGAGTAAAAGCAAGGCAATGATAATAATAACTGACGGCGAAAATCATGAAGATGACCCGTTAGCTAAAGCTGAAGAAGCATCAAAAGCCGGAATAGTGATTCACACCATAGGTATAGGTTCTACAGATGGCGTCCCGGTTCCGGTAATTGTAAATGGTAAAAAAGATTATCTGAAAGATGCCGATGGTAATACTGTCATAACAAAGCTCGATGAAGATATTCTTAAGAAAATTGCCATCAGTGCAGGCGGTAATTATGTACGAGCCAGTAATTCAAATATCGGACTCGATGAGATCTTCGGCGAAATAAAAAAAATGAAGAAACAGGAACTTGAAAGCACAATGTATACCGAATATAATGAGCAATTTCAGATTTTTGCAGCATTGGCAATACTTTTGCTCATTGTTGATTTTATTATTATGGAGAAGAAGAACAAACGGTTTGCCAACATAAGATTATTTAAATTTAAAGTTTGACGTATCATTATGGCAGGGATGGTTAAAACTCCGCATCAATTTATATATAGCATTATGATCAATGTACTGATCATTTTTGCCCTTCTTATGTCATCAGTTTCCTTAAACGCACAGGCTGACAAGAAGTATATCAGACAAGGGAACAGAGAGTATGAAAAGAATAAATTTCCAGATTCAGAAATCCTCTACCGGAAAGCTATAAATAAAAATAAAGAAACATCTGATGCAATTTTCAATATAGGCGATGCGCTTTATAAACAAAATAAATTTGATGATGCTGGGAAACAATTTACCGAGAACATTAATCTCAATGAAGATAAAAAGAAAAAATCAGCAGGACTTTACAATCTTGGCAATTCATTTTTAATGGCAAAAAAGGTCAAGGAGAGTATTGAAGCTTATAAAGGATCGCTTAAAATGGACCCCGTAAATATGGAAGCAAAATATAACCTGGGATATGCCCAGGATTTACTAAAACAACAAGAGCAGCAACAACAGCAAAAGCAACAGCAGCAAAACAACGATAATAAAGATAAAGACAATAAGAAGGATGATCCGAAAAAGGATCAACCAGGGAATGATGATAAAAAACAGAATGATCAGAACCAGAATGATAAAAAGGATCAGCAACAGCAGCAACAAAGTATATCAAAAGAAGATGCACAGAGGTTGCTGAATGCACTTGCAAATGATGAAAAAAATGTTCAGGAAAAAGTCAAGCTGGCAAAAGCTTCAAAAGCAAGGGTTAAAACAGTTAAAAACTGGTAATGTGAATGTAATTTTAAAATGAAGAAGATATTATTATATCAGCTATTATTTCTGCTGACACTTACTGTTAACGGTCAGGATATTGTTGTGAATGTTGAATACCCTTCTGTAGTTACAGCGGGTCAGCAGTTCAATGTGTCCTGGACAGTTAATTCGGGCGGTGGTGAATTTACTGCTCCTCCATTTGAAGGATTTTATAAGCTTATGGGCCCTCAGACATCATACAGCTCAAGCACACAAATAATTAACGGTAAGATGTCTCATGAGACATCCTATAGCTATGTTTATTATCTTCAGGCAGTTAAAGAAGGTAAATTTGTAATACCACCTGCTACATTTACCCTTAAGAATAAGACCTACGACTCCGAATCTTTGTCTATCGAAGTTGTTGCAAACAATACCTCACAACAAAATTCTGCTTCTCAGGGTAAAAGTGTTCCGGGCAATTCTCAGGTTGAATCAAATGGAAATGATATTTTTCTGAACCTGTCACTCGATCGCAAAGAGGTATTTCTTGGCGAACATATTCTGGCTACAGTAAAACTTTTCACAAGAGTAAACCTCTCAGGGATTAATGAAATTAAATATCCCTCTTTCAACAGTTTTATGAAATCCGACCTGGAGACACCTCCTCTTACATCACTTAAACAGGAAACTGTTAACGGAACGATCTATGGTACAGGTGTGGTTCAACAGTTTCTTCTCTATCCCCAGATAACCGGTGAGATTCTGATTGCCCCGGTACAGATGACTGTGCTTGTTCAGCAGAAGACAGGTCAGACCGACCAATTTTTCGGTGATTTTTTTGGATCGTATCAGACCGTTCCGAGAGCGGTGGCAAGCCAGACAATTAAAGTTAAGGTTAAACCCCTGCCTGGAATAAAACCCGATGATTTTTCCGGTGTTGTGGGGAAACTCGAAATAAGTGCTTCCATCAATAAAGATTCAGTGAATGTGAACGATGCTGTCAATTACAGAATAACTATTTCCGGAAACGGGAACCTTAAAATAGCGGCAGCTCCGGTCTTGAAATTATCTCCTGATATAGAGGTGTATGATCCGAAAATATATGATGAAATAAAAAACATGCCGAACGGATCGTCAGGAAAGAAGACATTTGAATATCTTTTGATACCCCGGCATTACGGAAGTTTTACAATTCCGCCGATTACTTATTCATACTTCAATTCCGCACGCGGACAATATGAAAAGCTGACTACTGAAGAGTTTCATTTCTTTGCGCGCAAGGGCAATGAACAGAATCAGGGGATAACGATTTACGGCGGTATTTCAAAAGAAGATGTCAAATATCTCGGCAAGGATATACGATTTCTTAAATCAGATTCGGGAAAACTCTATAAGACAGAAAATATTATCTTGTCAAAGCGTTCATTCTATTCAGCTTATGCATTTATAACATTTATTTTTCTGTTAATATTATTTGTGCGAAGAGAACATATCAGACGTAATTCGGATGTTACTCTGGTGAAGAACAGACGAGCCGGAAAAGTTGCAGGTAAAAGATTAAAGGCTGCATCAGCTTGTCTCAAAAATAATCAAATTGATAAGTTTTATGAGGAGATACTTAAGGCAATATGGGGATACCTGAGTGATAAACTGAATATCCCGCTATCGGACCTTAATAGAAATAATACAATTACAGCTCTTAAAGAAAAAGGTATCGAAGAAGAAGAAATAAATAGTCTTAATTATATTCTTGATACTTGCGAATATGCAAGATTTGCCCCTTCATCATCAGGAAACGAAGCTGAAGCGATGTTCGATGGGGCATCACAGTTTATCAGTTCAATTGAAAATTCAATATAAGAGCAGATGAATTCAATTATTAGAAACATATTAACTCTTTTACTGGTTTCATCTTTTACACTTGAAGTTGTTGCACAGGGAACAAGAGATGAAAAATTCAAAAACGGCATAGTTAATTACACTTCAGGGAATTATGATGAAGCTCTGAAATCGTGGACAGATATATACAATACCGGTTATCGTTCTGCAGAACTTGCATACAACATTGGTAATGCAAATTTCAAACTTAATAACATTCCTGGCGCTATCCTTTTCTACGAAAGGGCTCATCTTCTTAAACCTGCTGATGAAGACATAAATTACAATCTTCAGATCGCACGGTCCCTTGTAACCGATAAATTTGAGGAGATACCTGAACTGTTTTTTGTCAGATGGTATAATTTTGTTTCACTTATTTTACCAACAAATAAATGGGCAATTATCAGCCTTTCTTCGTTTTTTATCTTCATCCTGTTATTTTCGGTATATATATTTTCCTCAAGATACCGTCATAAGGTATTGGGATTCTGGGTTGCACTCTTCTTCTTTCTGATATCTGTTTCATCACTTACATTTTCTATTCGAAACAAATATTTAGTCTACAATAGTCATAAAGCTGTAATATTTAGTCCTCTGGTTAATGGGAAGAGCTCTCCTGCCAACAGCGGAACAGACCTGTTTGTACTTCATGAGGGTACAAAAGTATCTGTTGAAGATGAAGTCGGGGAATGGTTCGAAATAAGACTTTCGGATGGAAACAAGGGTTGGGTTCCCGGAAATTGTCTTGATATTATTTAACCGTGCTGCAACTATTTTACTTAATTTAAGGTCAGATAAAAAAGAGTATTAATAATCACTTTCTGACTTATGAAAAAGGTAATTTTCATCTCCCTGATCTTTCTTGCTCTGATAGCCTGTAAAAAGACGGAATTCTCGCCCGAAGGACCTACTGATGTAAGAGTAAGGAATGTATCAAATGTTACTTTTACTGAAGTTACGGTAAATACATCCGGAGGTACAAATACAATGGGTACTATTGCCCCGGGAAATGTTTCTGAATATTTTCGTTTTGAAAAAGCATTCATCAAAGCTGATATAAGTGCAAAAATCAACGGGGTAACATTTTCCACTGAGCTGGTTGATTATACTTATTTGACATATCAGGGGCAGGTTAAGATGACCTATGAAGTTGAAATATCGGATTTGAATAACAAGATGCTTAAGATTAAAAATATTATCCTCGAAGAAGCTTTGCACTTAAAATAAAGCATATAACCCATTAATAGGAGGTCATGAAAGGCCTCTTTCTTTTTATAAGTTATATTAATAAATTTGCCAGTATAATATTGGCTAATGGAGGAACTCATCACAGTATGCCCCAGAAATTGCTATAGTACCTGTTCCTTCAGAGTACAGGTGGAAGAGAATACCATAAGGAGAATTCTTCCATTTTCCGGAAATATGGCTACTCCTGAGGGGCCATGCATAAAAGGCTTATCATATATTGAAAGAGCCAACTCAAAGGACAGGATCATTCATCCGCTGATTAAAACCGTTAATGGAACATTTCGGCAAATTGACATGAACGAGGCACTTGGTATTATTTCTAATAAGCTTGAACTTTTGCGTCAAAATTACGGTCCTAAAAGTATTTTATGGTACAAGGGAAGTGGTATGTCGGGACTGATAAACGAAACAGGATATTCATTCTGGAAAGCATTCGGAGGAGTAACAATCACTTATGGAAATTTATGCTGGCCGGCGGGACTTGAAGCTGTACGTCTCACATTAGGATCAGTTAAACATAATGTGCCCTGGGATATTGAAAATGCCAGGACAATTATCATCTGGGGTAAAAACCCTGCCGAAACAAATATTCAGGAGATACCATTTATTATTAAAGCACAGGAGAACGGCAGTAAAGTAGTAGTTATTGATCCGAGAAGAACACCAACCGCTGATAAAGCCGATATGCTTTTCACTCCAAAGCCCGGAACTGACGCTGCTCTTGCCCAGGCCATCGCTTTCTTTCTCATTCATAATGACCTGATAGACAGGCTGTTTATTGAGAAAAACGTGCTTGGGTTTCAGGAATTCAGCAAATCATTAAGGATTACACCATCCGATGCCGAAAAGATTACTGGCATTCCTGAAAAAAATATAATTGAACTGGCTCTTTTGATCGGGAAGGAGGGTCCTGTAACTATATTGCCTGGTTATGGTTTGCAGCGACATGCCAATGGAGGCCAGACTATCAGATCTATCCTGGCTCTGAATGTGCTTACAGGTAATATCAGAAAACCCGGAACCGGTTTTAATTATGCAAACCTTCAGGGGTATATCTATGATGAGCTAAAAGAACCCTTATCTTATTATCCTGACCCTGAAAAAGATATACCATTCAGACGGACAATTTCTATGGCAAAGGCAGGATTGGATATTCTGAATACCCATAACCCGGATATCAAAGCTGCATGGATCGAAAGGGGTAACCCGTTGCTTCAGTTGCCCGATACCAATAATGTAAGGAAGGCTTTTGATGCCATGGAATTTAAAGTTGTTGTTGAACAATTCATGACCGACACTGCTGCAATTGCAGATATCATACTTCCATCAAAAGACATTTTTGAACAATCGGACATTATCAGTTCCTACTGGTCACCTTATCTTCAATTCAAACCAAAAGTGATTAATCCACCCGGCGAGGTACTGCCTGAAAGTGAAATATATTACCATATTGCTAAGAAACTAAACCTTGGCATCAGCACTAACCAGTTGCCTGAACCGGGAAATGAAAACATTGAAAAGTGGCTTGAGAAAAGGATAAAAGGTTTTTCAGAAATCAGCCTGAATGATCTGAAAAAGGGTCCTGTGATTGTTCCCGGACTTCAGCAGATAGCCTATGAAGATTTGAAATTCGAGACACCTTCAGGTAAAATTGAACTCTTGTCAGCCAGTGCTAAAGAGCAATGGAACGTTTCAGCTTTACCTGAATATGTACCTTGCGAAATAAATTCTGAAGAAGAAAAATTTCCTTTGATTTTTATTACTCCTAACACTGGAAGCCGTATCCATTCGCAATTCGGAAACCTTAATATTATAAAAGAAGTAGTGGAAGGACCTGCTCTCGAAATTTCTCCGGAGGATGCAAAAAGACGTAACATTTCTTCAGGTGATTCAGTAAGAATATTTAACAATAATGGGGAGCTCAGATGCAAAGCAAGAGTAAGTAACAGATTAACAGAAGGATTGGCAGTTCTTCCAAATGGAATATGGATCGATGAAGGAGGTGGTGGAAACAAGGTTGTAAGCGCTGATGAAACAGATATGGGTTTCGGTGCTGCGTTTCATGATACCAGGGTGGAGATTGAAAGAATTAATTAGCTATGCGAAAAGGGTTTATTTTCAACCAGAATAAGTGTGTAGCCTGCAAAGCATGCAGTGCAGCCTGTATTCTTGAAAATGGATGGAAAGTACAACCAAGAAGCATTTTTACATATAATAAGGAAGCAGTCTTTTCCCTTCAGGTAATTCATCTGTCAATGGCTTGCAACCACTGTGAAAAACCTGTTTGTCTTGAGGGCTGTCCGTCAGCCGCATATATCAGGGATTCTGAAACAGAAGCAGTAATCATTGATGAAAAGAAATGTATTGGTTGCCATTACTGCAAATGGAACTGTCCTTATGACGCTCCCAAATCAGATTTTGTAAACGGAATAGTTTATAAATGCCACTTATGCCATACCCGCCTGAAAGAGGGAAGAGAGCCTGCCTGTGCATCTTCCTGCCCTACCGGCGCTCTGAGCTATGGTTATCTTCTTGCCGGAACTGAATCTTATTCTTTGCCATGGTTTCCCGATAAAAAGCTTAACCCTGCGTTAGAAATTAGTGGGTTCAATAAAAGTATCCCTTTAAAAATAATACCAGAACGTATTCAAAAGCCTGAAAATAAAATAATCAATGAAAAAGAGAAAAACATTAAGGACGAGTGGAGCCTCGTTGCGTTTACTTTTTTGACATCAATCGCCGTAGCAATGGTCTCATCATCATTTCTGAAAGGATTCTTTCCCGATAAAATACTCTTCCTGATAATACTTCTGACCGGAGGGATATCGTTTTTTCACCTGGGAAAACCGTTAAAAGCCTGGAGGGCTTTAGTAAATATTAAAGACTCACCCCTGAGTCGTGAGATAACGTTGTTTTTGATTTTTTCTGTTATCTCTATTCTGTCTGTTATTCTGAAAAGTTCTGTTTTACTTGTCGTTTCATCATTGTCAGGTCTGATTTTGCTTGCTGCTATTGATGCTGTTTATACATTTTCCGATAAACGAAAAAGCATAATCTTCCACAGCGGACAGACCTTTTTGACGGGACTGCTTATAATTTCTTTCTTTTCAGACATGTTATTTCCTTTTTTATTTATAGCCTTTATTAAATTTGCATCATCAGTTTTTAATATGCTTAATGACAAAAACAGGGACTTATTTTCAATTTACGATTTTTCAGAATTGCAGTGCTTATCATTACTGTAGCGAGCCTTATAACTGGAATTTCTTACCCTGGTACTGTTTTAAGTATTATATTTCTGGCGGGTGAGCTTTGCGACAGAATGATCTTTTATTTTGATTTTGATCCGCTAAATATTAATGTGTTAATCAGAAATTATTTACAAATTTAATTATGAAGAAAAAAGAAGTCAATAGTTCACGTGTACCGGTTTACAGGGATGCTGGTTTTGAGCTTTATGATGCAAAGACTACTTCCGGGGCATTCAAAAGTGAAACCAATCCGGAAAGAGAACCCGAAAATTATATATATTCCCGGTACCGCAATCCGACGGTAGTGGCGGCAGAAAATGAGATAATGGATATTGAAGGGTCGGATTGGGCACTGCTTACACAGTCGGGTATGTCGGCAATTGATACGGCACTTTCTATTTTTCAAAATGAAAAAGTTACTAAACCCTGGCTATTTTTCAGTGAGATATATGGAGGAACAATCTCATATGCAGAAGCAATTCTGAAAAACAGGAGAGGACTGGATATCCGGAGTTTTAATCCGGTGAATGAAAAATACAATTGCGTTGAATTTGAAAAAGTCATAAAATCGGTAAAACCTGAAATAGTTTATATCGAATCTATTTCGAATCCCATGCTTATTGTTCCTGATGCGGAAGAAATAATCAGAATAGCCAAAGATCATGGTGCAAAAGTATTAGTAGATAATACTTTTGCCACTCCCATGCTTTGGAAACCTCTTGAGAGTGGCGTGGATATCGTCATTCACAGCGCAACAAAATATTTTTCAGGACATGGAAACCTTACAGCAGGCGTTTTATGTGGAAATAAACCGGAACTGTTACGTGCTGCCCTCGAATACCGTAAATATATCGGTCACATGCTATCACCTGATGATGCTTACAGACTTCAAACGCAGATCCAGTCGTTTAAATTGCGGTTTAAACAGCAGTGTTCTAATGCAGCAATGGCCGCCGGAATTCTTGAAAGCTCACCGACGGTGAATAAAGTATGGTATCCCGGGTTAGTCAGTCATTCTACTCATGATGAAGCAAAGCGACTCTTTGGCGATAAAGGATTCGGAGCAATGGTGACATTTGATTTTGCAGGAAAGAGTGGTGCTGAAAAGCAAAAGAAGAGAGATAATTTTATTAAAGCCGTGTCGCATAAAATAAAACTTATCCCTACACTCGGAGATTCGCGAACAATACTTATGCCCGTGGAATCAGTCTGGGGCGCCAAATACCCTGAACCCGGAATGATAAGATTATCAGCAGGTTTTGAAGATCCGGATGAATTGAAATCGACAATTGAAGATGGTTTGAAATCTGTAGAATAAAATTGGGGGAATCTTATTTTTATCTTGAATCTTTTCTATTCCCAGTTAATTGGTTCAATTCCATGTTCTTTCAGATAATAGTTACAACGGCTGAAGTGTTTATTTCCAAAGAATCCTCTTGATGCAGAAAGAGGAGAGGGGTGGACAGACTCCAGAATGAGGTGCCTCGACCTGTCAATTGACTCTCCCTTTTTCTGTGCATAAGCTCCCCATAAAAAAAATACAATGTTGTTTTTATCCTTATTAATGACAGTGATAACAGAATCAGTGAACTCTTCCCACCCTTTTTTCTGATGCGACCCCGCCAGATGAGCCCGTACAGTAAGAGTAGCGTTCAGAAGCAGAACGCCCTGCCTTGCCCATCGTTCAAGGTTTCCCGATACCGGTCTGGGAATAGTCAGATCTGATTCGATCTCTTTAAAGATATTGACCAGACTTGGAGGAAATTCAACGCCATCCTTCACCGAAAAGCACAAACCATGAGCCTGTCCGGGACCATGATAAGGATCCTGCCCGATAATTACAGCTTTTACGTTGTCAAAAGGACAAAGGTTGAATGCATTGAAAATAAGCGCACCAGGAGGATAAATAGTATATGCCCTGTATTCATTCCTGACAAATTCTGAAAGTCTCACAAAGTAATCCTTTTCAAATTCCCCATTTAGCTTTGACTTCCAGCTTGATTCAATTCTGACATCCATCCTGTTTATTTATAATGTTTTATCTGGCTCTATAAACTATAATTATAGAAGCAAAGCTAAAATTAATCATTTTAAAATTTGGCAAATGGGTATGAAAACAATTAAATGGGCTACTGGCAAAAGCCGGCAGCCCATAATCCTTAAATCACCCTCACAACCTACTAACCTAAATTTACTTCTGTTCCTTGCAGAAGAGAAGAAAACTAATATTGGATCACAATTATTTACCAGAACATTAAAAATTAATATTTGATTCAAAGGTTACTGATAAATAATGTAGTAATATATGAATAATAACCATATAAACCTAATATTTTACACTTAAAAGCATGTAATTGTTAATAAATTGAATTAGATTTAGAAGAAAGAGGCTGTCTCAAAAGCCCATATAGGCAAGCTTATGGTTTTTAAAATTTATACTGCAATTGAATTATATTTTTTTGTTCTTCCGTCAAAACTGTAATTTTATAAAAAAAAGATGGCTTTTGAAATTGAACGTAAATTTCTTGTAAAAGGTGAATTCCGGCACCTGGCAGTTAAAGAGTTATATATAACCCAGACTTATCTTACTATTGATTCATCAAAGAGTATAAGGTTGCGGATCGCCGGTGAAAAAGCATTTCTTACTGTAAAGAGCCGGATTGGCAAAGAATCTATAATCCGNAATGAATGGGAGTTCCAGGTTCCTTTAACTGANGCAGTAGAGATGGTTAAGNTTTGTCTGCCAGGCAAAGTGGTTAAAACCCGATACCTGGTGCCATCAGGGAAACATACCTTCGAAGTAGATGTGTTCCATGATAAAAATGAGGGTCTTTTAATTGCTGAAATCGAACTTGCGGCAGAGGATGAAAAGTTTGAAAAACCTGAATGGTTAGGTGAAGAGGTCACTGGCAGGCCTGAGTACTATAATGTCAATCTGATTAAATGATAGTTATTTCTTGGAAATGAAATAAACGGCAAGAATCAGAAAAACAAAATCTATCATCTCAGATTATAATTATTAAATGAACAAGAATGGAGATTCTACAGACAATCTAAAGGGTCTTTGAATAAATCTGTTTTGAATCACCAGTTCCGTAAAATTCTTTAAGACTTGCCTGAAGATCATATCCGTTGCGTTTGTAGAAACCTTCCGTTGGAGCATATNAGGGACGTCCTGATGTCTCTATCCAGAGAATTTTTCCTCCCATATTTCTGANGTCATCCTCAATAGCCTTGAGAAGAATTGTCCCAAGCTTTTTGTTTCTTGAATTCTGNTGAACAGCTATCCANTACAGATCCCAGGAGTGTGTCGAAAANGCNTTNTTTCCATAATTTCCGAATGCTACAAGTCCATCTTCATCTGTTATTTTCATCCAGTGATATCCGCTTTTTTCTGTTCCTTTTGTAATTGTCTCGTCAGAAATCTCAAGAGCAGTCTGAATCTCAAATTCGTAAAAAAAATCAGTTGATCTTAGTATCTCCTCGATGCTCCTTCGCTCTTCAGGTTTTATTCCTTTTGTGACTTTTNCCATTAGGNTAATTATTTAAATCATTAATAATCCGTTGAAGCACAACCTTAAAGGGAATACCTGCTTCTGTTATTGCAGCTACCAGACCGCTATCGGGCGACATGCACGGGTTTGCATTTACCTCTATAACAAACGGATTATCATTTTTATCGACTCTCATATCAACTCTCGCGTATCCTTTTAGTCCAAAAACATTCCAGCATTTACGGGCTGCTGTCGTTATTTTTTCTTTCAAAACCGGACTTAGATTTTGGCCGGGAAATTCCCTTATTGTATTTACAAACTCAAAACTATCAATTTCCCATTTTGCCTTAAAATCAACAATTTTTGGTCTGTCTTCTCCAAAATTATGGAATACCATTTCTGCCGGAGGCATTACTTCCGGACCATCTTTTCCGGCAAGGACGCTTATATTATACTCTTTGCCATCGATATAATCTTCAATAAGCCAGTGAGTATCATCAAAACNCTTAAATTTCTTTTCATAACCTGGTTCATAAGTAAATACAGAGTCACCTGTGATTCCTAATGAACCATCTTCCCAAACGGGTTTAATAATGTAGCGATTTCCGGGTACAAGTAACTTATATTGTGAAGGGAGATATCCGNCTGGATTATTTATNCCNGCATTTCGCAATGCTTTATTGGTAAGCGCTTTGCTGGTCGTGATAAACATAGCTTCCAGAGGATTACCTGAATATGGTATTGAATACATATTCAGAAGCGCTGGAATAAAATAGCTTAGTTCTCCTTTGTTGTTGATTGATTCAACAAGGTTGAAAACAAAATCGGGTTTATCATTTGCCAGTTCAGCCACTTCATTCATAAAGTTAAGAGTAATACCCTTCCTGTATATCTCTAATCCAAGATCTGTAAGATTCTGTCCAATAAACTCAACCTGGTCAAGAACATCAAGCTCATCAGGAAGCGCTCCTTCGCGAGGCTGGTTAAATAAGATGCAACATTTTTTCTTGATCATAAAGTCAGATTATGTCTTTTGAGTGAAGCCTTCATTATCATTTCCATAAGGGATTGATATTCAATTCCGACCATTCGTGAAAGTATTGGCAGATCTGAATGGACAGGATTAAGGCCGGCAAGCGGATTTACTTCCATGAAGCATATTCTTCCATTCCGGTCGGCCTTTAAATCTACCCTTCCTGCATCAACACATCCAAGAGCTTTCCAGACGTTTGATGCCACTGTTTTACACTCTTCATTTAATTCACCGGAAATCGGAAAGTACTTGCAGTATTGCTGATAATTCTCTTTTACCTCCACTGAATAGGGGAGGTTATTCTTGCATTCAATTTCCATACCACCTATTGCCACAGCTTCTTCGCCTGTTCCTATAACTCCAATTGTGAATTCCCTGCCCGGTAGATACTCTTCGACCAAAGCAGGCTGATTAAATCTTGTAAGTATCCATTCGGCCATTTCTTTTAACTCANCNGGAGTATTGACCAGACTCTTTTCCGTAATCCCTTTACCTGTGCCTTCCGATACAGGTTTAATAAATAAGGGATATTCAAGATTACATTTATTAATATCTTGTTTTTCAGAAATAAGCATACCACGGCTAACCGGCACACCTGCTGCAGAAACAATCAGTCGGGTAAGATATTTATTCAGGGAAATTCCCATAATTACAGGACCGCTGAAAACATATGGAATTTTATACTGGTCAAGAATTGCCGGAACAACAGATTCCCTGCCATCTCCATAAAGACCTTCAGCAATATTGAATACAATGTCCCATTGTTTACCGGAAGTCAAAGCTTCAATAAGCTGAAAACAGTTCCCGATCGGCTCGGTTTCAAATCCTATTTTTTTAAGTGCAGTTTCAAGAGCATCTACTGTTTCCTGTTTATCGAATTCTGCAGTATCCTCCATAGAATAACCGCGGTCGAGATACCAGGACCGCAAGTCATACGTCAATCCTATTTTCATCTAAAAGTTCCTATTTTTCAGGATATTCACATAAAATGCCTTTGTAGTTACGCAGTATAATTTTTTCATCGTTATGCTCAACTACATAATTTGGTAACAAAGGAATTTTGCCACCACCGCCGGGAGCATCGATAACAAATGTTGGTACAGCATATCCACTAGTAAAACCTCTTAATCCTTTTATTATTTCAAGACCTTTTTTGACTGTAGTACGGAAATGCCCCGAACCTGGTATTAAGTCGCATTGATAAAGATAATATGGTCTTACCCTGATCTTAAGCAACTTATGCATCAGCTCTGTCATTACAGGAACATTATCATTTATACCCTTCAATAAAACAGTCTGGCTTCCAAGAGGGAAACCACCATCTGCAAGTTTATTGCAGGCTTTTGCACACTCATCTGTAATTTCTGCAGGATGAGAGAAATGCAGACTGATGAAAAGAGGGTGATATTTTTTCAGAATATTTATCAGTCCGTCGGTAATTCGCTGAGGCAGTACCACAGGAATTCTTGTACCGATACGAATAATTTCAACATGCTCAATCCTCCTGATATTTGAAAGGATATAATCGAGAGTCTCATCGTTTAAAGTAAGCGGGTCACCGCCACTGATAAGAACATCTCTTACCTCTTTATGAGAGGCAATATAATTAAATGCCTTTTCAAAATCCTGTCTTCCGAGTTTATCAAGCCTTCCGACCGAATGTGAACGGGTACAGTACCTGCAATAGTTTGAGCAGACCTGGGTAACTGTAAACAAGACCCTGTCGGGATACCTGTGGACAATTCCTTTTACAGGAGAAAAAGATTTCTCGTGCAGTGGATCTGATTGCTCGCTGACAGTCTGTAACAGTTCTTCTACAACAGGTATCACATTTCTCCTGAGAGGATGTGAATATTTGCTGTCATAGATCAGTGAGGCAAAATAAGGAGTAATCCGTAACGGGAGGCGGCCTTTCAGATTATTAATAGCCATAATCTCCTTTTCGGACAATTTCATGATTTTCTTTAGGTCGTCGATGCTATTGATAGCATTCCGAAACTGCCATTTCCAATCATTCCAGGAGTCGATAGTTGTTAGGGGGAAGTAGCGGTGCATGAACTCCGAACTTCGATTGCTAACTAACTGAATTGGGATTTCGTTTTGCGAAAAAAACGTGGTTTTCGCGCCAGGCTCTTCATCAGAAGAGCAACCCACGAGGCGACTCTCACCATGGAGCGTCGTAGCCTCATTATTGTTAGCGTTCATAACAGATGATGAAAATTTTCATCGTGTGTTTTTAATTTTTGTGTTGTTTAATTTAAATTGGTTTATAAAAATAAATTGGGACGAAAATATATATTCTATAAATACAATGTATCACCTGATTATCAGAAATATTAACATATAGTACATTTTATTAACAATTAGGTTGCATCGATACATAAATCATGCCAATAACAGTTTGAATATCTTATAAATAAAGCTATTATGATATTTATCATGATTATATGAAAACTTGTAGTTTGAAATAAACATTTTCTTTCAATATTTGCTTTTATCTTTCGACAGGCAAAATAAATTAGATGACGATCAGTAATCATAATGATTTATGTTATTAATATTCAGATTAATACCAATATTATATATACATGATTTCTGAAATGCAATTTGCTTTTTATAAAATTTATTTATTCGATTATGGATTCAGCTAAGAATAAAAAGATCCTTGCACTTCTGTTTGTAGGTGTATTGATGGGAGCGCTTGATATTTCAATTGTGGGACCCGCAATTCCTGCAATTGAAAAAACTATGGGTACAGATAAGCAATTGATATCATGGATCTTTTCAATCTATGTTTTATCCAATCTTGTCGGAATTTCTTTAATGGCAAGGTTATCAGATTTTTTTGGCCGCAGGAAGATCTATATAATTGCCATTTCTATTTTTGCTACGGGATCGATGATAGTTGCCCTGTCGCATAATTTCAGCATTTTGCTCGCAGGTCGTGCCGTTCAGGGATTTGGAGCTTCCGGAATATTTCCGGTAGCGTCAGCTGTTGTAGGTGACATATTTCCTCCTGAGAAACGAGGTCGTGTGCTTGGACTAATTGGTGCAGTATTTGGCCTTGCATTTATTATGGGACCAATTATAGCCGGAGTGATTTTAAAGTTCTTTGTCTGGAATGATCTTTTCTTTATAAATATTCCGATTGCCGTTTTGCTGATTTACGGCAGCAGCAGACTCTTATCTGATGAACCGGTGCCAAGTGTATCTGTTATTGACTGGAAAGGGATTTTACTTTTAGGGTTATTGCTCGGTTCATTTACTTTCGGAATAAACCAGATTAAAGTGACTTCATTTTTTCCAAGTCTGGTTTCTTCAGATGTTTTACCATATATTATTATAGCGGCTGTTTCATTTATTATTTTATTAATAGTAGAAAAAGCTGCTCATTCTCCTGTTGTAAACCCCCGTTTATTCCTTGTGCGCCAGATTCGTATTACCGGCTTAATAGCTATTGGTACAGGACTTTTCCAGGCATCATTTGTATTTCTGCCTTCTATGGCTATTGCTTTATTCGGGGTGTCGTTTTCAAATGCCAGCTTTATGCTGCTGCCGGTAGTGATAGCAACAACAATCGGTTCACCGGTCTCAGGTCGCCTTCTTGATAAATTTGGCTCAAGGAATTTGATTTTTGCAGGTTTATCATTTGCAACTGCCGGGTTTCTGCTTCTTGGGTTTCTTTCAGAAAGTAAAATATTTTATTATACCGGTGGAGCGTTGCTTGGATTTGGCTTTTCAGTTCTCTCAGGGTCTGCTTTGAGATACATAATGCTTAATGAAGTACCGGCAAGTGAAAGAGCTTCAACACAGGGGATCATAACAATATTCGTAAGTGTAGGACAAATTACAGGATCTGCTTTCGTGGGTACTATTATAGCTGCATCAGGAGTAGCATTGCACGGTTATAAAAAAGTATTTATAATAATTTCATTTATCTCTTTACTTCTTACTGTTTCTGCCCTCTTTCTTGAGAACAGAGTTCAGGAATTGGAAACTATTAAACAAAACAGAAAATAAAAATCCGATAGTTAGGGAGTTAGAGAATTAGTGAGTTGGTATATTAAGGAGATCAGCAGGTTAATCTGAAATTTCATCGGAACCTTTACGAAGTTTTTTGATAGCTCCTCTTTTCTTTTTATTATCAAGTCGTTCCATTTTTGAGCTGTATGTGGGTTTTGTTGAATTACGGTGAGGAGCTTTTGTAAGTGCTTTTGAAACAAGCTCATAAAATTTTTCAATGACCTTCTTTTTATTCATCAACTGGGTTCTTTCTGATTGTGTTGAAAGTACCAGCTCTCCTTCATTATTTATCCTGTTCTTCAGTTTCTCACGAATATTTTCCTTTTCTTCAAAAGTAAAGAGAGACGAAGTTAAAATGTTAATCCGTAATTCAACTTTTGTGTTAACTTTATTAACGTTTTGACCACCTGCTCCTCCGCTGCGTGATGCTGAGAAAACAAATTCACTTTCAAAATTTCTGCTTTTAAGTTCTTCCGGTTCCATAATGAATTTTATAGAAAAAAGAGAGCAACGCCACCGACACTCACTATTGCTCCTATAACTTCAGGGATTGTAACCTTCTGTTTGTAAAGTATAACGGCAGGAAGTAATATGAATACCGGTACCAGCGCCATAATAGTCGAAGCTATACCGGTCTCGGTATATTTTACGGCGATGAGTGAAAATGATACACCAAGGAATGGTCCAAAGAAAGCTCCCAGTGAGAGCGCTTTCATTCCTTCACTGTTCCTAAATGCAGATCTGACACCGCTCCATCTTCTCAGAAGCGTAATCAATACACTAAATCCGATAATTCCTGCAATTACCCTTATCTGAGTAGCTGAAAAAGGATCATAATTTTTCATTCCGAATTTGCTCAGAACAAGTCCAAGAGCCTGCCCAACAGCTCCTCCGAATGCATATAGGATACCTCTTGGGGAGAGTTTAAGAGAGATTTTTTCCCCTTTTCCATTACGGTTGAAGATAGCTATTGCTATACCAGAAAAAGT